>JAABUZ0100002462.1_pt1 | contig 30628 bp, 24 predicted proteins | sample 5562091 | NCBI WGS metagenome assembly JAABUZ01 (sample SAMN12813069, study PRJNA571459) | rock metagenome | isolation source: Antarctica rocks | place: Antarctica: Victoria Land, Linnaeus Terrace sud | collected 2015-12-21
CTCGTTGGTGGCGTCGTCGGAGGTCAACTCGCCCCAGCTGTCGTAGGCGTAGCGGTCCACGACCTTGCCATTGATGTCGGTCAGCGCGACGACGTTGCCCCGCCCATCGACCTCGTACCAGTAGCGGCTGGTGGCGCCGCTTCTCGTGGTGCGTAGCAACTCGTAGGGGGCGCCGGCGTTGGTGTAGAGGTAGGTGTCAGTGTAGGCGGTGGCGCCGCTGCTCAGGCGCACCTGCCCCAGCAGCCGGTCGCGGTAGGTGAACTGCTGGTCGAGGGTGGGCTGGCCGGGCTCGACCACGTGGGAGGAGGCGCGCTGGCCGCTGGGGTTGTAGGTGAGGGTGACGGTGACGGGCGTGCGGTGGTCGAGGGTCGTGATCTGCGTGGGACGGGCCTGGCTGTCGTAGGTGAGGTGCGTGTTGAGCAGGGCGCCGTCGGTGATGGCGGTGGTGTCGCCGTGGACATCGTAGGCGTAATAGGCGGTGGGCTGGCCGTCGCCCATGACCATCGTTTGGAGTTGGTTGGGGGTGATGGCCTGGGTGTAGGTGTAGGTCACAGGGTAGCCGTCGTCGCCGAGCTGGGTGAGCAGGTTGCCGTTGGCGTCGTAGGTCCACGTGTAGGTCCCGCCCTTAGCCACGACCTGCGGCCCCGTCTCGGAGGTGAGGCGGCCCTGGGCGTCGTGGGCGAGGGTATCGGTGCCCGAGAGCGTGGTAGTGCGGGTGGTCCAGTTGAGGGGGTTGTAGCCGTAGGCGTAGGCACTGCTGAGCGTGGTGGTGGCGGGGCTGCTGGTGGGGCCGGCCAGGGTCTCCGTCACCAGGCGGCTGGAGGCGTCGTAGCCCATCCCCTCCTGGACGCCGCTGCCGCCGGGCAGAGTCATGGTGATGGGCAGGTCGTTGGCGTTGTAGCCCAGGCTGCTCGTGTACGGCCTACTGCCGCCCATCCCCTCGCTGAGGCCCGTCTGCCGGCCTTCAGCGTCGAGGGTGGTGGTGACGCGCGTCGTGCCGTCGGCGATGGTGTGGGTGCGCTGCTGGCCGGCGGCGTCGTAGCCGTAGGCGGTGGTCAGGCCGTTGTCGGTGCTGCTGGTCTGGCGGTCGGCGGCGGCGTAGGTCGCGCTGTCGGTCTGGGTCTGCACCGGCCCCGTCGGCGGCTGCGTCTGGCGGGTCCAGGAGACGGTGTTGCCGTCGGGGTCGAAGCTGCTGGTGGTGGTGATGGTGGTGGTCCCGCCAGGGCCAAGCGCGGTCGCCACGTCCTGCACCGTGCGATTGTCGGCGTCGAGGGCGGTGCTGTCGGTGCGGTTGTCGGCGTCGGTGTGGCTGACCCCATTGCCCGCCGCGTCGTAGACGTAGGTCTCGTAGGTGGGCGCCTGCTGCGCCTGGGCCTTGCTCACGGGGCTGGGGTCGGTCTGGGTGCTGGTGGGCAGGTCGGTCAGATCGTACAGATGGTAGACGGTGTCGCCGTTGGGCTGCTGGACCTGGGCCACGTTGCCGTCGCCGTCGTAGCTCGTCTGCGTGGTCAGGGGCGTCGCCAGACCCGGTCCGCTCGTGGTGTCCGTGGCGACCTCGTTGCGGGCGTCGTAGGCGCGCGTCTCCACGCTGGTGACGGTCCCCGCCGTCCCGCCGGTGATGGCCACGGTGTTGCCCACGGCATCATATTGATACTGCGTCGTGTTGTTGGAGGGGTCGGTGGTCAGGGTCAACCGACCGGCGGCGTCGTAGGCGCTCTGGGTGACGAAGCCACGCGGGTCTTGCATCGCCACCTGCTCGGTGGCCGTGTAGGTGTAGAGGGTGGCGCCGCTGACGGGATTGGTGGTGGACACGAGGCGCTGCCAGGGGTCGTAGTTGCTGATAGTGGTCTCGCCGTTGGCGTTGCTCGACCGGATGACGTTGCCGTCGCCGTCGTAGCTCGTGCTGCTGGTGGGCGTGGCGCTGCTGCCGTCGTAGAGCGTGACGCGCGGCAAGGTGGTGGAGATTTGGCGGCCCAGGTGGTCGTAGGCCATGGTCGTGGTGTTGCCGTTAGCCGAGGTGACGCCGGTCTGGTGGCCGTCGCCGTCATAGCCGTATTGGGTGGTGACGGGCCCGCTGGTGGTGACGCTGTTGAGCGTCGTGGTGATGGGCGGCGTGCTCTCACTCTGCAAGTCGCCCTGCGGCGTGTAGCTGTAGGTGCGCGTGTACAGCGGCGCCTGCACGGGGTCGAGTTGCGGGGTGGGCGGGACCACGCTGCCGGTCGCGCTGGTGGTGCGCAGGCTGCTCGGCACGAAGCCGCGCCCGTCGACGGTGCTGGTGCGCTCTCCGTACTGATCGTAGCGGTTAACGCTGGCGCGCCACTGCTGGACGCAACTGCACGTCCCCGTCGTCGCCTGGGTCGTCGGAGCCCCCGGCGCGCGGACCACGGCGTTGGGGCAGACGCTGTTGCCCTGGTTGCTGGCCAACAGCGTGCTCGTGATCACGGCGTGGTGGCCGTCGTAGGCGTAGAGATCCACGCCGCCCTCGGGCTTATCGGTCTCCAGCAGGTCGTAGGTGGTCGGGTCGTAGCGGTTGGTGATGGTGGAGGTGGTGGGGGTGTTGCCGGGCACGTAGAGGGCGACCGCGGGCAGCACGGTCTGCGTCAGCAGGCCCACGCTGCCGCTGGAGCCGGCGTATTGGTAGGCGTGCGTGGTCGTGTTGCCGTTCGCGTCGCTGCTGCTGGTGACGTCGTGATCGGCGTCGTAGGCCATGCGGGAGGTGGCGCCGGCGCCGTCCTGCGTCGCCGTGGCCTCGCCCTGCCCGTCCAGGGTATAGGTGGTGGTCAGGGCACCGCTCGCGCCGGCGCCGGCCACCACGTACGTCTGCCCGCCGCCGTACGTGAACCGCGTGGTGTAGGCGGGAGTGTAGCCCGCTTGCCCCTGCTGTCCCCGGCTGGGGCTGGTGATCGCGGTCACCCGTCCCAGGCTGTCGTAGCCGATGGCCCACGCCTGGGGGGCCTGCGTGTACGGCGTCGTCACCGTGACCAGTTGCGTCCCGCTGTACTCGAACGTGGTCGTCAGCGCGTCGGCCCTGCCCGCGCCCCGCATCAGGCTGGTTAACTGGCCGCCGCTATACCCATACGCCACGTGTTGGCTCCCCGCCGCGCCGCTGCCGCCGCTCTGCCACAGCGGGCTCTGCGCGTCGGCCAGCAGGCCATTGGCGTAGCTGAAGGCCAGTGCTCGCCCCCCGCCATTCGTCTCGCTGCTCGGGCTGCTCGCGCTGCCCGCTCCGTAAGCCATGCCGTTCGCGTTGCCGTAGGCGTCGGCGTCGGAGGTCAGACGTCCCCCCGCGTCGAAGCGCATCACCTCGCCGGTGAGGAAGTTGGTCAAGGTGTAGCCCGCCGTCGAGGCCGTGAGCTGCCACGGCTGGCCGCGTGGCGCGCTGTAGCTGTAGAGGCCGCCCACGCTCCCCGTCGGGGCGAAGCTCCACAGGGCGCCCGTCGTGTCGGTGTAGCTGGCGGTCGCCCCCGGCGCCCCGCCCAGGCGCGGCGTCAGGCTGGTCTGCCAGCCCTGCCCCGCCGCGGACGACACGCCGGCCGCGGCCAGCGCGCTGTCCCAGGTGTGGGCCAGCGCCAGCGTCGGGCCGCGCGCCGGGATGCTCAGGTCACTGGCCTGGACGTCGACGTGGCCATCGGCGAGGTCCACGCTGGCCACGAGCCTGTCGCTCAGGCGCACGCCGCGGTGCGGATGCCAGGGGATGTCGCCGCCGGACGGCGCGAGGACCCGCGCCACGAACACGTCGCTGCCGCCTGCGTTGGTCTGCCGCGGCGTGCCCGCGGTCGTGGGGAAGTTGGTGGAGGTGGTGTACCCGCTGACGTAGGCGCGCCCCCGCCCCGTCGACCGCGATGCCCTGGCCGTGGTTGTCGCCGCTCCCGCCAAGATAGCTGCCGAAGCGCAGCGCCGTGCCGCCCTCGTCGAGCGCGGCGATAAAGGCGTCGCCGCAGTAGGTCATGCCGCAACTGCCGCCCCCCGCGAACGCGCGCTGCGTGGCGTTGGCCGTCGGGAAGTTCGCGGAGGCGGTGAAGCCGGTCACGTAGGCCTGGCCGGAGGGGTCGACCGCGATGCCGTAGGCCTCGTCGTCGCTGCTCCCGCCGAGGTAGATGCTGTAGACGAACGCGCCCCCCGCCGGATTCACCTTGGTCACGAACAGGTCGTAGACGCCGCCAAACGTCCGTTGCGGGGCGCCGGCGGTGGTGGGGAAGTCGCTCGATGTCGTGTAGCCCGTGACGTAGGCGTCGCCCGCCGCGTCCACGGCGATGGCCTGGCCGGAGTCTCCGCTGACGCCGGTCCCGCCCAGATAGGTACCGTACACGAGGGAGGCGGGCCCGGAGGCGGCGGTGTTGACTTTGGCCACGAAGGCGTTGTTGTAGTAGCCGTTGAGCGCCGGCTGCAGGCTGCCCGCCGTGGTCGGGAAGTCGGTCGAGGTCGTGAGCCCCGTGACGTAGGCGTCGCCCGCCGCGTCGGCCGCGATGCCGTAGCCGTCGTCGTCGTTCGCGCCGCCGAGATAGCTGCTGTACATCAGCGCAGCGCCCGTCGCGCTGAGCTTGCTCACGAAGGCGTCATTGTTGCCATGATTCGTCGTTTGATAGGCGTTGGCGGTGGTCGGGAAGTTGGTCGAGGTGGTTCGGCCCGTCACATAGGCGTTCCCCGTTGGGTCGACGGCGATGCCGAAGCCATAGTCGTCCCCGGTCCCGCCCAGGTAGGTGTTGTAGACGAGCGCGGTCCCCGCCGCGTTGAGCTTGCTCACGAAGGCGTCGAGCGAGCCGAAGACGCCGCCGTGGTTGGTCCCCTGGAGGGCGCTCACGGTGGGGAAGTTCGTGGAGGTGGTGTTGCCGGTGACGTAGGCGTTCCCGGCCCCATCGACGGCGACGCCGTAGCCCGCGTCGTTGCCGCTCCCGCCGAGATAGGTGCTGTAGCTGAGCACCGGGTCGATCACCAGCGGCTTGCTCGTGTCGTAGGCGCCGAGCGCGACGCCGACCGTGCGCGGCCCGACGAGGGTGTAGCGAACGTCGACGGCCTGGCGCTCGCCGGCGACCTCCTAGTAGGCGCGCGGCGCTAGCTGCACGATGTCGCCCAGCGCGGTTCCCAGCGCGAGGGCGCCGTCGGCGTCCAGGCGCACGGCGCGCGCGCCGTCCACGGCTAGCGTGATCCGGCCGGGGTCGGCCCCCGCCGCGAGCCGCCAGTCGTACTCCAGCCGCCCGGCGGTCCCGTAGTAGACGAGATCCACGCCGGGATAGACATCGTGGTAGGACACCGTGGCGTAGGTGGGGATAGCCGTGTGCCAGCGGCTCGGATCGCCGCCGATCAGGTAGTTGGCGACGCCGGGCAGCTGATCGTCGGCGGTGGCCTGCACGTTCGGATTGCCGCCCTCGTAGCGCAGGCAGATCGCCGTCGCGCTGATCGGCGTCGTCCCGGTTATCCCGGCGAGCGCGTCGTCCCGCGTCAGGCCCGGACTGCCGCGACCGTGCCCGAGGCGCTGCCGTCCCGCCACGCGCGACCGGGCCACGGCCAGCGTGGCGCCGACGCCGGTGAGATAGAGGCTGAAGCCGGGTCCGTGGGACAGGAACTGCACGGACGCGTCGGTCTGTCCCTGGTTCGGCTCGAAGGCCAGGGGCAAGCGGTTATACCCGTCGAGGGTGGAGGTCACAGCGGCGCCGCTGCCCAGTGTCGCGAGCGTTCCGGTCGGCGGTGTCGCCGCGTCCGTCGGCGTGGGGAGGGCCGCGGGCGTCGCGGCGCCGCTCACCGTCCCGGTCACCGAGGGCGAAGCCAGAGGCGTGTCCGTCGCGCTGGCGGTGAACGGCGTCGTGGGCAGCCCTGTTGCCGTTGGAGACGGGCCGGTCGTCCCCGGCGCGGCCGCGGTCTCGGAGAGAGCCGCCTCGCTTGTCGCGGTCGCGGCCCCGGACAGCGGAGCCACTGTCGTAGGAGTGACCGTGCTTGTCACGGTGGCGGAGAGAGTGGCCGTGTCCGTCGTCGCGGCGGTCGCCGTGTCCGTCGTCGCGGCGGTCGCCGTGTCCGTCGTCGCGGCAGTCGCCGTGTCCGTCGTCGCCGGCGACCATGGGATGGTTGGTCCCTGGGCGGCGACGGCGCGCGATGGGACGGTCATGGCCCCCGGCGTCAGCGCCACCTCCGCGATCAGCCCGCACACAATGAACAGCCGTATGATCCCACTCGCTCGCACCCGCACACGCATCGGTCCGCCCCTTCCCTCGGTCGCGCTAGGCCCGCGGGCGTGCCCTCGCCGGACACGACTCCTCCTTCTCGGGGCGGGGAATCCGCGCCCGACCCCGAGCGGGCCGTCATGGGTGTACAGTACAGCGCGGAGAGGCTGGTTGTGAAGGGTTTTTCGGGCCAACTTTCCGGCCCGAAAGGGTCTCGCGGGCGGGTGGTATAGCCCCTTCGGGTCAGCGCTCGCGGCCCGAAGAGGCCGGGGGCGCTTGGGGCGCCGGGGGGATGAAGCCGTACTGCACGGCCTTCGTGCCCAGCACGAACATCGTGGGCGCGTCGAACGTCTTGCACAACGCGGCGATCTCGCGCTTGACCGTGCGCAGGCTCAGGTGCAACTGCCCGGCGATCTCCTCGCGCGTGAGTCCCGCCGCCAGACCCCGCATCACGCCCGCTCGCGCTCCGAGAGCGCGATGCCCGGCTCCCGCGAACGCTGGCGCCGATCCGGCGGCGCCAGCCGCTCCGCGACGACCCCGCTCACCACGCGCACGTCGGCGTCGCGCACCAGCGCCAGGATGTGACCCATCCGCTCCGAGATCATCTCCTCCCAGCGCACGTGGTAGACCGAGCGCAGGGCCAGCAGGCGCGCCTGCTCCGCGTGCTCCAGCGCTGGCCCAATCACAATGACCTTGCTCCGCGGGCTGCGCGCGCGCAAGGCCTCCACGAGCACGACGAGCGGCGTGTGCTCCAGGTCAGCGGCGACGAGGATGGAGGTGGGTCGGTGGAGGTTCGCGGCGCGTACCGCCGCGTCGGCGGCGCGCACGGAGTCGAGGACGCGCAGATCCCGCTCCCGGCGTAGCAGCGCCTCGAGTCCGGGCCAGGCCAGATGGTCGGACGTGACCAGCAACACACCATGGGGCGCCATCGTCTCTACCTTTCTCGCCGTCCGCTGCCGTAGCGGCCGAGGGACGCGTCCGCCTTGCCGCCTTGCCGTGCGGCGCCGTTGCCCCCAAGGCCGAGGCGCGCGACCCACGATACGGCGCGCTCCGCTTCGGCCTTGCTGTCCACTGTAACAACGCGACGATGCGCCGTCAATGGTGGCTCTGATGCCTCGATGCGACAGGAGCATGGAACGGAGACCCAATGCATCCCTTGTGCGCGGATGGGCGCCATGGCAGCTTGCCGACGCGCCGGCCCCGCACGCCAGCCCGGATCACCGCCACGGCCGCCCGTGGCACGCAGATTCAGTCACCGGTCCCTGTCACGTTGCCATAGAATGCGCGCTCCCAGGGGATCGCCGCTTGCGGCGCCGGGGCAGAGCAGCTACAGTGCATGAGAGGGGGATAGGTACACGTCGTGCAGGAAATGGAACAGCGGCAGCGCGAGCTGCGGGAGCGGCTGGCGCGGGCCAAGATCAGCAACGTCCAGGGGCTTGACCGCCCGGATCGCCCGGAGGACCCGGACGCGATCTTCTCTCCCCTGGATGACTACGTGGAGCGGCGGCGGCCCATCACGCGTCTCTTCTTTTCAGTCTACGACAATCTCGGCGCCCTGATGGCGATCAACCTTTTTACCTTCGCGCTCACGCTGCCGCTGATCGTCGTGCTCTCGTCGTTGCTCAACGCCCTGGCCACGCATAAGAGGACGGCGCTGCTGCTGCCGCTCGTCGCGGTGGCGTTGATCGCCCCCCCGGCGTGGGCGGCGGCGTCGAGCTACTGCGCGAAGACGGTCGAGCAGCAGCCGCACTCCGTCACCGATTACTGGCGCGACTACCGCCGCTTCTTCGCGCGCGGCATCCTGCTCGCGGTGGGACAGTGGGCGGTGGGATACCTCCTGTTCTACGCCATGACCTTCTACCTGGGCCAGCGCGTCGTCCCACTCAAGCTGATCGGCATCGTCAGCCTGTATCTCATCCTGCTATGGGCGCTGATGAGCCTCTACGTGTGGCCGTTGATGGTGCGGGGGTATCGCTGGCGCGCCGTCGTGCGCAACGCCTTTGTGCTGGTCGTGGCGGCGCCGCTGCGCTCGATCAGCATCCTGCTGGTGCTGCTCATCATCGGCGGCCTGTTAGCGATCACCGGCATCGGCCTTGTCCTCTTGGTCTTTGCCCTGTGGGCCATGCTGCCCAACCAGGCCATGGTCCTCACGCGCGAACGCCTGGAGAAGCGCGCCGCAACGAAGTGATTAGTGGCTAGTGGTTAGTGACGAGTGAGATGGGGCGCGAGTGGCTGGTAGCGAGGGAGACCGGGACGCCCAACAGTTGGCCCTCGCAGTGGGCGAATTATGGGCCATTTTGCTTCGCCACGGTCCTGCCTCACTCGTCACTCATCACTGGCCACTCGTACCCGCTTCACTCGTCACTCGCCTGCGTCGAGGGCTGAGGGAGCGGCGCAACTCCTCGCGGTTTTCCTGCGTGCCGGGCCAGCGGAACGTCTGTGAGGGCAGGTTGTCCGGCTTGGCAAAGAAGTTTTTGATCATGGCGACGAGGTGCTTGTATTCGACGCGCGTGGCCGGCGCGAGCGTTTGCTCGCGGTCGAAGAGAGCTAGCCAGCGCGGGTCCGCGGCAACCGTGAGCACCTCGTCGCACTTGCGCCGCAGCACCAGGATGTGGACCCCTTGCGCGTCGATGGCGTGCTCATGGGCGGTCGTGTAGCCCTTGCCAAGATCCTGGCGCAATTGGTTCAGGAACAGCCAGTGCTCAGCCATGGACGGCGCTGGCCCCTGCCGCCACCGTGGTTAGACCAACAGGGTCAGACGCCTGTTCGCTGCTCGGCCTGGGACGCCTTGTCCTGTTCATACTCCTCCGGCGTGATGATGGCGCAGCCCACGGCCGATCTGTCCGCGATGCGCCGTCCCCGGTCGAAGCGCAACTCCACGGACATGAGGTTTTGGCAGCGATTGCCCAGGATCTCTTTGCGCATATAGTAGTAGCCGGTGTCGGACCCGTCCTCTTCGTCGTATTCCGGCTGCGCGTCGGTCGCCGCGTTGATGCGGATGCGCAGGGGCTCGCCGCAACGGTTGCACCGGACGTACAGCCACGTCACCCGCCCATCGTCCGCGGGCGCGCGACCGGCGCGGCCGCCATCCTTCGAGCCGAAGAGTCGAGAAAAGAAGCTCATGTCCCGGTTGTCCTCCATCCAGCGGGTCGCGTCGTTTGTCCATTCCCGTTCGCTATCCGGCGCGCGGGCGACGTATAGCGTGCGGGGTCGGTGGATGTGCTCTACACTATAGGCGCGGGGCTCGCGACGGAGGGCTTAATCACCCGCGGGAAAAATGCGCTCCCAGTAGACCATCAACGTCACGAAGACGATGACGCCGGCGGCGATGAACGAATAGTAGTTCGCGTCGCCGTTGAAGTTGGGGGCCGAGATGTAATTCATCAGGAAAACGAAGCCCACCAGAAAGACGGCATAGACGATGACACCCGGAATCTCGCGCAACACTGGTACCAACCTCCGCGCTTACACGTGCGCATGGACATCGCGGACACCCACCATATCCAAGCGCGGTCGTCGTGATGTGGGGCGCTCTCCACTAAGTATACATGCTCGCGGCGGAGCTTTCCTCGCGCCAGGGACCCAGCCGCGATGAGAGACGCCCGAGGCGCCGGAGACGCGATCGATGGGGATCGGGTGGCCGTGACCGGGACGGGCTCGCGCAAGCTCGACCACATCCGCATCAACCTGTCCGAGGATGTCGCGGGCAAGGGCGTTACCACCGGCCTGGATCGCTACCGCTTCGAGCATCAGGCGCTGCCCGACCTGGATTTCGAGCGCATCGACACGTCGACGTCGTTCCTGGGCCATCGCCTGCGTGTGCCCTTGCTGATTTCGTCGATGACCGGCGGCGTGGCCGAGGGCGGGCGCATCAACCGCAACCTGGCGCGCGCCGCGCAAACGTACGGCGTGGCCATGGGCCTGGGCTCGGGGCGCATCGCCCTGGAAGACGCCGCGGCGCGCGAACACTTCATGGTGCGCCACGAGGCGCCCGACGCGCTGTTGCTGGCTAACCTGGGCGCCGTGCAGCTCTCCTACGGCTATGACGCGCGGCGCTGCCGCGATTTGGTGCGGGCGCTGGAGGCCGACGCCCTGATCCTGCACCTCAATCCGCTGCAGGAGGCCGTCCAGCCCGAAGGCGATACGCGCTTCGCCGGGTTGCTGAGCCGCATCGCCGAGGTCTGCGCGCTGCTGGACGTCCCCGTCGTGGTCAAGGAAGTGGGCTGGGGCCTGTCGAGCGACGTGGTGCGCGCCCTGGCCCGCGCCGGCGTCGCCGCCGTCGACGTGGCGGGCGCGGGCGGGACCTCGTGGAGCGAGGTAGAGCGCCTGCGCGGCGACGAGCGCCAGAGCGCGGTCGCCGCGGCGTTCGCAGGCTGGGGCATCCCCACCGCCGACGCGGTCGTCGCCGCCCGCCGCGCCGCCCCTGGCCTACCCCTGGTGGCCAGCGGCGGTATCCGGGACGGTGTGGAGGTGGCCAAGTGTATCGCTCTCGGCGCCAATGTGGCCGGTTTGGCGTCGCCGTTGCTCAAGGCGGCGGCGCAGTCCGTCGAGGCAGCGGAGGAGGCGTTGGAGATCCTGGCCACGCAACTGCGCGTGGCCATGTTCTGCACCGGTTGTCGCGATATGACCGCCCTACAATACAGCGAACGTCTCTACGCCGTCGCCGGTGAGCAGGGATAGATCCGCGCTCGGCCGATCCGACGGTTACTGGAGGTGTCCGTCGGGTCGGCCTTATCGGGACAGCTGCTACATCGAATCGTCGAGCACGAACGTGATCTGCGCAGGGTCTGTGAAAAGTCGGTGTGGAGGGGATGGCCACTCGCTGGTAGGGTAAGGGTGTTGAACCGCCCAGACCAATTGAAGGAGACCACCCCCTCATGCAGGATACGCCCGTGCCGTCCTTTTTTGCCGCTCTCAACGCGCAGGAGCGCAAGGACAATCAGCCGCGCCTGCACGCCGCACGGGTGGCCTCTTGTGCCGACCGGCACGCCACCATGCGCACCGCCCAGACGATCGATCGTCGCCGTGGCCGCACCGAGACGCGCACCCTCTCCTCTCGCACCCGACTGAACGCGTCTCTGCAGACCTCTGTCCCCTTCCCGCGCATTGCCCCGATCGCCCGCCTCACCCGCACGGTCCGCACCGCGCAGAAAACGAGCACTGAAACGGTCTATCTCATCACCAGCCTCCCCCCACGGCGGGCCGATCCCGCGCGCCTGCTCACGCTCATCCGTGGCCACTGGAGCGTCGAGAGCCGCCACTGGCTGCGCGCTGTCACCTTCGGGGAAGACCGCTCCCGGCTCCGTACGGGGGCTGCCCCCAGATCATGGCGGCCTTCCGCAATCTCGTCGTCACCCTCATCCGTCGCACCGGCACCACCGACATCGCCGCCTTCCGTCAGCATCTCCGCTCTCGTCCCACCAAGGCTTTGCGCTTGCTTGTCCCCAAGACGCACTCGGCCTGACTTTTCACAGACCCTGGTCCAGCGCGGCCCTGACGCTGCCGCCGCGCGCGGCGAGGCGCTCGCGCGCCGCGGCGGGCGTCACGCCGGCGAGGGCGGCGACGATGGCCGTCCGGGGCTCGTCGTCCGCCGCGCGCAGCAGCGCGGCGGCCGTGCCCTCATCCAGCCCCGTTGCCTCGGCCACGATGCGCGCCGCGCGCCGCCGCAGCTTCTCGTTGCTGGCGCGCACGTCCACCATCAGGTTGCCGTAGGTTTTGCCCAGCAGCACCATCGTGCCTGTGCTGAGCATGTTGAGGACCATCTTCTGCGCGGTCCCCGCCTTGAGGCGCGTCGAGCCGGCGACGACCTCGGGGCCGGTCAGCGGCGCTATGGTGATGTCAACCCCCTCGGCCAACGGTGTGCCCGCGTTGCAGGTCAAGCCAATGGTCAGGGCGCCCCTCTCGCGGGCGCAGGCGACGGCGCCCAAGACGTAGGGGGTGCGGCCACTGGCGGCGATGCCGACGAGGGCGTCGCGCGCGCCGACATCCAGCCGCGCGACGTCGGCGCGTCCGGTCCCGGCGTCGTCCTCGAGCCCCTCCACCGCCCGCGCGAACGTATCCGCCCCGCCGGCCATGCAGCCGATCACCTGGTCGGGCGGGGTGTTGAACGTGGGCGGACACTCCACAGCGTCGAGCACGCCCATGCGGCCGGACGACCCCGCTCCGATATAGATCAATCGCCCGCCCTGCCGCAGCCGCGCGGCGATGTCTTCGACCGCCCGCGCGATGCGCGGCAGCTCGTGCCCCACGGCGCCGGCCACCGTGGCGTCCGCCGCGTTCATGGCGTGCACGATCTCCAGGGGACTCATGCGGTCGAGCGCGGCCGTCGCGGGGTTGACCCTTTCCGTCTCTAGCGTGCCGAGGATGGCGTCTCGATCGTCTGGCATGCGTCCTCCCTCTCCATCTCTACGTTGGCCACAGCGCCTCGACGCGCGCACGCGCCGGCCGCGCCTCGCTTGCAGTCCGCTGACCGCATGGCCACGACGGCGCCACGAACAGACCGGCCGCTGCGGGATAGCCCTGCGTCACCCCCCGTGGCCCTCGTGTCCCGACGACCGGCAACCGACGACCGACCCTTCTCGCGCGGCGCGGGCCAGGGCGTCGACGGCGCGCATATTGGCCACGGCATCCTCGGGAGGACAGGGCACGGGCGCGCCGGACAGGACGGCGGCGGCGAACGCCTCGGCCATCAGGCGGTACTGGTCCGTGCCCTCGAATCGCTCCTCGTAACGCTCGTTGCGTCCATCCGTGATGACAACGACGGTCGGATCGTTCTGCGGCGTGAACGCGCGCGGGACCTCGATCGTACCTTCCGGGCCGACGGCCATGTACCAGCCGCTGTAGCCCGCTTTGAACGAGCAATCGACCGTGGCGAAGCGGGCGTCCGGGTACTCCAGCACGCCCGAGAGCGCCACATCGACCCCAAAACCCTCGTCGTAGTCGCGACTGGCCACGGCGCGCAGCGGCTCGTCCGCGAAGAGCAGGCGCGAGGCGTTGACGGCGTAGCAGCCCACGTCCATCAGCGCCCCGCCGGCTAGGTCGTGCCGCAGGCGCACGTTAGTGGGGTCGAGGGGATGCATGCGGAAGCCGAAGCCAGCGCGCACCTGCCCCACCGCGCCGATGGCGCCGCTCGCGATCAGCTCGCGCACGCGCACGGTCTGCGGATGAAAGCGGTACATGAACGCCTCCATCAGCGGCGCGCCATGCTCGGCGCAGGCCCGCGCCATGCGCTCCGCCTCCGCGGCGTCGCGCGCCAGCGGCTTCTCGCACAGCACCGCCTTGCCCGCCGCCGCCGCCTTTTCGGTCCACTTGGCGTGCAGGGAGTTGGGCAACGGGTTATAGACCGCGTCGACCTCGGGATCGTCCAGCAGCGCCTCGTAGCCCTCGTGCGCGCGGTCTATCTCCAGCCTCGTCGCGGCGTCCCGCGCCTTCGCTCCATCGCGGCTGGCGATGGCCACCACCCGGCCGTTGGCCGAGCCCTGGATCGCCGGGATCACCTTGCGCACGGCGATGTTCGCCGCCCCCAGCACGCCCCACCGCAGCATGTCCGCCATCGGTCGCCTCCTCTCACTACGCACCCTACGGCCCGCGGATAAAGCCGCATGGCAGGGGCCGGACACTGAAGTGTCTCATGTCCGCGGTCATCTTTGCTATACTACCCTCAACGCAACGCGCAGGACTAGTACGCTCATCACCCGATCAGCAGAGAACGAAGGCCGCCGGCTGAGAGCCTTCGGATCGAAGACTGGGACGGAACCCGCCTGCGAGCAGGCTCCGACGCACGCCCTCCTAGCGCGCAACAAAAGGAGCCGCGGCCGCCACCGTTACCGGTGCCGAACGAGGGAGACGCACAATTTTGCGTGACGTGACGTAGCATGCGTCTCCGAAATCGGGTGGTACCACGAAGAACAGAGCCCTTCGTCCCGACGCGCACATGCGTTGTGGGCGGAGGGCTCAATTTAATTATTAGTCGTTAGTTTTTGTTTGCCGGTGGGGTTTCACTACCTTTGCACTTTTCGATTATCGTCAAGTAGATGCCGCTTTACGCGCTACATGTTGTGGTTCAGCGGCTCGCATAACCCCTACATGTAGCGGCCAAACAAAAAGTGCAAAGATAGAGGGGGGTTTGCTTTGCCCGTAGAACTAATAACTAATGACTAACAACTAATGACTGTCGGAGGTATCACATGCGCCGATCGACCCTGTTCTGCGAGACACTACGCCAGGCGCCGGCCGCGAGCGACGCGGCCGGCCACCAGTTGCTACTGCGCGGCGGCTTCGTCGCGCCGCTGGCCGCCGGCATCTATTCCCTGCTGCCCCTGGGACAGCGCGTCACCCACAAGATCGAGGCCATCCTGCGCGACGAGATGGACGGGCTCGGCGGACAGGAGCTCACCATGCCGCTGGTCCACCCGGCCGAGCTGTGGCAGGAGACGGGGCGCTGGGGCGAGATCGGCGACGAACTGGTCCGCTTCAAGGACCGCGCCGGCCGCGACATGGTGCTGGCCATGACCCACGAAGAGGTGGTGGGCGACCTGCTGCGCCGCACCATCCATTCCTACCGCCAACTGCCCGTCGTGCTCTATCAGCTGCAGACCAAGGTGCGCGACGAGCCGCGCGCTCGCGGCGGCCTGATCCGGGCGCGCGAGTTCACCATGAAGGACGCCTACTCCTGCCACGCCTCCCTGGATGACCTCGACCGCGTCTACGAGGCCATGCACGCGGCCTATCTCAACGTCTTCCGTCGCTGCGGCCTCGACGTCACCGCCGTGGAGAGCGACGTGGGCATGATGGGCGGTACCGCCGCGCGCGAGTATATGCTGCTGACGGAGATCGGCGAGGATACCCTGGCGCTGTGCGACGCCTGCGGCTACGCCGCCAATCGCCAGGTCGCCACCTTCCGCAAGGTCGAGCCGGTCGCGGAAGAGCTGCTGCCGCTGGAGGAGGTAGCCACGCCGGACGCGCGTACCATCGCCCAGCTGGCCGCGCTGCTGGACATCCCGACCGCGCGCACGGCCAAGGCCGCCTTCTTTGTGGCCACGCCGGGCGAGCGCCTTGTCTTCGCCGTGGTGCGCGGCGACATGGAGGTGGGCGAGACCAAGCTGGCCAACGCCGTCGGCGCGTCCGAGCTGCGTCCGGCCGTCGCCGCGGACCTCGCGGGCACGGGCATCGTGCCGGGCTACGCCTCGCCCATCGGCGTCGCCGGGGCAACGGTAGTGGTGGACGACCTCGTGGCGCGCTCGCCCAACCTCGTGGCGGGGGCCAACCGTGAGGGCTACCACCTGCGGCACACCAACGCGCCGCGCGACTACCGGCCGGACATCGTGACCGACATCGCGGCGGCCTATGAGGGCGCGCCCTGTCCGCGCTGCGACGCGTCGCTACGGCTGGCGCGCGGCGTCGAGGTCGGCAACATCTTCAAGCTGGGCACGCGCTACAGCCACGCGCTCGGCGCCACCTTCCTGGACGAGCAGGGGCGGCAACAGGACATCATCATGGGCTCCTACGGCATTGGCGTGGGTCGGCTGATGGCCTGCATCGCCGAGGCCTGCCGCGACGAGCGAGGATTGCTTTGGCCCCTGTCGGTCGCTCCCTATGCGGTCTACCTGGTTGGGCTGAACCTGGAGGATGACGCGGTGCGCGAGCGGGCCGAGAGCCTTTACACAGAGTTACAGCAAGCCGGCGTCGAGGTGCTGTACGACGACCGTGCCGAGCGCGCCGGCGTCAAGTTCAACGACGCCGAGTTGCTGGGCATCCCGCTGCGCCTCACGCTCAGCCGCCGCACCTTGGAGCGCGACGCGGTCGAGTTGGTTGCCCGCACCGGAGGTGAGCCGCGCCAGGTCGCGCTCGCAGATACACTGACGGAGATTACCGCTGTGCTCACAGCCCTGCACGCGAACGGGATTACGGATTCGTGAAGATGTCGTGCGTCCCGACGCGCCGCCAGATAATGTGCGGGTCACCAGGCGAGAGGGCTTCGCCGAACTCGAACGTGGCGCGGCCATCGGGCGCCCATGTGATCTCAAAGATGCCTGGGTGTCCTTGTACTCCCTTAACCCGTAGCCCACGTCGTGGCGGCCGTCCCGCCTTGAGGTCAGCTACAAATTTTCTGACCATGGCATAGAAGGCGCGGACCTGCTCGGGCGTCAGGTTCCCAAACTGGTTCTGGAACGTGTCCAGGCTATCGAAGGTCGGCAACGTCTGGTCGCGCCTCGCGTAGCGCCGCGAGGAACGCCTCACCGCTTTCATAATGGGTGAATCGGCCGGCTATCTTATCCGCGTCGGCCTTCCGCTCCCCGGCTTGCCACTCCGGCGTCCAGAACCAGGCCTGATCGGGCGCGTGCTCGGCCAGCACAAGCGCGGCCATGCGCCGCAATGCGTGCGCCAGCGCCAAGAGTTCGTCGCTCTCGGCAACCTCAGCAACAAGGCTGCTCTCGACAGACGCGATCAAGCCGTCCGCCGCACGCACGACATCACCCACCATCGTCAGGTCGTCGTCGGTCAGCGGCATATCGCGGGGCCGCCCATCCGAGGTCATCGTCCCGAAGGTGTTGGCCAGCTTGACGAACTGTTCGCGTGCGTCAAAGTACGTCTGGGCGGTCATGTGCTGTCTCCTTGGGAACAGTATCCCATACCGCGATTGACGCCGGACAACCAGCGCATGCTAAGATGGAACAACTAATTCAGCTATGGTGTATATAATGCACGGCGAAGCGGTTGCTCTCGATAGTTTCGACAACCGTCGTTTCGACAACCGTCAAAAGGGGACATGATGATCGACGTGTCGTTGAGCGACGTGATTACGGGCGGCGTGTTCGGCCCCATCTTTATCGGCATGACATCGGACCGGGTCCGCGAGATTCTGGGCGAACCAGAGGCAACGGCCCCTGTCTCGCGCAAGGATCGGCGTCCCGGAATCTGGCGATACGGCGATCTACAGTTCATCTTCGATGGCTCGGAGCGCAACCAACTTGGATCGGTGTTCATGGACAACTTCGACATCCCATCGGGTGGCAGGGCAATCAGCCTTGATCCGTGGATCATTCGCGGCGGGATCGCTCTTGAGGAGGTCGAGCAACACTTGCGGGCGGCGCGCATCGACTTTCGACGCGCCGTGGATCGCTACGATCAGAGCATCAAAGGGCTGATGGTGGGCCAGCGCGTCGCTTTATACTTCTACCAGCGAGACGATGAGGAGGCGTCGTTGGGCCTTGGCCTGGGCGCGTTCGCGTGCTCCAACCCTGCGCTGCACTCCAGTTTTATAGACTGTGCCCATTTACAAGGGAGATACATCTAGGTCGCGATGTCATGATTAGCGTATCAATGATAGAGTTCCTCCGTACGGGCGCCTTTGGTCCTATTCATTTAGGAATGCCGCGTACAGGTGTGGAAGAGATTCTTGGGACATCAAATGTCATGAGCACAACGATAAATGACAGTGGTCTCCCCGCAATTTGGAAATACGGTGACATCGAGTTTCACTTTGAGCCGGCCGATGACAACCTCTTGTCTATTTATACCGATGAGTTTGACGCGCCGAGCGGTGGTCAGACTATTGACCTTGATCCATGGATTCTACGGCGCGGTATTCCGTGGCCAGAGGTCGAGCCACAGTTAGTAGCCCAGCACATCTCCTATTTGGAGAGGGGCAAGATCACGCCCTACGACAGTGCCACGACTCGTATCGTCACGGACTCCGGCGTCGAACTCATATTTGAGGATTACGTCGAGAGAGACGCTACTCTCATCGCCAGCAGACCACCGGGACTATACGCAATCGAATGTATCCGTTGGCCGTGACATCCGACCCTCTCGGTCTTAGCATTCCCTTCTTTACCAAAAGGGGCGCAGAGTCGAATATCTTGACCGATGAAATAACAGGAGGATAGATCACCATGGACGACCGCTATGCGCGCTTCGAGAGCCTGCGCTTCGAGCAGCCCGCGCCGCACGTGCTGCGCATCACGATGAGCGCGCCCGGCCGCCTCAACGCGGCCGGCGCGGCCATGCACCGCGACCTCGCCGAGGTCTGGACCGTGGTCGACCGCGACCCCGACACGCGGGTTGCGGTCATCCGCGGCGAGGGCGATGTCTTCTCCGCCGGCGGGGACTTCGATCTGGTGGAGGAGATGGCCGCGGACCATGCCGTGCGCGTGCGCGTGCTGCGCGAGGCGCGCGACCTCGTCTACAACGTGCTCAACTGCTCCAAGCCGATCGTCTCCGCCATGATCGGGCCGGCGGTGGGCGCGGGCCTTGTGGTGGGCCTGCTGGCCGACATCTCCATCGCCGCGCGCTCGGCGCGCATCATCGACGGGCACACCAGGCTGGGCGTCGCGGCGGGGGACCATGCCGCGATCGTGTGGCCGCTGCTCTGCGGCATGGCCAAGGCCAAGTACCACCTGCTGACCTGCGAGCCCCTCTCCGGCGAGGAGGCCGAGCGCATCGGCCTGGTGTCGCTGTGCGTGCCCGACGACGAATTGCACGAGCGCGCCCTCGCCGTGGCGCGGCGGCTGGCCGGCGGGTCGCAGAGCGCCATCCGCTGGACCAAGTACAGCCTCAACAACTGGCTGCGCCTGGCGGGTCCCACCTTCGACGCCTCGCTGGCGCTGGAGTTCCTGGGCTTTGCCGGCCCCGACGTCCAGGAAGGCGTCGCGGCCTTCCGCGAGAAGCGCCGCCCCGCGTTCGACGGTCCCGCGTCGGAATAGCCCTACGCTGCACAACTCGCTCCGGCGGCGGTTATTTCAGACCTAGCGCTTTCCCCGCTGCCGTCATTGGATCGCCGTAGAAAATGGAATCGGCTTGTTCCATCTCTATCTTTGCACTTTTTGTTTGCCTACCACATGTTGTGGTTCATCAAGCGCCGAAACCACAACATATAGAGCGTAGAGGCCGTTTTACTTGACCATAATCGAAAAGTGCAAAGATAGTGTTCCATGATGTCCGCCGGGACATCGAGGAAATTGCGCTTGTTCTCTATCGGGATCAAGGCACGACGGCCACCGTTGTCCATGGCTGAGCGCAACGGCTCGGTCAGGCTGCGTACCGGCTTGAGGTTGCCGCCGATAGTGAGATCGCCGAGGATGACCAACGCGGGCAGCGTTGCCTGCTTCTTGAGCGCCGAATGGATGGCGACGACGAGCGCGACGCCCGCTTCACAGGGAACGCGGTTGGTCAGCAAATCGATGGCTTCCACGTGGAAGTCCGTCGTGTCGAATAGCTGCGCGATGCCCATGCTGCCCTTCTGGCCCTGCAAGTAGGCAAAGGCGCGCTGCATCGACTCTTTCATGCTGCTATCCATGCTGCCGGCGATGCGCAACTTGCCCGTCCCCTGCGAACAACCAACTTCGAGACGGTACAGGCCCGCACGACCCTGGTCGTCGACCGAGGCTGCGTAGACCGATCCCGGTGCAAGGGGATCTGTTGCTATCAACTCGCGGCCGCCATCCTCCGGCACACCGACATAGGTTTCGTCCCTCGACGTGTTGTCGACGTAGGAAAACGACGTTTGGTGGTACTCGAAGGAGCCCATTTTCTTGAGCTGCTCTTTGACGCGCCGCCGCCCTTCGAGCGCCAGCTCGACCAGTTCGGCTATCTCGTCGCGCGCGACCTCGCCGTGCGGGTAGACAAGCTTGATCAGGCCGGCGACCGTCTTGCGGACGGCCTTGACGTCGCGCGCGTTCAGATGCGCGCCCAGCGAGAAGTAGCGGTCCACCATCTCAGTATAGTTATGCCGCCGCAGGTCGCGCAGCGCCTCCGCGAGGTAGTCGAGCACAAAGACGGGCACGTTGGCGCCCACCTTCACCTTGCGCACGAGGTTCTTGCGCACGACCGTGCCGGCGAACACCTCGGCTGCTTTCGTATCAAGGTCCGTCATCCCGTCCTCTCCCTACAGCGCTATATCCATGTCGATCCGGAGCGGCTCGACCAGCTCTCGCCCCGTAGCCGCGTCGAGCAGATGGACGGAAACGGTCTCTTTGGCGGACGTCGACGTGATCATCAGCGTGACGGTCTTGGCATCCACCAGTTGGGGCTCGGCGTCTTTCAGCCGCAATTCGACATCGCCGGTCGCCTCGACGAAGCCGTAAGAAGCGGACACCGGCAGCGACAACACCTCGGCTTTGGCTCGCACCTCCACGCGCACGCGGGGCAGCTCGACATCGAAGAGCCTGGTGAGGTGGCCCATCACCTGCACCGAGAAGAAGCGGGTGCTTATTTTGCGGGAACCCGGCAGAAGGGTCCATTCCAGCGTATCGGTCGACATCGGTACGGGAGACAGAGGGGACAACGTCAGCACCGGGATGGCCAGTTCCTGCGGCGCCATGCCGCCGTGGAAGTAGGCCCGCGCACCCGAGGCGATGAACGCGCCGAAGCCCCACGGCACGGCGATCTCGAGTTCGTCGCTCAGGCCGAAGTCCTTGAGCGGCGCGCGCAGATAGGACGCGCTGGCTGCGCCGCCACTACCCACCCAGACGCGCCGGTGCAGGTCATCGGTGCGTCCCCCCGGCGGCTCGATCTTCATATCGCTGTCCAACTCGTCCCCAAAGAGGTACCCGTGATCGGCCGTGACGATGATCCGGCGGCAGCCATACTCCCGCAGTTTCTGCACCACCTTGGCCAACTCTGGGAGCATGTCGTCCATGACCTTGCGCGTCAGGTGGATGTTGTCGCCCTCACACAGCGCGTCGATCTCTTGCGAGGTAACCACGATCAACGCGGCGTCCCTTAGCTCCTGATGTAGCGCCTTCTTTGGTTTAGGCAGCACCTGGTCCACGGTGGCCACAGCCACGCGCGTCTGCGCCTGTCCCTTGAGCCAGGCCAGGCGTGAGGCGCGATCCTTGAGCACGGTTGCGTCGATCTGGAGCCCCAGTTTGCCCGCGGCCACGGGCACGACCATGGCGGCCTGCTCAGCGCCCGGCATCAGAGCCGCCATGCCAATGTCGGTGATGGCCGGCACGATCCCGATAGCCGGGGAGAGCGAGACCTCGTAGTCGCGCTCGAAACTGTGGGATAGCTCCCGCGCCATCTCGAAGCGCAGCGCGTCCACGAGCAGATAGGCGGTCTTGCCGGCCTTGAGCGCCGGCGCTACCACCGTGGCGTAGATGTCGCGCTGACGAGGAGCCCCGGTAACGTCGAACCTGGCCGCCTTGAGCGCCTGCACGAAGCGTTCGGCCAGCGTGCCGCCGACTTCCATGTAGCGCTGCCGCGCCCGCGCCAGCAGCCGCTCCAGGGAGCTATGTCGCTCCTCGAACATGAAGTCGTGATAGCGGCGCTCCAGGTGACGCTGATGTGTGTCCAGCAGGCACCACGGCGCCTCCTGCTCCGTTCCCTGCCCGGTATAGCGCTCCAGGAAGGCGGCCGGCCCGCCGTCGAATCGCTTCAGGTCGGCCTCGATCCGGTCGGCCATTACCAACAGGTCCAGGCCCGTCCGCACCAGGAGCCAGCGGGCCTGAATCTCAGGGTAGCGGTCGGGCCAGACAGACCAGAAGTTGCCAAGCCGGCGCTCGATCATGTCTCTCCAGTATGCGGCATGGTCGTCGAGTGGTTCCGTCCGCTCCGCGACCGCCGCCTGCTCGATGGCCCCTTGCAGCAACATCTCCAGGCCGGCGAAGGTCTCGCACGCGCTCACCCCGTCGAGCGACAGGCCAGCGCCGTCGAGCGCCAGCTCGCTCTCCACGCGCCCGGCATAATCAGCGTAACTCTCGCGCAAATCATGGCGGTTACGCCAGGCCCGCGTGAGCGCAACGCACGCCCCGCGCGCCGCGGGACCGGACGCAACCTTCAGTGATGCCAGCCTGGGAGGTAGGCCACCGTGGACGTGGACGCAAGCGGCGAACTCGGTGCGCAGGACGTGGTGGGCGAGTGTGGTCCGCGCGCCGGTGAGCGGCGCGGTGTCGGGCAGTTCGCACTCGTAGACCGTGCCAAGCAGCCCTGTCACCGCCGCGACGGCCCCTTGGCGTCGATGTCCTTATCGTGCTCGTCGCCGCCCAGGAATTGCAAAGCTATCTCCTGGGGATGCCCCGTGCCGAAGATCAGCGGGAGCACCCCAGCGATCTCCGAGCCCTGCTCAGCCACGCGGTCCGCTTCGTCCAGCAAGCCGATCTGCCCCGCGTCGATCTGCCGCGCGATCGCATCGGCCGCCTCGACCGTCCAGGTCTCGGGCTGGCGCAGCAACGCCGCCTTTGCGATAGAGGAGAGGCGGGTGTTGCGCTCCAGCGGCATCTGGCCCGGAGCCAGCACGACGCCGCCCGCGGTCAGTTCCACGAGGGCGTTCCCGGTTGCCTCCTCGGACAATCCGACGTAGACGACGAGTTTGGGCGGACGCTCACCGCTCAACAGCGGGTCGACCTGGCGGCGCAGCGCGAAGAAGGAACCCTCATAGATGGCGACCGTCGTGTCAGACAGCGCGAGAGCCGCTGCAAAGGCGTGGTAGTGCTGTTCCGGGTCGAACCACACGACAAGGCCCCGTTCACGCACCTGCGCCGCTACAGACTCAGCCAGATAGTCGCCGACGATACCCATACTAGACCACGACCCCCTCCAACAAGCGAGGCTCCTCGGCTTCGACCCGCAGCCTGACCATACGCGCGGTCACCAGCTCGTCGAGGGCCAGGCACACGTGTTTGACCGTATCGACAGACTGCTGGGCAAACGAGAAGCTAACCTCTTGCTGCTCGGCCCACTCGAACGTAATCTCTTCGTTTGCTGTCCTGGACGTTCCGCGCGGCCGATCGGCCCGATGTACGATGTCGTTGCGGCGGTTGGCAGTCTCCTCAATGCCCTTCATCAACTCGTTCCTATCGCGTTGCAACTTCGCCGCGATGTCTTGCCATGGTTTATCCAGCGCCAACAGGGCTCCCACGACGTGGATACCTCTCTTGTTGCTCAAGTAGGCAAACGCGGTCTTGCCCAGAATCTTGTTGGCGATGAAGAGCGGAGCGCCCTCTGGATCGGCCAGTAGCCGCAGCGTGTCGGACAGGTCGAAGGTAAGGTCGCCGAAATACTCCCGCACGCTGTTGTCTTGCGGGATGAACTCGCGTCCACGGACCTCGATCACGGTTGCCAGGTTGGCGCGCAGCAACGACGGCAAATAGGTGTCGAGGGCGGTACAGGCGACCACGATGGCCTGTCGCAGCAAGTTATCCAGCGCCGCCCGTTTGAGAGACGGCATGGGGATCTCGGCGTGCTCGCGCACGACGCCGACGAAGATAGAGTTGGAAATGAGCATGAGATACTCGCTGGCGCCGGCCCCGACGACGGCGCGCAGCTTGCGCACCAACTCACCCTCGGTCTCGATCACGTCGCACTCCAGCAAACGGTAGACGCGCAGCAACAGCTCGGCGGGCCGGATATTCTCCTCGAAGACCATGCGGGGAGTAATCATGCGCTCACTCCAGGATGATCTGGGCTTTGTCGGCCAACAAGGCGAGCAGCGCGGCGCGCAGGCGCCCCACGGCCGCCTCGATCGCTTCTTCAGAGTTCAGGGGGCCGTCGAAGAAGCCGAGCACCTTGACGTGCCTGACCGGAGTGTCATCCGCAGTCTCCGGTGCAAGCTCGCGCAGGCGCTCCAGGGCCTGCGCTCTCAGGCTCGACAACGCGGCGAGGTCGGACTCCATCTGGTTAAGCGTGGCCTGGCAATGCGGGCAGACGATGCCGCCGCCCGCCAGCGGATCACCCTCCACGCAGGCGCGCGAGGTGAGCGCAAAGAGCGCCTGCTCGCTCCGCTCCTCGGCCGTCCCCAGGTAGACCGCTTGCCCGCGCAACTCGTCGGCCGCCGCCTGGAACTCCTTGCGCCGCTGTTCGTGCAGGGTGCGGTAGGCCGTCCCGTAGGCCGATGCGATGCGGGTCGCCAGGGTCTCGATCTGCTTGAGGTGCGTATAGAAGGTCGCCTCGCGCGTCAGACCGTCCAGACGCGCCGCGTCGTCGGCAAGGTTCGCTCCCTCGAGCCGGGCGGCCAGCGCCGGCCACATCGCGTCGCGCACCGTCCGCGCTCGACTCAGCAGCGCGAGATTGTGCTCGCTCACCGCCTCCTGCATCCGGTGCGCCGTGCCGCGGGCATCCTTGAGCACGGCCCTCTCCCCGGCCAGGATCAGCACGCTGTCGTCCGAGGCCGCGGCTTGCACGCCCTCGAGCATGTGTTGATAGTCTTCGAGCGCCGCCAGACCGGGCAGCCGATTCACCCTGACCGTGGCAATCACCGGCAGCACCAGGCGCAGTTCGTCGTCGGCGAACCGCTTGAACGCCGCCGCGATTGCGCCCTCCTCGACGTCGACCTCGTCGCCGGTCAGGTCCTCGTACCTGCTCACGGCGTCGGTCAGCGTCTTGATGTCTATCGACTTGCGCGGGGCAAACGACGCCGCCCGGAACGCGGTGTTGGTGGTCAGCGGCACGCGGCACTGCGGGTCCTGGTTGTTGCGGAAGCGCCGGCCCTGGTGCGTGATCTCGATCGCGCCGGCGCGCAGCAGCACGGCAAGCACGATCTGCACGATGTCCAGGTCCCAGCCATAGCCTATCCCTCCGAAATGGCTGGCCAACTCCTTGCCCGTGACCTTGTTGCCGTAGGAATACTCGTGCTGCAGGTAGTCCAACACCTCCCGTGCGATGTCCGCCGAGACGTTGGGCAGGTACTTTGCGCCCTCCCTGGTTACCAGGTTCAGGCCGCCCTCACCGCCATAGAAGACCTGCAGCAGGGCGTTCAGGTTGGCCGCCTTCAGCACCTCCTCGACCTCGAAGCCCTTGCCCTTCACGGGACAGGTGCCCATGTCCAGCTTGGGATAGAGGGGCGGCACGGCAAAAGCGTAGAACGCCCGGAAGATCTCCGCGAGGTCCTTGCCCAGATCCGGCCCGTTGCGCACGTTACCCCGGAAAGCACCCTGCCCCTGGGCGATGGCGCGCTGCAACCGCTCCTTCAGGCGCGCGGCGATCAGGCCAACCTCGCGCTTCTGCTCGGTCAGGCTGGTGGCCTCTTCGTTCGTGATCCGGCCCTGAGCGCGCAGCGTATCGTACTTGAGCACCATCTGGCGACCGGCGTACAGGTCGGCCACGGCGTCGTCAATCGCCTGGTCGAGCGGGAAAGCCCAGTACATCGCGTTCTGGTTGTTAGGTTGCCGGCTATCGTCCGTCGCCTCCGCGAACCGTTCCGCCTGGTTCTCCGCTCCATCGGCGACCAGGATGGACAGCGACAGCGGACCATCGTCGCCCACGCGCACCCGATCGACCGTCAGCCCGACCGCGAACGTCTTGTTCTCGTAGCGGAAGTCCTTGATTTTAGCGTCGGTGAAGACCTCGCCCACGGTCTCGCGCACGATCTCGGCGCGGTCGCGCGGCTTGGGCGGCAAGAAGTCGCGGCGTTCTCTATCCCAGTCCTTCTCCTGCGCCGTCTGCAGCTTGTAGCCGTCCTCTGTGTCGCGCAGGAACTGGTTGTCGACCAGCAGCTTCAGCGCGGCCGCGACCTCGACCCGCGGCGCAGGCCGGCCGACCTCGTCCAGCAGCAGCGCCGCGATGTTCGACTCCGTGCGCGGCAGGTTGCGCGCAAACTCCAGCAGACAGACGGCCTTGGCCACGCGGCCGGTCCAGCCCGCGTCGGCCGGGTCGTCCTTGAAGGCCCGCGCGATGTCGTTGATGTCCTGCTGCCGCGCCGAGCCAACCTGCCCTTCGATCAGCTCGTAGACTTTATCGAGCGTGACCAACCGCCCCACGGGCTGATCGGCGAACAGGGTGCGCGGGTTGACCAGCATCTGGTAGACCTGGCTGATGATGGTGCGGTTGCTGCCCCCGATGTGGCGCATCGCGCCCGGCTGCAACCGAATGCCGGACATAATGTCGATGCACAGGTCGATGTAGTGCGGCAGGTAGGGATAGAAGGCCACGAAGTCGTCTTCGCTCACCTCGCTGCGGCGCGCGGTGCGCTCCAGATGGCAGGCCGTGTTCAGTTGCCCCTGCGCGTCCCGATACAGGGTCCGCAGCCTGGCCTCGGCGTCGGGCCGTTTGGCCAGCACGCGCCGCGTGGCCACCTCGCGGATATCCTCGGGCGACAGGTCGACCTCGTGGCGGAAGCGGTCGCGCACCTTGGCGATCAGGATGCGCTTGTCCTCGCTCATGGCCGAGGTCACCTCGTCCAGCCGCTCCTGCGAGGTCACGATGAACCACACCGGCGCGGGGATCTGCCGCGACCGCACGCGGTTCCTGCTCTCCGCGCCGAACAGCTCGACCACGGCGCGCAGGTCCTCCAGGCGCTCCTGGCTATAGGCCACGTACTGGCCCACCTCGTCCACGATAAAGGCGATGGTCTTGCCCGGCCGCCGGCGCTGCGCCAGTTCGAAGGTACGGTTGACCAGCAGCCGGAGCGTCACGTCGACGCGGCCCTGCACCAGCTTGAGCGCGAACGACTCGACGCTCGGATAGAGCCCCGGGTCCAACTCGTGCAGAACAGCCCCCACGCGGTTCCACACCTCGGCGCTCTTGCGCCCGCGCCGCGTCCACGCGTTGGGGCTAGCCGCGTCGCCGCCGGCAAAGCGCCCGTTGTAGCGATCCATGAAGAGGTCGAGCTTTTCCTCGCCCTCCAAACTGATCTCCAACTCGGCCAGATCCACGTCCTCCGCGTAGCCCAGTTCGCGCAGCAGCACGCGGTAGACGAAGGGGGAGATGCTGAGACCGCCGTGCCCCGCCTGGGAGCGGTCTTTCTGCACATCGAACATGATCACGTCGGTGGGGATGCGCGCGTTGACCGAGTCGATCAGCGCGTCGATCTGGCCGTCGTCCACCTGCCGCTTGAAGATGTCGGCCGCGCGCTCGCCCAGCACCTCGCGGTTGGCCAGTACGTAGCCCAGGTTCTTGGCGAACGACGACTTACCGGCGCCGAAGAAGCCCGAGATCCAGACGCCCACGCCCTCGTCGGGATCGGCGGGCGCGTCCGCCATGGCCCGCAGCAAGCCGCGGTACTCCTCGCGGATGCGCCGGGTAACGACGTACTCAGACAGTTCGGTGCGCACGGACTGCGCGTCGGCCTGATCGACCTGGATGACCTCGGCGATCCGCTGGCTCAGGTCGCGCTCTAGCAACTCTCGGATCTGCATTATGCGGGGGACTCCTCACTCGCCGGCAAGCCGTGCGCGATGGCGAAGCTTTTGTTGTGGCGGCAGGCCTCCTCCACGCGGTCGGGCCAATAGCGCCGCGCCGTGTGCAACCAGTCGTAGTCGCCATTGGCCAGCGCCTCCCAGGCCTTGCGCAACTCGGAGGACTTGGCCGTCGCGTTGGGCCACGACGGCATCAGCGTGCGCAGCGGGGCCAGGTTGAGCAGCACGCCGTCGTCGGGCTCTGACTGCCAACTCACCACCTCGCCTCGCGTATTGGTCGCGCCCGTCACGGCGGCAAGGTTGGCATCGAACGCCTCAAGGTCGGTCAGTTGATCGTCCAAGTCTCGAATTTTCTTCTCCAACGCCCTTTTTTCTCGACCGACGCGCGTTGTAAGAATAGTAGTGTGCAGGTCGGCCTGCTGGTTGCGCACCGCGTTCATCGCACTGCCCAGGTACTCGCCACCTCGCAGCAAGGCAGCGTATCGGGGGTCATGCGTTCGTGGAACACGTACACGCTGTAAGTGCGCTTCGGCGACTGCAGAAGCCAGTAGACAGGTCGCTTGAGGTATTGCTGCACATGGGCCTTGTAGAATTCGCCAATTAAGTAGTCGTCTAAAGACTTACTGGCCGTGACGATATCAAGTATTAGCTGCATTTCCGTTTCGCCCCAAATTATTTCCAGCACGCGCATCACACGCTCTGGTAGATTGTCTGACGAGTCCCCGACGCACGCTGCCAGACCATTGCGCATAACCAATGTCCGCAAATCGTCAGCTATGCCTGATGAGAAATGCCCCCTTCCAAGTTGCATTTCCACTCCTGGATTGAATCGGCCCAACACAACACCCACCGCGTAGCTGACCCATCGTTCTGCCAACATAGACTGAGTCAGACCACCGGATTTAAATACAGTATTATCCGATTCAAGTTCTTGCTCAGACGCCGCATCTCCCTCGTCGTCAACGAATAATGTAAGCGGAATATGTAACTCTTCCTCAACAGCAGTCCGACTATCTCCGTCTATGCCATAAAGGCGGTAGGCCTCTTCGTTGATTTGTCGTTCAACCTTATCTAACTGCGCACGGTTCGCTTAAATTGGCCGTTGGTTGGTGACATGCGGTAGGCTCTCGACATGAATGAGAGCATAGACAGCGCGGGGTTGCAGATCGAGACGGAGCGGGTGGACGATATCCCGCTGCTGGTGGCGCAGATGCGCCGGATGGAGGTGCCGATGGTGCTGGACAGTCGGGTGGTGACGCACGGCAATCGGCAGGGGCTGAGCATCGGATGGACGGTGGTGGTGTGGTTGGCGCACGTGCTCTCGGAGGCGGACCACCGGCTGAGCCAGGTGCGGCCATGGGCGGCACAGCGGCTGGAGACATTGCGGGCCTGCACCGGGCAGGAGGTGCGGGAGGAAGACCTGAGCGATGACCGGTTGGCGGATGTGCTGCGGGCACTGGCGGACGATGAGACGTGGGCCAACGTGGAGCACGGGCTGGTGCTGAGCCTGCTGCGGGTGTACGATTTGCGCCCGCTGGCACCCGCCCGCCGGGCACCCGCCCGGCGGGAGTGCAGCCGCCGTGCGTGCGGGTGGATATGACCACGGCCCGCGGCTACGGCCGGGTGGACGCGGACGGCTTGTTCCAGTTCGGGCATTCCAAGGACCACCGGCCGGACCTGCCGCAAGTCAAGATCGCGCTGGCCACGCTGGACCCGTTGGGCCTGCCGGTGGCCAGCGAGGTGGTCGCCGGCCACCACGCCGATGACCCGCTCTACCGGCCGCTGCTCAAGCGCCTGCACGATAGCCTGTCGGTGCGGGGGCTGCTCGTGGTGGGCGACTGCAAGATGGCGGCGCTGGACACGCGCGCGGACATCCACACCTATCGCAATTACGACCTGTGCCCGTTGTCCGCCGTCCAGGTCCCCCCGCCACGCTGGCGCGTGACCTTGCCGCCTCCGCCGCGGCGGGGGGCCAGCCAGAACGCATCGAGCGGACGCGGCCCGACGGGACGCGGGAGCATATCGCCGACGGCTATGAGCGGAGCGAGACGCTCAGCACCCTGCTCGACACCTGGCGCACGGTCACCTGGACCGAGCGCCGCCTGCTGCTGCGCTCGCGGGCCCAAGCGGCGGCGGCGGAGACGGCGCTGCGCGACCGCCGGGAGCGGGCGCGGACGGCCATCGCGGCCCTGACCACGCCGCGCCGGGGCAAGTGCCGCCCGGCCGACCCGGCGGCGGTGCAGCAGGCCGCCACCGCCCTCCTGGTGCGCGAGCGCGTGGAGGGGTTGCTCCAGGTCCAGGTCCAGGTCCAGGTCGGGGAGCAGGTGCGAGAGCGCCGCGTGCGCGGCTACCGCGGCCAACCCGCCCGCCCCGTGACCCAGCGCACCCTCACCGCGACGGCCACGGTTGACGCCGTCGCGCTGGATGAGGCCATCGCGCTCCTGGGCTGGCGCGTCTATGCGACCAACGCGCCGGCCGCCACCCTCTCCCTGACCCCGGCCGCGCTGGCCTACCGTGGCCAGTACACTGTCGAGCGCGCCTTCGGCCGCCTCAAGGGCCGTCCCCTCTCCCTGACCCCGCTCTCCCTCGACCGCGACGACCACACCACCGGCCTCATCCGCCTGCTGACCCTCGCCCTGCGCGTCCTCACCACCACCGAGCACGCCGTCCGCCAGGGCTTGGCCGCCCAGCAGCGCATCCTCACCGGCCTCTACGCCGGCAATCCCACGCGCGCCACCGCCCGCCCCACCACCGAGCTCCTGCTCGCGGCCTTCCGCACCCTCACCCTGACCGTCCTGACCACCCCCACCGCCACCCATCGCTCCCGCCCGCCCTTGACCCCCCTCCACGAGGACATCCTGACCTTGCTCGGCCTTCCCGCGGACACCTACCGTGTCCTTGCCTCCCCCCCTCATTTCCCTCTTCCACCCTGAAAAATGAGCGAACCGTGAGTTTATCTTGCAGGAACGGTTCCAAGCTTGTTCTGGACGTACCGCGCGACGAGGCGCCATTGTCGGAAAGGTAGGATCGAATGATGCGACGTACACCGTCTCCCCGCGATAGTACAGTTATGGACCGGCTCGCGACCATCACGCGCCTGTTTCAGCGATCGGTCGGGTGGCGGGCACGACGATCAACGCGGGCCGCCATCGCGCGCGTGGCCGTCCCGCTGGTCGTCTGCGCGTCTGTCGTGACACTGTACGCGGTACCTGTACAGGCCTCGTCGCCCGCGTCCGTCACGGTGGCCGCTCCGCTCGCGGCGACCGCGGCGGGTCACGCTGACCCATATTCAGCAGTGGTGGACCTGTCGCAAGAGGGAACGTTCGACGGGGCGCATTGGGGGCGGCTCGACGCATACAGCGTCGACCGCACGAGCGGGGGCGATGGGATCGGCAGCCCCGG
>JAABUZ0100002463.1_pt1 | contig 30618 bp, 32 predicted proteins | sample 5562091 | NCBI WGS metagenome assembly JAABUZ01 (sample SAMN12813069, study PRJNA571459) | rock metagenome | isolation source: Antarctica rocks | place: Antarctica: Victoria Land, Linnaeus Terrace sud | collected 2015-12-21
GACCGGCCGCGCCAACAGCCCCCAGGTCCGGCCGCGGCCGGCCGCTCTCAACACCCGTGAGCCCCCTAAGCCGGCCGTCCATCGTCACCGGATCAGCAGAACGGGCCGCTTCACACCAGTCACCTAGGCCCTGAGGTGGAGGTCGGACCATGACGCGCACGATCACCGCGGCGGTCGTCGAGGAGCTCGACGGGCCGTTCGTGCTGCAGCCGCTGGAGCTCGACGAGCCCGCCGAGGGCGAGGTGTTGGTGCAGCTCGTCGCCACCGGCGTCTGCCACACCGACGGGCTCGCCCGGCACGGCGACCTGCCCTTCCCGCTGCCGGGCGTGCTGGGCCACGAGGGCGCCGGGCGGGTCCTCGCCGTCGGCAGCGGCGTGACGGCGGTCGCCGAGGGCGACGGCGTGGTGATCGGCTGGCCGTCCTGCGGCGCCTGCCGGTCCTGTCTGGCCGGCCAGCCGCGCTACTGCCTGCGCCTCGGTGAGGCCCTCGTCGGGGGCGGTCGGCTGGGCGGCGGCACCGCCCTGCACCGCCCGGACGGGCGCTCCGTGGCCAGCCATTTCTTCGGCCAGTCCTCGTTCGCCACGCACGCGCTGACGGCGGCGACCTCGCTGGTGCGCGTGCCGGCGCACCTGCCGCTGGAGCTGATGGGCCCGCTCGCCTGCGGGCTGTCCACCGGCGCCGGCGCGGTCTTCACCACCGCTAAGCCCGCTCCCGGTGCCTCGCTGGTCGTCTTCGGGGTCGGCACGGTCGGGCTGGCCGCGATCATGGCCGCCCGGGTGTCCCCGGCGACCAGGATCATCGCGGTGGACCGGCACCCCAGCCGGCTGGCGCTGGCGACCTCGCTGGGTGCGACGCACACGGTCGATGCTTCGGTCCTGGGCGCTGACAATCGCGGCGTGGTCGAGGCGGTGCACGACATCTGCGGCGCCCGGCCGACGTCGCGCTGGAGTGCACCGGCGTGGTGAGCGTCGTCCGCCAGGCCGCCGACTGCGTCGGGATGCTCGGCACCTGCATCCTGATCGGCGGCGCGCCGGCGGGTGCGGAGTTCACCCTCGACCACATCTCGACGCTGTGGGGCAAGACCGTCGTCGGCGTGCTGGGCGGCGGCGGGCGCAGCGGTGAGCTGATCCCGGCGCTGATGGCCCTCTACGAGCAGGGCCGCTTCCCCTTCGACCGGCTGGTGGAGTTCTTCGACCTGGCCGATGTGGAGAAGGCGTTCGACGCGTCGTACGCCGGGGACGTGGTGAAGCCCGTCCTGCGGATGCCCTGACGGTTTGAGGCCTGAGGCCTGCGTGAGGTGATGGTTCGCTCGGCGCCGCCCGCCGGCTGCGGGCACACTGGTCCGCACCGGGAGGGCTCGGGACGTGTTGTAGATCGAATCGAGCGCTTGGCGCGCCCTGTTGTGAGGCTTTCCCCCTGGTAGCGATTGGGCGGCGGAGCATGTGGGCGTGCCGTTCGAGGCGGGCGCCAGCGTGGTGGGAACGGACGATCGCGGTTTAGGGAACGGGTGGTCGGGCCGGTGTCTGCGCCGCCGGGCTGCCAGGTGCTGGCGCCCGAGAGGCGCTGCCTGGACGGGTCACGCGAGCGGGCAGCCGCTCACGCGCCCGTACTGTCTATCTTGCGCGAGTCGCGCCGCTCCACCGGTAGGGGACGACGACTGAGTCGATGAAGCGCGCGGGTCCTTCTAGGCCGCCCGCCGACGGGCAGCGGTGGCACGGGAGCCGGACAGGCTGCATGTGGCTTGCCGATCAGCGACCGTGCGGTCAGGTCCCGCCGCTGCGGGCTCGCTCACTCGTCGGGCGAGTACTCGCGCGCGAGGTGATCCTTCCAGATCTTGACGGCTTCGTCCTTGGACAGTCCGCCGAGCTGCGCAGGTGTTAGCCCCACCTTCTGCAGGAGGTTGCGTGCGAGTTTCGCGTCTAGTGCGTTCTCTGGAGCCGTGGGCGTCGGTGCCGGGGGGCGGGGAGGCAGGGTGCCGTTGTTGACGCACGCCCAGAACTGCTGCTCCGTCACCCGCAGTTGGTCGCGCAAAATGCGCGCGAACAGACCGGGGTCGTCTACGCCGCCGGCGCCGTGCGAGATGCGTGTGTATAGCTCGTCGCCGTCCTGCAGGACGAACGTGTACCGCCGGTGGTCACCGGTCCGCCTTCCCGCAGCCTTGTCCTTGTCCTGCCAGCCCTCGGTCTGGACGAACTTGCGGAGGTCAGCATTGGTTGGCATCAGTCGCTGTCGGCGAGGGCCGCGACCAGTTGCTCGTTGTCGAGGAGGCGGGCGCGGGCGACGAGTGCCCAGTTGTCCCGGTGGTTGGGAGCGCCGCTGAGTTCCGACTCCCAAAGGTCGGCGTAGTCCAGGAGCGCGTCAGCGAGGCGGGCGACGGCCTCGTTGAGGTCGGCGCCTTGTGCGTGCACCGGGAGGCTGGGGAGCCACGCGGCCACGCCGTGCTCGGAGAAGCTCACCTGGGCCGCGAGGGGGGCGATGAGGGCCAGCGCCTGGGCGAGACGGTCCACGGGAACGGCGGCCATGCTCCGACGCGATCCCCTGGAGATGACGCTGACCCCCCCGAGCGAGGCCCGGTCGTAGATGGCGCTGATGCTGTTGCGCGCTTCGCTGATGTTGTACTCCACGACGGCCATGCCAAGAACCCTACTGTGACGCGTACAAGTTGTCCACCTCGTACATACCGCTCAAGCGGGCACCGCGTCTCGCCGACACTGGCTACGCTGAGCAGGGGACGTTCCCGACCGACGACGGAGCCGCGTGAGAAGTAGCACCGCCAACCGCATCCTCGACGCCCTGAGCTCCGCCGGCGTCCCCGGGGACGAGGCAGCCTCCGCGCTCGGCATGACCCCCCTGGCCTGGCACGGCGTGCTGTCGGGGGAGCGCGCCCTGCCTGCGGAGGCGCTCACCCGGACGACCGAGGTCAGCGGCGTGGCCCTCGAGCGCCTCGTGGCCCCGTACGACGGCGTCCTCGCCAGGTACCGCCGGTCCCTGCAGGATCGGGCCGACACCGGCTGGCAGGGCATGCCCGTGTCCGACCTTGCCGAGGACCTCGCCCGCGACGTCCGCGTACTCGTGCAGACCGGCGACCTGACGCTGCGCCCGCCACAGCCACCGGTGGTCGGCGACGGTCCGGCCGAGGCCGAGAGGCTCTCGGCGTGGGCCCGCCGACAGGTCGGTGCCGGTCACGACCCGATAGCGGACCCGCAGGCCGCCGCAGCCGCGCTCGGCCTCCTTCTGTTCCTGGTGCCGTCGAACGACGAGCCGGCGGAGGCCGCCTACCTGCGGCTGGAGGACGAGGGACTCGGGATCGCGTGGGTCGAGGACGGCCCCCAGGGGGAGACTGGCAGACGGCGCTTCAGCGCCGCCCACGAGCTCGGGCACCACCTGCGCGGCGACGACTACCGCGCCGAGGACACAGCCGAAAGGGCGGGCGAGGCGTTCGCCAACGCGTTCGCCATACACTTCCTGCTCCCCCACGTGGGCGCGGAGCAGGTCTTCGCCCGGCACGCCGGCGACCTCGACCCTCGCCCCGCCATGCTCGAGGCGGCCACCTCCTACGGCGTCTCCTGGAGCGCCGTCTGCGTCCAGCTCACCAACCTCGGCCTCATCGACCCGACGCAGGCCGCTCACGCCGCCGGCCGCGTGCCGACAGGCCCCGAGATAGGAGCCCAGGGCGTGGCCGTGCCGACCATGCCCGCGCGCCCCGTCCCGACACCGGTCGTCGAGGCCGCCCTGCGCGCCTACCGGCGCCGCAAGATCTCCGCCGGGAAGTGCCGGGGCATCGCCCAGGACCCCTCGCTACCGCTCCCGGTCCCCGACCGGCTGCCCGGCCCCGCCCGGGAGCGCTTTGTCCGCCCCGCGTGGCTCGACCAGCTCTAGGAGCCGAAGCCCCGCGTGCTCGTCCTAGATTCCGCGTCCCTCGCCCGGGCCGCGCGCGCCGCCCTGCTGGCCGAGCTGGCCCGGCTCGTGTCCCAGGGTGCCTTCCAGCAGCACACCGTCCTGGGCGCCGCCTGGCACGCCGCCCACGTCCTCGACGTGCTCGCCCGGTCGGAGCCCAGCGTCCGCCCGTGGACGGAATACAGCCTGGTCTGCCTCAACGAGATCCCCGACGAGGAACTCGACGCATTGAGCCGCTGGACCGGCCTGCTGGTGCCGCGCAACGGCCCCGACGCGGGCCGCAACGCCGGCGCCGCCTCCGCACTCGCGGCAGCGGAGGCCAGACAGGCGATCGCCGTCCTCGACGACCTCGAGCTCGTCACCGTCGCCGCAGGAGCGGGCCACGACGTCAAGGTGCTCTGGCTGCCCGCCGTCCTCGACGTGTTCGTCGCCGGCGGCTGGGCGGCCACAGACGCCGCGCGAAGCCTCGCCAGCCTCCGCGGACAACCCGGAGCCCACTGGTCCGACGACGACCTCGCCGTCCTCGAGTGGGCGCGCTCCTGAACTACAGCCAACCCATCGGTGGCTACCGCGGCAGCCGCCGTCGAACGCTGACGTCCACAGCCACACCAGCAACCGAGGATCTGCACGTGGACTTCCTTCCGCGCCTTGGGCGCAGCGCGGTCGACCCGGCAGTGCGGCACGGCGACCGTTGTTGGCCGAGGTGCGGCGGTCACGGCCGGCCATGTCGCTGCGAGACTGCGGTGTGGCCGACGGGAGCAGCATCGAGTGGACCGAGGCCACCTGGAATCCCACCACCGGCTGCGACCGTGTCAGCGCGGGGTGCGACAACTGCTACGCCTTGGGGCTGGCCAGGCGGCTGAAGGCGATGGGCGCCCCGAAGTACCAGACGGACGGTGACCTGCGGACGTCGGGACCCGGGTTCGGCTTGACGCTGCACCGCGGCACGCTCGGGATCCCCGGCGGGTGGGCGCGGCCGAGGCTCATCTTCGTGAACTCGATGAGCGACCTGTTCCACGCCCGCGTGCCCATCGGCTACGTGCGGGACGTGTTCGACGTGATGGCGGCCGAGCCCCGGCACCGGTTCCAGGTCCTCACCAAGCGCAGCCTCCGGCTCGCGCGGGTCGCCGACAGCCTCACGTGGCCCGTGAACGTGTGGATGGGCGTGTCGGTGGAGGGGGCCAGGACCAGGCGGTCCGTCTCGATCACCTCCGCGGGGTCTCGGCGGCCGTGCGCTTCGTGTCGTTGGAGCCGCTGATCGCGCCCGTCCCCCGTCTCGACGTGTCCGGCGTCGACTGGGCCATCTCTCGGTGGAGAGAGCGGGCCGCGCTCCCGTCCGTTGCAGCCGGACTGGGCCAGGTCGGTCCGCGACACCCCCGGTGCCGACCCCGTCAGGGGTTCGGGTCGACCTCGGGGAAGCCGCTGTTGATGACTGCGAACCAGTCGTCGACGAGCCAGCCGGCCTTCCCGCCGGACTCGACGGGGACCATGAAGTAGCGCACGTCCTTGGTGATGAGGACGCGCTGCCGGGTCTTGTCGGTCTTGTCGAAGAGGAGGTAACCGCTGACCTTGAACCGGATGTCGAGCCGGTCGGCCTGTCCGGCCTTCTTGTAGACCGCGGTGGTGGCGAGCCCGGCCCTGGTCTGCGCCGTGTACGGGAACCGGGCCGTCAGGCCGTACTTCGGCAGGTTGCCGTACTTGTAGCTGGTGAGCGTGAACAGCTTGGTCTTGTCGCCGGCGGCCGCGTTGGTGACCGCGGTGTCGAGGCGCTTGTTCCCGGCAAGGGTGAGGTAGTCGTCGGCGTAGGACACGTCGAGGCGGCGGGGCTTGTCGAGCAGGATCGTCCCTCCGTTGAACGTGGTCCGCAGCGCGAACTCCCGCGCGACCTGGTACCCGGCCTGGACCTTGTCCGCGCCGAACTCCGTCGCGGCCTCGCCGGTGAAGGGGACGGTCGTGGTCGGCGCGACAACCGGCACCGGGTGCCCGGCCACCTCCCCGGTCGGGGTCGCGACAGGGGTCGTGCCACCGACCGTCGCCGGCGCGGGGGTGGCCGCGACGGTGGCGATGGTGGTCGGGGCGTTCGTAGCCAGTGGTGTCGGGCTGGAGGACGCGGCCGGGCCGCCGACCCCGGAGGGTGCTGTCGGCGGCCGCGCCGTCGGGGTGCCCGCGCCGCCGCAGCCCGCCAGCACCACGACGACCGTCCCCATTGCCGTGGCCGTCGCGGCCACCCGGAATCCCCGTGCCCGTGCGGTCACGGGGTCGCCGCCCGCGTGCCAACCGGTCGCCCGGCGGCCAGTCCGGTGCCCGCCGCGACGGTCGTTCCCAGCGCCACAGGGCTCCCGTCCCAGGTGAGGCGCACGAGGGCGACGACGTCGGCGGCGCCGGCCGCGGGGGACGTGGTCAGCACCGTGAGCGGGTCCAGCCACGCGCAGCCGCCCGTTCCGACCACGCGAACGACGCATGCTTCGAACGACCTCAGGAGCCGGTCGCGTGCGGGCCCGGCGGCCGGGGAGCAGCTCCGGCGGTCCCGGGCGCAGCAGGACCACGGTGTCGCGGGCGACGCTATGACCACTGGTGCTGCCGGTGGGGCCGGTGCTCGTGGACTGGAGCAGCCGGTCCGCGTCGGCCGTGGGTCCCGGGTGGGCGGGGCGGCCGCTCACGGGCCCTTCCCGAGGGCAGCCTCGAGCGCCCCGAAGGCGCCGTCGAGCCCGAACGAGTCCTCTCTAGAAACCTTCACCTTCCAACGGGTGCCGGTGCGGCGCAGCTTGAAGGTGTGGCCGCTGTTGCCGGTCGCCTCCGGCGTCCAGATGGTGCACCGTCCGGTTCCCATGTCGCAGAACCGGAGGCTGTAGTCGGCCTCCAGGTAGCTGTCGCCGACGGACTGGATGTCGACCTTCGTGACCTTGAACGGGCCGGGAGGGAGGGTGAAACGGACGGGGAGCTCGTTGAGGAAGTCGTTGTAGCTGGGGCCGTCGAGCCACTCCGGGAAGTTCGCGTGCGTCGGGTCGCCGCCGCCCTCGGACAGGGCGTTGAGCATGCCGCGGACCGCGCCCTCGGGGGTGGCGTGCGAGGAGATCCCGAACGGCTCGCGCACGAAGAAGCTCGGGCTGGTCGCCGCCGCGGTGGCCGTCTGGACTGGCGGTGCGACGGCCGGCGGTGTCGAGGTCGCCGCCGCGGTGGTAACCGTCCGGGCGGGCGGTGCGACGGCCGGCGGTGTCGGAGTCGCCGCTGCGCCGCTGCCGCCCGGAGGGATCGCGGGGCTCGCCGCGGGGCTCGCCACGGTCCCGGAGCCGCCGCAGCCCGTCGTCAGCAGCAGCCAGACGGGCGCCAGGGCCAGGGCGGCCCGGGCCCGGGGCGGGCGGGTCACGCGCCGCCGCCTACGCCCGCCCCCACCGTGCCGACCGGAGAGCTGTTCTGCCCGTAGCGGCCGACCGCTCTGTTGTGGGTCCGGTCCCCGGTCCACGTGGGGCGTAGCGCGCCCTTGAACCCCCGCGGGAAAGTGAAGACGAAGCGCCCCTGGTGGTCGGTGCGGACCCTGCCCAGGACACGGCTGTGCCCGTGGTCGGGGTAGAGCGTCCCGACGATCAGCGCGCCGGCGACGGGGCGCCCGGTGGTGTCGTCCAGCAGGTTCCAGTGCACGATCGTGGGCCGGTCGCTGCGGTAGTCGGGCACCCCGTCGACGCTGATCCCGCTGATGTCCTTCCCGCCCTGCTTGACGCCCTGGAAGGGGTTCGGTGGGTTCGTGGCGCTAGCGGCAGGCGCGGCCGGGGTGCCGGGTGTGGCGAGCGCGGGTGACGTCAGGGTCACTGTGGTCGCGGCGAGGAGCGCGACGGTGGCGGCGGTGGTGCGGGCGGGTGAGGGCATGGGGGCTCCCGGGAAGAGGGCGGGGGTCCGGCGTGGGGAGGGTCCCGGCGCCGTGGTGCCGCCACGCGCCGGGTAGCTGTTGACACCCGGCATGCAAGCGAGCCGGCCCAGTATGCAATGTTTTGCATTGGCTGTCAGCTTCCCCCTCCGGTCCGCTGGGGCGTGCCCTCCGTCGACCCGAGCCGGCGCGACCCGGCCGCCGTCGCCCTGGGCGCACGGGTCCGCGCGCTGCGACAGACACGCGGCTGGAGCCGCGACCAGCTCGCGGAGCGGACCAACCTGTCGCACCGCACGCTCGTGTACCTCGAGTCGGGCGGCGTCAGCCCGACGCTACGAACCCTGCTTCTCGTCGCCGAGGCCCTCGAGGTCAGACCGGGCACCCTGGTCGACGACCTGGCCTGACCAGGGGAGCCGCGTCCAGCTGCACGTCCAGTGCGCCGCACCAGGCACCCGGGCAGCCGCCACGGCAGCCGGCGTGCACACCACGTACGACCCCCGTGGATTCCGCACTCTCCGTGGCGGCCGCCGGGGCCGTCGAGCTGCCCGCGGTGTCACGTGCACGTCGCCGGGCCGTGCGCAGAGCCCCGGTGTCTGCGATCGTCGTCGGGTGAGGCTCCCGGACCGTGACCGGAAGATCCTGTGGGGCCTGGCCCATGACTCGTGCGCCCGGTGCCGGTCGGCGCTCGTGCACGACGCCGCCGACGCGGACCGGTTGACCGTCGTCGGTGAAGAGGCCCACGTCGTCAGCGCCCGACCTGACGGGCCCCGGGGCACGGACCCTCCGCCGCCGGGCGGACTGCACGGGCACGAGAACCGCATCCTGCTCTGCCGCAACTGTCACGTCGTCGTCGACGACGACCTCGCGACGTGGACCACCCCGAGTCTGCTGCGGCTTCGCACGGCCCACGAGGCGTGGGCCCGTGAGCGTGTCCACGCCCCGGGGCGGACGCGCGTCGTCAACCACCCCGACGACCCCGACGACGGGCCGACCCGGCTGCTCCTGCTCGGCACAGGTCGGGAAGTGTGGCGGATAGTCGCGCACGCGCACGAGTTCTACAGCGCCGGCCTGGACGACGACGCCGGCCATCCCGTGGACCTCGTGGACCTCGGCGACGACTTCCTGCGGCTCGCCGTCGAGTACGGCGACGCGGCGGGCGAGGTCGAGGACTCGGGGTTCGCCGCGGTCAGGGACGCGCAGCGGACCCTCGGCGCCGAGCTGCGGGCGCTCGGTGAGGCGGGGCTGCTGTGCTTCGGTGCGAGGCGCACGCGGCTCCTCACCGGGGGCAGGGGACCGGACGCCGACTGGCCCGAGTCCCACCTCGCCGTCGTCCGGTCCGACGACCCCCAGATCGTGTTCGGCCCGGTGCCCCACCCGGGGCCGGGCTGAACGGCATGCTCGTTCCGTGAGCGACGAGACCGGCACCCCGGTCCTCCACACCAGGACCACCCGACCCGACGACCTCCCCGCCAAGTACCCGGAGCTGGACGCCCACAGCGTCAAGTGGCTCCGGGTCACCCGCGCCGACGTCGCCGCCTTCGACAAGACCCTCGAGGCCGCGGAGGACGAGAGGCCGCTCCAACGGCACCTCGGGCAGAACCCGATGCTGCTCGTCACCCACCTCGGCGGCGGCCAAGGCCGTTTCGTGCTGCCCCAGTTCTCGCTCGACGGCAGGTACGTCGCCGACTTCATGATCGCGGAGGGCGACAGCGACGGTCTGCACTGGACGCTCGTAGAGCTCGAGAGCCCTCGCGTCCGCCTGTTCACCGGGACGGGTGTCCCGCGCAAGGAGCTCGCCAAGGGACTCCAGCAGGTCTCGGATTGGCGGCGCCACATCCAGGACAACCTCGACCACGCGCGGAAGCCCCGGACGCGCGGCGGTCTGGGCCTGGTGGACATCGAGGCCGAGCCACCGGGCATCGTCGTCATCGGACGCGAGAGGGACCTCACCGACGAGGACCGCGAGCGGCGGAAGGCCGTCCGCAGGGAGCGTGGGATCGCGGTCCACTCCTACGACTGGCTGGCCCGCGAGGCGTCGGCCCGGCGCTCGGAGATGGAGGCCAGCGCAGCGCGCACGGCGAAGGCCGAGCCGTCGTGACGCACCTGGACGGGACCGGGTGAGGGCATTAGGCGGGCGACCCCGACCGTCCCGCGCCACCCCTACCCGGCGACAGTGCCGCCGGACCGTCCCCGCCCGTTGTGTCGAAGGCGGCGGCGACACCCCGGCGTGGCCCGCGCCGACGACCATCCGCGGACATAAGCTGCGATACGCCTGCATCGTCCCGCTGTCCCCGTGGACGGCTGCGGAGTCTGGGAGCCTGGGGTGACTGCTTTCGGGTACGGCACGTACCTGCTGCGCGTGCACGCCGGGCACAGGCCGCGGGAGATGCAGCGCCTGAACGCGGTCGGCGACGACCGGGACACCGACCTGTTGGCCGCGGTCAACCACCAACTCGCGGCGGTCGGCGATGGCTACCACAAGGACGCCGACACCTCCGAAGGTTGGCGGGTGCGCGAACGGCGCCGTCGGGGCCGCACCGTCTGGCTGCGCATCCACAAGGGCCCGGAGGGCGGGACCGGCGAGACGTTCAACCCCGTCACCGGCGAGTCCGAGGACAAGGTCGAGGCCGCGGCGCTCCTGAGCGGGCTCCGGGCGATGTTCGTCATCCCGACACAGAGCTACTACGGGCTGCTGTTCGTCGAGCGGGTCGGCGGCCGCCACCTCAAGGAGACGGTCAAGGAGCACGTACTCGACCCGTTGCACTACGAGCACGACGTGATCATCCGGGTGGAGTCGTTCGCGGAGAGCAGCGACTGGCAAGCGGAGCTCGCCGGCAAGCAGGTCGTGCGGGTGTCCGAGCTGCTCAACATGCGGTCCTCCGAGCAGGACGCGTCCACGCCCGCCGACACCACCGTCACCATCACCACGTCCGGCGGCCTGGTTCGCCGCGCGACCGCAGGGGTCACCGGCCTGATCGAACGAGGCGTCCGCGGTCAGCGTGGGTCCGTCGTGGAGCACGGCGACGTCCGTGCCGGCCGGATGGACGGTGGCGACGTTGTCGCGGAACGGGACCAGCAGGGTCCGGCTGCGGGCCGCGACCGTCGCGGCCGTCCGGGCGACCAGGGCGAACCAGGACCGGGTGTCCTCGTCGGAGAGCGCGGCCTCGCTCCGGACCGTCACCACGACCGCGTGCGCCCCCTCCACGGCCCACGCGAGCTGCCGGACCAGCCAGCCGTAGCGGTCGACGTCGCGCGTGGCCCTGTCCCGGGCCTGGCTCGTCACCTCGACCAGCACCTCCTGTCCGCCGGCGGCGATGACGAGCACATCCGGCCGTTTCAGTGTCCCGAGCTCGGGCTCGAACCCGACGGCGTGTCCTTCGCGGAGGGCCCAGCCGGCGGTCTCGAGGACGAGCCGGAGGTGGGTCACTGCCTCCCCCGGCCGGTCCCGGAACGCCTGGCGGCGGAGGTCGTCCCAGGCGTCCTCGAACAGCGCGAGCTGGCACGCCCGCTCGACGAGCCGTACCACCCGCTCGGGACCGCGAACGGGCCAGAGGGCGAGCGAGAGGAACGGGTACTCGGGTGTACCAGCCTGGCCGCCCTACCGAGCCACCGGTCCCCGAAGAACCGTTCGTGGGCCTGGACGGCCCATTCGATCGTGTCGGCCCCGGCAGGGGGTCACACCCTCAACCTGGTCGGGCCGCAGCATCCCTCGCCACGTGGTGAAATCCTCGCCCGTCACTGGGCGAGTCTCCGGCACCCCGACCGCCGGACCCGGGACCCCGGCTCAGGCGCGGACAGCGCCGCCCGTCGGTCTTCGGGTCAGCGGGCCTGACCCAGTCGGAACTCGCCCATGCGGTCGGTCTTGCTGTCCCGGCGGTCCGCCGCGCCCTTCGCGACAGCCCGGCGAGCCGTCACCCGGAGCGCGTCCCTCGGCTGCGCCGCTGTGGACCAGCCGCGGCGTGCCAGCTCGTCCAGCAGGTGGCCGAACGTGAGCCACTCCGTCGGCTGCTCCTCCAGTAGGAGCACGAACGCCCGCTCCCCCGACGGCGCGCGCTCTCCCGACCGCATGCGTCCTGCCGACGGCGCGGGCTCGGCGTGGCCGTCGCCGGCGGTTCCTGCTTCCCCTGTGTCGCCTAGCTGCGCCCGGACCGACTCGATCTCGGGAGTCGACTCGCCGGTGAAGTCGGCGATAGACAGGATCACGCGGGCACGCGTCGTCGTCCTGTGCTCGGTCTCCCGGACTGCGGCGCGCTGCGTCTGCAGAAGTCCAGTCTCGGCGGCCTGTTCCGTCAACAGTTGCCTGAGGTAAGTCGCGTGGGCGTCGGCGTCACCTGTCATGCGGACAAGATAGCGCGCAGCATGGACCGTCCCACGGATTTGTCCGGGACAGCTACAGACCGGCCGTGCGCGTTCCGCGGTTGCGTCGGCGCGGGCCGCGCGACCGCGTCGAACCGTCCCGCGACGCGCCGAGACAGCCAGGTAGGTGGCGGCTCCGGTCCCGGCCGGTTACGGTGAGACAGCGACCGAGCGTGTCGCGCTGTACAGACCGCGACACTGGGTCTGGCGAGACTCCTGGTGCAACCATTTGCACCCGGAAACGCCGACAGGCGGACGGCCCCGAAGTTGGGACCGTCCACCCGACGGAGGTACATCCCGCTGCCGAGCCACTACTCAACGACCAAGAATCACAGTGGCTTGGCAGCGGTCCGATCTCAAGGGAGAAGACCGTGGAGCACATCTTAGGGCGCCAGCCTGCCCGGAACCAGGGGCAAGGCGGACGAAGAGCCTGCCAGCCCACCGAGGAGGAGTTTCGCTGCGACCCGTGGCCCGTGCCGTTCGATGACCAGCACGGCAACGAGCTCTACGTGTGCCCGGCGCACCACCAGCCGGACCGGGACTGTTGACCCGGTCCGGACCGTCCGCGGTAGAGGACGCGTCCACGTCAGGAGGGCCCGGCAGCTTGTTCCCTGGCCCTGTCCCCCTCGCGGGGGAGGGGGTCGGGGAGGACGCGCCGGCCGAGGGCCGTCTCGATCTTGCAGATGGTCATGCCGTCGACGACGCCGTCGCCGTTGAGCGCGCGGACGAACGTACCGTGCGTGAGGCCGACGTGCCGTTCGAGTGCGCGGTCGCTGCGAAGCCCGAGCCTGACGCGTTCGTCGCGCAGCGCCCTGGCGATGCCGAGGGCGTAGCGGGTGTACGGGTCGGCGCCGGGCCTGGGTTCGCCGTCGGGCCAGCCGCCGTCGACGTCGTCACGGGGGACGTACCTGCCCGCCGTCGTGTCGTCGTCCACCGGGCGACGCTAGCCGTCTTGCCGGACGGGTCGGCGAGGCCTGGACAGGAGGGGCGGTCCCGCGGCATACTGGTCGACAGATGGACCAAAGTGGGAGCACTGACGCCCCGGGCGAGGGGGGCCGCGCGCCGCGTCCGGTCCCCTCGCGGCTCGGCGGACCGGGTCCGCGCCGTACCGCCCACGAGGCCCGCAAGCGCGCCGCCGAGCCCGCGTTGGTGAGCTGGACCGGCGACGACGACCACTCCCAGCGCCTCGGTTACTCGGGCGTCGACCGGGACAGGATCACGACCGCCGTCCACGCCGGCAGCGCGAACGCGGTCCCCGGCCCGAACCGGCAGGGCCGCGTCCCCCTCGCCGAGGCACGACGGCTCGCGACGGCGGAGTGGCGGGCCGCGAGTGAACGCGGCGAGGTCAACCCGAAGACCGTCGCCTTCGAGACCGCGAACCTGGGCCGGCTCCTCGGCTACGCCGCCGCCGTCGGGGCGACCACCCTCGCCGACGTCGACGGCCCGATGGCGCGCGACTGGGTCGTGGCCCCGGGCGTGGACGGCCAGGACGTCAGCGGGTCCACCTTCGCGGGCCGCAGGGCCACGGTGCGGCTCGCGTGGAGGACGTTCCGCGTCCTGGGCCTCGACGACCGGGCCGTCGGGCAGGACATCGTGCTCCCCCGCCACAGCGACAAGTACGTGAAGCCCCTGCTCGCCGAGCACATCCCCCTCGTCCGGCACGCCGCGGAAGGTACCCGGTGGTCCGCGAGGAAGGCCGTCGTAGAGCTCGCCCTCGCCGGGGTCACCGGGGCCGAGATGCCGGCCGTCGCGGTCCACCACCTGTTCCTGGACCAGCGGCGGGTCTTCGTCCCCGGCGTCCCCAAACGCACCGCGCCGCGCTGGGCGGCCGTTTACGACGACTACTCCGTCCAGGTCCTGACCGACCACCTGGAGTGGATGCGCCGGCGCCCCCGCTTCCGCGACGGCATGCCCGGCGATACCCCCGTCGTCTACCGGATCTCCGTCACCCGGGTCCACCACGACGACAGGAAGACCAGCAGCAACGAGGTAATCCTCGGCAGGCTCCTGAGGGCTGCCGGACTCCAGGCCCTCGGGTACCGCGCCCAGTCCTTCCGCGAGTACCTGGCCATCACCGTGTGGGAACGCACCGGGAAGATCGAGGCCGTCGCCGCGACCCTCGGGCTCAACAGCCTCGACACCGCCAGTCTCATCCTCCGCGTCTCCCTCGGACGGCGGTGGCGCGACCAGTACGGCGTCACCGGACCCGACGACCGTCTGGCCGCGCTCGTCGGCGCGGACTGGACCGGCGAGCTGGTCACCGAGGCGCGCCTCACCGGCAGCGCCAGCAGCGACGGCCTCGGCCACGACGGCACCACCCGCCTCGACCTGTACCGGCAGGCCCAGGCCGCGGCCCTCGCCGACCACGCACTCCACCGGCACCTCCAGGCCGGGCAGTACCGCCCGGACGTCCCCCCGGACCGCCCTTGACCGGGACCCCGCCCCCCGTACCCGCCGCCGCGCCCCCGCCCGACGACGAACCACCCGCCCCGACCGGGCCCAGCCTCGTCCGCACCGTCGGCCACACCCCCACGGGCAAACCCAAGCCGAACTACCGCAAGGATGACCCCACCCGCAGCCCCCGCATCCCCTTCGCCGGAGGGAAACCCCAGAAGGGCAACGCGGCCCTCGACGGCGTCAGCGATTACGTCGCGGTCCTCACCGTCTTCGACGACCCCGCCACCTACGACACGGCCGCCGCCCTGCCCCCGCCGGCCGACGGCACCCCCGGCCCCCGACCCATGCACCCCGACTGGATGATGGTCGGCTGGGCCAAGTGCATCGACCCGCTACGTACCAGCCGCCGCGTCCATTTCGCCCTCGACGACGACAGCCCCCTGTTCCGCGACGTCCTCGGCCTCGCCCGACGCCACGTCGGCGACGCAGCCGTCGACGCCTACCAGGCCACCGCCGTAGGCCCGCCGCGCCTCCACCACTTCAACACCTGGCTCCGCCGCGTCAAAGACCTCGACGCCGACGACAGCAACCCCATGTTCGACGCCGTCCGTGCCGCCAACCGCCGGATCGCCCGCGAGACCGGCGCCCTCGACCCCGACCACCCCCGCGGCCTCACCAACCTCACTCGCGCCAACGTCGTCGGCGCCGACGGCACCGTCGCCGCCAGCCCCACCCGCAACACCGACCCCGAATGGGTCGACGAGAAGACCGGGCAGGTCCACACCCGCCGCCTCGACGACGCCGCCTACTGGCACTACGAGAACGGCGGGGACAAACCCAAACGCGTGCACGGCGTCAAACTCGCCCGCATCTCCGTCCGCGCCAACAGCGACTGGCACCTCACGACCATCCTCGACACCGAACACGTCCACCCCGGCGACGGCGGCGAGATGGCCGTCATCATGCGCATGTTCACCAGACTCGCGGAGGCAGAACCCGGCACCAGGGGCCTCGTCACGGACATGGTCATGCGCGGCGTCCACGCCGACGAACTCCTACGCCAGGGCACCCAACCCGTCAGCAAGATCCGCACCGGCACCTGGCGTCCCGAATACCCCGGCGACACCCGGCCCGACAAGCCCACACCCCACATGGCCCTCTTCCCGCCCCTCGCCGGAGGTATCGCCACCCACACCCACGAACACGGCCAGTGCAAACACACCGTCGGCGCCGAGAACGGATGGGCCATAGAGGTCGTCGTCGGCGCCGACGGCAAACGCCACCACAAACGCCTCGCCCACAAACACCTAGAACGCCGCCGCCCCAACGGCGACACCGACCACTACGCCAGGCTCTTCATCCCCTGCCCCTTCGGCACCGAACGCCGCCACGACGCCGAAGGCGAACTCACCCGCGGACACGACCACCAGGTCAACGCCAGACAGTGCAAGGACTACGACGACGCCGGCTTCAACGTCGGCGAATACTTCCGGCTCGTCCGCGCCGGCGACCCCCAGTTCGAACGGATCGTCCCCGGACGCAACAACACCGAACAGCTCCACTCCAGACGCGACGAGAACTACTACCGACGACGCATCCCCGCCTGGGGACGGAAACGGCAGCGCATCATCTCCGTCCTCATGGACGCCGGCCATAACAGCCTCACCCGCTGGATCGCCGCCGGGAAACCCTCCCTCTACGACAAGACAGTCCTCAAGGCCGCGTAACAAACCCACTCTCACGGCCCCAGCCCGGCCGGACCCGCGCAGCCCCCCCGCCCACCCTCCGCCCACCCCGCGGCAGCCCACCCGAGGGCCCGTGCACCCCGCACCGGCTCCGCGGCCCCCGCCCGGTAGGCGGGCCCCCCGGGACGCCCGCCTGGGACCCCGTCCCAGGACCAACCGTCCGGGACATCATGCACACTCCTCCTGTGACGAGTCAGCCGGCTTGGATCTCCAACAACTACGGCTACACGTCTCGGAGGGCTCGCCTAGTGGCCGATGGCGGCGGTCTTGAAAACCGCTGTGCGGGGTGACTCGTACCGTGGGTTCGAATCCCACGCCCTCCGCTCTGAGCTGGGCTTTGCGCGTCTGAAGATCATCCGGTCGGCTTTCGCGGACCCCCAAAAACGCGCGCGTGCCCACTACGTGCCCTTATGGATCCGGGCCGTGCCCGGCGCGAGCTCTCCGAGGCGCTGCGCGACGGTCGCGTCGCGCTGCTCGGCAGCGTGATAGTAGATCGCGGCGCGACTCGTGGAGTTTGTAGCTGGTGCTGACGAGCACCCCTGGCACCCCACACCAGCCGTCGTGCACCAGCCTCGCGCCCGACAATCCCACGTCACCAGCCACCGCACGCAGCGCAATCGGCGGTCCGAGGCGAAGCCTCATTAGGGGATGGCGAACATGGACGAAGTTGCGGTTGGTTGGTGAAGCTGACGGCCCATTCCTGATACTGGGGGCGGGCTTTCGGCGTGTTGCTGGTTCCAAATCGGTGGCTCTTTCGGAAAGGGGAGCGTAGGCTCGAGGTATGTCCCTAGTTGGCGTGGTCGAGGACCTCATTGCGCTGCAGCACCTCTTCGAGCAGGAGGCCGATGTCGCGCGGCGCAGATCCCTGGACGCTATCCGTCGGCATGTCGCCGAGCGCGACCAGGGGGCGAAGATCGCCGAGGCCGCCAAGGTCCTCGGTGTCTCGGCCCCCACGGTGCGCGCTTGGACCGAGGCAGGTGCGCTCTACGCGGTCCCGGGCGCCCGCCCGGCCCGTGTCGACGTCATGTCGCTGGCCGCGACGAAGCAGGTCGTGGACGAGCTACGCCGGCACACCGGCGATCGCCAGTTGCTCGCCGACGTGCTCAGGGTCCTGCGCGACCGCGCGGATCTCGCCGGCGAGGAAGTTCAAAGCGCAGTTCGTGACGTCGTCGAGGGTCGCGTACGGCGACTCGACGGGCAGGGTCTCGACCAGCTGCTGCCGCCACAGAGGACGAAGCGATCGACGTCAGTCTGACCTAGACGGCTGAGCAGCAGATCAAGAAGCTGCGTGGCGAGCGGGCCGAGGCAGCTCGCCGGGCGATCTTGGACCTGATGACCTCAGGTTGCGCGCCGGCTGGCTACCGCCTCGCCGGTGCTCACTTGCAGCACGTCTGCTCCAAGCACCTGCGCGGCAATGATCGGATGCTCACGGCCTGGCCACAGCCGGACCATGCGACCATCCTGCTGCTCGGCCCCCACGACCGCTCCGTTACCGATGTGTACGACATGCTCTTGGTTGCGCTCGAGGTCGCAGTGAGCACTGAGGACCGAGCCAAGCCGTCCTGCTGCGACGAGGTCGGGGAGCCTCCGGCAGACCAGGCCGCGGCGGAAGCGGTGGCTGACGCGGTAGAACGACTCGCTCGGTCGCGACGAAGATCGTGAACGACGCTGGCCTTCCATCATCTGCGCCGCCGCCCCCACTCGGGCACGTCAACGAGTCCTTCGTCTACAGCGTCACGTACCACCGCGTCGAACCGGGCGAGACTGCCTCGTGCTGCTGACCCTCTCGACCACCCACGTGCCCGCCACTGACCTCGGCTTCCTGCTGCACAAGAACCCCGCGCGCGCCCAGAGCAGCGACGCCGGCGTCGGTACGGTGCACGTCTTTTACCCCGAGGCGAACGACGACCGCTGCACCGTCGCCCTCCTGCTCGAGGTGGACCCCATCGGGCTCGTCCGCGGCCGCCACGCGGATGCCGACGGGCCACTGGCGAGCTACGTCAACGACCGGCCATACGTCGCTTCGAGCCTGCTCGCCGTCGCGCTCGGCAAGGCCTTCTCCAGCGCGCGGCGCGGGGTCTGCCGGGAGCGGCCTGAGCTCGCCCAGATGGCGATCCCGCTCGAGGCGCACCTTCCCACCCTGTCCTGCCGGGGCGGGACCACGCTGGCCGAGCGCTTCTTCGCGCCGCTGGGCTGGGAGGTCGAGGCGACTGCGGTGAGCGCGCATTGCCTGGACGTGCGGCTGCGCGGCACCTTCCGTCTCGCCGAGGCGCTCAACCACCTCTACGTCGCGCTGCCGGTGCTCGACGACACCAAGCACTACTGGGTGGGCGAGGACGAGGTCGACAAGCTGCTGCGTGCGGGCGAGGGCTGGCTCGCCGGCCACCCCGAGGCCGAGCTGATCAGCCACCGCTACCTGGCTCACCGGGGCAGTTACACGCGTGCGGCGATGGAGCGGCTCGCCGACCTCGACGGCACCGAGGCCGATGCCCTGGACGCCGTGCCCGCGGACTCGTCCGAGGTGAACCCCGAACGGCCCGCACCCCTTGCGCTGCAGCGGCATGAGGCCGTCCTGGCCGTGCTCCGCGAGGCGGGTGCGCGCCGCGTCGTTGACCTCGGCGCCGGCTCGGGCGCACTCCTGCCCGCCCTGCTGGCGGATCCCTCCTTCACCGAGATCGTCGCCGTCGAGGTCTCGCACAGCGCCCTCGCGGCGGCGGCCCGGCGGCTGCACCTCGACCGCATGCCGGACCGCCAGCGGGCCAGAATCCAGCTGCTGCAGGGAGCGCTCACCTACACCGACGACCGCCTGGTCGGCTTCGACGCCGCCGTGCTCATGGAGGTCGTCGAGCACCTCGATCTCGAGCGGCTGCCAGCCCTCGAGCACGCCGTGTTCGGCCACGCCAGCCCGGGGACGGTGGTCGTCACGACGCCGAACGCGGAGTTCAACGTCTGCTACCAGGGCCTTACGCCGGGCGCGATGCGGCACCGCGACCACCGCTTCGAGTGGACCCGCTCGGAGTTCGCGGCGTGGTCAGACGGGGGTGGCCGAGCGGCACGACTACGACGTGCAACGCCTTCCCGTCGGCACTGACGACCCCGAGGTCGGACCGCCGACGCAGCTCGCCGTCTTCACGAAGCGGGGACTGGCGTGAGCCCCATTGCCATCCCGGATCTGTCGCTCGTCGTCCTCGTCGGCGTCTCCGGGTCCGGCAAGTCGACCCTCGCGCGGCGGCTCTTCGCGTCGAGCCAGGTGCTGTCCAGCGACGCCTTCCGGGCGCTGGTGGCCGACGACGACAACGACCAGGCGGCGACGCCGGCGGCGTTCGAGGCCCTGCACTTCGTGGCGGGGAAGCGGGTCGCGGCCGGCCGGCTCACGGTCGTCGACGCGACCAACGCCCGGAAAGAGGACCGCGCCTCGCTCATTGCCCTGGCCCGGGAGTACGACGTCCTGCCGGTCACGATCGTCGTCGACGTCCCCGAAGCTGTCTGCCTGACGCGCAACGCGTCCCGCCCCGATCGGAACCTCCCCGCGCACGCGGTCCGGCGGCAGCAGGCGGACCTGCGGCGTGGCCTGCGCGGGCTAGGCAGGGAGGGCTTCCGCAAGGTCCACGTCCTGGATGGGGTGGAGGCCGTTGAGGCCGCGACCGTCAAGTGGGAGCGGCAGTACAACGACAGGCGCGACGACCAGGGGCCGTTCGACGTCATCGGCGACGTACACGGCTGCCTGGGCGAGCTGACGAGCCTGCTCGGGGAGCTGGGGTACGCGCTGCGCCGCGACGGGTCCGGTCGTGCGGTCGACGCCCAGCATCCCGCCGGGCGGCGCGCGCTGTTCCTCGGCGACCTGGTGGACCGCGGTCCCGACACCGCCGGTGTGCTCAGGCTGGCCATGGGGATGGTCGGGGAGGGCCACGCGCTGGCCATCCCCGGCAACCACGAGCAGAAGCTCGTCCGCGCGCTGGACGGCCGCAAGGTCACGGTGTCGCACGGCCTCGCCGAGTCCCTTGAGCAGCTCGGGGCGGAGGGTCCGGCGTTCACCGCGGAGGTCCGTGCGTTCTGCGACGGGCTGGTCAGCCACTACGTGCTCGACGGCGGCGCACTCGTCGTCGCGCACGCCGGCCTCAAGGAGGCCTTCCAGGGCAGGTCGAGCGGGAGGGTGCGGAGCTTCGCGCTGTACGGCGACACGACGGGGGAGACCGACGCCTACGGCCTCCCGGTCCGCTACCCGTGGGCCGAGGAGTACCGCGGCCGCGCTGTCGTCCTCTACGGCCACACGCCGACCGTCGACCCCAGATGGGTCAACGGGACGCTTTGCCTGGACACGGGCTGCGTCTTCGGCGGCCGGCTCACGGCCCTGCGGTGGCCGGAGCGCGAGCTGGTGTCCGTGCCGGCCGAGCGCACCTGGTACGAGCCGGCCCGCCCACTCGTCGCCCCGGCAGCCCCGGGGCGACCCGAGGGAGTGCTGAGCATCGACGACGTGCTCGGCAAGCGCGGGATCGAGACCCGGTACGCCGGCCGGGTCACCGTCCGCGAGGAGAACGCCGCTGCCGCGATCGAGGTCATGAGCCGCTTCGCGATCGGGCCGGAGCGGCTGCTCTACCTGCCGCCGACCATGAGCCCGCCCGCGACGAGCCCGATCGAGGGGCTGCTCGAGCACCCGGCCGAGGCGTTCGCCTACTACCGCGCCGAGGGCGTCACCGAGCTGGTGTGCGAGGAGAAGCACATGGGCTCGCGTGCGGTGATTCTGCTGCGCCGCAGTGGTTCTGCGGGTGCCGCCTGGACGCGGACGGGTCGGACGTTCTTCGCCTCGGACGTCACCGAGGCGTTGCTCGACGGGTTGACGGCAGCCGCCGAGCGGGCCGGGCTCTTCGATGAGCTGGCGACGGAGTGGCTCCTGCTCGACGCGGAGATACTGCCCTGGTCGGCGAAGGCGGGCGACCTCATCACCCGCCAGTACGCCGGGGTCGGTGCCGCAGCCCTCGCCGTCCTGCCGGCGGCGGTCGACGCCCTCGAGGCCGCCGCCGCGTGTGGCCTCGACGTCGGGGAGCTGCTCGACCGTCAGCGGGTGCGGCTCGTGGATGCCGCGGCGTTCACCTCGGCGTACTCCCGCTACTGCTGGCCGGTCGACGGCCTCGACGGCGTGGGCGTCGCGCCGTTCCAGCTGCTGGCGGCCGAGGGGTCGACGTTCCACGACCGTCCCCACGCCTGGCACCTGGCGCTGGCCGACCGGCTGGTGACCGCGGACCCGGCGCTGGTGCGCCCGACGGCGCGCCGCTTCGTCGACCTGGGCGACGAGGAGTCGGTCGCGGCCTCGACGGCGTGGTGGGAGGAGCTGACGGCCGCCGGCGGCGAGGGGATGGTCGTGAAGCCGGCAGCCAACCTCGCCCACGGCCGCAAGGGCATCGTGCAGCCAGGCGTGAAGGTGCGCAGCCGCGAGTACCTGCGGATCGTCTACGGCCCCGACTACACGGTGCCGGCCAACCTCACGCGCCTCAAGTCCCGCGGCCTCGGCCGCAAGCGCGCGCTGGCCCACCGCGAGTACGCCCTCGGCCTCGAGGCGCTGGAGCGCAGCGCCCGCAACGAGCCGCTCCACCGCATCCACGAATGCGTCTTCGCGGTTCTCGCCCTGGAGTCCGAGCCGGTCGACCCGCGTCTGTGAGGTGGCAGGGGGCTACCCCCGCGCCGCCTGGCCAGCATGCCCGCCAGCGGCGAGGCGGAGCGTGACCAGCCCGGACAACCTCGACCTCGGCGACGGACTCACCGTCCCCCTGCAGGTCCTCGGCAGCCACAGCTGCGATCGCCGCCGGCCCGGGGCCGCATTCACGCTGCCAAAGCAAGGCGGTAGGAGCCTGCAGCACGTCCCCGCAACACGAACGGCAGGCGAACAACATGACTGATCGGCGTCGACCAAAGTAGGGGGTGTCCGAGGAGGGTGAGCTGCTCGGCCCTTACGCGTGCGCGCTCCGGTGTCAGGAGCGAGCGGCGCGGAACTGGGCGACGAGGAGATCGATGCGGTCGGTGCCGTGGTTCGGGCGTAGCCGGTCGTTTCGGCTGAGCGTGGTCAGTCCGTGCAGCGCGGCCCATAGCACCTCGGTGAGGGTGTCGACGTCTCGCTGGCCGGCGATCGTGGCCGCGGCCGCGCGCAGTTCGGCGTACGCGGTGGACAGCGGCGCCGCAGTGTCCTTGCCGAAGCGGAGTTGGGTGGCGCGGGTGAACATGGCGTCGTACAACGCTGGGTGCTCCGTGGCGTAGCTGGTGTACGCGCGGGCAACCGCGCCGACCGCCTCGTCCGGTGCTGCCTGGCGTCGAGCCTCGCCGAGCGCTTCGGCGAGTTCACTGAAGCCCTCCAGCGCGATGGCCTCGACCAGGTCCTCCATCGACGCGAAATGCTTGTAGATCACCGGCTGGCTGTACTCGATCTCGGTCGACAACCGGCGGGTGGTCACCGCCTCCCAGCCTTCCCGCTCAGCCAGGACGCGGGCTGTGGCACTGATGAGCCGGCCACGGGCCGCGCGGTCGCGAAGTCGACGATCTTCGACACCCACACGTGACCGTAGCACTTGTATCGGAACGAGCACTGCTATTGACACCCGCCCTCCAGGTCTCTAGCGTCGCTAGTGCTAGCAGTGCTAACCACCCGAGGAGGAGACACGACGTGACGACACACGAGCAGCACCTGGCCGAGATCTACCTCGAGATGCTCAACACGCATGCGCCCGACCTGGTCGATGAGTTCGTGGCCGAGAACTACGTGAACCACAACGCGTTCGTTGCCGACGGACGCGAGGCGAACCGGCAGTTCTGGACCGGGTTCTTCGCCGGCCTGCCCGACCTGAGCGCCACGACAGAGGATCTGGTGATCTCCGGTGACCGTGTCGTGGGCCGCTTCGTCTACCGCGGCACCCACACCGGAGAGCTCATGGGCATTCCCGCCACCGGCAACGCGGTGGAGATGCGCTCGATCGACATCTGGCGCGTCCAGGACGGCATGTTCGTCGAGCACTGGGACGAGCTGAACCTCATGCAGATGTTCCAGCAGATGGGAGCGTTGCCGCCGCTGGGCGCCAGCCCGCAGGCCCAGTCGTGACACTGCTCGCTCAGCTCGCCGCGCTTGTCGCGATCGTGAGCACCGGAGTGGTCTACGGCACGGACGCGTTCTGCGCCCTCGTCCAACGACCCGCCCTGGCCCGCGTCGATGACGCCACCCTCACCGCAGTCATGGGCAACGTGCACCGCTATGGCGACCGGCGGCTGCCCGCCCCCGGGATCCTCGGCATCATCGCCGCCGCCGCCGCTTCAGCAATTGCGGCGGTGGCCGGCCATCCCGCCGCGTCCGTGACCGCGGGAGTCGCGTTCTTCCTGCTGGTGGGCTGGGTGGTGCTCTACCTGCGCATCAGCGCGCCGATCAACCGCACACTCACCGCGGCTGCCGACGCCCACGAGACACCGGCGAACGCCCGCGCACTGCAACGCGACTGGGACCGCATCATCGTCCCCCGCGCCGTTCTGCAAGGCCTGGCCGTCGCCGCGCTGGGCGTGAGCCTCATCAGCTGACCGGGCTCGACCTTCACCGTCTCCACCCGCGAACGCATCCCGGAAGGTTCACCAAGATCATGTATCAACTCCGGATCTACACCCTGCGCACAGTCGAAGCACTCGAGGACTACGCGACCGTGCACTGGCCCCGTCACATCCCCAGCCTTCGGGCATTCGGGGTCACCGCGCACGGCATCTGGACCGACCACGACGCCGACGCACACCGACTGCTTGCCTTGATCTCCTACCCCGAAGGAGCAGACCCGGCCGAAGTCACCACCGCGTACATGGCCGGCCCCGAATTCAAAGCAGACATGGAGGGCTTCGACGTCAGCAACATCATCAACGTCGAGGAACTTCTTCTCGATCCGACCGCCGCTTCACCGCTGTCCTGAATCCCCTCGACCAGGCCCCGGCGATATGTCCGTGTCCGCAGAGCGGGCGGATGCGCGGTTGACCGCCGGCCCGGCTGCCTCGAGCGTCCCAACTGACGGTCATGGAGAGCCGCCTATTGTCCGCCGCTCCACGGCCTTCAAGCTGCTGCGTACCGCGGCAGGGGACCCGCTCCAGACCATCTGCGCCGATCGCTTGTGCACGCAGGTCGCCGACTCCCGTAAGAGTCGTGAGGACGCGCCGAGTGGCGCATAGGCGCGGCTCGCTTCGGTGGCCGCGCACCCTTGCCGGGACCAGGAAGCGGGGCGTCTTCGACGGGCGGAAAGCGCGGATGGGGCGGTTGATTCCGCCGGGACCATCTGCTTGGCGGGTGCGAACAGGTCGGGGGAGGCGGGGGCGCCTGTCGGCGATGTCGCTCAAGCGCCAGCTCGGCGCCCCTGATCTCCCGGGTCAGGGCGAGCAGCTCGGCGGCCTTGTCGGTCGTCAGCATCCGGGCCACGGTCGTGCCCTAGAACGTCGCACTTCGAGGGCGCCCGGGCCCGGTCGGGGGCGCTGTGTCGGGACCGGCCGTTGCCGCGAGGATGGGCACGTGAGCGTGAGCCTGAGTGTGCGGTGCCGCTGCTGGGAGGACGGTTTGAGCGGAGCGGTGCCTGACGGAGTGGGGCCGGTGCGGATGGACGATGACGGGTGGCTGGAGCTGTCGTCGCCGGCCGGCGAGGCGTGGCGGCGGACCGCCTGCCGCCACCCGGGCATGACGGCCGCGGATGCGTACAAGGGTTGGAAGGGGGTGTGGGAGGAGGTGGAGCGGCTGGGCCCAGCCCGCGTGCCGGTGCTGACCCGGATCGTCGGCCACCGCACCAACGGCGGTCAGGTCAGCTGGGAAGACTGCCGTCGGGCTCTGGTCGAGCTCGACCGGCTCCGCGAGGACCCGCTGCTCTCGGCCTGGCTGCTCGCACCGGACGAGGCCGACGGGGTTGAGCGGGTCGACAGTCTGTTCCTGAAGTACTTCCCCGGTCACACCGTCGGCGGCACCGGCGGACGGTTTCGCCTGCTGGCCGCAGAGAGCTCGGACATCCGACCGGCGGGCCTGCAGCCACCGGTCCGGAGTGACCTGCCCGAGCCCGCCGGTGAGCCGGGCCGTGCGGTGCCGTGCCGGAGCTGGGTGCTCGCTGCTCCCGGGCAGTCGCGGCCCGATGGCGACGTGCTGTTCGAGGTATTCGCCGGCGACCTGCTGCGGGTGTCCGAGCACGGCCGGCTGCACCGCGTGCCCGGCTCCGCCCGGGCACGCCGTGTCTACATCGTCGGGTTCCTCGTCGACGCCGACGAGGAAGTCCTGACAGTGCCGCTGCTGCACGTCCGGGCTGCGGAGGCGCAGGCGTGGGACGACGAGAGATCAAGCTGGACCGACCTGCGGAGGTGCCTGTCCGCCGCGACGCACTACCGCACCGCGTTGCGCTTCGTTTGACCCCCAGGTGCGATGAGCGGCCCATGAGGGGCTGACCCTGTCTTGGGCTCGGGCCGTTGTGCGGGTGAGGCCGCGAGGTGCTCCGCCCTGCGCAAAGACCTGACCGCGCCAAGTGGCGCATAGGCGCGGTGCCGGCCGGGTGGCGGCTCGGGCGTCTGGGCAGCATCGCAGCGTCATCCCCTCGCGCGTCCTCGTTCTGGCCGTTGCCCCACTGCTTGCCCTCGCTGCGTGCGGCTCGAGCGGGTCCGGCAGCACCGCCCTGCCGGCGGCGACCCGCCCGTGCGTCGCGGCGGGACGGTCACGGTCGACGTCGACAGCGTGGTCGACTGGGCCATCCAGACCTCGGCACAGGGGACCGTCGAGGGCTACTGGACCAGCGACGTAGTCGAGCGCGCCGCTCGGACCACTGCTCCTTAGTGATGCCGAGTGGCGCATAGGCGCGGTCTAGGTGCATGGCGCAACACGCGTACCACCCCTGCTCCAGGGGGCAGCAGTAAGGGACGGTGGTTGCGCACCGCATGACGGCCTCGGACCGGGCCCGCAGCGTTGCGCCTCATCGTCGTCGCTGAGTCCCACGTTGTGCCCGAGGTCCTGCCGGCTCATGCGCCGCCCCGGGGCTGCTCGTTGCTCGCGCCGGATGCCGTTCATGGCCCGGGGCGGGTCAGAGCCTGCAGGCACCGTCCGGACACGCGCAGGGCCGGTTGATGGCCTGGTTTTTCGACACCCAGACGTTCCGTGCAATGCAGGGCGAGGCCGGTGGCAGTACTGGGGTAGACGAGGCGCTGGCCAGCCGATGGGCCCCCGGGGTCGGCGCAGAGATCATGGGGCGCAACAAGCTCGGGCCGCAACGCGGCCTTGGGAGGACGAGCAGTGGAAGGGATGGTGGGGCGACCACCCGGTGTTCCACACACCGGTCTTCGTGCTCAAACATCACCCCGCAAGCCGATAACGATGACCGGCGGGACGACCTTCCACTTCATCGACGCCAGCCCAGCAGAGGCACTCGAGGTGGCCCGCGCGGCCGCCGGCGGCTTGGACGTGCGCATCGGCGGCGGCCCCTCCACCGTGCGCGAGTTCCTCGCCGCCGACCTCGTTGATCACATGCACGTAGCCCTTGTCCCCATCGTGCTGGGGCGCGGCGAGCGGCTGTGGGACGGACTCGAAGCAGTGGACCAGCGCTTCGACATCGAGCCGATCAGCGGACCCAGTGCCGTCACCCACCTCACCTTCACCCGCAAGCACCGAACGGGCAGCGCTGGCGGCCCCAGCGGTCCGTGAGCTCCTGGTGACCCCGCGAGCGGAACCGCGCCGGGTCCCGTGAAGGGGTCCGAAGCCGACTGCGCTGGCAGAACCGCGCTTCTGCCCGATGGGAAGGCCCGGACAGCCGACGCGCCAAATGGCGCATAGTGGCGCATAGGCGCGCAGGGTTTGGGATCCGCGGGCGTTCGTGGAGCCTCACTGCACAGTGCAGCTGACCGGCCCTGCTGGCTTCTCGGGGCGGTAACGCCGAGTGGGGTCCAGGTGTTGTCGGGCGCCGCGGTTGATCTCGACGTCGGGGTTGATGTGCTGGCGTAGACAACCTTCGGCGGCGCTGCCTGCTCTATGGGGGGCCACGGTGTTGGTCGCCACCGGGGCCGACGACACCGCGGCGGGCGGAGGGGGGTGCTTGTGAGCGAGGGCTTTTGGGTGTTCGCGGCGGCCCGCCTTCCAGTGCTGACTCGATATGGGCTGATCCTGTCGGGCGGGGACCGTTCGCTGGCCGATGACCTGGTGCAGGAAGCGCTCACGCGCACAGCCCTGGCGTGGTCCGGGGTGCGCAATCAGTCCCACCCTGAGGCCTACGTCCGCCGGGCGATGGCCCGCATCTGCTGGAAGACCGGTAGTCGGGCCCGGCGCGAGCTCTCAGTCGACATGTCCCTGGCTGCCGTCACTGGGGCCGGCGCATCCGTCGACGATCACTCCATCGCACTCGTGTCCCGGTTGGGTTTGCTGGCGGCACTCGCGCTGCTGCCCCCTCGGCAGCGCGCCGTGGTGGTGCTGCGCTACCTGGAGGACATGTCGGAGGCGGAGACGGCCGCGGCGTTGCACTGCTCTGTGGGCACGGTGAAGAGCCAAGCCCACCGAGCACTGAAGGCCCTGCGCGTGCTGATGCCGGACTTGAACGAGGAGGACATCCATGCCTGACCTGCGCGAGCGTTTCCACAGGCTGTCCGCGGAGCTCGAGGTCGCCGACCCCGGTCCGGGCGACGACGCGCTGGGACGGCTGGGCACGCGGATCGCCCAGGCACGTCGCCGTCGGCGCCTGGTCGCTGGCGGTGCCGCCGCCGTCGTCTCGCTGGTGATCGCCGGCGCGGGGCTGCAGATCCTGTGGAGAAGGCCTACCGCTGTGCCTGCGACCATCACTACCGCGCCGTCCGAGCCATCCGGGCGGGTCACCGCCCGCCCGACCGGCACGCCGGGCCCCACCGTGGCCGCGCCCGCACTCCCGGGGACGGCGACGGCAATCCGGGCCGTGGGTACCGACACGGTGCTGGTGCTCAGCGGACAGGGACCATTCCCCGACACCACGGTCAGCCGCATCGACGTTCTCTCAGGACGGGAACTGGCCAGCCGGCAGCTCCCCGGGCCCCCCGCCGCCATGGCCGTCATCGGCGACGACGTGTGGGTCGTGACCCGACCGGATACCGGTGGCTCGGCCGGGCCGGGGCTGGCACACCTGCGGCTGCCGGACCTAGCCCCCATGCCGGTACCGGTCCTTGGGCCGGAGTTCTCCGCGGTCGGTGCCGATGGGGTGGTGTGGATCGGCACGTACGGCAGCAGCGGGCGGATCAGCAGCCTCGACCCGGCATCGGGCACGGTGCTGCGCACTGTGCCCATCCCTGACGGACGCGCCCCAGGCCAGCTCATCAGCGACCCGGCAGGCCGCACGCTGTACTCGGTCGAGAGCAGCGACACGAACCAGCGGATCAGCGCCCGCGACCCCCGCACCGGGCTCGCCCTGTCCACCACGAGGCCGACGAGCAGCGACCTCGGTCAACTCATCGCCGACACCACCGAGCAGACCGCATCACTCTTCAGCACGTCCACGTCAGCCCTGACCCGGCTCGAAGCGCGGACTTTAGCGCCATTGGAAATCGGGGGGAGCCTCCCCCCACTGCGCAAAGCCGACCAGGTCATCCCGGTCGTCGGACAGCACCAGATCCTGGCTCTGGACGTAACGGTCCACAAGCTGACATGCCTGGACAAGGACCTCGTCGTGCGGACCAGGGTCTTGCCTGTCACGATCACCGGCACGGCCGTGTCCGCCGTGGTCGGGCGGACCCTGGTCATCGCCCACGAGACCACACTCACCACGTCACCCCTCCCAAGAGGCTGCCCAGGCTGACCTCACGTCAAGACGCACCGGCCCTTTGCCCTGAGCCGCGCCGAGTCCGCGGAGGCCACGAAGCTCGGGCAAGAAGCTCCTATTAGCCGGACCTGGGGACATCGGCGGTGACCCCCTCGAGGTCCGCGGGGACACGTAGTTCCTCGACTGGGTCCAGACGCGTCCACGCACCGGATGCACGGGCCTGTTGCACCGCGCGTTCGCCGGCCGCCGTCATTCGGCTCTCGGCTGTCAGCCGCTCACCCCGCTGCTTGTTGACACGTGACCAGCTGCTTTCGGGCTTGCGGGGGTGAGCAGCCGCTGGCTCCGGGTGTCGTCGAGAGACTTCGGCTGGCTGTCGACCAAACCGAAGCAGATGGCCTCGTCCACGACGTCGTCGTAGGACAGGTAGGGACCACGGCTCTTCTCTCCAGGTGACGAGCCAGACGCCTGGGCTCGTGGCGTGGTGCTCACCTAGCCACGTTCGCCACTGCTCGCGTGAGGTCATCGTCACGCTTTGATAGGTGGCCGTCACGACGCTGGGAGGGCTGCGGCTGCGTCAATGAGCCTGTGCGCCAGTGCCAGGCCGCTGGCAGCGGGACCGTCAGGTCCCAGGTGCGCGGCGTTGGTCTAGACGCCGTCGATCAGGACGGCCAGCTCGCGGCCGAGCTCGGCCGCGGCAGCGCTGTCACCGGGCACGAGCTGTGCAGACGACGCGCTGATGCGACCCGGGCGCATGTCGGGGCCTGACGTCCCCTACCGGGCACCGGAGCGCGGCCGGCCCGGAATCAGCCGTTGACCGACTACTGCAGCGAGCATCCCGGCGACACCGGCCGGCGTTTGGCACGGCACAGGGCCACGCGACGACCATGCATGTAAACTACATGCATGGTCGCCCTGCAAATCCGTGAAGTCCCCGACGACATCCGTCAGACGCTGGCCGACCGGGCTGCCGCCCGCGGACAATCGCTGCAGACGTTTCTGCTGAGTCTGGTCACCGATGAGGCGCGCCGCTCAACCAACCTCGCCCTGCTGGAGCGCTTCGGCGCTCGCCAAGACGGCTCCCAGCTGTCCCTGACGCAGGTGACCGAAGCGCTCGACCAGGCTCGAGTCGAGCGCCAGGCACTTCTCAGCGAGGTCGCGAGCGACGCCTTGTGATCGTGGTCGACGCCTCGGTGCTGACCAACGCCTTCACCGACGACGGACCCGTCGGCGCTCACGGGCGCGCCGAGCTCGGCCGCGATCCACAGTGGGCTGCCCCAGAGCACCTCGTCGTAGAGGTGTTCTCCGCGATCCGCGGCCGATGGCTCGGACACAAAATCAGCGAGCAGCGCGCCGTCGATGCGCTCACTGTGATGGCAGAAGCCACCATCGACCTCGTGGCGGCGACACCGCTGCTGGACCGCATGTGGCAACTGCGTCGCAACGTCACCGGCTACGACGCTGCCTACCTTGCTGTCGCCGAGACGTTCGGCTGCGCGCTCGTGACGGCCGATGCCCGCCTCAAGCGTGTACCCGGCCTGCGGTGCGAAGTCAGGCTCGCCCTGCCAGCCTGAGGTCGCGTCCGTAGAGGTGGCGGACACCCTCATCCACCACCTCTACGGAC
>JAABUZ0100002464.1_pt1 | contig 30613 bp, 30 predicted proteins | sample 5562091 | NCBI WGS metagenome assembly JAABUZ01 (sample SAMN12813069, study PRJNA571459) | rock metagenome | isolation source: Antarctica rocks | place: Antarctica: Victoria Land, Linnaeus Terrace sud | collected 2015-12-21
GGCGGCGGCACCGCCGCGAACGAGCGGAACTCGACGGTCTCCTTGCCGGTGATGAGGCCGGCAACGGTCTCGGTCACGGTGCGTCCCTCTCGAGTCGGTGCGTGGGCCGCCGCTTCACACGGTGACCAGGGCCGCGTGGCGGGCAGCGGACGTGCCGGCGATCCGGCCGTAGGTGACGCAGTTGGCGTAGGAGTTCCCGCTGCCGACGTAGCGGGGGCCGACGATCCCGCCGGCGCTCTCGCCGGCCGCGAACAGGCCGGGGATGAGCTCGCCGCTCTCGCCGAACACGGCCGCATCGCGATCGGTGCGCAGCCCGCACGCTGTGAAGCAGACCGTGCCCGGGCGGATCTCGGCGGCGTAGAACGGCCCCGTCGCTATCGGCTCGAGGAACTTGGGGTCCTTCAGGTAGTCGGCGTCCTCGCCGTTCGCGGCCTGCACGTTGTAGCGCGCGATCGTGCCTTCGAGTCGATCTGCGGGCAGCCCGAGGGCGGCGGCGAGTTCGGCCAGCGACACGGCACGGACGACGCGACCGGACTCGACCATGCTGTCGACCACGTCGGTGTTCCAGTGCGGGCTCTGCTTCTTCGACGATCCCGGGATCTTCTGCTTGTACCGCGCGACGCCGGCGTCGGTCGCGGCCTGCAGCGTGGCGTGATCGAACACCGCCCACGCGACGTCGCCGGCCGACTCGATGAGGCCGTCCATGATCCCGTACGGAGCGGTCTCGTCGCAGAAGCGGCGGCCGCTCCCGTCGACGAGCACGAGCCAGCCCGGCAGGTACGCCTCGTAGATGCGGTCGAAGCCGGCGTGCAGCAGGCGCAGCCCGCGGTTCTGGCCGAGCACCTGCGCGCCCACCTGGGCGGCGAGATCGAGATGGTCGCCGCGGCTGCCGTCCGCGCCGATGTACCACGCCCAGCCGGTGTTCGCCGCGAGCGGGAAGAATTCGGCCAGCTTCTCCGGAGCGTTGCCGAAGCCGCCGCTGGCAACGACCACGGCACCGGCGGTGATGGTGTCCGGTCCGACGCCGGCGCCGACGACGCGGCCGTCCTCGACGAGCAGCCGGTCGACGCGTCGGCCGAGCGCGAACTCGACGCCCTCTGCGCGGCAATGGCGGGTGAGGACGTCGACGACGGCCTGCCCCCTACCGATCGGGCAGTGCACGCGCGGTAGCGGCTCGTCGCCGCCGAACACGAGTTGGTCGTAGTACTCGACCCCGAGGTCGCCGAGCCACTCGACCGTCGGACCGCACTGCTCGGCCAGGCGCCGGGCGACGGCCGACTCGACCTTCCACTGATTGAGCTGCATGTAGTCGTGGAACAGCTGGTCGGCGTCGTCCTCGATCCCGAGCGCGCGTTGGTACCTCGTGCCCGCGCCCATCATCAGACCGCCGGACAGCCGCGACGATCCGCCGATCACGCCCTCGGCCTCAGCGACCAGCACACTCACAGCCCCACCGGCACGCGCGGAGAGCGCGGCGGTCAGCCCGGCTGCGCCGGAACCGATGACTAGGACGTCCACATCGCTCGGACGAGTCATGGTTCTCCTTCATCCCTCGAGGCGGCCAAAGTCTATACAGAGTTCGGTTACTCGTTCTAGATCCAGCGTTGTACGACAGCCGTTGTACAGCAGCGAAAGAAGGGGTGTCAATGACGGCCCGAACGTCCTAGGGTTCAGGTCGATCGGCGATGCCGACAGTGGAAGGGGCTTGCATTGTCTTCTGAGGACGAGTGGCTGATCGACACCGTGCCGAGCCGTCGGCTGCCGGTCTATACCCGCTTCAACGCCAACGACGTCCTACCAAACCCGATCACGCCGCTCGGCGCGAGCCTGGCGTGGTTACCGCACATCTTCGCTGGTTACTCCCTGGGCTACGCAGAGGTCGGCTCCTCGACACTCGAGGAGGCAGCGGGTGACGAGGTGTGGCCCGCGGGCGCGTTCTTCTACGGGCATCTGTACGTCAACGTCACGATGGCGCGCCTCAGCGGCGTGCGCGGCGGCATCGGTTGGAAGGCTGTCGACGAGGCGTTCTTCGGCAGCCACCCGGATGCTCCCCCGCACGCCGCGCGGCCGGCCGACGACGATCCGGTCGCCAAGGCCAGGTACGGCGAACGGATCCAGTGGGCGCTGACCGCAACCGCCTACCCGGATCTGGAGGAGGACCGCGCGCTGGCGCGGGCGGCCCGCGCCGGCCGGCCGGATCTCGCCACCCTCTCGGCCGGCGGGCTCGTCGCTCGCGCGCGGTCGATGATGCCCTACGAACGGCTGATGTGGCGCGGTGAGGTCGTCGCCGGCTCGCTCGCGGCGATCGGTCCGGCGGTCGCCGGTCAGGCGGTCGCCGGCCTCCCCGACGTCAATGTCGTCGACTTGATCGGACCGGCCGGCGAGGTCGTGTCTGCGGCACCGTCGTTCATCCTGTGGGATCTCAGCCGGATGGTGTGCTCCGATCCCACCCTCATGGACGCCTTCGACGCCGGGTCCGACGGGCTGGCCGGCCGGCTCTCGGCCGAACCGGGATTCGCGGCATCCTTCGCCCGCTTCCTTGCCGAGTACGGCTACCGGGGCCCGAGCGAGTGGGACCTCGGCGCGCAGTCGTGGGAGTCGCATCCCGAACTGGCCCTGGCATTGATCGATCGGCTGCGCCTGCTGGAGGACGATGCCTCCCCGTCGGCGCGCCGCGACCGGCAGGCCGCGCGCGCCGCCGAGAGCGTGCGCCGGGTCGAGACGTTGATCGGCGACAACGCCGAGCGGCTGCAGACCCTGCACCTGGCACTGGAGTCGGCACGACGGTTCGCCGGCTGGCGCGAGCGCGGCAAGAGCAACTGCATCCGCGTGCTGCACGAGTCGCGGATGGCCTTGCGCGAACTCGGCCGGCGGTTGCACGCCACGGGCGCGCTCGCCGACCCCGAGCACGTGTTCATGGCCCTGGACGACGAGTTGGACACCCTGGTGCTCGCGCCCGAGACGCTCGGCGAGCGACTGGCCGAGCGACACAGCCAGTGGCTGGATCTGTTCGGCCTCGACGTGCCGCTGTTCGTCTCCGGAACCGAGCCGATGGCCCCGCTGTCGGCGATCCCCCGGCTGCATCAGAGCGAGGTCACCGCCGCAGCCCCGGGCACCGTGCTGAGCGGCGAGGCGTGCTCGGCGGGCACTGCACGCGGACACACCCGGGTCGTCACCGACCCGGCGTCCGCGCAGGCCTTCGCGCCGGGCGAGGTGTTGGTGGCGCCGCAGACCGATCCGTCCTGGACGCCGCTGTTCCTCGTGGCGAGCGCGGTCGTCGTCGAGGTCGGCGCCATGGCCAGCCACGCCATGATCGTCAGCCGCGAACTGGGGATTCCCTGCGTGGCCGGCATCCCCGGCATCACCTCGCTGCTGCGCGACGGCGCGGACGTCGAGGTGGACGGCGGGCGCGGCACCGTGACCGTCCACGCCGGCGACGCGGTGACCGTATGAGCTCAGCCGACGCGGCGCGGCCACTCCGGGTGACCGGGGGGGTCAGCCGGGTCGGTCTGCATCCGGCGCTCACAGCCGACGCGGTGCGGCTCGACCAGATCTCCTACCTCGCCGGCGCGCACACGCAGTGGCACGTGCACACGGGCGAGCAGATCCTGTACGGCCAGCAGGGCCGCGGCTGGCTGAAGTTCGACGGCAGCGCCCGCCTCACGATCGAGTCCGGCTCGGTCGCCTACGTCCCCGTCGGCGTGCGGCACTGGCACGGCGCGACGCCGGACGCCGCGCTGGTGCATCTGGCCTTCACGGCCAGCGGCGACACGATCTGGCTCGACGAGGTCACGCTCGAGGAGTACCTGCACGGCTGAGCGGGAGTTCAGCCCGGGAAGACGTCCGGGACGTCGGTGGACGCGCGGGCGGCGAAGTCCGGCGCCCGCTTCTCGCGGAAGGCCTGCACACCCTCCTTGCCGTCGCCGATGCTCGCGTAGAACATGCCGAGCGACTCGGCGCGGTGCGCCTCGACCGGGTGCGGTTGCGCGCTGTTGCGATACATCATCTGCCGCATCAGCGCGGTGGCCACCGGTGAGCGCGCGTCGACGAACGTGCGCGCAAGCGCGTAGGCCGCGGGCAGCAGGTCCTCGGCGGCGTGCACCGAGCGGACCAGCCCGCCGCGGAGCGCTTCGGCCGCGTCGAACACGTCCGCCGAGTACACCCACTCGAGTGCCTGCGAGATGCCCACGATGCGCGGCAGGAACCAGGTCGAACATGCCTCGGGGACGATCCCCAGCCGGCCGAACACGAATCCGACGCGGGCCCGCTCGGAGGCGAGCCGGATGTCCATCGACAACGTCATGGTGGCGCCGATGCCGACCGCGGGGCCGTTGATCGCGGCGATAACCGGCTTCGTGCAGGCGAAGATCGCCAGCGCCACGCGACCGCCCGTGTCGCGGACCCCATTGAGGATCGGGGGATCCTCGAAGCGCTCGACCAGGTCGCTCGGCGTGGGCTGCAACGTCTCGTCCAGGCCGAACACGTTCCCGTCCGCGGACAGATCCATGCCCGCACAGAACGCCCGACCCGCTCCGGTCACGACGACGGCGCCGACCGCGTCGTCGAGGCTCGCCTGCTCGAAGACCTCGACCAGTTCGCGCGCCATCGTCGGGGTGAAGGAGTTCAACTGTTCAGGACGGTTCAGGGTGACGGTCAGGATCGCGTCGGAGATGGTGCAGTCGAGCGTCGTGCAGTTCGTCGGTACCGTGCCAGGCATTCGGTTCTCCTGTGATCGGGTGGCGGGCTACGGAGCGGTCAGGACGGTATCCCGGCGCAGTGCACGGTCGGCGGCGTGCCGACCGGACAGGAAGCCGAAGACCAGGCCCGGTCCGAGCGTCCCGCCATGGCCGCCGTAGGTCATCCCCATCATCGAACCCCTCGCGTTGCCGGCTGCATAGAGCCCGTCGATGACGTCACCGTCCACGTCGATGACGCGGCCCTGCGTGTCGGTGCGCGGACCGCCCTTCGTGCCGAGCGCGCCGCATCGCACGCGCACCGCGTAGTACGGCGCCGTGTCGATCGGACCGAGCGTCCCCTGCTTCGTGCCGCCGTACGCAGGGTCACCCCAGGCCCGGTCGTGGTGACTCTCGCCGCGGGAGAAGTCGGGATCCGATCCGGACGCGACATTGGTGTTCCAGCGCTGGACGGTTGCTTCCAGTGCATCGGCCGGGATGTCGATCCGCCCGGCCAGGGCCGCCAGGGACGGCGCCTCGATCAGCCAGTCGGGCGTCGGTGCGGGCGGACGGTGACCGCCCAGGCCGTACCGCGTCAGGAAGTCCTGGTCCACGATCATCCAGGCGGGATGGTTGACGTAGGCGAAGCGCGCGACGTCCACGACGTGGAAGGCATTGCCCAGCGCGTTGTAGTTGGCTGCCTCGTTGGTGAAGCGGAAACCGTCGTCGTTGACCATGATCGTGTGTGGGCGCGTGCGTTCGGTGTTCACCTGCCAGGGGATGCGACCGTGCCCCGGCACGTCCACGTCGATGGTGGCGATCCACCACGCCTCGCGCATGTTCGCCAGATCGGCACCGATGCGCACCGCCATCCGCAGACCGTCGCCGGTGTTGGCAGGGACGCTGACCGCGCGCTTGAGCGGGCCGCGCAGGAACGCGCGGGCGAGCGCTTCGTCGTGCTCGAAACCACCGGTCGCCAGCACGACGCCGCCGCCCGCTCGCGCCTCGAAGGTGCCTGCCGGTCCCTCGATCACCACACCGGTGACGCGTCCGGATTCGGTGATGAGTCGGGTGCCCCGACAACCCACCTGGGGTTCGACGCCGAGATCGAGACAGGCCTTGAGCAGCCGCCCGACCAGCGCCTGGCCGGCGCCGCGCTCATCGCGGATCTTGCGGCGAGCCAGTTCCTCGCGCGAGACGCCGGTCGGTGCGCGGCGACCGAGCGAGGACTCGCTCATCATCACCTCACCCTTGAGCTGCCAGCCGACCGTCACGCGCGCGGCCCACTCGCCGAGGTCGGCGTAGGCGAACAGCGGGCACTCGACCGAGCGGCCTTCCTGCTTCCCGCCGGGGTGCTCGGGGTGGTAGTCGCTCATCCCCCGCAGCGTCTGGAACCGCACCTCGCTGTTCGCCTCGAACCAGTCGACGACCTCGGGCGCAGTGTCGGCGTAGGCCTCGACCATGGCTCGGTCGAGCAACCCGTGCGAGAGCGACATCAGGTAGGTGACGACCTCGTCGCGGCTGTCGCTGAGGCCCAGTTCGCGCTCGTGGCAATTGTTCGGAAGCCAGACCGTCCCGCCGGACCACGCGGTCGTGCCGCCGACCAGTTGCGACTTCTCGAACAACCCGACCCGCGCACCGGCCGCGGCCGCGCGCACGGCGGCGGTCAATCCGGCGCCGCCGGTTCCCAGTACGACGACGTCGTAGTCCTGCACCTGCATGATGTGCCCCTCGGGTCAGGTTCCGGCGAGTGCGGCGACGACGGGCTCGAACTCGGCCATGTTGCGTTGCGCGACGTCGATGTAGCTGATGCCGAACTCGGCACGCAGTTGCTGCAGCCGTTCGCACACCGCGGCGACCGACCCGATCAGGGCGTGCGGGTTCTCGAGCAGTTCCTGCGGCGACACCCCGAAGCGCTGGGCCATGGCCTCGGCCGCCTCGCGATGATCGTCGCGGACTGCAAGGAACTAGGCGCCGATCTCGAGCTCGAGACTGTCGAACCGGGCGCCCGCGCCTTCGCGGATCCACTCGACTTTCTGCTGGGTGGCTTCGCTTCCGGAGGTGGCGACGCTGGCGGACCCGAGCTTGCCCGCGCCGTTGTCGAAGTTGATGCTGACGATGTCGGCGACCGCGCCAGCGAGTCGCAACACCTTGGGCGACCCGCCCCCGATCAGCACCGGCGGGTGCGGCTGCTGGGCCGGCAGCGGCCGTCCCGCGAACCCGGACGCGCGCACGTGGGTGCCGTGGATGTCCAGGTCGCGCCCGGACCAGTGCTCCTTGAGCAGGCCCGCAACCTCGCGCAGGCGCTCGATGCGGATGCCCGGCCGGTCCATCTCGATGCCGAGTCCCTCGTACTCGGCCGCGACCCAGCCGGCACCGAGGCCGACCTCCAGCCGCCCGTCCGAGAGCAGGTCCAGAGTGGCCAATTCCTTGGCCAGCACGACCGGGTGGTGGTAGTCGACGCAAAACACCCGACAGCCAACGCGCAAGGTCGTGGTGACCGCGGCGGCGGCCATGGACGCAACGATCGGCGCTACGTCGACGGGACGGTGCCCGGACTGCTCCGCGATCGCGCCCGGCCCGAAGTAGTGATCGGTCGTGAACAGCGTCGAGTAGCCGAGGCCCTCGGCGCGCCGTGCGGTGTCGGTCCACTCCGCGCGTGACTCGGCCTGGAACGCCTGGACGGAGAACCGGAAGGGCCGTGGTGCCGCCATCAGCTCTCCCCCGCTCGATCGGTCGTTGTACAACGCCCGTTCTATCCGACCGCGATCGCGCCGGTCAAGGCTGGAGCCGAAGTCGGTGTCAAGTAACCTCGGCCGCGTCCCGGTTGCCACGTCGAGTGGAACGAGCCGCCATGACCGTGCCGCTCCCCTTCGGTGAGCAGGCGCTGGCCGCCTGTGTCGACGTCCTGCGCCAGGTCACACCGGACGCGCTCGACCGGCCGACTCCGTGCACCGAGTTCACCGTTCGTGAACTGGGCGAGCACCTGACCCGCTCGATGGTGCTGCTCGGCGGGATCGCCGGGCGCGAACTCACCGCGCCTGCCGACGCGTCCCTGGCCGAGTACATCGACCTGCTCGGTCGGGGCGCTCTCGAGGCGTGGCGCGAGCGCGGGACCGACGGCGAGGTCGCGGTCGGCCGGACAATCACACCGGCGCCGCTCGCGGCCGACATCGTCGTCCTCGAACTGGTCGTGCACGGCTGGGATTTCGGGCGGGCGATCGGTAGTGCCTACATCGCCGGCGACGAACTCTGCGATCACCTCATCGTCCAGGCCGCGCAGTTGATCACCGACGACAAGCGCGGTCGTGGCTTTGCCGCGGCGACTGAGGTCGCGGGTGATGCGCCCTGCTTGGAGCGGCTCATCGCCTTCACCGGACGGACGCCCTGACAGCTCAGCGCGGCGCCGCCCAGGGCGTGTGCCGCCGTCGACCGTGATGACCTCGCCGGTCAGGTACCCGGGGTCGGGCGAGGCGAGGAAGGCCACGGTGCCGGCGATCTCGGACGGCTCGCCAGCGCGCCCCAACGTGATCGTCGCCAGCAGCCGGCCCGCCGATCCTCCGACATACCGACCGGTCCGAGCCGGGCGGCGGTCGCTCGCGCGTAGCCCTCGAGCGCAGCCTTGGCCGCGACGTACGCCGGCGACGCACCGCCGGTCCGAGCCGCGGACGACACGGTGAGGACGATGCGGCCACCCGGGTCGCGGCAGCATCGCGTCGAGCGCGCTCGTCACGAGCACCGCGCCGACGGTGTTCACCCGGTAAGTCGTCATCCACGCGTCGGCCAGTCCGCGCAGGTCGGCGCCGTGTGGCGCGGCCGGCGCGCCGGCGTTGTTCACGAGCACGTCCACTGCGCTGAACCGTGCGGCAAGGCGATCGGCGACATCGATCCTGCACGTCGTCGGCGTCACTGACATCGGCCGTCTCGAACACCACGACGGCGTCCCGGGTCTCGGCACGGATCGATTCGGCTGTCCGTTCGAGGACGGCAGTCTGCCGCCCGACGATGACGACGGCGCATTCCGTCGGCGGCGAAGCGCCGCGCGCAGGCAGCGCCGATGCCGGTGCCGCCACCGGTCACGACGACGATGCGACCCGACGCGGGCACTACTGGACTCGGGCCACTACTGGACTCGGGCTACTAGACGCCGGCCGTGGCGGGTTGATCCAGGCGATGGACGACGACGGGCACGCTGACCAGCCCGTGCAGGAAGAAGCTCGGCACGTACCTCAGATCGGCCGGGGCCACGACCTCGAGGCGGCTGACCTTGTCGGCCAGCGCCTGCATCGCGACCACGGTCTCCATCCGGGCGAGCGTGGCGCCCGCGCACACGTGGATGCCGTGCCCGAACGCCACGTGGTCGCGAGCATGGTCACGGCCGGGGATGAACTCGTCCGGGTCGTCGAACAATGCGGGATCACGATTCGCCGCGCCGTAGCCGAGGTACACGATCGACCCCTCGGGCAACGGCGTCGTGCCGAGCACGGTGTCCTCGGTGACCCGGCGGAACATCCCGAGGGCGGGCGAGGACAGCCGGATGGCCTCCTCCGCGACTCCGTCGGCGACGGCACGGTCGGTGCGCAGCCCCTCCCAGTACTCGGGATGGCGGTCCAGCTGCACGACCGCCTCGGCGATCGAGCGCGTCGTGGTCTCATTGCCCGCAACCAGCAGTTCGCGGATCAGCCAGACCAGCTCACCGTTCGAGAGCGGCTCGACGTCGTCGGTGGGCGTGACCAGCGCGCTCAGCAGGTCCTCGCGCGGCGCGGGCCGCCGCTCGTCCAGCGCGGCGGACACGGCCTGCTGGAAGTCGACGTTGTCGCGCTCGGTCTGCAGCCAGTCATCGTTGGACAACCTCCGTCCGAGGCTTGCGGTGGCCGCATCCGACCAGCGGGCGATGTCGCCGCGTCGGGAGTCGTCCAGCCCGAGGATGCGCACGATCGCGTACACCGGCAGCGGGCGGGCGAGGACGTCGATGATGTCGACGGCCGCGCCGTCGGTGAGCTCGGCCGCCAGCTCGACGGCCACCGCCTGCACGACCTCCTCCATGTGCGCGAGTGCACGGGGCGTGAACGCCTTCGTGACTAGCTTGCGGTAGCGCGTATGCACCGGCGGATCGTTGAGATTCAGGGCCGGCACATAGGGAAACGCCTCGGCGCGGATCGCGGCGACCTCGTCGGCGATCTCGGCCGGCGGCTCGGTGCGGCGGGCGGAGGAGACCTCGGAGTTCGCGAACAGGCGCGGGCGGCACAGTGCCTCCCGAATAAGGTCCATCGACGTCACCATGTACCAGCCGTGATCGGCGACCTGGTGGACGGGATCGGAGCTGCGCAGCTCGGCGAAAGTCACCCATGGGTGCTGCTGGAACTCCGGATCGAATGGATCGACGGACATGGACGACCTCCAACCAACCAGGCCCGGCGCCTATTACCCCAGACCGCATACAGTATGTCGGCTGGAGCAACCAGGCGCTAGAGAGAGTCTCCGCCCGCCCACCAGCGCTCCATGCGCTCCCGCGCGAACGACTTGACGGGCTCGAGCAGGAACCCGGACGGCGACCGCACGTAGGTCATCGCGCCGTAGCCCTCCGCCGGCGCTCGGCCGGCCAGATCCAACGTCCGGCCGGCAGCGACGAGACGTTCGGTCTCGGCGGCAACGTCGTCGGTCCAGACTCCGACGTGATGCACGCCGGGAAAATCGGCGCCGTACCAAGGGGATCCGGGCGGACCCTGCAGGAGTTCGATGTGCTGCGGGCCCTCACACGAATACGTGAAACGCAGCGTGACAGTGGTCGATCCGCTGGCCGGCGTCCACAACGACTGTTCGCGCTCGATGAGCCGGCTCAGGTGATGCCGAGTCCGCTGCTCAGTTCCGCCATCGACTTCTCGATGTCGGGAACGCGCACACCGGCGTGGAACAGGCTGGACTGAAAGTCGAATCCGTCGACCATGGGAAGCCTCCATTACCAAAGTCGCCGTAAAGTATCACCGTTGTCAGGGCGACGTCGCGCGATCCGGCGCACCGCCGATCACTGTCATCTCACCGCCCGGACGACGGAGCGCGGCGACGATCGCGTCCAGCCGCTCACGGCGCGCGACGTCACCCGAGCGCCACGCAATGCCCAGCTCGAACTCCACCGGGTTCTCCTGGAACGCAACCATCGTGATCTCGGCCGAGCGCAGGATGGGCGACTCGGGATCGGGCGCGTTCACGGTGACCGCCCGCTCCCTGCGCAGCCGGGCGCCCAGCGACGGGACGTCGGCAAGGGTGATCTCGCCTATCGCTGCCGCGCCACAGTCCTCGAACCACGCGCGCATGCGCGACATCGCGAGCGGGTGCATGGAACTGGGCAGCAGCAACACCCTGCGCCCCGCCAGATCGTCGCGGTGTATCTGCGACCGCGCCGCAAGCGGATCGTCGCTCGGCACGGCGAGGTGGAAGAAGTAGCGCGCGATCGGCATCGTCGCGATGTCCGGTGCGTCCACCGGCAGATGGACGAGTGCAATGTCGATCTCGCCGTGGATCATCCGGTGCACCAGCACGGACGACACCGCGGCATCCACGTCCTGCGCCGGGCCGAAATGCTCGGCCGCCACCCTCAGTTCGCGCGCGAAACGAGCAGGAACCCACGGCGTGGCCGCGAACCGGACTGCGACGTCCCCGCCCCGGGCGAGCACGACCAGGTCGTCGGCCTGCTGCACGATCGACACCGCGGTCGGCAGCAGCCGTCGGCCGAGATCAGTCAGCCGCATGTCGTGGTACTCGCGCTCGAACAGTGCGCCCACCGTCCGCTCGAACTGCCGCAGCGTCCGGCTCACCGGGGACGCGGTCAGTTGGAGCGACTCGGCGGCCTTGGCGACGTTCCCGTGGCGTGACACGGCGACGAACGTGCTCAGCTGGTTCAAGTTCAGCAACGGCACTGCATGCTCCGACCCGACCGACGGCGTTGACGGTGACCGGACCCAAATTAGCCGGTGCGGCGGTCCAGTGTTGGTCGCCGCGGTTCGCGGAGATTGTGTCGCGCCGACCGGACATTCCGAGCAGGCTTACGCCCTGACGTGATGAGGGAGTACCCATGAGCGCCGTGGTGGACCCGCTACCGCTGGACGGGATGCGCGTGCTCGACCTCGCCGACGGCCGCCTGCAGGGCGTCGGCCGGTTGCTCGCCGACCTCGGTGCGGACGTCGTCCGGGTCGAGCCGTCCGACGGATCGCCTGACCGACACAGCGGTGTCACGGACGGCGACATCGGACTCACCTTTGCCGTGCGCAACGCCAACAAGCGCTCGGTGGTCGTCGATCCGGTGTCCGGCGCAGCAAGGCTGGCTGAACTGGTGGCCGCGTCCGATCTCGTCCTCGTCACGTCCCGCAGCACGCCGTACGACGTCGAACTGGTCCGCGCCGGGCGGGCCGAGCACCCTCGGCTCGTCATCGTCGAACTGTCAGATTTCGGCCTAACCGGCCCGATGTGCGACTGGCTCGGCACCCCGGCCGTCCATTTCGCGTTAAGCAGCGTGTTGTCGCGCTCCGGACTGCCCGAAGTGGCGCATCCCTTGCTACCGCCGGAGTTTCTCGCCTACGAGGCGGCAGCCGCTCAGGCGTTGTGGGTCAGCGTGCTGGCCTACTACCAGGCGTGTCGCACCGGGGTCGGCGACGACGTCGACTTCTCGGTGTCCGAGGCGATCATGCAAACGCTCGACCCGGGCATGGGCATCGGGGGGTCGGCTCGCGCCGGCGCGCCGATGCGGACGCTGCCCCGCGGACGTCCGGATGCGCGGCATCTCTACCCGATCTTCCCCGCGCTGGACGGATGGGTGCGCATCTGCGTGCTCAGCGCGCGCCAGTGGCAGAGCATGTTCGCGTGGCTGGGTCACCCGGCCGAGTTCGCCGATCCCCGGTTCAACGCGCTCGGTGCACGCTTCGCCGCCGCAGGAACGCTCTACCCGCTCATCGCCACGCTGCTGGCGCCGCTGACCCGCGCGGAGGCGGCCGAGGCCGGTCAGGCGTTCGGGGTTCCGGTGGCCGGCATCGCCTCCGCGTCCGAGGTGCTGCACACCGACGCGTTCGCGGGCGCGCTGCGCACCATCGAACTCGCCGACGGACGCTCGGCCACGGTGCCGACCGGCTGGTTCGAGATAGACCAGGTGCGCTCAGGGTATCGCGCCGACGCGCCAGTGATCGGATCGGCCGGCGAAGGCGCCGTGTTCGCGGAGCTCGACGCGCCGGCGCCCCCGGCCGCAGCGCCGGGCAGCGCACCCTTCGCCGGGCTGCGCGTCCTCGATCTCGGCGTCATCGTCGTCGGCGCCGAGTTGGGCCGGGTCTTCGCCGACTACGGCGCCGACGTGGTCAAGATCGAGAGCGAGGCCTTCCCGGACGGCAGCCGTCAGTCGTGGTACGGCTCGGAGATCACTGAGGGATTCGCCTGGGGCCACCGCAACAAGCGCAGCCTCGGGCTGAACCTGCGCCACGACGAGGGAAAGCGGATCTTTCGCGAACTCGTCGCGGAATCCGACGTCGTCCTCACGAACTTCAAGCCGGGAACGCTCGAATCGCTCGGGTTCGGCTGGGACGACCTGGTAGCGCTGAACCCGCGCATCGTGCTGTCCGAGAGCAGCGCGTTCGGCCGCACCGGCCCGTGGTCGCGCAGGCTCGGGTACGGGCCGCTCGTCCGGGCGAGCACCGGGTTGTCGACGCTGTGGCGCTACCCCGACATCGAGGGCAGTTTCAGCGACGCGATCACGATCTTCCCCGACCATGTCGTTGCGCGGCTCAACGCGGCAGCGGTCGCGGCGCTGCTGCTGCGCCGCGAGCGCACCGGCCGCGGAGGTCGGGTCAGCACGGCCCAGGTCGATGCGATCTTCGGTGCGATGGCCGATCTGCTCGCGCTGGAGTCCCTGCGTCCGGGCAGTATCGCCGCCGACAGCGGTTCGGGCGCCGGTCTGTTCACCGCTGCCGGCGATGACGACTGGGTCGTCGTCGACGCGAGCGGGGACGAGCGGTCTACTCGCTTGGCCGCCGTCCTCGGCGACGCCGACCTGGCGGACTGGGTGGCCGGCCGCGATGCCCGCGAGGCGGCCGAGACGCTGCAGGCCGCCGGTGTGCCGGCCGGGAATCTGGTCCGCATCACCGATTTCGGGGCGGACGCTCACCTGTCGGCTCGCGGCTTCTTCGGTGAGTTCCGGCAACCGCAGTTCGCCGATGCGATGCCGGCGATGTCGAACGAAGCGCGATTCACCAATCTGCCGAAACCCCGGATGACGCCGGCGCCCCTCATGGCCGAGAACACGGTGGAGGTCGTCCGTGATCTGCTCGGGCTCGCACCGGAATCGATCGAAGCGCTCCTCGCGGACGGTGTTCTCGAAGTGCACCCGTCCCGACGCACCACCGCAAAACCCAGTTGATCCAGGAGGATCCATGCCCATCGTCAGCAGTCCCAGCCCGCTTGCCATCAACGGCAACGGCACGGTGCTCGCCGAACTGCACGGTCACACGCTGCTCATCACGCTTAACCGGCCGGACGCGCGCAACGCCGTCAACAACGACCTCACGACCGGTGTCGGCGAGGCGCTCGATCATGCCGAGGAGACGCCCGACATCTGGACGGTGATCATCACCGGAGCCGGCGACAAGTCGTTCTGCGCGGGTGCCGATCTCAAGGAGGCTGCGACGGGACGCCTCGGCAAGGGCGATGACCGCTTCGCCCTTTGGGGCTTCGCCGGCTACATCGAGCACGCGATCTCGAAGCCGACGATCGCGGCGGTCAACGGCTTCGCGCTCGGGGGCGGCACCGAGATCGTTCTGGCCAGCGACCTGGCCGTCGCGGTCGACACCGCCTCCTTCGGGCTGCCCGAGGTCAAGCGCGGCATCTTCGCCGGCGCCGGCGGCGCGTTCCGCTTAGCCCGTCAGATCCCGGACAAGATCGCGATGGAGCACCTGATCACCGGGATCCCGATGACGGCCGCGCGCGCGCTCGAACTCGGTCTCGTCAATCGCGTGGTGCCGGTCGAGAAGTTGCTCACGACGGCCTTCGAACTCGCGGACGCGATCTGCGAGAACGCGCCGCTGGCGGTGCAGACGAGCAAGCGCATCGCGCGCGGCATCACCGATCAGCACATCGCGGCCGAGGACGTCGACTGGGCACGCTCGAACGCCGAGGCGGAGCGGCTGATGCGCAGCGCGGACGCCGCTGAGGGCATGCGGGCCTTTGCCGAGAAGCGCGCACCGAAGTGGACCGGCCGATGAGCGAGCTCGATCCGCGCACGCCGATCCTGGTCGGCGTCGGGCAGGCCAGCGATCCGATCGACGCCGCCGACTACCACCGCTGGAGCGCAGTGCATCTGGCCGCCGCCGCCTCGGCTGCCGCGATCGCCGACGCCGGACTGGACGCGGCCCAGATCGACACCGTCGCCGGCGTGCGCCAGTTCGAGATCTCGACGCCGTTCGCCACCGCGCCACTCGGCAGGTCGGACAACTACCCGCGCTCGGTGGCGCAGCGGGTCGGCGCCGATCCGCGCCGGGCCGTGCTCGAAGTCGCGGGTGGTCAGGCGCCGCAGCACCTGATCACCGAGTTCGCGAAGGCAATCGCACGCGGCGAGGCGGGCACCGTCCTGATCTTCGGTTCGGAGGCGATCTCGACGACACGCGCCTTCGCCGGCAAGGACGATGCGCCGGACTTCACCGAGCGTGTCGAGGGCGAGCTCGAGGATCGCGGCTACGGCCTCGAGGGCCTGATGGAACCCGTCCAGATGGAACACGGCCTGGTCGACGGCCCGTCGCAGTACGCCGTGTTCGAGAACGCGCGCCGGGCCCGGGCCGGTGTCAGCCGCGGCGAGTACGCGCAGGAGATGGGCGAGTTGTTCGCCCCGTTCACCGCGGTGGCCGAGGCGAATCCGTTCGCGGCGGCACGCACCACCCGCAGCGCGGACGAGCTGGTTGAGGTCACCGAGCGCAATCGCATGATCGCCGATCCCTACCCGCGATTCCTCGTCGCCCGCGACCAGGTGAACCAGGGTGCGGCGGCCGTCCTCACCTCGGTCGGAGCGGCTCGCGAGGCCGGCGTTCCCGAGCAGAAGTGGGTCTTCCTGCACGGCTATGCCGATCACCGCGATGTCAACGTCCTCGACCGTCCGGACCTGGCGACAAGTCCGGCGTCGGTCCAGGCGGCACGAACGGCGATCGAGCGGGCCGGCCTGACCCTCGACGATCTCGCGAGTTTCGATCTGTACAGCTGCTTCCCGATCGCCGTCCTGAACATCTGTGACGGGCTGGGGCTCTCGCCCACCGACCCACGCGGGCTCACCCTCACCGGCGGGCTGCCGTTCTTCGGCGGGGCCGGCAACAACTACTCGATGCACGCGGTGGCCGAGACCGTCGCGCGCCTGCGGGCCAACCCCGGCTCGGCAGGCTTCGTCGGCGCCAACGGCGGCGCGCTGAGCAAGTACTCCGCCGCCGTCTACTCATGCACGCCACGCGCGTGGACGGAGTGGTCGGACGCCGAGGCACAGGCCGGGTTCGACGCCGTCACCGGACCGCCGCTCAGCACGGCTCCGAGCGGCGAGGGCCGGGTCGAGACGTACACGGTCAAGTACGGCCGCTCCGGCGCGACCGGCGTGATCATCGGCCGCCTGCCCGACGGCTCGCGATTCGTCGCGACGACCGCGCCGGGAGATGAGAAGACCGTGGCCGCGCTCGTCGGCGACGACGCGTTCGGGCGCACCGTGCAGGTGAGCGGGGACGGCACGCACAACATCGCGTCGGTCGCGGACGCCGGCTAGCCCCCCGAGTTGTCCGCCCCATGCCGCGCCTCGACGACGGCAAGGGCGGACAACTCGATGACGGGACGGGAACTAGCGGGCGCGGTCGTCCATGTGGACGGGCAGGTGCGCGGGCTGCGGGTCGCGGTGCGGCCAGCGTTTGCGCAACGGCCGCGCCAGGCCGCCGGCGGCGCGGTCGGCGTGCGTCATCGCGTACAGCGTCGTCACCTCGCGGGCGGCGAACACCCATCGGCCGTCGACGCGGCGGTACTGATCGGCATAGCGGAAGGACGTGACGACGGTGTTCGAGTCCGAGGCCTGCTCCGAGTAGCCGATGACCGTCCCGCGGGCGTGGTCGTCGGCGAGCTCGTCCAGCACCAACCCGTGCGCCTCGTGCAGCGAGAGCGGGTAGAGCACCGCCGCCGCGCGGTAGTTCGCGACGATGGCCGCACGCCCGTGGTGCAGGTTCTCCGGCGAGCCGAACACGGCGTCCTCGGCGAACAGTTCTCCGACCACGTCGAAGCGGTGATCGTCCAGCAGCAGGGCATAGCGCGTGAGCAACTCCTCGATCGCGATGCGCGATTCGAGACGCTGCAGACGCTCTTCGATCAACGGTGCACTCATGCGTTGCTCCTGAGGGGTGGCGGGCAGGTGAGCTCGACGACGCGGGCCAGGAAGCGCAGGTGCACGGCGACGCCGATCGCGAGCATGTCGGGAGTCGGGCGCTCGGAGCGGCGGAAGACATCGAGCGCCGTGAGGTTGACGCACGCGCCCTTGACGCTGTTGTACGCCTCCCACGCGCGCCAGGTGGACTCGTCGTACTCGATGCCGACGCTCGAGCGAAGGCGCGCTTTCCACTCGTGGGCACTCGCAAGCTTTCGGCCGCGGATCAGCACCAGGTAGGCCCAGTCCTCGGCCGCATCGCCGGCATGGCTGAGTTCCCAGTCGAGGACGGCCGTCACGCCGGCCGGTCCCTGCAGCACATTGCCCGGACCCGGGTCACCGTGCGTCACCACGACCGGCCCGGTCATCGGCAGGTTGGCCCGCAGCCAGGCAAATCCCTGCTCCAGCAAAGGGATTGGCTCGGCAACGGCGGATCGGTAGACCGCGTGCCAGTGCGCGAGTTGCGCTTCGACAACCGTCTGCGGCGAGGCTGCCGGAGCCACCCCGTCGAGGCCGGCGATCGCGTCGACGGCGCTGCTCGGCAGCGCGTGCAGATCGGCAACCGAGCGCAGCATGTGATCCAGCGCGCCGTCGTCGGTGCGGGCTGCGCCCTCGACGTGCTCTATCACGAAGAACGGATGGCCCAGCACCGATGCGTCCGGCTCGGACCACAGCACGCGCGGCACCGGATACCCGTGCTCGGACAGCACGCCCATCACGGCAACCTCGCGCGCACCCTCGGTCGCGAACATGCCGTCCTGCTCGACGCGGACGACGCCACGCCCGCCCGTCCAGCGCACATCCAGCATCAGCCGGCTGAAGCCGCCGGCGATCACCGTGACCTCCGCTGCATCGCCGGCGGATCCGATCCCCGCCGCCAGCCAGGTGCGCAATCGCTGCACCAGCGAGGGATCCGGTTTCGGTGGGCCGCCCTCGAGATCACGGTGATGCCCGGTGAACAGCTCGAGCAACGGCGCGGCGGACGCGACGTCCTCGGCGAACCACGCCAGGCACAGCTCGCGCACGGCGCCTGCCACGCGCAGGTCGGCCGCGCCCGTCACCCCCGCAGCCAGGACGTCGGCAGCCAGGACGTCGCCGGCCGACGAGAACGCATCCGCGCCGACGTCGGGTCCGATCACGGCCCGCAGGTCATCGATGCGCTTCGCAGCGGGGTCCGCGGGCCGCGTCTCGGCGTACTCGACGACACGCTCCCAGCGTCGCCGCTCGGTCGGGCTCAGGTCGTGGCGCAATGCCCGCTCGCGCGCGGCGAGCACGTCCTCCGTGGACACCGTCATCGGTCGGCGCCGTGGTACCGCAATGCCTTGTCCGCCAGCACTTCGGCCGTACCGTCCACAACGATCGCGTGACCGTTGACGTGCCAGGCCTCGTCCGAGGCGAGGAACACCGCCGTCCCGGCGATGTCGTCCGGCTCGATGACCCGACCCTTGCGCCGGGCCATATTGGCGCGTGCCGCGTCGAGGTCGTTCGCGTCACCGACCAGGATCGATGCGGTCAGACCGGAGAGTGTCGCGCCCGGGCAGATCGCGTTGACCCGTACGCCGCGGCGAGCCAGTTCCACGCCACAGGATTTCGTCAGCCCGACGACACCGTGCTTGGCAGCCGTGTAGGCGTGCGGGCCGAGTCCGCCCTGCACGCCGGCCGTGCTGGCCACGTTGATGATCGACCCGGAACCCTGTTCGATCATCGGCGCGGCAGCGTGCTTCACACCGAGGAAGACCGACGTCAGCAGGACGGCGAGCGTGTGGTCCCAGGCCACCAGTTCGGTCCCGGCAACCGGACCGGTCACGCCCAGGATTCCTGCGTTGTTCACCATGACGTCGATCCGCCCGAACTCGCTCAGCGCGAGTTGCACCGCGCCGGCGACGTCGGCCTCGACCGTCACGTCCCCGCGGACGGCGATCGCGCCGTCCAGCGATGCGCACACCTCCTGCGCGCCGACCTCGTCGATGTCGACGGCGACGACGCGGGCGCCCTCGGCGACGAATCTGCGGACGAACCCGGCGCCGAGCCCGCTCGCCCCGCCCGTCACGACCGCGACCTTGCCCTCCAGCCGGTTCATCGCTGCGTCCGTCCGATGGTCGGGAGTTGACTCTCGTCCCGCCCCGTGGCGCCGGCGGCGCGCAATTGCCGCTCGGTCATCCGCCAGCCGTCCGGCGTGCGGGTCCACCGGTCGACGTAGCGGCCGTGCATCGTCCACTCCGAGCCGTCGACGCGTCGGTGCCAGGCCAGCACGGTACTCTGCGCGGCCGCCTCATCGGGCCCGGTGAAGTCGATCTCGATCGTGCCCACGTGATGACTCGTCCGCGAGTACTTGGCGAGGGCGACGTGCAGGGACTCGATCAATGCCGCACGACCGGTGATCCAGTGCTCCGGGTGATAGCTCACCCGGCAGTCGTCGACGAAGACGCTCGCCTGCTGCTCCGGCTCGTACAGGTCCGCGCTGCGCGCATAGACGGCCATCGCGGCGCGGATCTCGTCACGATCCAGCAGTTCCTGAAACTTTCGATCACTCGGCACGAGGCGGCTCCCTGTCATCGTTGCGATGCGAAACCCGCGGCTGACAAACTGCACTCGCTGACTAGTTTCTAGCCGACCGGCTCCGATGTTCACAACCGCCCCTCTTGAGGAGACCCTGCGACGATGACTGACGCGGACGATCTGACCCAGCAGCGCATCGACGTGGCGATGAAGTTGTTCGCCGGCTGGTCGAGCACCGACCTCGACGCGCCGCGCGCCCACCTGTCCGAGGACGCCGTCCTGCACGATCTGATCGGTGGCGAGTTCCACGGCTGGCCGGCCATCCGCGAGTACTTCGCGCACGGTCGCGCGCGCTACCCCGACCTGGTGCTCGAGCCCACCGGCGACTTCTGGAGCCGTCCGGACGGGCTTGCCCTGCTGTGGACGATGAGCGCGACGCAGCAGGACGACAGCGTGGGCGAGGAGTTCGTGGGCCGGCGCTGGACGGTCGACGGCATGACCTACCTGATCTTCGACGGGCTCACCGTGGTGCACGAGATGGACTTCCACGACAAGGGCTTGCGGGAGAGGTCGCTGCGCGCGCAGGCCGGCTGACGCGCTCACGGACCGAACTGCCGCACCAGCCGCTCGTGCAGGCGGCGCACCTCGGCGTCGCTGATGGTGTGACGCTGCACGACGCGGCGGTAGAAGAACGGCGCGACGATGTCCTCGACCGCCTGCTCGACCGGCAGGTCGCCGCGAAAGACTCCCGCGGCCCGGCCCGCCCGGACGAGCCGCATCGCGCGCGAGCGACTCTGGTCGAAGCTGCGCGCATGCTTTCGGGCGAAGGCCGGGTCGCGCCAGGCCCATTCGGTGATCGTGACGAGCACGGTCGTGTACGTCGGGTCGTTGAGCCGGCGGGCGTAGTCGCGCAGGTAGGCCAGCAGGGCCGGCGCGGTGCCGCCGCTCGATGCCCGCTCGGCGTCCGCCTGCTCGTGCACCGCGTCGTCGAACGCGGCGATCACCAGCGCCGACAGATCCGGCCACCGGCGATAGATCGTGCTGCGCGAGACGCCGGAGACCTCGGCCAGCCGATCGACCGTCACACCGGAGATGCCCTCCGCCGACAGCAGGTCCAGCGTCGCCCGGTGCACGGCCTGGCGGTTCGCCGTGACACGCGGGTCCTCATCCGTTGCGCTCACCGGGCCAGGCGGTCGGCCACGCGGGCCTCGGCCTCGAAGTCGTAGCCCGCCTTCCACACCGGGTCCGACATCACGAACGGCGCATTCACCAGCGAGGACGTGCGGAACCACTCGTACGTGTCGCGGTGCCCGGCCATGAAGCCGCGTTCGACCGGCAACCCGAACTCGCGGGCCCTCGCCGTCGACAGCACCGCGTGATGGCGCGCCCCGAACAGGTGCCCGAACAGCGGGCCGTCCTCAGCCGGACGGTCGTCGGGAAGCAGTCTGATGTCGGGATCGACGTCGACGATCTCGGCGAGCGCGTGGACATAGCCCAGCGACGTGATCGCCTCGCCCGTCGCGTTCACCACTTCGCCGGCGACCCGCTCGGGCTGCTCGGCCATCGCGATCAGCAATGCGCACAAGTCGTCCACGTGGCCGTAGTTGCCGGTGACGAGACCCTCGTGGGGGACGAGGATCGGCAGCCCGCGCATGAGCCGCAGGAACATCGCGGTCTCCATGTCGTGGATGTTGTTGTCCGGCCCGTAGATCGCGGCCGGTCGCGCCATCGAGCCCAGGAAGCCGGTACGCCCGTGCCGCGCGCGGATCGCCTCCTCGGCGTGCGCCTTGAAGCCGCCGTAGCTGGTCGTCGCATCGGCAGATGTCGGCCGGTCCTCGGTCCACGGCATCAGCGGGCTAGGCGCGTAGGCCATGATCGACGAGACGAACACGTACGCACCGGTGCGGCCGTCCAGCAGGTCGAGCAGATCCTCGATCGGTGCACCGCCGGCGACCATGACGAATCCCGATACGTCGAAGACCGCATCCCATTCGGTGTCCTCGAGCGCGTCGCGCATCGACGAGGTGTCGGTCCGGTCGGCCACGAGGCGTCCTACCCCGGCGGGTAGCTCGGTGCGCGTCTTCCCCCGATTGAGCACTGTCACCTCGCCACCGCGCGCGACGAGATCGCGGACGAGCCGCCGGCCCACGAAAGTCGATCCACCGAGCACCAGGGAACGCATTGAACCGCCTCAGAATTGTGCGACATTTTGTCTCAGACAGCGATGGATCGTCGCACAGCGAGACAAAGTAAGTCAACGAGAACTGTGGTTACTGGCGCGTACGGGCTAGCAAAACCGGTGATGAGAAACCGAATGTGAGCTAAAGTAAGTGCGCTGTTACTTCTGCCGCCGCGGCGCTAGGCTCCGATCAGGTGGTGCTCCGCGCTGCCCCGGCGGATGGAGCTGTCCGTGGATCGCTTGCTGTACTCGGCCTACGACGCGAACCAGGCGTTGGTCGCGCTGGTGCGCCGCATCGCCGCCGCCAGCACCGTTCTCGCCCGTACGCGGCTGACCCATTCGCGACCGGAGTACGGCGGCAGCGACCCGTTCCTCGACGCCGATGGGGAGCCGGTCACTAAGGAGCTCGCCGACGAGACCCCGTTCGCCGGGCTGCTGCACTTCCGACAGGCACGAAGCGCGGAGTTGCCGAAGGTGCTGATCGCCGCGCCGCTGTCCGGTCACTTCGCCACCATGCTGGCCCCGACGGTGCGCACGATGCTGCGGGATCACGACGTCTACATCACCGATTAGCGCAACGCCCGCGATGTCCCCGTCGAACACGGCCGCTTCGGGCTCGACGAGTACGTCGATCACCTCGTGCAGTTCCTGCGCGTGATCGGACCGGGTGCGCACCTGTTCGCGGTGTGCCAGCCGTGCGTGCCCGCCGTGATGGCGGTCGCGGAACTCGCAGCGCAGGACGATCCTGTGCAGCCCAGCACGCTGACCCTGCTGTCGGGGCCTATCGACACGCGTGCGAACCCGACTGCGATCAACCGTTTGGCTTATCGCCAGCCGCTGCGGCTGTACCGCCGCTACCTCACGGCCGTGCCCGGGCGTTACGCCGGAGCGGGCCGGGCGGTGTACCCAGGTTTCCTGCAGATCGGCGGGTTCATGTCGATGAACCTGCGCCGGCACCTCAGCTCGCACCGCGACATGTATCGCAGCATCGTACGCGGTGAGAGCGAATCCAGCAGGCGGACGCAGGACTTCTACGCCGAGTATTTCGTCGTGCTCGACCTGGCGGGCGAGTCCTACCTCGAGACGATCGATCGGGTCTTCCAGAAGGATCTGCTGGCACGCGGCGAGATGACCTATCACGGCCGGCCGGTGCGTCCGGAGATCGTGCGCCACACGGTGTTGCTCACCGTCGAGGCCGAACGCGACGACATGTGTGCGCCTGACCAGACATCCGCGGCCCACAGCCTCTTCAGCGGCATCGACCCCTCGATGCACCGCCATCATCTGCAGCCGGGGGTCGGGCACTACGGCGTGTTCGCCGGACGGCGCTGGTCCGACGAGGTCTACCCCGTCCTCACGAGGTTCATCGCCGATCATGTCAGCCGTACGGGAGGCACGGCGCGGTGAACTCGCCGCTCGCGCCGCTGCCCCGAGACGAGGACGAGGCGCTCGGCATCGTAGAGGCCGGGGAAGCGGTCGGGATTCCCACCGCGGCCGTCCTGCTCAAGAGCGTGGCTGTGACACTCGGCCAACCGCGCAGCGTCCGGCGCGAGGTGCGGCGATTCGGCCGCGACACGGTCCGCATCGTTGCCGGGAAGTCGGACCGCACGCCGTCCAAGGGCGATCGGCGTTTCACCGACCCGGCCTGGACGGACAACCCGCTGTTCCGGCGCATGGGCCAGGAGTACTTGAGCGCGTGCGAGTCCCTGGCCAGCCTCGTGGACGACCTCGAGCAGGGCAATCGCACCTGGCAGGAGGCCGAGCGGGCGCGGTTCGTCATGAACATCCTGATGAGCGCGATCGCACCGACGAACCTGCTGCCCACCAACCCGGCCGCGCTCAAGCTCGTGTTCGACACCGGCGGACGCAGCATCGTCCGCGGTGCGCAGAATTTCCTGCACGATGTGCGACGCAACGGCGGGATGCCGTCGCAGACCGACCGCACTGCCTTCCAGGTGGGCACTGATCTCGCAGCGACGCCGGGCTGGGTGGTGCAACGCGACGCCCTCGCCGAGTTGATCCAGTACTCGCCGACCACACCCACGGTGCGGCAGCGCCCGATCCTGATCATCCCGCCCCCGATCGGCCGGTACTACTTCCTCGACCTGCGTCCCGGACGCAGCTTCGTCGAGTACGGGGTGAGCCGTGGGCTGCAGGTCTTCATGCTGAGCTGGCGCAATCCGACGCGGGGCATGGGCGACACCGGCGTCGACGACTACGCGCAGCGCCTCCTGTCGGCACTCGACGCCGTCCGCGACATCACCGGCAGCGAGCAGGTCGGCACGGTCGGCTTCTGTGCCGGCGGGATCCTCATGTCCGGCGTGCTCAACCACCTCATGGCCATGGGCGATGACCGCGTCCATGCGGCCTCGTTCGCAGTGACCCTGCTCGACTTCGATTCGCGCGCCGCGCTCGGAGCGTTCTCGCGCGCCGCGCCTTCTCGAACTCGCGCAGAAGGACTCGCGTCGAGCCGGTGTCATCACCGGCCGCAAGCTAAGCAATGTCTTTGCCTGGATGCGTCCCGACGACCTGGTCTTCAACTACTGGGTCAGCAACTACCTGATGGGCAATTCGCCGTCGGTGTTCGACATTCTCGCCTGGAATGCCGACAGCACGAACCTGCCCGCGGCGCTGCACCGGCAGTTCCTCGACATCTTCAAGAACAACACGCTGACCACGCCGGGCGCGGCCACGATCCTGGGTACACCGGTCGATCTCGGCGCCATCACCGTGCCAAGTTTCGTGACGGGTGCGCTGACTGATCACCTCACACCGTGCAAGGGCTGCTACCGCACCACCGAACTGCTCGGTGGCCCCTCGACGTTCGCGCTCAGCAACGCCGGTCACATCGCGAGCCTGGTCAATCCACCCGGCAACCCCAAGGCGTCCTACTACCTCGGCGGCGACCCGGGTACCGACGCCGAGACGTGGCTCAAGTCCGCGACCAAGCACACCGGGACGTGGTGGGAGGCGTGGGCCGAGTGGGCGCTCGAGCGGGCCGGCGACGAGTTGCCGGCCCCGGCGGGTGCGGGCGATGCCGTCCACCAGCCGTTGCAACCGGCGCCGGGTTCCTACGTGCGCGACCGCGTCCCGTCATGATGTAGCCCATGAGCGACGCTTGCGGAGCGAATCATAGGCGCAGCTTGGGTCGCCCGCGCGAAGCGAGGGCAGGCCAATGAGCAATTCGGTTGAGCGGGCGCGGCAGCAGGGCGTCGGTGACCTGCTGCGCCGTACTGCGGCACGGACTCCTGACAAGGTGGCGCTGATAGCCGGCGACCGGCAGCAGAGTTTCGCCGAGTACAACGCTTCGGTCAACCGGATGTGCGCCGCGCTGAGCGCGCGCGGCCTGGCCAAGGGCGACCGGCTGGCGCTGCTCGCGCACAACAGCTGGGAGTACGCCGTTGTCGCCGTGGCAGCGGCGAAGCTCGGTCTCGTCCTCGTCCCGATCAACTTCATGCTGCACGCCGAGGACGTCGCCTTCATCCTCGATCACGCCGACGCGCACCACCTCGTCGTCGAGGCCGCGCTCGCCGAGGTCGGCCACCGCGCGCTGGAGATCGCGGGGACGGACGAGGGCCTCCGCGGCTGGATCGGCGACGATCCGCCGGCCGGCTGGACCCGCGTGAGCGAGTGGTGCGAGCACGGTCCCACCGACGAGCCCGATGTCCTCGTCCGCGACGACGATCCGCTGCAGTTGATGTACACCAGCGGCACCGAGTCGCGGCCGAAGGGCGCGATGCTGTCGAGCCGATCGCTGATCGCGCAGTACGTGAGCTGCATCGTGGACGGCGGCATGGCCCATGACGATGTCGAACTCCACGCGCTGCCGATGTATCACTGCGCACAGCTGCACTGCTTCTTCCTGCCCGACGTGTACGTGGGCGCGACCAGCATCGTCCTGCCCGGCCCCGAGCCGGGTGCGGTGCTCGCGGCGATCGAGCAGCATCGGGTGACCAAGTTCTTCGCACCGCCCACGGTGTGGATCTCGCTGCTGCGCTCCGCCGCGTTCGACACGACGGATCTCTCGTCGCTGCGCAAGGGTTATTACGGGGCGTCGGCGATGCCGGTCGAGGTGCTGCGCGAGATCCAGACGCGCCTGCCTGAGCTGCGGTTGTGGAACTTCTACGGCCAGACCGAGCTGGCGCCCGTCGCGACCATCCTGCCGCCGGAGGAACAGGTCGCGCGCGCCGGATCGGCCGGGCGGCCCGTCCTCAATGTCGAGACCGTGCTGCTCGACGACGACGACCAGCCCGTGCCGGCGGGAACCGTCGGCGAGATCGTCCACCGCAGTCCGCAACTCGTGCTCGGCTACTGGCGCGACGAGGACCGCACCGCCGAGGCGTTCCGCACCGGCTGGTTCCACTCCGGCGATCTCGGCGTTTTCACCGCGGACGGCTACCTGAGCGTGGTCGACCGGAAGAAGGACGTGATCAAGAGTGGTGGTGAGAATGTCGCCAGCCGCGAGGTCGAGGAAGCGATCTACCTGTTGGACGGCGTGGCCGAGGTCGCGGTCTTCGGCATCCCGCACCCGCGCTGGGTCGAGGCGGTGGTGGCAGCCGTCGTCCCGCGCGACGGGTCGGGGTTGACCGCCGACGCCGTCCAGGAACACTGCCGCCAACGGCTGACCGGGTTCAAGCGACCCAAGTTCGTCACGCTGGCCTCCAGCCTGCCGAAGAACCCGAGCGGCAAGCTGCTCAAGCGTGAAATGCGTGAGAGCTTCGCCCGACTGGCTCAGGAAAGCTGATCGATCAGGCCGCGGTGAATCCGCTCGCGACCCGTCCCAGCGTCGCGAGTTCCTCGCGGAAGCGGCGCGGCCCGAGCGTGCGGTAGGAGTCGTCGAGGCTTAGTCGTGAGCGCACCGCGGTCTCGTAGAGCACCACCATCGACAGCCCGTTGACCATGGCCGCCGGGCTCTTGCGCTTCGAGTCGATCCGTTCGACCGCCTTGGCCGCCGACTTGATCAGCCGCGCGCGTGCCTCGCGCCGGATCTCCTCGACGAGGACGGGCGCAGTGGCACCGCTCAGGAAGAAGATTTTCGCGACCTGCTCTATGGTTTCGATCTCGTCCACGAGGCCGACGGCGACCTCCGCCAACTGCGCGGGAGTGTCCGCCGCGGACAGCAGGCGCTCGAGCGTTTCGACCCACGTCGCGGCAAACTCGCGGACGACCTCCTCCAGCAACTGCTCGCGGGAGGAGAAGTGATAGTAGAATGCGGCAGGCGTCATGCCGGCGCGCTCGACAATGTCGGCGACGGTCACCAGATCGCTGGGCTGCAACGAGAACAACTCGACCGCCGCTGCGATGAGATCTTGACGACGTGACGGGCGATTTGCAGGCTGGCGAAGGGTGTCCTGAGACATGATGAGGTCATGTTAGAGGCCACCGAACCAGGTGCGGCGCCAGCGCCGTCACCGCGCACGGCCAAGCGTCCCGCGCACCGGCCCTCGCGACGCCGTCAGATCATCGACGCAGCCACCGTCGTCTTCTCGCGCGAGGGGTACGTCGCGGCCAACCTCGAGGACATCGCCCGCGCCGCCGGTGTTGCGCCCACGGCGATCTACTACCACTTCGGCGGCAAGGAAGAATTGTTCAACCAGTCGCTGCGATCGGCGCTCGGCGGCTTCAGCGACCGCATCCTCGCAGCCCGTCCCGATACCGAGCCCGGCACCATCGACGGCCTGCGCAGCGTGCTGCGCGCGGGCTGGGACTACTGGCGCGGCCACCCCGACGCCGCGCGACTCGTCGCCCGGTACTCGGAGAGTTCGACGCCGCAGGCGGCCAAGCTGCGCCAGGAATGGGAGGCCCGCCACCTCGAGCGGGCCTACGACTACCTCGCCGGTGGCCCGCCCTCACGCAGCACCCGCAAGGCCCGCGAGCGGCACGCAGCGCACACCGTCGCCATTCGGGTGATGCTCGACGTCATCCTGACGACGCAGGCAGCGCTGCTGGACGGCAGCCTCGGCCGGGTGTCCCGCTCGGCGGTCGCGGCGGCCGCCGAGGAGATGTGCGTCGCCCTCATCGAGTCGTTGCGCTGACCGCTGCCTGAGTCGCTGCGTGCGCGGCGGCCAGCCGTGCGCCCGGCACCCGCGACGGTGAGCACGACACGTAGTCCAGCCCGAGCTGCTCGCACAGCCGGATCGAGGCCGGGTCGCCGCCGTGCTCACCACAGATCCCGAGCTTGATCGTCGGGTTCACCGATCGTGCGCTCGCGATGGCGGTGCGCATCAGGGCGCCGACACCGTCCGGATCGAGGCTGGCGAACGGGCTGATCGGCAGCAGCTTCTTTTCTACGTACGTCGCGAGCAGTTGCGCCTCGACGTCGTCGCGTGAGAAGCCGTACGTCAGCTGGGTCAGATCGTTCGTCCCGAAGGACAGGAACTGTGCGTGCCGGGCGAGCTGATCGGCGATCAGGGCCGCACGCGGCGTCTCGACCATGGTCCCTACAAGATACGGCACTGCCACCCCGGTGGCCGCCTCGACCTCGGCCGCGGCCGCATGGATGCTCTCGATCGCGGCAGCGAGTTCGCCGACGAGTGACACCAGCGGCACCATGACCTCGAGCGCAGGACGAACACCGTCCGCGGCGAGTTCGACCCACGCGCTGAACAGGGCCTTTGCCTGTGCCGGATAGAGATCGGTGCGGACGAGTGCGAGTCGCACACCACGCAGGCCCAGCATCGGATTCACCTCGTGTGCCGCGTCTCCCAGGAACTCGTGCAGTGGCGCGTCCAGCAACCGTACGGTGACCGGCCGGTCGCCCATGACCGTCAGCAGGTCGAGGAAGTCCTCCTTCTGAGCGGCCTCGAGTCCGGCCAGGGCCTCGGCCTGCTCGTCGGCTTCGGTGGCCAGCAGGTAACGCCGCACCAGCGGCAGCCGATCGCCGAGGAACTGGTGCTCGGTGCGGCACAACCCGACACCCTCGGCGCCGTAGTCCAGTGCGACGCGAGCATCGCGGCCGTTGTCGGCGTTGGTGCGCACGCCGAGGCGGCGCAGGCCGTCCGCACGGCGCAGCAGCGCTTCGAGGTCGCCACCGGGACGGGGCCGAACGACCTGCACGGCGCCGCTGTAGACGCGGCCGGTGCTGCCGTCCAGCGAGATCATCGCGCCCTCGGCGAGCGTCTCACCGCCGGCGGTGACCGTGCGTGCCACGAGGTCTACGCGCAGTCCGGTGGCTCCGCACACCGCGGGCCCTCCGAGGCCGCGGGCGACGACGGCGGCGTGCGCCGCGAGCCCGCCGCGCACGGTAATAATAGCCCGAGCCGCAAGCATCCCGGGCAGATCACCCGGCGAGGTCTCCTCCGCCACGAGCACGACCGGATCGCCGGCCTCGCTCCACTCGACCGCGCGATCGCTGCTCAGCGCGATCCGACCGACGGCGGCACCCGGTGCCGCGGGCAGCCCTGTCGCGAACTCGATCTCGTCTCCGCTGAGCTGAAGCTGCGGGTGCAGCAACGTCTCGAGGTCACTGGAACGGATCGAGTTGACCGCACTCGCGTCGTCCAGCACGCCGGCGGCCGCGAGGTCGACGGCCAGCCGGACGGCGGCCCGCGGGCCGGGCTGCTCGATCCGGCGGGCAGCCAGCAGCGCGAGCTCACGATCGCGGACCTCGAAGTCCACGGCAACCGCGCCGCGCGTGTGGATCTCCAGCGTCCGCAAGGCCGAGATCAGCAGATCGCGGCCACCGGGCAGCGCGTCGAGCGGCTCGCCGGGACGGTCGTCGGATGCCGTGCGGCGCACCCCGCGGCGGAAGCTGCCGGTCGGCGCGAACTCACCCGTCGCCGGATCACGGCTCTCGGCGTAGCCGTGCCCGCAGCGCTCGGGCTGGCCAACGCGGACGGCCTGCACGGAGAACGCGATGCCCAGCTCGTCGGGCAGGCCCTGCCCCCGTCGCTGCCGCCGCGCGCGCGGCGATGCCCACCGGTTGAGTGTCGCCTGCGCCGCGAGCGCCAGTTGCTCACCCGGGTCGTCGGGAAACGGGCGTCCGGCATCGGCACACAGCGCGAGGAAGGCGCTGACCCGTTCGGCCGGCGTCGTCGCCGTGTACTCGGCATCGGCCAGATCGTCGGCCGAGACGCCGAGGGCGTGCTCGCCCACGAACCGGACGACACCGGCGAAGACATCGTGGACGGCGCCGTTGCTGCCGACCACCTCGTCGAGCACTGACACGGAGTCGGCGTTCACGCCGAGGCCCGGCAGGTCGGCCGCCGTCCCCGCTCCCCCGGCCGACGACGTGCCGGCGAGCAATCGGATCAGCATCAGGTGATTCGGATGATCGAGACGGCGTCCGGCCAGTTGCTGCAACATCTCGATGGCAGCGCGGGCGGTCTCGGGTTCGGCCAGCGACCGCGCATGGGCCATCGGCACGGTCAATCCGGGCACGACCGGCAGTCCCAGGCCGACCAGACGATCCACCTCGACGCCGTGGCGGCCGAGTTCGGCGTCGCCGAGGCCGCGCGCCGTCCCCTGCCCGTAGGGAACGAACGTGGTCAGTGCGGTGTGAGCTGTGTGCGTCATCGTCTCGTCCTGCCGGCCGGTTCGGTCAACCGGCTATTGTCCGCGCGCCGTCCCAGAACGGGGCGCGCATGGCCTTCTTGTCGAGCTTTCCCATGGCGTTGTAGATCAGTTCGGTGCGGAACTCGAACTCTCGCGGAACCTTGTAGGCGGCCAGGTGCTGGCGACAGAACTGCTCCAGTTGCGCCGAATCCGGTTCGGCGCCGACGGGGACGACGAGCGCACGCAGCGCCTCGCCGAGGTCCGCGTTCGGGACCCCGATGACCGCCACCTGATCGATCGCCGGGTGAGCGAACAGCACCTTCTCGCTCTCGGCCGGGTAGAGGTTGACGCCACCCG
>JAABUZ0100002467.1_pt1 | contig 30606 bp, 39 predicted proteins | sample 5562091 | NCBI WGS metagenome assembly JAABUZ01 (sample SAMN12813069, study PRJNA571459) | rock metagenome | isolation source: Antarctica rocks | place: Antarctica: Victoria Land, Linnaeus Terrace sud | collected 2015-12-21
CTCGACACTCGGAATGAACAACTGGAGAGCGGAGTGCCAGGAAACCGGCACGCTCCGTTCGGCGGGGGGCGGATGGAGAAGGGCGCGTAGCGTACCTCGCCAGCCGCCTACCCGACCAGGTGAATCGCCTCAAAACGATCAAGCGGCAAATGTATGGGCGGGCCAACTTCGATCTCCTGCGCAAGCGCGTTTTGCACATCGCCTGATCATAGTACGGGTCGTTTATCGACCGAATCGCCGCATCAACTCTGTGCCAGAGCCACTTCCTCACCGGCGTTTACAAGGCCAGCAGATGCGCATTGATGAACTCGGTCCCATTGTCACTATCGATGCCCAGCAATGCCATCAGGAGCCGCTCCTCCACCTCGGCGATTGCCGTCACCACGGCGCGCTGCCCCTTATTGGGGATCGCAGCACATTCGGTCCATCCGGTGGCGATATCAGTGATCACCAGGCTGCACACGTACTCTCCAGCGGCGCTGGTCCCACAATGTGCGACCAGATCGGTCTCCACAAAGCCTGGTCGCTCATCATCCCATGGCGTGTAGGTTCGGATTGGAATCTGCTTTTTCAACAGACTTCCTGGCTTGGTCGTCATCAGTCCAAAGGGTGTGGCCTTTCGGCGTGCGGCGACCAACCGGCGATCAATCGTGGCGGCGGAGAGGGTCAGCAGCGACTGCCGGACCAGTGGGGACACCGTCAGTGCGTGCTCCCGCTCTAGTGCGGGAATCAGGTCCGGCAATGCTGCCACCAGGCGCTTCCCGCAGATCCAGCCAGTCGCTTCCGCTGCCACTTGGAGCGCGGTGACCACCTCCTGGCTGTACGTCAGTGGTCGCCCCAGCTTCTGGATACGTGGTCGCTTCTTCGGTGGTCCCTGCCGCAGCAATCTAGCCGCGTACTTCCGGTGATACCCGGTCGTTGCACAAAATTCGTCGAGCATCCGCCCCTTGTCTTCTCGTGTCGCGGTCCAATATCGCCTCTGCAGCGCCGTCGCCAACTCGTGCTTGCTCTGTTGTCTCACCGTCATTCTGCCTCCTCCGAAAGTCAGATGAATTGTGAGGCAACGAATCACCCTTCGGTACGATTCTTTGTGAGTCAACGCGGCATCTTGACCTTTGACACAAACTATGAGAAGCTAACGTCGTCAACGTGCAGGGTAAGAGGGGGGGAGGATGGCGGTAGGGTCGTTGCGGTCGGGCGTGGTCCTGGTTCACGAGCCGCCTCGCGGTACTCTCGCAAGAGCCTTGACCGAATTGGGCTGGGAGGTGCTCCCTATGGGGAGCCGATGGGATGCCCTGATGACATCTCCCGCCGACCTCTGGGCGGTCGACCTCAGTGCCATTGGCTTCGATCCCCTTCTTATTTTGCGGGCTTTCACCGAACAGCGCGTGAGCGTACCCCTCCTGTTGGTGGTTACGGAGGGGCACCTCGAGCGGGAGTCCGATCCTCTCCTCGCCGTGCCCAAAGAGTGGCATGGTCCGTTCGATATGCTCGTGGCGCCTTACCTCCCCCAGGAGCTGGCCCTGCGAGCTTCCTGGCTTCAAGAGCAACGAGCGGCACCTACAACGGGTACGGTCTACGAGGTCGGGCTGCTCTGCCTGGACGTCCAGCGCCACTCCGTGACCGTGGCGGCCCGACGGCTGCCGCTCACCCTCACGGAGTTCCGCATCCTTCACGACCTTGTAGCTGCCGACGGGCGGGTGGTGCCAAAAGAGGCACTCGGGAGGCACATCCGCGCCCAAGCCCGGGGCCGTGAGCAGGCAGCAGAAGTCCACGTCCGCCGCTTGCGCGAAAAGCTCGTGGCCGGCGGTCTGGATGGGCGAGTGATCCGCGCCGTGCGAGGCGTTGGCTACCAACTCGACATCCACTAACCAGAGATCGACGGCGAATAAGTATGCATTTCGTACGAATTTGACCCTATAAATGGTTGGTAAAACGTACGAAAACCTGTTATGCTGGTCCCATGATCGTTGTGCCGGCTGCATCGCCGGAACCCGATAGTCGGAAGGAGGGCAGTCCGGAGGAGGAGGAATGAAGCGAGTGCCCCCGGTGCGGACGAGGGTCACAGTGAAGGTGACGTCGAGGCAGCTACCTCGAAACGACGCTACAGTTCCGAGTGAAGCCCGTCTCATTGGGCCTGGTAAGTACTCTTTCCACCGAACAAGTGACGCTCACCGCATAGGGCCGCCGAGAGGCAGCAAGCGTCCCTTGCTCGGTTAAGTTCTCACAGAATAAATTGTTGTTTCGTGCAACGATTTATTCGCGCGTGCCCGGTGTGGTAGCCCGCCTTCCTGGGTTTGGTACGCCTGCACGACGTCCCGTCAGATGACAAAATTAATCAGTAGAGAGGTAGATCCATAAACACTATGAGGCACCACTGGTCACGTTTGTACATAAAGACGCTGATTGCTCTCCTGATTGTCTCTCTGGGTACGCTGCGTGCAAGGCCGATTTCGGTGTTCGCCTACCCAGTCGTCACAACATCGATCTACGAGTCGGACACCAATTCAAGCACCCTGTATAACCAGGGCGTGCAGGCTGGGCAGAAAAGTACAACGGGCGTCGTGATTCTCGACTTCGGGAGGCCGGCGTACGATGCCAGCACGAATACGTACGGCACTCTTGACACGATCAACAACAACTTTCACTCCTTTGACTCAATCGTCAGCGCAATGGAGCAGTTCGCACAAGGTTTCTGGTCTTACTCTGGCTGCTGCCCCCACATCTACCTTGCCCTTGGTACAAACAACAGCTTCGCCTCGGGCGGGTGTAGCGGCTGCAAGGATCAAGTGCCGAGCGAAACCAACGCCGGTGGAAAACTCGCTGACAAAGTTAGCGTTTTGAAGGGTGCCGTCGATGGTGGTGTCTACGGCAACCAAGTGACCGGGACCGCAGCAGACGATCTGGAGCCGAACTGGGACTCGACCGCTCCGGGAGCCGAGGCAGGAGGAACAAACAACGGAGCATATACGTACTATTTCCTATCGCAGTTCAATCAAAGCGACCCGAGTGAGCCTCACCCTAGCTTCCAACTCTGGGATTACGGATCGAACGAATCCGGATACTGGACGAACGACATGGAGTACTACGCGGCCCAGGGGACGTTCGAATACGACTTTGGGCAGGTCTACACCTCCAACATGGCACAAGACTGGGAGAATCTGGACTACTGGGCAGTAACAGCGGGTGGAGGCTACCGATATTTTTGGGTGAGCGGCGTGACAAATCAAGCCCCAGCATGCGTGCAGGGCGTATGCCTTACTCCGACACAGTCATACGACACAATGCTGAGCAAGCTGAACTACAACGGGACAAGTAGCCCGACCTACCAAAGCCATATCGATTACATCACTGACATCTAGGAGACGAGCGATGAAGAGACGCGCGAAGGCTCGACCAGGAATCAAGCCATTAATAGAGATATTCGGCTTCGTGGGTGTCATTGGTTTGCTCACTCTCGCGGTCGCAACCATCGGGACGATAGCCGCAGGTAATGCTGGGAACCGAATGGATCCACGCAAGGAGGCAATCATGAATCAGGCACTGACCCCTGGCCCGGGGACGTGGCGCCCGAAGCCAGTCCATCCAGCAGCGATGCCGTGCCCGACGCTCACCAGACCTGCAGACGCCGGGCAGGTAATCAACCCCGATCAGTATGGATACCCAGTTGCCGTGCCGGGGAGCGTATTCCATGTGACAACCCTGTGGAGAGACACGCGCAACAACAGGCACTTGGTTGTCTACGCCGGGTCCGAGACGGCAGACGCGACGCAGGGGGTGATCATCGTGCTGGACTTCAACGGCTGTAATGGAGACGATCGGCCGACAGGGGAATTTCCGACGCCGACAAAGGTGGGGTCGCTGACGCTCACGGGGGTGCAAGGCGACATCGTGTCCTTCGCCTACCAATCAGGGAGTGGAACGTTCAACCTGGGCTCACACCAGTTCACCATGCCATAAGGCGGGTGTGCCGCGGATGCTTGGAGATGTCGGTCAGGCAGCAGAATGAGCCGGCCAGACTTCCGCGGGTGCTGCTCGGTTGGCCGCTCGTGGGTGATGATATTGGCTCGCTCTTCTGTGGGTGCGAGTGCCGAGGAGGACCCTGATCGTGCTGCCTGTTCGACTGCCGCAGTAGATCGTCGCGCCGCCCGGCCGTTCTCCTGTCGCTGGACAACCTGTGTCAACCATTCCTACAGTTGGCTGGACTCGATCGGTGGGCAGCGTTGTCGTGGCGGGTATCCTTCTGCGGTGGAGGTGTCCCCCACTTTACCCGCTACGGCGTCTCCCAGATTCGTCTCTTTCCAAAACTCGGCGTCACACCCCTGAGAACAGTAACTGCTCACGTTGTGTGAGATAGGCGTGATTTGACACCAGCATCGTGCTGACGTAGGATCAAGGCACGATGGACGAGTGCCTCCCCCTTGGCTCGTTGGAGGCCGCGACGCTCCAGACGCTCCTGACCCAGGAACGAACCGGTCGGCAGGAACTGGAGCAGGAGGTGCTGCGGCTGCAGGCGGGCGTGGCGCGACAGAACGAGGTGATCATCCGGCTGGAGCAGCGGGATGCCGAGCGATGCCGAGAACTGGCGGAGCACCGGACGCTGATTGCCGGACTGACCGAGCAGAATAGCCTGTTGCGCCAGCAGGTGGCCCTGCTGCAGCAGGAGAATGCGCACCTCCGCGGTGTTCCTCTGGGCTCGGCACCTGATCCGCTCCCAGCACCCAAGCCAGCGACGCCAACCCGAGAGAAGAATACGCGCAGGAAGCGAGCGCCGGAGCACAATGCCGGTCGCCGATCAGTGGAGCAGGCGAACCACTGGGAGACCCACGCCGCCGACACGTGTCCCCGCTGTGGTGAGGCGCTGGATGGAGGATGGATCGTGCGGCGGGTGCAGGTGATTGATCTGCCGCCGGTGGCCCCATTGGTGATCACCCAGCATCGGATTATCCGCCGTCAGTGTGCCAGCTGTGGGAGGCGGGTGCTGCCGAAGTCAGTGGGCGTGGAAGCGGGGCGGATCGGTCGGAGCCGCTTTGGTCCCCGGCTGATGGCCGCGATCGACACCATGGCCATCCTGGAGCGGCTCCCCGGTCGGATGATTCAGGACCGCCTCCAGCGAGAGTATGGGCTCACCATCAGCCATGGTGGCCTCGTCGGACTGATACAGCGGCTGGCACGAGCGGGGCACCCCGCCTACCAGCAGCTCCAGGCCGATGTGCGCGGCAGTCCGGTGGTCCACGCTGATGAGACGGGGTGGCAGGAGAACGGCCAGCACCGGACTGTCTGGACCGGGTACCCCGCCGAAGGCGTGGGTGTCACCACCCAGACGGTCTATGTCCAGCATGGTCGACGCACCAATGCGGAGATCGACGCCATCTTGGGAGCCGACTTCGGCGGGACGATCGTGGCGGACTGTTATGCCGCCTACGATCACTTCCTCGGTCCCAAGCAACGCTGCTGGGCCCACCTGAAGCGCGATCTGGAGCACCTGCTGCATGAGCATCCGGAGGACATCGAGACTGTCGCCTGGGTTGAGGGGATCTTGGATGTCTATGAGCGAGCACGGCAACCACGGCCGTCCAGCGAGGAGGGATCGACCCACCAGGCAGTTCGGGCACGGGAGCAACGGGCACAGCAGTATGAGGCGCTGATCCTCCTGCTCTGTCCGGCTGCGCTGGAATCCACGCCGCCCTACGCGACCCTGGCCGCTCGGCTGCGCAAGCACCGCACCGAACTCTTCACCGTTGTGCGGGACCCACGCGTCGACGCCACCAACAACGCCGCCGAACGGAGCCTCCGCCCCTTGATCATCGCACGCAAGGTGAGTGGTGGCACGCGCTCGGCAGCGGGCAGTACGACGCGCATGACACTCTACTCCCTCTGCGCCACCGCCAAACTCCAGGGCAAGGAGCCGACTGCGGTCTATCAGCACCTCCTGCTGGCTCCGCCTGGCACGCCATCGCCGCTTGCCGCGACGCCTCCTACGATCTGAGCCGCTGGGCGGGCACTCTCACTTAACGTGAGCAGTTACTGCCGGAGCAGACATGCGCAGCCATCAACCTTCTCAGGTCCCCTTGTACGATCAAGTTATGAGTGAACCGGGTTCCTTCGCAGATTTCCAACGGGATCCAAGTCGTGAATGTCTCGCTGCCCTCGCTGATCGCATCATGCCGGGCAGTCGTCCGCGGATCGTGGAGCACTTCAACGGCGGCGTGCGCTGCGGTGTTCACGCTGTCGACCTGATTGCTCAATCCGAGGATTCACTTGAGCTCGTGCTGAAACGGTTCGCCGCCGAGTTCATCTGGGAAGACCATGCTGCGTTCGATTGCGAACGGCGACTGCTGGAGATCCTGCCGCGCTCCGAGGTCTCGGCGCCGCGTCTGATCTGGGTCGATGCCTGCGGGGCGATCTTCGGCGCGTCCACCCTCGTGATGACCCGCTTACCGGGAACGCCGCTCATGAAGGTGCAGGCAAGACAGCCATCGACCGACACGTCGTGGGTGCGACCAGTGGTTCGAGCACTCGCCCAGATCCAACGGACGCCGATGACGGCAGAGGATCTCACGTTCTTGCCGATTATGGATCCCGGCACAATCAGTCGCGAGATGCGTGCAATGCCGGAGAGTGATATCGAGCACCGGGTGGCATCGTTGCCCTGGGGAGCGGACGTGTGGACCACGTTGCAGCGCTACTGGTCGAACGTTCCTGAACAATCACCGGTCCTGGTGCACGGCGACTTTCATGCCGGGAATCTCCTGTGGTATCGGAACGATATCGCGGGTGTTATCGACTGGGCAGAGGCGAAACTGGGGTCACCGGAGCGTGATCTCGCGCACCTTCGCTGGGAGACCGTCCTGCGCTACGACCCAGAGGTCGTGGACCTCGTACAGCATGACTATGAGGAGGAGATAGGCCATCCGGTGCCCGACAGCGCCATCTGGGATCTGATGTTCGTCTGGAGATTGGGCGACGCGATCCGGTCGTGGATATCGTTCTTTGAGATTGAGGGGCGCGAAGCCACGACCCTGAACGAGTTAGAAGAGCGGCGCCGGCTCCTGATTGGCCGCGCGCTCGAATGTATCAGGTAAATGCGGGAGTATGGCGACCCAGCGGCGTACCGCGGGACGATCGTGTCAGTGTACGGCAGGAGGGAACCTGCTTCCCGGCCGAGCCGGCCGGGAAGCAGCGCACCGATCTCGGAGAGATCGACGGCTGGAAAGGTGGGATCGGGGTCAGCGTGGTCCATCCTGCCTCAATCCGCCGGTTCCAGCAACTCTAGGCGGTTGCGGAAGGGATCGGCCACATAGAAGCAGACGGACCCTTTCGGCCGCCCGTCCCTGCTCGTCGTATAGCGAGCGTCACCGAGATGCTGGTGATAGAGGTCGAGACCTACATCCTGGGAAACAACGTTTGCCTGACTGCTCCATTCCTCAGTGGGACTGTGAACGGAGTGCCGGAGTTGTGCCGCAGCAGATGGCGAAGCGTGATTCGGGACTGCCAGCTCTCGTTGGCTGGGACCTTACAACTGTGCAGATACCGGTTCACGTCCGCTTCCAGATTGAGCTGGCCGTGCTGGATCAGCCGGACGACTGCGACAGCCATGATTGCCTCGCTGATCGAGCCGGCCTGGAACAGGGTCTGGGCCGGCACCTCGTCAGTCGAGCCGATCTGCCGAACGCCGAACGCCGCGACGCTCACCCCGGGCGGCCATACGATCGATTAGATTGATGTTGATCTGCTCGGTGGCATCCCAGAAGGGGGGCACGACATTCATGGCTCCGGCTCGTCCAGCACGTCGAGAACATGCTGCGCCAGGTAGCCGCACCCTCGACAGACGGTGGCGACGCACGGCACGCGGTTGTCGCCGCTAATCACCTCGTTGCGCAGTTGCGACTGTAGGTGCAGCAGGAAGTAACCGTCGAGGAGTGCGGCGTCCGCGTGGCCGCACCGCGGACAGGGCAGGTGCGCACCCGCTTCAAGAAGCATCGATGCGATCCTTCTCACACGGTCGTCTGAGAGTCTTGTCACCGCGGCACCTCACGATCACCGTCGCAGGCGTACAAGACCTCGAACGTGTCCGCAGCAGCCAGCACCTCCACGGCGGATGCATCCGACACGGCGTCGAATCGGATGAGCAAGGCGTCCCGACCCATGTGTACGATCTCGTACCGGCCACCGAAACGGATGCGTTTGTGCTCGCGCCAGAAGCGCGGCACGGCGGGATGCGTGAGCACCAGACCGATGTCTGGCTGGAGGGAAACCGCGCCGCACGTCGCACATTGGACATAGACCCCAGGGACGTTGTGCTCGCGACCGGTGATCCCGGGCGGCAGAGAGTACCGCAAAAGGGATGCGCGGCCGCAGCACGCGCAGGCGGCCCATCCCTGCTCGAGCGCATCGCGGTAGTAGCGATTAGCCTCGCGGTTCACGCGCAGGAGGGTACGCCAGTACCCACTGACTGCTCCCAGGTATCCGGCAGGTCGCTCCTCGGTGCGGTGGCCGCAGCCAGGGCAGCGGACGGTAAACGCCCCGCGGCCTATGTCGCGCTGGGCTAGCAGGCGGTGCATCCCACAGTAGGGACACCAGATGCGCGTGGCAGACCAGCGGTCGGGCGCCGGATCGGTAACGCCTAGCGCGGCGGCATCTTCCCGCAGATCGGTTCGCACGATCTCCCGCAGGGCAGACTTGCCGCGATGGATCCGAACGGACACCGCTCCTTCAATCATGCCGCGCTGCGCGGCTATCTCGCTGATTGACATGTCCTCGATGCACCGTTTGACCAGCAACTCGCGCGATCCGGCAGGAATCAGACCCAGCGCCCGATCCAGCAGTTCCGCGACCTCGCTTCGCTCCAGCGCAATTTCGAGGTCAACGTCGCCGGCAATTTCAAACTCGACATCCTCGAATGTGAGCGAATACATAGCTTCCACGCCGTGACCTCAGTGCCGCCGATGCCAGCGTCGGCACACATTCCGGGCGATACCGGACACCCATTGAGCGCGCATTTCGGGATTCCGTAGCCGGTCTCGTGACCGCCACGCCTCCAGTAGTGTCTCCTGTGCTAGATCCTCCGCCACGTCGGGAAAGCCACAGAGGCAAGCGCAAAGCCGAACCACCCGGTCGCGCTCCGTCAGCATGGATGGATTGGATCCGGAAGGACCAGTTGCTACTTCCTGCATCATGGGTCTCACCTGCCTTACTCTAGTTATATGTCGCAGTTGGGGGAGGAAACCTTACGCCGATTTGCAGGTGTGCATGGTGCCAATGGGTGAGACCACGCACCCTGCCCGGATAATCTATGAACACCTGCCGGCTGCGGCCGTCAACCTCGTGCGCGTTGTCGCACGACTCTCTGGTGATGCGCTTGTTACCACCGGCCGGTCGCACTTCCAGTGCCAGTGCCGTAGAGTCGTCCACATCGACGTGGACGACGCCTCCATTCCGGTGGACACAACGCCGAGGAATGACATGTCGTAGGCGGTGGCAGACGAGGCTAGCCTGGTTCGATCGCCCAGTATCATCGCCGCCGTGGCACCCAGAGCCATGTAAGTTTTTCAGGCCGTGGTATAGAAGTGATGCAGACATCGGCGAGCGGAGCACCGCTTGCCTTCGTACCGTTCCCGCCCTACACGCCCTTACGCCGTGCCACCCCGGCCGAAACCGGATATCATTGGCAAAATTGGCATGAGAGACGCGACGCCCCGTCAGGGGCAGGTAGTGAGCCAATCGTAGGGTTGCGCCGAATGGGTGCGTATTAGGCCCAGTACATGGAGTGGCCCGCATGGTTCGCTCGGACTCGGATGTGGTCGGTCCTCGGGACGTTCTGTGCGACATCGATATACGTCCGTCGCGAATTCGCCGCATCGCTCACCGTTCCAATACTCATTGGATCGTGGACTCGCCCGATCAGCAGGTTGTGCTGCGCCGGTACGCCTCCGACCGCTCGCCCGGCAACGTCGTCTATGAATTACGGCTTCTTGAGCACCTGGATGGACGAGGCTGGCCGGTGCCCACGCCTGCCGGGCCGATGGTCGAGGTGGCAGGCTCGATCTGGTGTGTTTTTCGCTACATGGCAGGTCGCGCTCCTGCGCCTCGGTCGGTCGCGGGTGTTCGCACTGAGCAGCGTCGCCGCGGTCGGCTGCTGGCGCGACTGCACGCGGACATGGCAGATCTGGTCGAAAACGGACAGCGCGAAGGCTGGCGCCGGGCGGACGAAGGCTTGTTCGATCGAACAGGCAAGCTGCCAGTGGACGAGATCCTTGCTCAGTATGAACGTGAGTCTCCTGAGGAGGGGCGCATCCTGCGCACGTACGCCAGCCAGATGCGCGACCGTCTCAGCGAGTTGTTGTTGCCGTACGCGCCGGCGCCAGTCGTCATTCACGGCGATTTCACGCCCTGGAACATCAGATACGCGCATGGTGCTCTCTCAGCTGTCCTCGATTTTGAAATCGCCCACCTGGATCTGCGCGTCGCCGACTTCGCACTGTCGTGGCGTGGCAAGTACAGGGATGTCGTGCGCGGTTACGAGGAGGTGTCGCCGCTGGAGCGCGCGGAACCAAAGCCCGAGGACCTGAATCTGATTCCGGTGGCACGTGATGATGTTGCCAGGCGCACGCGGCGATTCGACGAGGTAATGGCAGCGCTTGGTGAGGCATTGTCTCCAGATGCTTGGGGCGTGGTACAGACGTTACATCGTGACCTCGCCGACGATGATGTCCATCTCGTGGTCTGCCACGGCGACTTGAATCCCGGTAATGTCCTGTCGGCAGAGCGGGTACCGTGGCTGGCCATTGATCCTCTGCCACAGGTAGCTGATGCCGCATACGACGCTGCCTCCCTAGTCTGGGCACGACGTCCATGGTTGCTTGAACAATCAGACCCGTCTGCAGTGCTTAACCAGCGCATCCGTGTGGCTGCTCAGGAGTTGCTGGTTGATCGTCAGCGCGTCCGGGCATGGACGCTGGTGCGCCTGGTAGGTATCCTCGCTGATCGTCACGCCTGGGGAGGCTTCGAGGAATCATCGCTCATCCGTGTCGCTGAACTGATGGTAGACCTCTAATGCTGGTAGCTGTTTACGGGTCGCTCGACCACTTCGCCGGATCTAGCCGCAAGGCAGGGCTCCGTTCCGGCACCGATCGGTGTTGGAAGCTTTCTGCTCCGAAGGCGAACGGCGAGCACTCGCGGCCGAACCCTCAGGTGGACTGTGTCTATTCCATCTCGTAGAAAAGAGCATCTGGGCCGTGCGGGCAACAGATGCAGTGGCACATCGGGTGTGCCCTGTGGAATGACTTCTTCCATTGGGACGGACGTGGCCGTGCTATAGCGAGTGCAACATTTTCGGCTACGGCGCGCTCTGCCCATCTATCTACGACGATGTTCAGCCGGGGACGCAGGTCCTGCTTCCCTCGCCCAATGGGGCGACCTGCACCCGCTACGGCGCTGACGCCCCTCTGCTCCTGGTCTGGTCGGCGCGCTGATCAATGCCGAAGCCGTCGCCGAGGTGATATCCGTTTTCCTGGACGGAGGTAACCTGCGAGTGACGATCGTCGCATGCGGCGAGCGGCGGGGAAGCCCAGGTGAGGATGGCTCCTTACGTTTTGCGGTGGAGGATTATCTCGGTGCCGGGGCTATTTTCTCTCACCTCGGGTGCTCTAAATCGCCGGAGGCGCTGATCTGTCAAGCGGCCTTCGAGGGGACGTGCAATGGCATAGCTTGGCTTCTCTGGGAGTCGGTGAGCGGGCAGGAGTTGCGGGACAAAGGGCTAGGTCACGATGTGGCGTATGCGGCCCAACTCAACAGTTGTTCGGCGGTTGCCATGTTGCATGGAGGGAGACTGGTGGCGCTGGACTCACAGAATTCGATGCTGCGCGCTTGGGGCTTCTCTCGCCCGTAGCGCAGGGCCGCTTCTCCGAGCACCGCGCTGGATGGCGCGCGATAGGCGAGGGGGATCGGAAGGGGACCGCCGCGAGAGAAGTCTCAGCGTCCTGATAACCAGCAGGCCCTGGCTGCTCGTACCACCCGGCTGGTGTGCACCGATCCCAATGCGTTCACGCCGGCGACAGCTGGTGGCGATTATGGAGACGTGCATCGCATCAGTCCATCGCGCCGGCACCCTTGAGGTGCGTGCCGCCTGGCTCGAACGCATAGTTACCGCGTTACGTGGGCGCTGGCCAGAAGCAACGGCGGAGATCCCGCTCTACCCGGCGTTTCGTTGCTCGTAGCTCGTCCTATACTTCAATGCCGGACTTGGCTGCCATGATAGCTTCCGCTACTTCTCAGACTCCAGAACCCCTACCCAATCTTCGAGGCAAGATAGCAGGACTGGCGTCCTTCCTCGTCCCGGCGCTCCGCCCCGAGTCCACCTGCGGATATCACCACACGTTATCCGGGCTTTGCAGCGTTCGAAACGGTCTTCCACGCGGCACTGGCTCGCGGACACCTGCGATTGAGTGAGTCGCTCGTCTGTCTGGGTACCACGGATGAGAAACCGGAGACGGAGCACGGGTTCACCTCGAAGCCGATGAATTGCTCGCGGTTCCAGGCGTCGTAAACAGTCATCCTGTATCGCGCCTCTCTCAAGCCTGCATGGGATCGAGAATGCGTCTGGCGGTCACGAAACCCAGGTAGAGAAGAAAGAACTCGCCATCCTGGCGCTGTCGGAATTCGATGACGCCCGGGCCGGGAGCGAAGTGCGTGTCATCGAGCGCAATGCAATCATGCTCGCCCGGCAGCCAACTGAAGGACGCGTGGAGCCTGTCGTCCTTGAGCCGCATCGTCACCGTGTCTCCGTCATCGAACAGATAGGCGCCGACGTATGATTCCAGGACTGATCGAGGCACCTGCGGTGATGCGTCTCGATCGAGCCGCCGGTAGGCGTGCTCGTCGACCATGAAATACTGCGACGGTCCGGCCGCCTGAGGGACGAAGCCAACGCTGACGGTGCCGTCGGCGCTGGTAAAGCGATAGTCATCGACGGCATGCAAGGCGACCGTGTTCCCGGGACGCTCCAGCGTCAAGGACCCATCGGTCACAGCAATGGTGGCGAAACCAGCGGCGAGACTGACATAGGTGCCCGCATGGCGAGCGAGGATACCTTCATCCGGGGTGGCTGGCGGAGGTTTCGGTGCCATCCAATTCTTGGGCATATCGAGCAGCTGATCGACAATCTCGGATCGGATCGAATAGGGGTTGAAGTCGGTGGTGGCATTGCAGGCAAACATCACCCCGATGCCGGCTTGCGGAAATATCGAGAACTCGCAGAGGTACGGTGTAAGGAAGCCGCCATGGGTTACCCAATCGAGCGACTTGTACTTGAGTGTCCAGAAGCCCAACCCGTAGCCGCTGCCCTCCACGTCTCGAAGGCTGATCTGTGGCCGGAGAATCTCGACCACAGATTCGGGCCTGAGGACGTGCTCACCATCGAACCGACCTTGATTGAGCAGCATGATGCCGACCTGTGCCAGGTCGAGGACGGTACTCATCGCCTGGCCGGCGGGATTGGCCGCGGCATACTCGAACATGCGGTGTTGCACCGCAGTCGATCCATTGACGGCAGTCACATGGGGCAGCGCAACCGGATACGTCATAGCGATTGTCCGATCGTAGGTCGTACGCTGCATGTGCAAGGGCCCAAGGAGATGATCCTGTACGACCTCCGGGAAGTACTGTCCGGCTACGACCTCGGCAACATAGCCGGCGAGATCGACGCCCACGTTCGAATACTCGAATACCGTGCCAGGCTCGGCCACGAACGACGCGCTCGGGATCGATTCCCGGATGAAAGTCTCCAGGCCGTTCGGGTCCCGCGGTCCGATGTTGCCCGCAGTGCCGAAGAGGCCCGCGGAGTGACTGAGCAGACGGCGGAGCGTGATACCCGACGAGAATTCCGGCTTGCTAAACGTGAGCCACGGGATGTACTCGGTGACTGGCACGTCGAGGTCCAGCCAGCCCTCGTCGGCGAGCCGCGCAACCGTCAGCGCGGTGAGCGATTTGCTGATGGAGCCGATACAGAACAGGGTCTGAGGGGTGACCGGGAGCCCGGCGTCCTCGACGCTCGTGACACCGAATCCACGCGCATACCAGACCTCGTTGCCCCGGACCACGGCGAGGGCGAAACCGGGCAGGTGGTGCGCGAGCATCTCGGACTCGATACGTGCCTCGAGACTATGAATGTGGAACATCATGAAGCTCGTTACCTGGCCCGCATAGGGTGCCCGCACCCACGATGTCTCCGCCTCGCTCTGCTCGCATCCCGATCGCCCACCGTCGCCCGGAGCCCTGCTCACGCGGCATGAATCCGTTGCCTCACCTCGCCCCGCCATCGTATCACCTATCGGGAGCGGCGGAACTCGCGGGCGTGGTCCGATTGCCAACGTATCAGCTCGCCCTGCCTCTCACACCGCACGACTGCCGCCAGCAGCAATATGCAGCCGGACTCACCGGCACGACTATATGAGACTTTCCCCAGTACACATTACCGAGACTCGACAGAACGATATCGGAACCACGACACAGCGTGGGAGGACGAAGAGATGGCTCCCGCGACCGAGCACCTGACGGGCCGGACGAAGTGGGCCGCGACCTGCGCCCAGCGATGGATATCGGGGAGCCAGGTCATCACACCGTAGGAGGTGACGACGATATCGAATTGCCCGGCGAGCACGTCTGGGAGGCTGTAAACGTCGGAGCAGAGGAAGCGAGCCTCGATACCGAGCTCATCGGCCAGGGAGCGGGCGGCGGTGATGGCTCTCGCCGAGAAGTCGACGCCGGTAACCCGGGAGCCGAGGCGCGCCCAGGAGAGGGTATCCAGTCCGAAATGGCACTGCAGGTGCAAGAGTGCCTTTCCGGCCACCTTACCCACCTCGGCCCGCTCGATGCCACGCAGCGTGCTCTCTCCGGCCTTGAAGGCCTGGACCGGGTAGGCCTCCAGGTGGACCGTAGTGCGCTCGTCCCAATTGGAGCGGTTGGCCCCCAGCAGGAGATCGATCCGTGGTTCGGTCTCATCGTCGCTCACTCGACCCTCCTCTCGCTTTCACTCCAAGTATTATGTGTCGTGAGCCGGTGAACCTGGGTGCATCATGCCAGTCGAAATCATCTACGAGACGCATTCGACAACCACGGACAACGAGCGAAGCATTGCGACCGGCTGGCTGCCGGGGCAGCTCTCAGAGCGGGGCCGCGAACAGGCGCGGATGCTGGGCGGGCGGCACCGGACGGACCACCTTGCCGCGGTGTTCGTCTCCGACCTGGCGCGGGCGGTGGAGACGGCGGAGATTGCCTTCGGCGGCAGCGACATTCCCATCTACCGGGACGCCCGGCTGCGGGAGTGCAATTACGGCACACTGAACGGTATGGCGGTCACCAAGCTGGCGGCGGAGCGATTCCGGCACATCGACGAGCCTTGGCCGGGCGGACAGAGCTACCGGGACGTGGTAGACCAGATGCGCGACTTCTTACGGGATCTCGCGGCGAGCCAGGATGGGAGCAGGATTGTGATCATCGCGCACTCCGCGAACCGGTTGGCTCTGGACCATCTGCTGGCTGGGGTTCCCCTGGAGGATCTGGTGGACGCGCCGTTTGCCTGGCAGGAGGGGTGGCACTACACTCTCCCGGCGCGATGGAGCGGCGCGTGACTTCCGGGGGATCATATTCACCGGGGCAAGACTCGACGTCACGAGGGTCTCTGCGGCTGCTCTGCTCCACCGGTGCCTTTACGCGAGATTACGATCGACCCGATCACACAGCCATTCTCGAGGTAGGGCCACAGCTTGCCGTGGACGGTCTCGAGGTCATCGTCTATGCGCCCTGGTATCCTGCTCTGGACCGCGTGCAGTACGATCTCCAGACATCCGGGCTGTGCTTCCCGGTGGTCCATGCCGAGAAGAGTATCGGGCCAGCGTTTGGGAGCCACTCGAAGCAGGAGCGTCGCTCGGCGCTGGACAAGCTGGCCACCAACTGCCTGTTTGCGCGCGCCATCGGCGCTGAACTCCTGGTCCTCCACCTCTGGGGCGTGCCGGACGGGGATGCCCATATCGAACGCAACCTGGCAGCCTTACCCGCCTGCTACGAGGTGGCCGGCGCTCACGGTATCTCCCTCGCCATCGAGACCATCCCCTGCGACTCGGGAACTCCGTTGGAGCGAATGCGGCAGGCGATCGCAACCGAGGACCGCACGCTCGTCGCGCTCGATACCGAGTTCCTGGCCTACCACAATCAACTCGACGAGGCAGTCGACGCCGATTGGCTCTGGGATCGGGTCCGCCACACTCACCTCAAGGACTACGACGGGATGCTGTGGTCGCGAGAGGAAGGGCGCCGCTACCTCCACCCGGGTCAGGGTCGCATCGACTTTCCCAAGGTCTTCCGGAAGCTGCGACACTGGGAGTTCAGTGAAACGATGAGTCTCGAGGCCTCGGGGATGAATCGAGAGGGCGTCGTCGACCCGGTGCGCGTCCAGCAGAGCCTGGCGCTGCTGCGAAGGTGGATGGAGGACGCCGCATCCTGAGTACCTCCCGACGACGAGGGGGAGTCTCGCCTCCACTCTCTGGGCTGAAGATTGCGACTATGCGGCTCGTCCATGCTGTCCTCCATCGAGACGGTGACATCTGGGCCTCCAGGTTCTCTTCGGCTTGAACGAGCTGGCCTTGCACCGCCGCGATCTAGAAGAAGCACGCGGCGGCGACTATCGTCCGGACGACAGAGTGATCGAAGCCCTTCTCCCCGTCTGGGAGCGAGTACTCGGAGGGCTTCCACTCGGAGGCGATCCATGGCGGCGTACCCTCGCCGCCTCTGGCCGGTAGGCGCTGTTCCAGTGCTGGCATCCGCCGGGCCAACGATGCCCCACGCGCGGTGGAGCGGCAGCGCACAGCATGCAACCATCGACGGACGAGATCTCTCCATCGATGATCTCCCCGTGGCCTCACCGGGGACAGTTCTTATCCTGCAGGTCGAAGCATGTCTCCTGCCAGATACATCACTCTGCTATCGTGAACCCATGGTTGCTCCCCGTATCGCCGTCATCGGAGATCACGATCCACAGCGTTCCTCACATGCCGCGCTATATGAAGCTCTGGGCCACGTTCCATTCGGCATCACGGCGTCGTGGATCGCGACGGACGAGCTTGCGCATCGACCTGAACGGCTGGCTGAAGTCGACGGCCTGTGGATTGCGCCGGGCAGTCCGTACCGGAGCTTTGACGGCGCCCTCCGCGCAATTCGATATGCTCGCGAGCGTAATGTTCCCCTCGTCGCCACCTGAGGCGGCTTCCAACACGTACTCGTGGAGTACGCCCGGAACGTGGCGGGAATCGCTGATGCAAGCCATGCGGAGATTGACCCATCGGGAACTCCGGTCGTCGTGCCCCTCGCCTGCTCATTGGTTGGTGAACGTCGTCTCGTGCGCGTAGTTCCCGGCACGACAGCAGCCACCCTCTGCGGTCCGGCCCCGATGGTCGGTGACCGCCTCTGCGGCTACGGTCTGGATTCGGAGACTGTCCCACGTCTGGAAGAAGCCGGTCTGGTCGTCAGCGGCTATGCCGACGACGGGACCATCGAGATCGTCGAGCTTCCCGACCATCCGTTCTTTGTGGCGACCCTCTTTCAGCCGCAGGCCAGGATGGAAGACGGCGAGATACACCTGCTCCTGGTGGCGTTCGCCGATGCCGTTGCCAACCGTCAGAGGCTGCGGGCAGATAAACGTTGACCAGCATCCTCGCCGAACTCGGATATTTTCGCAGCATCATCCGATTTCCCGCCGTCTGAAGCTGTCAAGGTCTCCTGGCTGGCCGTCGCTCTCGGAGCGCCCTCGATCGTGCCCGCGCCCCGGGCCTCCGGCCACTGATGCGGGTAGAGTGCGTGGGGCATCTCCGTCAGCCAGTGCCCATTGCACTCGACCGAGATCAGCACGTCAGTGACGGAGTCACACCGCAGGCAGGTTCTGATCACCTCGCGGGAGGTTGGGAAAAGGAGAAGACGTGCCGTGAGGAAAGCGTGGCCCTGTGGAATCTCCTCTCGATCGTGCACAAGGACCAGGAGGTCGCACCCACGCGCGAGACTGACGGCTGCTCGTCCTCCCGCTGGCTATGCCGCCAGAAGGAGGTGCAGAGCTTCCACCAGTTGAGCGGCCATACGGGTGGTGGCATAGCTCCGGTGCAGAGACAGCACCATGAGAGCCGACGGTGCGAGTAACAGAAGAGATAAATATATAGACCCAAGACGACATCCCGAAGTACTTCCCCGTCGCGACGCCAGAACTCGGCCTCGAACCCACGATTCGTTGGGTCGGCTATTTCCCGCGTTTCATCGCCCCGGTTGTCTGTCACGTCATCTCGCTCCGCCGAACTATTTCCTGGGATGCGACTCGGCCGGCGGGTTCAAAGCGCGCACTGGATCACGGGTGGACAGGCGGGGGCGGTCACATTCTCACAATAGGGACGCTGAGAAAGGCGGTCATCCCGCAAGAGCGCCTGAGCTGAGCGGAAGCGCTGGCGCTCTTGCAACCCGCCACCTCCCACATCTGCGGACAAAGTCACGGAAAAGTCACGCCGAAGTAACGCAAAAGTAACCGAGAAGTCACCGACGGTAGCTACGGTCAAGGTGTCTATTTGGTTTTGCCAGCTTTGATCCGAAAAGCCGGCGGAGATGATCTCATCTCCGAACTCGCCAGAGTAGAGCCTGCTCCCCTGCACCGAGTTCACAGAGATCAACGGCGAGCTCGGCCGAGCTGATGCTGGATCGACAACGAGCATGCTCTCCAGCAACAGTGACCGGAGCCATCAGCAGAACGACCAACGGAGGTGCACCAGAGAAGCAGATCAACCACATCAACCACCGCGCTGGATTTTCGCCGCCATCGGATCTGCGACCGGCAACTGGCAGCGTGTCAATCAACACTTACTACATGGCTTGGCAACCGAAGGTGTGATCCAGATAAGGAGGAACGTCATGCGGGACATCTGGACGATCGGACCGACCGCGGCCACCCGCGCTTTGCGGGCCTGCGGATTCTCGCCACACCAGGCGCAGCGCCTGGTTGCACTCAGATTGCGTTATGAGCGCGACGCCCTTCTTGGGCAGACCGCCGCGCAGAAGCGGTTCCTCTTCGTCCGGTGGCTGGTCGACCACGGCCGCCTCGATGACGGATTACCCGTTCGAGACTCAGACTCCCCAAATGACAGGACGACGAGGATCCAGAGCCAATAAGCCCTCTCCCACGCTCCTTCACCGCTCCACTCCGTTACGGACCGTCCTTGGTCAGAGCCGTCCGGTGGCGGTCGAGCCTATTCCCCGCCAGGTACTGAGCAATCGCCTGTGGGATGCGCGCATCCGTGATCAGCCCCCAGTGATCGAGATCGGGGAAGTCCAATTCCTCGGCGTTGTACAGTCGCGCGATAGCCCGGCCGCGTTCTTCCAGAAACTCACGGCCATAGACGACGAGCGTCGGACACAGGAGTGACGGCACGGGGATGCCGCGCTTGCGCTGAGCACGCGCCAGGGAGGACTCGGCGCGTGCCGGCTGACCTGGCGGGAAGCGACCATAGACCTGTTCCGGATCAAAGGTGCCCAAAACAAGTTCCACCTCGGGGTGGACACCCTGGATCTCTGCCGGCGCACTCGGTTCGATGAGGATGAGGCTGTGCGGCTGGACCTGCTGGCTGGCCAGAAGCGCGACAAGCCCTCCCATGCTCCAGCCACACAGGGAGACCGGAGCCGGTAGCTGATCAGCCGCCTCGACGACAGCACGCGCGTAATCGGCCATGCCTGCCCGGTCGATGCCCAGGTTTGCCTGGAGATCCACAGCCCTGACGGCCATCTTGGGGAACCACCGATACCAGCTCTCGAAGATCCACGGGCCGCTTCCAGCGCCATGGATGAGGAGCAGGGAAGTGGCTGGCTCTCGCATCGCGTGTCCTCCTTTCATCGTCGCTTCACCCGGCCTCTGATCTCGATCGACGAGATCGATGGCACACCCGATTCTCTCGTCTCCGTTCCCTCTGATCCACACACCCATGAAAGGAGCCTGCTCATGTCACGCGCCCCACCACTGTGACCCCCACCACCACGTCTTGCACCTGACGCCGGTTTCGAGCCGGCCAGGATCCCTGTCACGAGGAGCCAACTCATGCCCAAACGCCAACGAAAACACGCCAGGCGGCTCACTGGCCTGCTCGTCTTTAGCCGAACTCGCGTGATTGTCGCGTTCACGTGGATGATATCCCGCCTGCACGGTGATTGCCCAGTGCCGATCGAGGTGCTGATCTCGGGCCCCTGGAGACGTCGGTCAGTAGAGCGCCGTCTGAGCCACGCCATTCGCCGGCTCCAGCGCGCATTTGCCGCGCCGCTCTCGCTCGATGTCGCGGTGGTCGTTCAGGCGATCATCATGACCGAACGGCAGGTGCCGGGTTGTTATCACATCAGCCAACAACCCGATGGCAGTCGCTTCGCCCTGATCCGACTCGGCCTCCAGGTCGACGGCCGCCGACTGAGCGCCGACGAGCTGCTAGCGGTCCTTGCCGAGCAGTACATCGCTCTGGCCATGCAGTCGATCGGTCCGAGCTTGCTCGTTCCGATCGACCTCGATCCGCCGCCGTCAAGCGGTCTCCAGCGCTCGGCCGCGCTACGGCCTGATCCGCTCGCACCCCAACGCGACCGTGCTGAACGTCGCGCCTGATGTCGTCGATCCCTCCCATTCCAAATCCCAAATCCAGGAGGTGCCCCATGTCCCAATCCATCGTGCTCAAGAGCTTCGCCGAGCTGGCAGAAGCACTCGATCTCGAGGAACTGCCTGAAGAAACGACAGTCGACGAGGTGATTGACTCGCACACACCGCCGGAAGTGGCTGATCGAGCACCGGACCTTCACGAGCTCCTGATGGAACTTCAGATGGCGAGCGCAACGCTGGCGGCTGTTGCCCGCCGTGATCAGGAAGCCCGCACTGTCGCGATGCACGACCTCGAACGATACGACGAGATCGTGGCCCGGCAACGCGACACCGAACAGGCCCACGAGCGAGCCTGCCAGGTGCGTGAAGAAGCCCAAGGACTGGCCGAGAGCGCCTTTGCCGAGCAGGCCCGGAGCGAAGCCGCGCGCGTGCTCACGGTCGCCGTGCGAGCAGAACAGGCGGCGGCACAGGGTGTCGAGCAATGGCGCCGTGAAGCCGAAGCCCTGGCGGCCCAACTCGATCTGGAACGGCTACTGGCGGAACGAGGCCGGCAGGAGGAGACCGACAAAGCAAAAGCCGCCGAGGCCGAGCGGGCCAGGCGACTTGCCGGAGCCCTCGCTCGAGCGCGGACGACGCTCGAAGCGGGGCGTTTCGAGGAAGCCAAAGGACTGCTGGGGAGCGTGGAAAGCGACAACCCCGACAATCCGGACATCAGTTCCCTCAAGACCATCATCGCTCAACGCGAGCTGGCGGTCAAGGTGGATGCCCTCGAGGAAGCGCTCTGGGAGGCACGCCGCGCGTACCGACGAGATCCGGAAGCAGCGGTTACACGCCTGGAAGAACTCGATGTCGATGGCCTGCCCGAACCGCTCCTCCGGCACGCATTCGGTGAATGGGCGCGTGCCTGTGCCCGCCTCTGCCGTGACCGCGGCATCGCCGAGCCACTTCGCTACGCTCCAGACCCGGGTCGCGGCGCGATTCTCACTCGCGAGCAGACGGAGAACAGCTACGTGGTCATGAGCTCGCTCGGCATGGGTCCAGACTGGCGGAAGGGGTGCCCCGTGAGTGAGCGCCAGGTCCGCAGGGCCCGTCCCCTGCGGTAAGCGGAGCAGGTGGGAGCGACCTCCGGTTGGAAACGATCCAGAGGCTGCTCCCCAATTCGCTGCTTGCGCGCCAATCTTCACCGGCCTTCCATTGGAGGAGCTCACCCCCTACGACCGCGCCACCGTGGCCCTGTGGTCGCGGAGCTACCACGAGCTGATCCAGCAGCCCGAATACGACGCCCTGGTCGATGCGGCGGTCCATGCGGTGCTGGCAGGTCTGCGCCGGTTTGCCCAGCCCAGTTCACTCTTCGCTGCGTACGAGGCGGCGGCGGCCGCCGACTTCGCCCTCATCCGTAGCCTCCTCCCGGACCAGTTCGTGGAGAAGCTGCTCTGGCAGGTACGCGACGCGGCTTTCCGTCTCCGCTGGATCGAACTAAGGAATCCGGGGTAGTCCCGTGCTCGACCTCTCGCGACTCACTTCGGAACAGCGGCAGGCGGTGCTGGCCCCAGACGGTCCACTTCTCATCGTGGCCGGTCCCGGCTCGGGGAAAACCATGGTCCTGGCCGCCAGGATCACCTACCTGGTTCGGTGGCGCCAGATCCCGCCGACCAGCATTCTTGCCCTCACCTTCGCCACCAAGGCCGCTCGGGAATTACGAGCACGGCTGGTGGGGCTGCTGGGCGAGCAGGGAGGAGCGGTGGAGGTGAGCACGTTTCACGCCCTCGGGTTACGCATCGTGCGTCAGTGGAATGAGGAAGTGGGACTGGGACCGGGCCCGCCAGTGGTTTACGCGGAACACGAGGCGCGAGCCCTGCTCCAGGAGGTCGCGGCGGAACACGAGATCGACCTGAGCCAGGTGCCGCTCAGCCGGCTCGCGGATGCCCTCCAACGGTACCGGTTGAACGTCGACGTCACAGCGGAGGGAACCGACGAGCTTCGATCGCTGGCCGTGGCGTACGAGGAGGTGCTGCGCCGGCGGGGTGGTATCGACTATCCCGGCATGCTCGCCGTTCCCCTTCGCCTCTTTGTCCAGCACCCCGGTGCCCTCCGGGTGTGCCAGGATGCCTACCGCGCCGTGCTGGTCGACGAGTTCCAGGATGTCTGTGCCGCCCAGCACGCGCTGGTCCGACACCTGGCCGCGCGGCACCACCACCTGATCGTGGTCGGCGATCCGAGACAATCCCTCTATGGTTGGCGAGGCGCGAGTGTCCGCTTCATGGACGACTTTCGGCGTGATTTCCCCGAGTCTCGCATCGTCAGCTTGAGCCAGAACTTCCGCTCCACGGCACAGATCGTTGATCTGGCCAATGCGCTTGGCGCCACGCTCCCCTACGACCGGCTCTGGACCGACAATCCGGCCGGGGAGGTGGTCCACCTGCATGCGGCCATGGACGAGCAGGACGAGGCAGCGTTCGTGGCCGGTGAGATCGAGCGACTCATCGCGGAGCACGTCGTCGATCGGCTGGGAGAGGTCGCGATTCTCTACCGAGCAAACCAGCAAGCGCTCCCATTGACGATCGCGCTGCGAGAACATGGGCTACCCCACCGCGTGCAGGGCTCCGGCGATCTCTTCGCCCGGCGTGAGGTGCGCGACCTCATCGCCTACCTACGCCTGGCGCACAACCCGGATGACGCGCCGGCACTCGCCCGCATCGTCAACTCCCCACCACGCCGTCTCGCCCGGCTCGCCGATATCCTGCGGGATCAACCCGTTCCTACACGCGACCTGCTTGAGATAGCGCAACCACTCGGGCCAGGGATAGTCGCGCGGGCCGCATCGCTCGCGGCGCTCATCGAGGCACTGCGCTCTGAAAGCGAACAGCGCTCGATATCGGAAGTCGTGGACCTGGCGCTGGATCGGATCGGGTACGTCGAATGGCTGGAGCACCAGAGCGACCGACAGGTGAGATTAGCCGGCTTGACTAGCTTGCGCGGCCTCGCGAAACGAGCGGAGGTTGATCTCGGCTCCTGGCTTGCCGAGTTGCAGCTGAACCAGGAAGGCGCGTCGGAGGTAGACGATGACGACCGTGTGGTACTCAGCACCATCCATCGAGCCAAGGGCGGAGAATGGCGGGTGGTGTTTGTGGTCGGCATGGAGGAGGGCCTCCTGCCCCACGCGCGTGCTCTTCAGGCTCCAGACAGGATCGATGAGGAGCTGAGGGTAGCGTACGTTGCCGTGACGCGCGCCCAAGAGCGGCTGTACCTCACGCACTGCCAGACTCGTCATCGTAACGGCCGACACGAACTCCGTCACCCCTCACGCTTCCTCCGCGGGCTGCCACTCCAGCAACTGAAGCCGGCGGCCTGACTCGCCCTGCCATGCGGCAAACCCAGCGACTGGAGCGGCTACTCTTCCGAGCCTACTTCCATCGTTGACCTTTCAACGTCCAGGCAGCCGAAGTGGCGAGTGTAGAACTCATTGCGCGGTAAGCCGGACTGGTCGCGCATCCGATAGAGTTCTTGACGAGGCATCGGGGAGTCGAACGGCCAGGCGGCATGTTCAACACGGACGATACTCCCGCCGGCGCCACTGAAGGCGTCGAGGATACGTTGGCGTTGTCCCACGAGCAGATCCTCTGGCAATTCCTCTGGTCCGAAGAAGGCCATATCCACCACCTCCTCGGACTGCGGGCGCGCCTCGCCGCCGCTCGCCTCGCCGGCAAAGACCGCAATGTGGTAGCCGCCGCTATCCCACTGGAGGCGGGAGTAGAGGCCAACGAGGCGCGTGAGGCGTACCTCCAGACCAGTCTCTTCGAGCAACTCGCGGGCTGCGGCCTGAGCGAGCGACTCGCCGGCCTCCACATGTCCTCCTGGAAGGCACCACACGTGGAAGTCCTCCCGCTTTGTCAGCAGGACCTTTCCACCGTCGAACACAGCGACGCTCACTCCGAGCATTCGTCACAGCCTTCCCGCATCATCAATGCCGTAAGCGTACCTGCTCGTGATCGGCGAGAGAAATGGGGGGCCGCAATGCTTACCTTCTGTCGCCGACGGCTCGGCGTCCCGCCGAGCATCGGGATGAATTGGAGATGGGAATGAGATTGGTTGACATAGACGCACTCAAGCGCGATCATCCGGTTGAGGAGATCATCGAGCGGTATGGTATCGAGCTTCGGCCGAGCGGTGCCGCCCTCGTTGGTCGTTGTCCCTTTCACGATGATGGTGGCCGTCCCAACCTGTACGTGTACGCTGGCACCCAAAGCTGGTACTGCTACCGCTGCAACGTCGGCGGAGATGTCATCAGCTTCGTGGAGCGCATCGAGGGTGTCGGGTTCCCTGATGCCGTGACGCGGCTGACCGGCGAGCCCGGCGGGCGGCGAAAAACGACGCGTCCCATGCGAAGGACGAAGGCACGAACGGGCAATCGAACACCGTGGGGACCCGACGAACGAGCGTGTCTTGCGGCCGCGATCGAACTGTACCACAACACACTCCGAACTAACGCGGGAGCGCAGGCGTATCTGCATGGTCGCGGCCTGGATCCAACGATCATCGAGCGTTGCCGGATCGGATATGTCACTGGCGATGAACTGGCAGCGTACCTGCGCTGGCGTCGTCTTCCCCTTGCGGCGGCGAGACGTGTCGGGTTGCTGACGCGGGCTGGTCGAGAATTCCTGACCGGACGGGTGGTTGTCCCGGAGATCCGGGGAGGCCGGCCGATCTGGCTCGTCGGTCGCACCATCAATCGCGATGATGATCGCCCGAAGTACCTTGGCCTGCCGGGCCGCAAACCACTGCTCGGCTGGGAGGCAGCCAAGGACTCGCCGAACGTGTTTTTGGTCGAGGGCACCTTTGATTGGCTCACGTTGCTGAGCTGGGGCTACCCAGCTCTCGCGCTGGTCGGGACACGCGTTCGTTCTGAAGTCTTGGATACTTTGGCGCGGTTCGACCGCATCTCCGTTGTGTTCGACACTGACCATGCCGGACAGGTGGCGGCGGACGACCTGGTACGGAGGATTGGGATGCGGGCAGTGGCCATCACATTGCAGGGGATCAAAGACGTGGCTGAGCTTGCCACGTTGCCCGATGGCCCCAGCCGATTCCGCCGCGCTCTCCGTCATGCAGCAGTCGAACATGCTGCCTGACGCGCGTAGGTCCCATGAGGAAGGGCCGTGAACATCTTCGGTCAAATCGTGGGAGAATTCGTCATGAACGGCAGCGAAGAAGACTTCCTGGACCGCTTCGTCAGGCGGCAATCCTACGACCCTACGCTCTGGTTCCTGGCTGTCGATGGGAACGTTATCGTTGGCTCCATTTCCGCCGGACGGACACCCTCGATGGGCTGGATCCGACAGCTTTCCGTGCTGCCCTCGCACCGTGGAATGGGGATCGTCACCGCACTCCTACGGGAGGCGTTCGGTGCGTTCCATGACAGAGGCATGCGGCGTGTGCGCCTGGGAGTGGATGCCGACAACAAGAGCGGTGCGGTGCGTCTTTACAGACGTGTCGGCATGCACGTGGCCTGCGAGTTCCGATGCTACGACAAGGGCCTGGAACCGGCGTAGCCGTTCGCTTCGAAGATCTCCGCCACCGCGATACGCTGATGCCTGCCGAGTGCTCGTTGCACTTGCAGGGAGAAGACAGCGGACATCCACATCAGGTACGCTTCGAGGCGAGTAGCTCCCGGCCCTCTTGCCGCAGCGCCAGTCCGGTCACTGTTCCCAGGGCGTCGGTCCGGAAGGTGATTTCGGCGTCCAGCACCTCGGCAAAAAATGTAGCCGCGGAAGACGGCTGCAGTGGGATGGGCGGCTGGCTTGGAACCTCCAGGGCGAGGCTCTCGCCATGTCGTCGGATCGCAACGACGAACGTCGGGCGGAACTCGTACTCGCCGACGTATGCCCCGTCCATTCGGTCGGGTGACGCCACGTAGGAATCACCTGAGGAGTAGTCGGGCCAGCCATACTCTCGGGCAAGGCTCCGGAGCAGCTCATCGCCAACCCGGATGCCGTCGTCGGCGTTGGTCATGATGACCACCCCCTTGCCCAACTCCGTATAGGCCGTGGTGAAACAGCGGTACCCCAGGTTGCTCCCTCCGTGGCCGAATCGCGCCGAGGTCCCCTCTCCCTCTAATCGCACACCCAAGCCGTAGGAGCTGGGCGACTGCAGCGTGAGCATCTCCCGCACCGCATCGGTCCGTAGGAAAGCGGTGGGCTCTCCCCGATAGGCTCGCTGGATCTCGACGGCCAGCCTGGCGAGGTCCTCCGGTGTTGTCCAGAGGCCGGCCGCTGCCATTTCGGGGAGCACCCGCCATTTTCCGGTGATGGCGTGGCCATCCAGGTAGTGGCCGACCGCCGCCGGATACCCACTGGTCTCCGGGAATGTCTGGTCGAAGCTGCTGTGTACCATCGCAAGCGGGGTGAACACCAGGTCTCGCATGAAGTCCGGAAACGGAGTGAGCGTAACATCCGCCATCAGTTGCTGGAGGACGGAGTAGTGACTGCCGGCGTAGCGGAACTCTGATCCTGGCACCAGGATGGAGCGCACGGGCGGGGTCGCAGCCGGCGGCCGGCCTTCCAGCACGTCCAGCAGGGAGGGTGTAGCCTCGTCGCGCTGGTAGCCGATGTACCAGCCCGCCGTCAGCCCAGCAGTATGCGCCAACAATTGACGGATGGTGACGGCGGGTTCCCAGTCGCCGTTAGGGGGCACTCGCCACGACACGAGATAGTGATTCACATCCTGGTCCAGGTCAAGCATCCCCTCCCGGACCAGCCGCAGTGCGCCGATCGCCGTGACGTGCTTGCTTACGGAGCAAGCCTGAAAGAGAGTGCTGGTCGTCACGGGCTGATCTCTTCCCTCTTCCAGCACGCCATACCCGCGCGACCAGGCGATGTGGCCCTGGTCGATCACCGCGACGCCCAAACCCGGGGTGTTGTAGTAGGCCAGCCGTTCACCGAGGGTACTCGAGCCGCCTTCCAAAACCGGGATGGACGGCGCCGGCACAAGGTTGTCCTCGATCCGCCGGACTCGTGCATCGCTGTTGTCAGTGTCCATTATCACGCTCGTTCCTCCCCGACCCTACGCGCTGATCACAACGTAGCACCTGCAAGCCGGTTCGTACCCTCTTCGTCCGGTTCCGGTGCCTTCGAGGACGCCCGACCGGCTCGCCTCCAACGAGCACCGCCGGCTGATGCTTCGTGCGTCAGCATCATCACTCCCATCAGCACCAGGAGGTACGCACCATGGCACAAAGCCTCAACCAGATCCATCTCATCGGGCGCATCGGACAGGATCCCGATCTGCGCTACACGTCCGACGGCCAGGCGGTCGCCAAGTTCAGCCTCGCCACCGACCGCCCGGGCAAGCCCGGCACGAAGACCGATCCCGACTGGCACGCGGTCCTTTGCTGGCAAAAACTGGCCGAGTTCGCCGGACAATATCTCACCAAAGGCAGATTGGTCTATGTTGCTGGCCGTGTCTCGTACCGAACCTGGGAAGGCAAGGACGGCCAGAAGCACCGCGCCACCGAGATCGTGGCAACCGAGTTGATCCCGCTGGATCGCAAGCCGAACGGGGACCTGCACGTCGTGAACGGCCAGGACGATGCGAGCGATCTCCCCTTCTAGCCCCGTCCCATCCCTCCGGCTGCAGCCGTTCCGTGGCCGGCTGCTCTGCCGCATCGCCCTTCACCCATCGCGCATCGCCGACCCGGCTCACAGCCGAGAGGTGGTGATCGTGGCTGCTCGCACCTCGCCGTACCTCCGGCACCTGATCGTCTACCGCCAGCCAGTCCCAGACGATCCACCGCGCGCTGCCTGAGCGCGATCGATTACCACACGAGAGCGGAGTCCTTGGGGGCTCCGCTCTCTCACGTTTTGGGAGGTATGTCATGACACGGATCTACGAGACCATACCATCAACCCGGCGGCTCCAGCTGGCACTGCACGCGATGACACCAACTCGGCTCGCCCAAACCTTTGCCTCGTTCGAGGGGCAATTCTATAATCGCGCCGCTTTCGATACGCTTGCGCGGCAGGTGAATGATCTCTACAACCTGGAGAGCACCGAGCATGCTCGGCTCTTCCGCTCCCAGCTCGATCGCCGGCTCTACGACCGCTACCACGCCCCGGTCGCCTGGGACGTCATCACATCGACCACGGATGACGTGGCATGACGGGACAGAGGGAGGAAGAGACCCTGACCGACGTGATGGAGGTCGGTGCGCTGATCGACTTGATGCGGGAGAACCTCCGGCTGCTGGCTGAGTTAGTCCAGCGCTACGAAGTGGGACGGCAGGATACGGTGGCCGAGCGACGGATCGTACGGCAACCGGCCGATGTGGTGGCCTACCTGGGAGCGGAAATGGGCGAGCTGGCTCAGGAGCAACTGCGAGTCATGCTGCTGGATACCAAGAACCGGTTGCTGAGCACCCAGCTCGTCTACCAGGGTGGGCTCAATTCGATCGTCGTGCGCCTGGCCGACTGCTTCCGGGAAGCGGTGCGAGTCAACGCCGCGGCGATCCTCCTCATCCACAATCACCCCTCCGGCGACCCGGAACCGTCGAACGAAGACGTGCGCGTCACTCGCGAGGCTGCTCAGGTGGGTGACCTTCTCGGCATCGACGTACTGGATCACGTGATCGTCGGCAATCGGGTCCACGTCAGTCTCCGGGAACGGGGATTCTACCGACCGAGTCAGTGGCCAGCGGGTGGGAGGCAACAGAAGAGCGCCGCCGGTGACAGGCCATCCTGGGAGGTCATCGATGCTTAATGTCGAGGCCACAGCAGAGCAAAACGGTCGAGTTGCCGAGGTCCGAGCCGAACGGGCGGCGCGACAGGTCGGCGTCCAACCATCCGAGATCGAGCGCCTCCCGTTTGATCTCTCGGTCCTGGAAGGCGAGGGGCTGTTCCTCAACGTCGACGCCCAGGGTTTCGGGCTCCTCGATCGGCGCCTCGACTGGGAGGCGCTCGGCATCACCCTTCCACGGGAGTCGGACGTCGCCTTCCGTCCTCCGCGCTGCGGCCTCCTGCCTGATCGCTACCGCCTACCGCTGCTCCGGCCGGCACGCCGAGCCCATGCCGCCCTCCACCGCTACTCCTACCACTTCCGTCTGACCGAAACCCTGTTCGAGAGTCCGAGTTATTCGCTGGATTCCCTGGCGGGCGTTCGAAGCCTTCGAGCGGGACTTTGAGACGGCGCAGCTGGATCTGGAGATCGCCAAGATCGACATTCTGACCCGGTACGACTCGGTCCGAGAGGAAGTCGTTCAGACCTTCCTGCGGCTAGCGACGGACTCGTCCCGGCGGCTTAGAGCGACCGGTCACGAGGTGCCGGTCGGATTCGACGATGCGCTGGTGCAGGGAGTCCTTGCGGCGATGCCGAAGCCCAACGACCTTCAGGAGAAGCTTGTGCTGCGCTACCGCGTCGGTGTCATCCTCCTCGGGAGCGAGATGCTGGCCGAGCAGCGCAAGGCGCGTGAGGAACGGTGCCGGCTCGAGGAGATCGAGACTACCGTGCGGCTGGAGCAGCAACGGCGTGAGGCCCAGGAGCGGGTGCAGCAGCACGAGCTCTGGGCCGAAGAGGAGCGGATCCGCGGGCAACTCCGAGCGGAGGAGGACGAGCGGTGGCGCGAAGCCGAGATCAAGGAGCGGCTGCGCCGGCTCAAGCTGGATGCGGCGAAAGAGCGGCTCCAGGAGGCAATGAACCCGCTGGAGGAAGGGGCGAAGCAGCTTCATGCCGCCATCTACGAGTCGGCCAGTGCCATTCGCGCCTCCCTTCAGAAGCATCAATACCTGCCTGGCGCATCCGCCAAACGCGCACGAGAGCTGACCCGCTGGTACACGCTCATGAACTGGCACTGCGGTTCGTTCTCTCGAAATGAGTGTTACTGCTCAGGGATGAGAGGCAGGCAAGAGGCGGCCTAACAGCCGCTTTCTACCTGACAACTTGGTGTTCGATGTGGAGTGAGG
>JAABUZ0100002469.1_pt1 | contig 30596 bp, 24 predicted proteins | sample 5562091 | NCBI WGS metagenome assembly JAABUZ01 (sample SAMN12813069, study PRJNA571459) | rock metagenome | isolation source: Antarctica rocks | place: Antarctica: Victoria Land, Linnaeus Terrace sud | collected 2015-12-21
TGAGGTGAGGGAAGGGTTGGGAGGTTGAAAGGGTTGAAGGGTTTAGGAAAGGTGAGGAGAATGTGTGGATGTGAGAAGAATGTGGAAGGGGGAATGTGGCAAGGGGGGAAGTGGAAGGGGGGGAAAGTGGAAGGGGGATGGAAGGGGGTTTTGAGAGAGTTAGGTGATAAAAGTGAAGGGTTAGGTGTGAGGGAGTGAGGGGGGTAAGGTGAAGGGTTAGAAAAGGTGAGGAGAATGTGGAAAGGGGGGAAGTGGAAGTGGAAGGGGGATGGATGGGGGGTTTAAAGAGAGATGACTACAGTATGAGAGATGACTACAGTATGAGAGATGGTTGGAGAGAGATGGAGCAAAAGGGGGACGGACTGGACTCAGGGTAGAATGAATAGATGGTACTGTGGAATAGATAGATGGTAGAATAAATGATAGGTATTGTTTCTATTACAAAACGTCATAACACGGCAACCGGTCTATATCCTACTCCTCTCACCCTAGCAATATATACATATAAGCCCTCCCCACCAGCAGTCAATTACAATTACCGCAGTGCTCAAAAACGATTGTATTTCTCCGCCGTCCCGTCCGTCATGCATGTTCCAAATGCAAATAGTGAGTGTGATGCCCGGACGCCGGTGGTATTGTTGCTAGCCTGCCTTCTATCCCATAACGCCGGTGCAGCGAGCGTGGTTGGCTGGCTTGATCAAAAGAAGTAAAAGTAGGTCGTTGATTAAAAAAGGGAAGCGCCAGGAATGATAGTCGCTGAAGAATGGTGATCGTGACGTCCAAACAAAAGGAAAAAAGCTCCCGCTGGCACACGGGTGCTCACCACGAAAACGTCATTAGAGCCGGGTTCAGCACAATGGGCAGTAACAAATGACTCGCCGTCACGGTGGCCATGGGCAGAATCGCGACGAAATCCTTAATCTGCCAGTCGGGCGGGATGAAGGTACCCGTGGCGAGGACGATCATGCCGACGATGCCGAAGATGGAAAAGGCCATGCTGAACTTGAAGCGCTTGAGGACCTTGGGAACCTCGATGAAGAAGTTGGAGAATTCCATTTCTTTCGAGGTGGCGCCCCAGGTCATGTCGATCTCGAACATGTGAGAGAGCAGGGCAGCGGAGACGTGGAGGGAGAGGCCGCCGAGGAAGATGCAAAGCATAAAGGTCCATTTGAAGTTCATGAGGACTGGAATCAAAGGATTAGTGGGAGATGGTTGTAGGGGCATGGAGATGGGACTTACGGTTTGAAACGAAGCCTCCCTTGTCGTCACGGTACCTCATGGCGGCGAGAGCAACGTTGCCGAGACCGTTGAAGACAATGACAATGGAAAACCACACCTTCCATGAGTCAATGTAGTACTTGTCTAGATAACCGTTGAACCATCCAATGGCAAAGTAGTTGGCAGTCGTCATGATCCAGGCAGCGCCGATTGCGTAGTAAGTACCAATGTACGAGACGATGGTGATCTTCGAAGTAAAACGAATGTTGGAGAACAAGAAACGACGGAATAGAGGAGTAAAGGGACCCTTGTATATCCACTTGCGCATGGGGTGGAAAAGTAATTCGTTGCAGCCGTAAGCATATTTCTCCCATCGAGCGAGTTCATCATAGACAGTGAGCGAGACACCCTCTTTGAACCCTTCATCGGCCCATCCAGCAAGACGGATGATGAAACCATTGCACTGGAGGCGAAGAGACATGTCGAAATCTTCCGAGACGTGGGATTCGGACCAGAACTTTTCGTAACCATCCTCATCTTCGTAAGAAACCTGCTGAATGGCAGCCCAGCGAAGGATGGCGTTGTGACCGACAAATGGGGCGACATCACCGTTGGAAACGGTGTATCTGATGGCCGAGTAGATCAGGTTGGTGAAAAAGGTAATACCGTTCTCAAAGTACGTATTGACGACCTGCATGACACCCGAGGTGAACTGCATGATACCCACGTCGGGGGATTGCTCCATCTCAGAGGCGGCGTCAAGAAGGCAGTCGGCAGGGACACGAGTATCGGAGTCGATCAAAAGAATGTAGTCGCCAACTCGAATGTTTCCATCTGCCCATGCAATCTTACTCTCTTCAAGAACCTCTTTGAGACATTTTTCGTATGCGACAGCTTCATCGGCCTGCGACCAATCAAGCGGGCGATCGTACATCAAAAGTTTCTCCTCAACTCTGCAAGAAATCATGAGACCAAAGTTCATGTTCGAGGCCTATTCGATCTTGGTCAGCCATGTTATCCGTGGAATTGGCCGAGTTCAGCTGTGGGTATCCGACGCCACGGACTTAATGTGGTAAAACATGATCACGGGAACGAAAATTGTGGACGAACTTAGTCACACACAAGCCTGATTCGGCAAGGAAAAGCAATTGTAGGGTAAACTAGACCTTAATTTGTGATACGCGAATGACAAAGGCTCAAAGGATGAGGAGAGATATAAGCTGGCTTACCTTCTTGAATTTGCCTTTCCTGGTGAATCCATCTTTACCGTGCTTGGGACGAGCAGTCCATCCAATCGAATGGTCTGCATAAAAGTCGATACGGGCTTGTCGCTCTTCTTCATCAATGATTTGAAGTCCGTCGTCGTTGATAAACATGTTGGCCGAGCCTCCTTGAAGTTCGTATGTCGAAATGGCTTGCTTGATGGATTTTACCGTGGGCGCAATGACCGAATGCAAACCTTCCTTGTACACTGGACACTGAATCGTGACATGCGGTAGGGTCCGGTCTACAAGACGTGGTGAACAGGTCGCCGAGTAAAATTTTGAGTTCGTAACCATTTGCCGGACAGGACCAATGCATTGAGCGATACAGCCCACGATGACCTGAGCGAAGAACTGGTGACCGTCAGCGTCTAGCGGCTATTACAATATCCGAAGAAAGCTTACCAAGGTGAAGAAGATTTGAACAGGAGTGAGAGCAACAAAAGCGAGACGTGTGTAACTTTGATCAACGTCGATTTCTATCGCGAGCTCACGGAAACCTGCGCCCAAGACGGTGACAATGAGAATCAGGGTAAAGGCGACGAGGATGGTGTTGAGCAGGTGGGTCGGTCGGTTTTGAGGCATTATAGCACCCGACTCCTCGTCAATCTCGAGCTCAGAGACCTTGGGGCCCTTCTTTGGCGCCGCTCCTTCCTCAACTTCTTCTGGCTCCCCAGTCTTCCACACAAGCTCCATCAGCTCCGATTCGATGGCCTTGGCACGTTGAATCAAGTGGAGAGCATCGTCATCCCATACCACCAACATTTGCTCTTCTGCCAGGAAAGCAGCAAATTGATGTTTGCGCGCTCTTGGCAAATCAGCCACGCTAGGCAGAATCTGCACTCTTAGACCATTCATCAACGGCACATCGACGGCATCAGGCGACCATCCAAGGAAAGTCCTGATGACTCTAGAGTTTACCGTCATGGCGACCTACAGGATATAAGCTTCATAGTAAGATTGTTCAACAGGAGGATACTAACCTGACAGTTAAGTTGGCCTATGGCCATGGCGAGATGGGAGTGTACCAAGTCAGGAGGACAGGCCAAGTAGTTGTTACGGCTCTTTCTTAACAGGACGCCTTCCCTCTCTCCCGATCTCATGTCGTCGACCCACATGTGCGAGCACTGTTGCTGGTGGAGGTAGTTGACCATCACTTCGTGCTTGATCTCGTCGACATAGTATGAGCTTCGTGTCGATGGCGCGATGGACGCTCTCGACGACATATTCCTCGGCGTCCCGTTGGCACTCATTTCCATACTGTTTCCAGCTGGAACCGATGGCTTCTCAGACATCTGCGGTACAGGCTCGTGGACAGGCTGCCCCTTGGCAGCCTTGGGTTTGAAGTAATTCTTGATGCCCATGGTTGGTGATAGCAGCGGCTAACTGCAGAGGATTGTAAGATTATTAGGTGTTGGGGTAAGGTTGGTAGTGGTGAGCGGTTGTAACCACCAGTGAGTATCTGGCAATTGAATGCTGAACGATGGTGATTGCTAAAAAAGAGTGTAGCTAGAGGAAGGTGATTCAGATAGCGAACATGAAGCAGACCACGATTCGAGAATATCTTATCAAGATATCAGTTCCGATATGCCTCACGCGGTTGGGGAACGGAAAGGTACCTGCAGTGGGATCTTGACCAAAGCAAACCTCTTGACAATGCAGGTAGCCTTTGAATCCCGACGATCGGTCGATTACCGCAACGTCACTGTGGAAGAACGAAGGTGATTGCACGGTGCAAGTGAGAGAATGAAGGAAGGAAAAAGATGGCCCGGGGGGGGTTAATAATATTAGGAGCCTTGGAGAGAGGAGAAGTACGGACAGCCTGGGCTCTCCGCTCCAACCAAGAACAGAGCTGACCAAAGAACTTGGATGCAAGAAAATACGAGCAAAAGATAGGGCCGGATTGCTGGCATCTCAAAAATACCAGACGTTCTAGTCCGTTACAGATGGAGCGCCATTCCAAAAGAAGCTCGCCACAGTAATCGATCGGGACAAATGGTCAACAACTAGCCGACTGAGGTACAGAATGGTCTTTGTTCCTGATACAAGGAGCACTACACTATACAATCAGCTGCCCTAGTAGATTTCTTACCGGGGGGGGGTGGGTAATCACCACCAAACCCAGATAACGTCCCAGGTCCTGGCAATTCCTCCATCGATGCCCACCTCTAGACCCAAGAGCGGCAACGGAATCTAGGCAAGCGCCTAGGAATCTCCTACACGATGAATCCATTGTTTCCTTACGAGTGGGAGCTACAGCTTCTCCACACCTGGAACATGAGGAACATAGCCAAACAGCTTCCACAGTTCCAGTGCAGTAGGGAGGGTCGCGCCACATCTGAAGTCGGAGGAGCCATGTCCGACGAAACGTCGAGGGCATGGTATCGAGCGCTACGAGCATCTTGCCACTCTATTTCCACAAGCAGCAGGCGGCGAACATCTTGGCCAGAAGGAGGAGACTTTCCATCATCAAGATAACCCAATGCGGCTAGAGTAGGACCCACCCAAGCGATGCGCTCGCCAATTCGGTGTTTTAGTTGTAGCTTGGGGAGAGGGGAGATTGCATGCCGTCAGGTTTCGGAAAAGCATGGCAGATGTTCTCGCCCTTTAGCCATGTTCGGTGGCCGTTATGAAACGACTATAGTAAGCAGGGCCAACCACGGTACGACTACTCCGAGTCGGGGCAACCTCGGTCTCGATGGGGTGCATGGCAGTCCAATCAAGTGGCTTGACGCCGCTTCTCTGCTTCTATTCCTGGCCTGCTGCCGACATGCGCATGGATGCCTCCCTTACCCGTGCATGCGTGGATCCCCATCATCCATGCCATTCTGCAGACTGCACGCCCAGCGCAATCAATCCACAGATCCCCAATTGTTGTTCAACTTGTTCTTCGTGTGCGATGAAAAAGGTACGTAATTTGTGCGATTGATCCTGTCTGAGTCCACAGTTTGCTTGCTTGCTGAGAACCTCGTATGCGTACTGTTCGTCTTCCTGTATCGAGCACGGCACCCTTCCAAAACATCCTCCCCCAAAATCAATGTGGGGCACAAATCACTTGGCAGCGCCTAGTCCGATGGCATGTCGTTAGTTCGCTACCAAAGCTCTAGCGCTATCGCTTCATCAATTAAATTTTCCGCCTCCACTGTGAAGATCCTACCGTAGGATACGCAACACGGAACACCTTATTCCGTCGGTGTTACGGTGGAGAGGGAGGGGAAGAAAGTGGCTCGCCGAGATTAAAAGGCCCAAGCAATGCACGTTCCATCATCCATCATCCATGCTTGCGATCGTGTCTGAACCGGGGCATCCGGCACCACTTTTGTGGGTCGGTAGGAATTATGTCGATGCAGGGTCTGCTGCACGCGGGGGCTTCAGCTCTCTCGTGTTATATCGAAGGACGTTAGACTCTGGGACTTTCTCGTATCGCAAAAAGCCAAGTTGGAGATCTTTTCCTTCAGCAGACCTTTGACAGGCGCCCCATGTGCCACTTGACAGCCATAGCATTATCGTCCCCCGCTGCCGTGTAACCACATAAAACTCTGGTCAGGCGGGCATACCCAACGCAAGTAAGACGGAGTCGTAGTAGTGAAGGGAGTACCTTGGTCACCCATGAAAATAATGAAAAATAATGAAAATAATACTATTCTAATGAATGTTGGGCACGTACCGAGAGATTGATGGCGGTCTGTGTGTGTGTGTGTGTGTGTGTGTGGATGGCGCGGGTGGAAAAGGCGCAGAATCCAGGAACTGGATTAAACGGCCTTGCACTCTTGACTGCTACCTAGCAAGTAATGGTGATTAAAGCGGCGAATGGAACAAGCCACGTTGTTGGCGGGTGACAAGCGATGGTGGTACCGTGGTCGTTTGGAAATAAATATGGGGATAATGGAAGGTATCGCAAATCTGGATTAATTCCTACTTTATTTCCTAATGCGTGTAAAAAGGGTGGACCCACTGGGCCACTCCATCAAAGATTACTTTGCGTCATTTCGCACTAACACATATGATTAATATTGGCACCGATCATCCCGAGATCTCATTCTCGTGGTGGTCATCATCTGCTGGCCCATGTTGCGCATGTACGGAGTAGTCTGATTGCACACGATGTATGTATAGATTTGGAGATCTAATAGATGGGCAATAATATCCACATCGAGTTTCCAGCTGTAGTAGAGACGTCAAGGGCACTGAGATCTTTCCCTGAATCAAGCCACATACCGGTCGGCCAGTATTAATCAAAACATACCGTGTAAATTACCCCTGATAGGATCTGGAAAGGCGAAGGCGTTCATAGAACCGCGATTGGAGAGCGCGCTTCCTTGAGCCAATATGTATTCGTTGATGACCTCGGAGCATGCCGTATGTCTTTGGAGGAACAGTAGTAAGTCAACGGTCAGCAGTCGGCGTCAAAGTGAACAGGTACATGAGTGAACGGTGTTTGTATTGACAGATAGATAGATGTATGTTTAGATAGATGGTATGTTATATTATAGGGATGTTATGATAGATCTCATCAGGGCGAGAGACTCGCACAAACCTCCACTATTCTCCGTGTAAGCAGAATCCAAGGCCGCTCAAGCCCGCAACTCCTGGAGCCCATTTCCAAGCTCTGATGCCGCCTTCGTTCCCAAAAGCCGACTCCAATAAGGTCTATATTCATTATGTCGGGAAAGATCAGATCAACTAGCACGCCCCCTCTTGCCATATTTTTACACTGGACACGACCATCTCGCCATTGTCCTGCCATGTTGGGAGCCATGAGTTACGGGCATCCCAGAAATCCTTTTTGGCCGTCAAAGATTGGTCAACCCATGGCTTCCCCGAAGCACCGTCTTTGAACCAACCGTTGGTGCCACCAACACCAACATTGAGAATAAGATAGAATTGCTGGTCGAAGGGAGTAGCCTTGTTACCAGTCTGGCTCCACGGGTCAACCAGACGAGTGCCGTTGGAGTCCGAGAGAGGGAAGTTCCCGCGGGCCCACAGCGATTGATCGAAGTTAGTGTACAAGACTTGAAGGAGACGAGTGTCAATATATGTGAACAAATATTTCTCACTCCATTCCAAGCCAAAAGTGTGGGCCTTTTTGGTGAACGTTGTGTGAAGAGCATTTCGCTTAACATTGGTCCTCCACCAAGCATCGTTGGCAGTGTTCGGTCCCCAATGAAGGGCGCTTGAGATGATGTTGTTGCCCCCTTGTGCGTAGCTGTAGTTGTTGCCGCGAGACTCTGCAATATCAATCTCTCCGGATTTAGGCCACTGCCCATACACAGGGTTAACGGGCATCAGCCAGATGGCGGGCCACAGCCAATCTCCAGAGGGAAGTGTGGCTGTGACTTCAACACGACCATACTTTATTGTGGCACCCTTTTTGGTGTTGATCCGACCAGACTTGACAGGGTTGATGATAGATCCGTTGGTAAGGTTGGTGACAGCATGACAGTTGGACCAGACGTTAGAGGTGCAAATACCTTGCTTCTGCAGATCGAGGACATTGTTGGCGTTGATGAGGTTGGCATCCTGTAGCGAGGGCTTAATGTGCAACACTCCATTGTTGACAAACACGTTCTCATCGGTAACAGTAGTCTCTTCGAATTGACCATTACTAAAGAACCTATTAGCTGTGGTTTGATAAGCGTGTAACAGAGCGAACTAACCCGAATCCACCAACTTCAGCCTCCTTCGTCCAGACTTTGGTGTTGAAACCGGTGGACCAATCCTCGGCCAAGACCGGGCAGTACTGGTGATGAACGACAGTTCGAAGGCCATCATAAATGAGGAAACCCGCAAGAGCGAATCCAATGGCTAAACCGATCAATGGAATAATTGTCACCCACTTCTCCTTGGGATCCTTCTTGTTCAGCCAAGGTCTCTCAATCTCCCCTTTTTTCACCCGTCTCGAATGGAAGTATTTTTGATTTTCACGCTGTTGATGCAAGTTCAATGCGGAAGATGAGGCATTCGCCGAAACTGGACCAGATGCGAAAGGCGTTCCGAACGGATTGCGAGGAGCGGGTTCGATGTGATCTTGGTGCATGCCATATTCGGGTGAGTGAGAGCGACGAGGCGTCGGAGCGGTACTGGTGACTCCACTGCTCAAGGCAGTCCCTTGGTGGGAGAAGTTGAATTGCTGCTGGTGGTCCATGGCAATGGTGAATGAAAAAGCGAGTGTACGTCCTTCGAAGAAGAGATAGGAACGGCTGAAGTATTAGGGTTGAAGGAGTGATGAGCCGGAGAAGTAATAATGGCAGTCGATAGGGAAAGGCTAGGGAGCGCACAGGCACCTGTACGTATACTTTAGGTCATGTATCAGGTACAAAAAGCCTGCCAAAGATTGGGCCAGAACCAAAATTACGGTAAAATTACTAGCAATCGATAAAGCTTACTCCATAAGGTAAGCGTACTGGATAGGGTGAGGCGCTTTGCTCCAGCACTCCCAAAGTAGAAGGATCTAGAGCTTTGGTGTATTTAGCGTTCCCGTGGAATAGAAAGCAGCATGCTTTTTTCGTCCCAGCTACAAACTAACGACTAGAGTACCCCCATTCCGCCGGTCCATTCCAAAATTTCCTATCTGGCTGGAACCTAAATCCAGATAAGTAAAGCATGCGCTCCCACTACGGTATCGATTGACAGTTGATACGCATGGGACGCACAGTACTTCCTTTCCCTGGAACGCTCCACAGTCCCGCTAAAAGGTGGTTACCAATAACTTTTTCAGCTTCTTGCTCTTATGAGTTGGGGAGATTAGCATTGGAAATCTCTTCGCGGTCAACACCAAGGCAGGCGGCTACCAGCCATTTATTGGAAACTGTTGAGACTTGATGACCAAAGGGGCAGCATTCAACGAGAAATGATCGCCACCTTACTCAATCCCTTTGCGACTCTCAGCTACAATCAAGGTGGTAGCAGCAGCTCCTTTTCGGCATTCCTGCAACCCATTCCATCGTACCGAAATCATTGGCAATGATTCTTCAATGCATGCGCTGCGACATAACCATCTTCTGGTGATAAAGCGCCGCGTGCTGGTTTGGTTGTAGAAGAATCTTACTTCTTACCTTCCAGTCTCGTCCTTTCCGTCCAGTCTGCCTGCATTTCTTCTGTCTTCCGACTGCGAAAGATGTCTTAGTACTTATTTTTCCGGCATTGATTTCGTCCGTTCGCTTATCCGGCATCTGAACAAGAGGTGATGGGAACACGATCTCTATAGCTTTTAAACCAGGCATCGGTGGCATTCCTTTCACTCTGCACACTTGCAACAACCTAGTGTAGCTTTGTTTTCTCCGACGCGATCCGAATCGCGACAACTACCCGCAGATTACTTTGAAGCCCTGATTGACAATCGAGTCTTGCTTGTTCGCTAATCAGAAGACCACTTCTGGCAACATGCGAGACAACGCTTCTTGACAAGGTGGTGTTCATGCGGTCCTGACGAGAACGAGTACGAGTACGGTGGAATTTGGTGCATCATGTTGAAGCCGCACCACCAGGCCCACGATAATTACCCGCACCCGATTCGAAGCACCTGCGAGATCGACCCAGGAATTGTGTGGACATGACAGGGCGCAGCCACTGCGCTTCCGCTCGCATGATGCATGCACCAGCTTTCCGAGCAATGGAGGAGATATCTGCATTATTGACTGGCCAAGTTCGTAGCTCGGCCGACTCAGCGGACCGCAGTGGGAGATCATCTGAAGCAGAGCGTCGCCCCTTGTCCAGTATGCAACAATTATGGACATGGGAACCAAAGCCGAATCAATACATTTCTAAAGTCTCCTTTTGATATGGATAAGGTAGGTAAGCGTCATCGAACTCGATATCCACATCGGAACATGGTGGCATGTACGTTGCGCCGCGTAAATCTGGTCATGATATTTCTGGAACCTTATGTACCTTACTAAGCAGTTCACTATCTGGCTTGCCTCGGGGCGCTAACCCGGAGGGGCTTAGCGACGCTGGCACGTCTGAGAACTGAGGCAACATCTGGCTGCTGCAACAAAACCATTGTTGTATCAGTCGCCTTATCCATCCCCGAATCACCATAAAACCAAGCAAACATCCACGGCATCCCACCGCTCGTATCTGCTACGCACATGGCGTTGCCAGAAGCGCCCGGTGCGAGCACCCGAGTAGCCGAAAAACACGTCCAGTCTCTCCAAATTTTCTCCATTTTTAATGCATCAATTCTCTTCAATGTACACTTTATGATTTTCTTGGAGTGCATAAGGTATGCAGGCTGGAAAGCTTGATAGCGAATTTTTATTTCGTCGATTGAGGTTTTTGTGTTACGCCGCTCAGGTTTAGAGTTCTCGATTTGTGCAGCCGTGCTTGTGCTTTGGATTAGTCTGTTGCTGGTTATGAAGCATGCATAGCATTTTTGAATGGAAGTTTCCAGGTGTTTTTCGAATATTTATGATCGGTTCTCCTTGTACTGCCTCAACTGTTTATCTGCCTTCCGCATATAGGTAAAGCTATCGCTAAAGTTCCTGTCGGTCCCTCGGGTGACGTGTAAGCTCTTTCTTGGTCGAGCCACTCATCGACATCGAGTCTCCTGTTCTCTCATTCTGGTGTTCGTATCATTCATCCCTCTCAGCTACAGTCCACTCCAAACATCTGGAAGCTTAGAAGACCTCGAGGCTGCACCTACCTGGTGAATCCCAGTCCGATAAGAAATTATAGAAAGAAGCTAAATCAGTGATGAATGGCTTCTTACGTCAAGGGTACCACTTGTGGCCGTTCCCCCGCATTCCCTACCGTATCGGTGCATCGATCTCCAATTGCTCCGTCAAATTACTGCCTCAGACCATTTTGTTTGTTCTAACACCACACTCAAAACCCCCCTTGACAGTTTTGGATCATTAGTTCCCAACGCTGGTCGGATTGTGTCTCTGGTGAGTGCTAATCAATCTGCGCCTTGGGAAAGACGGCGATGTTTTTCAGACAAGGATCTGTCAAAGGTATATACACTAATTATCGCTAGCTGGATGGATGGTGGGTTGATGGAAATCTAGCAGTGTAATGGGAGACGAGCAATTGCTCTTGGAAAGATGCCATAGCCGCTGTCACCTGCCCTTCGAGCCAACTCCCAGCGTCATCAATTCACTCCCGCCAAGATCTCCCTGAAGTTCGTAGCGGGAGTGATCTGGAAGTTCAGGAGGCCTCTCTGGGTTTGCATTAAGCTCATACGGAAATCCTGAATTTGAATGATTCGGTCTTGGGTCAGCTGAGAGTTCAGGTTTGACCCAGCTAGACCTTGGCATGTTCTTTGTTTTTCGCCTTTTTGACCAAGATCGCCATATCAAGACAGCCATAGCCAGCAATGCGACTCCACCAATGACACCACCGGCTACCTCATCGGCTGGAATTTTCTGTTGGGGAGACGAAGTGTCAGTAGCTGTTGCGCTCGGAGCCGTAAATGATGACGCTGGCGAAGCCAGTGTATGAGCGAGAGGACTCGACGTCGAGCTCGCAAAGTTGCCCATGGTTGCGGGACCAAGTTCAAAAACCGCTGTCGGCGTGCTGCAACAGCGTGTTCCCTCTCCTTCAGATTCGCAGCAGTAATCCGCAGATGAGCTGTAGCCTTGGGAACCGCCACACTCCCAAACCTGAACGGATCCCCCCCCGATATCTGGGTCTGTGGAGTGAGGAAAGAATTAGTACCCATGCTGAATAACTGGCTGCTTTCCTCGATGGGAGGGTGAAGATCTTACTTGAAAGACAGAGTTGTGGGCAGATAGATGAGCCCCATTGGTTATCCGTGCAGGTTCCTCGGGCATAACTGATGTTTCTGTCCGTTGGTGGATCATTGGTAGTGCGACAAAGGCCATTTGAAAGACACAGGGCTTGATCGCCGCAACACATGCTAACTAATGCATTCGGGTCGCATGGAACATCGATGCTGTTTATTTGGCCATTGGGGTTGTAGCAGTGTGATGGGCTTAATACCAATGCCCTAAAGTTGCCAGGAACGACAGAGAGAGTGGGTATACCAGGCTGAGTGGTACCATCTGGTGGTCGAGCGGTCGCAGGCATTGGCTGGCTAGTCGTCACACCTATGGAGAGAGTGGATATACCAGACTGGGTGGTACCATCTGGTGGTGGTACCATCTGGTGGTGGTAGACCGGTCGCAGGCCTTGGCTGGCTAGTCGTCACACCTATGGAGAGAGTGGATATACCAGGCTGGGTGGTACCATTTGGTGGTGATAGATCTTTCGGAGGCATTGGCTGGCTTGTCACCACATCTATGGAGGGCGTTTAGGCGCTCGGCAAAAGGACGATCTATTTGTCAGGACGTCAATGAAAGATTATAAGGAAGAACAGCAGGCAAGTGTATTAAACCTTAGAAGTCGGAGATTGCACAAGCGCAATCATCAATAAAAGAACAGTATGCACCAAAGCCAATATAGTTACCCCAATTAGATGGTACTGAACATCAAAGTAAGGCGACACGAAAGATTTCAGGATAAGAGTGGCTTCATGATTAACCTAGAAATAAGAGTTTATAGAAATGAGATTATTGAAATGTAGAGGACACCTTGACGAAACGAATGTGAGAACGTTGTGCCATGCTCCTGCAGCAACATACTCAAAGCCGCCATTACATTGAGAGATTCGGATGCCTGCTGCATCACAAGAAAATCGATTGGCGCTTTATTCGCTCAGCTACTCCATCTCAATCTACCTCGGCGCGATGACTTGCATTGACGTTCTAGGGCATGTGAAACGTGGAAAAAGACTTCGAGGCATGAGATCAACAGCTGTGGAAAGGGGTTGTTCCCAAACTTCATGGTGAAGAAAAATAGGAAGAGAAGATGTTAAAGTTTGTGTGGAGAATATCTTTTGTAGTTGTTTGGTTCTGCTCCTTCCAAATTTCATAAATCTTTACTTTGCAAGCCCTTTCGTTCTCTATCTGTATCGTGTTGATTGATATGTATGTGTTGCTCTGATTGATAGTAGTGAATCAGTGGTTTGGCATTGCTCCTGAGCATGGAAAAAGGCCATTGAGAAGCCCTGTGCACACGCTTTGGATTCTCTGTGGACACGCTTCAGTTCTGATTGCTCATTGAGCGGACTTTCTGGGAGCTCCAGGGTGCTTTGTCTAGATCTTCACATCGAGAGTACCGTTTGAGTGAAACTGGAAAATAGTATCAATACAAAGAGGGATAGAATAATTACTTTGGATCACCGTAGGGATTTAAGCAAGATGTCAGGCTTGGTCATTGCTCGTAATGACGACCTACACCGCTGGAGTCGTTTGAGAAGTGGTACTGTGATTCTCTCATTCGTACGCCCCGGTAGAACTTCCGGAGGTCCACCAGCGTCGTGAGCCCAAAGCAGTGAATCAATCTCGCCTCTCTCGTTCTTAAAAGGTCCAAGCGAGTAAGGCGTTTCCCAAAGGATATGGGAATCTAGCTCGACTGACAGCTTCATTAGGTGACATGAGCCAAAAGAGGCTATCGTGGCGGTAGTACTCCGTCCCCCCGAGTTGGGAGTCGAGGACTTGAAAAGCGAGCTGCGAGCCTTTGGACTGCTGGCCTGGGATGATCTCATTATAGAAGTAGTTGGCCTAATTATAGTATTCTCCAAGATAAGCTTCAAGCATTTCTGACAGTCGTTGCGTTCGTCGACGTCTAGAAGAGCCTAAAGGGTTAAAATGGTCGACCCAACCAGTACAATCGCTGAGACTGATAGAGTTTGAGAGCACGACGGTGGCCCTTTCTGCGTCCGGAATCAGATATACGGAGGATTTGTATCCTGTCGTACTGCCTTGATGGTATATCAATAGTTCATCACTGCGATGGCCAGCAATAGGCATGCTGTTTACAAAGCATGGATTGTAACCAGTAATCTTCTGCTGATTATTATAAGCCTTGATCAAGGCTCGACATCATTTGAGCATGTTGTTGGCTGTATTCCGGATACCCCGGAGAAAATTCCAGGATAGTCCCGTTTTAGACCTTGACATGGGCAGCAGTTGAACGAGTGAGTGTCAGAGACAGTGTGAGGTTTGGCAACACGGTCATAGTTGGAGATTGATTTGGTGGAACTCTCCACATCCACGGAAAGGGGAACCAGCAGAGCCTCCTCCAAAAAGGCGTTCTAGCTTTCCAAGGTAGCTTCTCTAGGATCTTGCCTGCCAACGCATAGCCCCAGTCGTTGTAAGGCACGAGATTTCTGCACGGCTGATCAGCCTTTATATACTGCGTTTGGGGGGTGGCTTTGCTTTTATCGAGTAACAATCTCCTGTTGTTGGTTAGTGTAGCTGATTAGATCGTTGCAGGCCCATCCTATGGCTTAGGATATCCGGAACAGACACTTGCTGTGTAAGGACTGAGTCTGGAAAGTGGAAGCCAACGTCCAAGATATATGGGACCAAGGTGTCCCAAGTACCTTTCCTGTCTTCTACTAAGGTGCCTACTGCAGCAGCTATGAAAACTTGTCAGCTAGCCAGTGTAGTACTTTGTACCAGGCGCAGTACGTAGCCAGCTTCGATGTCTCTTTGACCAGAATTGCCTGTTTGTAAGATCTGACCGGTGAGGAGCACTCCATCAGGAAGACCAGGAATGCCTGAACTAGCGCATACATATCTCAGTGGTTATATTATCAAGGCCTTGCAATCTCTCCAAAAGCGAGGATGCCATCTCTTTTCCCTTCTATTGATGGAACCGAAGGGTGCGAGTCTTACTACGTAGTACATCCGGGCAAGTGTCTTAGAAGGTGAAACTTTCAGCATTCAGAGAACGACAGTTCAAGAAGGCGAAGCTAGCGACGCATAGAATATATTCGGACCAGGTCATACAGGAGGTTGCCTAGTGGCGGGTATCGCTCCTTTTAAATCTCGAACGTTTTCTTTTGCAGTCTTTCGCACTGTTATTATGTTGATGAGGTGCAAGGTCAGTGATAGTAGTCGGCACTCCACAAACATTAGTCGTAGGTTAGTCAATTCTCCCTTAAGCTATCCAAATATCCAGATAGACACCCTGTTTGCTGCAAAGACTTGAAGAATTGGCTCGATACAACTGCAATGCACTTGCGATAAGATAAGAAGACTTGAAATGGTTCAGGCTTCTCTTTCCATGCCTTTAGTTGCCACGGAGTCTGCTCGCTAAGCTGACTTGCCTGGCTATCGATCATTACTCACTGATTTTCGGCAGATACTGGTACTCTGTCAAATTTCTTCCTTCGCGCTCTGCTGACGACTGTCTTAGTCCAGATTCTTGGGACCTGCTTTTCTCGTTGTCATGTGAAAGGCTGCTGTTTTCGACGCGGAGTTTATTGCTTGGCTATCGCAGTCGCCTCTCCCACCAACCCGCTCTCTTCTGATGTGCCTTCTTCAACCTTTTCCCTTTTCCATTCACTTGCTACATATCATTAAGCTGTCTCGCCACCAACGGTCTGGCATCATTATTCAGTAAAGGCAAGAGCACCAAGCGAGGAAAATGTTCAACCATTATTGATTTATTCTTTGACACAGCCATAACCACTTGAGGACTCCTCTCAATGTATTACCCGCCTCCCCAAAAACCAATTTTACCTTCCCCTACAACTTAGCTTTCTCACCTCTTCCCGCGTCCCCATCAAGGAAAAGTCTCACATGCTCCGCAAAATCCGCCGCATACTGCACCAAAAACCCATGTCCACTCTTCGGATAAATCATCATCTGCGAACCCGCAATTTTCTCCCTCAATTCGCAACTATTGACCGTCGGAATCAACACGTCGTCATCGCCGTTGACCACGAATACCGGCATCTTCAGCTCTCCTAGTCTTTCTACTGAATTATCCGGATTAGGGGTCGACCAATCCACGAATGCCGCAGCCTGAGCCTTGCCGCCTTCTGGGCTTAAAAATGGTGGGACGACGCCGTTGTTGGCTTCAGTAATCCTTGTCCAGTATGCTTTAGCGTTGGCTCTTCCTTCTTCTGTTTCCGGATAGAAACTATAAGCCAGCGCTGCCTCACTTTCTTCGTCTGTCTGAGCCTTGAACAACGCAGCAAACGGTCTTGGTGGTCCTGCAACGGTCCTATTACTCTGACTCGCCCTCGTCCCCGCAAGTATCAACTTCCTCACCATGCCCTGAGGAGCATTTAGCGCAAACATTTGCGCAGCCGCGCCGCTCATGCTGTATCCCAAGAGGTCGACTTGCGTAAGACCGAGAGCGGATACAAAGGCGATGGCATCGGCGGCCCAGCCTGTGAAAGTGGCCGGAATGGTGCCGGTCGAAGCACCGATGCCTGCGTTGTCGAAAATTATAAGAGGGCGGTAGATCGCGAGGAGGGAGAGCAGTAGGGGGTCCCAGTGATCCATAGTGCCACGGAAGTGCTGCATGAGTACGAGAGGGACGCCGGTTGGTGGACCGAAGCGGCGGTAGGCGAAGGTGATATTTGCGATGGAAACATACTGTGTCAGTGGCTTCTGGTAAGCTGCCATCATTGGGTCTTCAGGTCGGAAATGGTAAAGTAAGTGTGAGGGATGGCACCAGAGGTTGGATGCAATGGGCGTAGTTGAGCTGGTAATTTTTGTCTGATGCCTTTTTGAATGTTGATCGAAGGCAGTCTTCGGGCTTTAAGTACTCTTTTCAGAAGATCTCTGAACCAACGGCGTCAGTAAGCAAAAACGCACTTGAGTATTTGAAAGCATGGAACGACGAAAGGAGTCATTGCTCGTCTTGCTAAGGTCTTCGAGTAGACACATTCGTGTAATCAGACGACTTATGAATTCGACGACATTGGAGATCTAGAATCTGACAAAGTGTCCTATCTTGACCCAATAACTGTCTTTGAAAGCATCCAGCTACCAAAGGAGCCATTGCTTGCTCTGGTAGGATTTTAAGCAGACGTGCCGGTATTACTAACTGGCTTACCATTTCATCGGTGCATCTAGAACCTGACAAGGCCCCCGTTCCCCTCCATTATCATTTCCTTCTGAAAAAGAACGAGCCATGACAAGTTGTCTGGTGTCCTATCTTCATTTTTACCTCGGCACGCTCGGCTTTGATTCGAGGATTAGTAATCATATAATTCTTTCAAAAACCTGCTACCCCTACTCGTACCTTACCTTAGATCAGCCATAAGATGCTGACAAGGATGCCTAAAATTAGGAGGACCAACTGGTCTGAAGGCTAGGCACAGTGGATTGTGTGGCACTGTAGTATTGGAGGGGTAAAGCAGATGAAGATGGAGAGAACCATACGATAAAAGGGGAAAAGTAGGTTTATATACTAATACCGACGCTAAGAAGCAGGAGGTCCATGAGATGAGGAGTTGAGTATACAGAAGTACGGGATGAAAGACATGGTGGCTAACCAGTCGGCTTTAGACTGACTGACGCGGCGACATGAAGGGAGAGCCGCGATAGACCTCAAGATACCCCTTGCCGCAAGCCTTCGCTCAGCTTGCGGTGCAACAACAGGATTCTCTAGGACTTTGATTCTGCATCATGCACGCTGGCTTTTGTGGTATACAGTGGTGCTACTCATTGTTCGAGAGGGCGGTTCGAATTCAAAGGGGTGCCAGACGCAGCTTGCCCCCCCCCAATTCTCTATGTGTGTCAAGATTCTTTATCCAATTCTTACAGCCTCCCGAGTCTTCTCCACCCTTGCAATCTTCCAAGCAGTTACGAACGTAGTACTGTTCAAACAGAATACCCTACAAGAGCTCACCCCCTACCCTAGCAACCGCTCAACATCCAATATTCTGCCAGTCCTCTGCAAGCTCGTTCGCGGTTGACGAGCACACGCAACTCAAACGGAACGCAAAACACACCAATATGCAGACAAAAATCACGAGACGTTCGCTAGCTACAACTATACCCAGAGACGGTGCTTGATGATGTCACTTGAGGAAAACGATTGCAAAGATAAACCAATAGAATTTAGAGAAAAAGAAGAGCTAGAGTACACCAATTACTCCATGGGTAACCAAGAGGATATCCTACTTCGGATACAAGAGATTGAGATACTGAATTGCCCTCTAGCACAAGTCCTCGTTCCTGGGTGCCGCTGACCGTCGCTTCACGAGACAATTCATGGGCCTTTACCTCAAATAATGGGATAGATTTAACTTCATAGAATCTGTAAAACACATATGCTTAGTATCTAGGTAGCTTCTGAGCCCCCAAGGGTTCGCTTTCTTCGCCTACAGCGTATCCGAGGTTTGTGGTAGCCCTTAATGGCCTGACCACGATGACCAAAACCAAGGACCTCGGTTGCCTTGTGATGTTAGATTAATGGAATGAGGTAGGAAGCCTATGGTGAGTCGCTTGATCGTGACTCGAAAATGCTCGACGTGAGTGGTAATGAACGTTGGAGCACTTTACACTTTACAGGGTTTGGTGTAGGTTATCCTGCGCTAAGCTCTTCGTAGCCATGTCATAATCAGAGGGTATCGCGGATCACTTGCCTCAGGACTCAGACGTGTTTCCGTGGCTAAGCCCCTTCGGGTTAACCACTTCCCCTAAGCCCCTTTGGGTTAGGAACCCTCTGGATGACTTCGCAGCCTACGTGTAAATGGAACCTACGTATGTAAGCAAGACAGCTAACCCGAAGGGGCTTAGCCGTCGCCGCTTACCCGAAAATGTGTAGCGCACCTAGCCCCGAAGGGGCCTAGTTGCATTTACACGTCTGAGTCCTGAGGCAACGGATCACGCTACATCTAGGGCAACTATTCTGCATCCGCAAATTTTTGATGTGCTTCTTCCAAGATGAAGAGCGAGGAAGAGCTACAGGCCAGCCGGGAAGGGCTGCTTCGCAGCGAAAGCCCTATACCTCTTAGGCCCTCACTGGAGCAAGCCTACAGGTCATCCTCGGAGTTTGGTGAAGAGTTGGACGAACTAGACCTGCATGAAGAGCTGAAGACAAAGAAGAACAAGCGTGCCAGATGGCCATGGAGTCAAAATCGAGCACCTATCTACTTGAATGTAAATAATCCGGTTGCGAGACCCCAGAGGCCGTCCCGGATGAGGAGGATAAAAAACTGTCTGTGGCCACGTAGGACATGTCTGCTTATTACGGTGATACTGCTTGGAGGGCTGGTGGGTTTAATAGCTGGTGGAGGCTTTTGGGTCTACAAGACCGCACCTCCTGATGGCGTAAGCTTTACTTGCACCTTCTGCTTGTCACCGCTAAATAGTCACTCCAGCAATCACCACCTTGGTACCCTACGCCTCATGGAGGTACAATGAGATCGTGGGAAGAGAGCTACAAGAAGGCAGAGGCTATGGTGAGGAAGATGAGCCTAATCGAAAAAGTCAACGTCACAACAGGAACTGGATGGTCCCAGAATCTTTGCGTCGGCAATACCGGCCCTGCGAACAATGTCGGTTTTCCAATGCTATGTCTGCAAGATGGCCCTCTTGGCATTCGCTTCGCAGATCATGCCACCGCATTTCCGGCTGGCGTTACCGTTGGCGCAACTTGGAACAGGGATCTCATGTACAGAAGAGGTAAAGCACAGGGTCTTGAGATGCGATTGAAGGGTGTGAACGTGCTACTTGGACCGTCAATGGGACCACTTGGACGAATGCCAGCCGGTGGGAGAAATTGGGAAGGGTTCGGAGCTGATCCAGTCCTACAAGGTGTGGCCGCGGCGCAAGTAATCAAGGGGATCCAAGAAGAAGGTGTAATGGCTACTGCGAAGCATCTTGTCGCAAACGAACAAGAACACTTCCGACAACCATGGGAATGGGGACTGCCCAATTCAATATCCTCGAACCTGGATGATCGGACTCTCCATGAATTATACCTTTGGCCATTCGCCGACAGCATCAGAGCTGGCGTCGCTAGTGTGATGTGCAGCTATAATATGGTCAACAACTCATACGCTTGTGGAAATAGTAAGCTGCTGAATGGGATTCTCAAAGATGAGCTAGGTTTCCAAGGCTTCGTGCAATCAGACTGGCTTGCTCAACGGAGCGGCGTTGGAAGTGCGCTGGCTGGTTTGGACATGTCAATGCCAGGAGATGGTCTTCGTTGGGTGGATGGAGACTCGCTATTTGGCGCACAATTGACAAAGGCTGTTTTGAATGGCTCGTTGCCCATCGAACGCCTAAATGACATGGTCACGCGTACTGTAGCAGCCTGGTACCAGCTAGGTCAAGATAACAAGACAGAATGGCCGGCACCACCGCCAGAGGGAAATGGAGGTCCGAATTTCTCGTCATTCACCGATGATAAAGAAGGCCTCATTCATCCTGGTAGCGATGACACAACAACGGCGATTGTGAATAAATTTGTTGATGTGCAAGGGACTGGGAAAGTCTCCCACGGCCGTCTAGCTAAGGAAATTGCTGCTGAGGGAATAGTACTAGTAAAGAATGAGGGAAATATTCTCCCCTTGACTCGGCAAGGCCCTTCCGAGCGGATGAAGCGCGATGGAGCGGCTAAGTACCATATTGGAATTTTTGGTGAGGATGCTGGTGAAGGTCTAGGACCCAATGCCTGTCCTGATCGGGGTTGCAATCAAGGAACCCTGGCCTCGGGATGGGGCAGTGGAGCAGTCGAGTTCCCTTACTTGGTCACACCTCTCAAGGCACTCCAATCCACATTTGACAATGAGTCAGTAACATTGGCTTCTTTCCTTGGGAACAGCTTCCCGCTGAAGACCTCACCTTCAATCCTCGGAGACCAGGACCTCTGTATAGCCTTCGTCAATTCGGATAGCGGCGAAGGTTTTGTTGCTTGGAGCAACGTCCGTGGTGATCGAAATGACCTCTACCCTCAAAAGGATGGAGACAAGCTCGTGGGCCAAGTCGCAAAAGACTGCGGTAACGGCCAGGCAAACACGATCGTCGTTGTTCATGCCGTCGGCCCTGTTGTCCTTGAACGCTGGATCGACTTGCCTCGGGTTAAAGCTGTTGTCCTGGCTAACCTCCCTGGTGAAGAAAGCGGTAATGCTCTTGTTGATGTTCTTTTTGGCAACGTCGACGCTAGTGGTCGTCTCCCCTACACTGTCGGCAAATCCCTCGAAGATTACGGCCAAGGCGGCCAGATACTCTATTATCCTAATGGCGTCGTACCCCAACAAAACTTCGATGAAGGACTGTATATCGATTACCGACATTTTGACAAGCATTCGATCACACCACGCTATGAATTTGGTTTTGGCCTTTCTTATACTAACTTCTCTTTCTCTGATCTCTTCCTCACTACCGTCAAAGAAAAATCTCCTTTCCCATCTCCACGACCTGAAACCCTCCCTCCACCATCCTTTGACACATCCATCCCCAACCCCTCCACCGCCGTCTTTCCAGACGGCTTCCGCAAGTTGAGGAAATACGTCTACCCGTACCTCTCCTCCGTATCAGAAGTCACCCCAGGTCGCTATCCCTATCCTGATGGCTATTCGATAGAACAACCCCTATCCCAGGCTGGTGGCGGTGAAGGAGGCAATCCTTCTCTCTTCGAAACGCACCTCCGCGTCAATGTTATACTTATAAATACGGGCAACCGCAAGGGGAAACAAGTGGTACAGGTGTACGTCTCCTTCCCGAAGGGGGTGGTGGATGAGTCGACGGGGAAGAAGATAGATTTCCCGGTCAAGGTGTTGAGAGGCTTTGAGAAGGTTGAGTTAGACAAGGGGGAGCGCAAAGAAGTGAGCATAGAGCTTACGAGGAAAGATTTAAGTTACTGGAGCGTTGGGAGGCAGAATTGGGTCATGCCGGTTGAGGGGAAATTTAATATCACAGTCGGTGCCAGCTCAAGGGATTCGGCGGTTAACGCAGAATGGTAGGTCGGCGCATGGACAAGATTGCTATGGATTGTATGATGGGAGAATGAATATTTAGATTTCCTACCAAGGCATGGGTTGTAAGATGGGGATAAGTCTGTATAGTACACCTAGGCGCTTTGTGGATATTTCTGTTGTAGTAGGCTGGATGGTACATCAGATCCGGTATGGTCATATATTATTATTACTAGGAAGAGGTCATCATGATTTGTTTTTCGAATCATTATCAGGCGATATTCAATCTACGATGAGACATACCCGTCTCAACATGTGGAAGCACACTCACATCGATGGCTATCTAAACTGGCTGAACCTTGGGAGGCAGACATGGGATCTCATGCTGCACTTCCTATCACCAATACCCTTACCATGATCCTTACAAAGCAAACAGCAGCCACCCACCTGTCTGACTCGCATCTCTGGCTGCCTCTATCCATCTTGCACTTCGGTTTTGCACCTGTCTTAGTCAAAGACATAGCAGCAACGAAGCCGAGGCATTCACCTTCCCGTTCGGGGTCATTTCCTTGGATGATTGGGATATAAGACCTGCTTGCTTGCTGGCCCGGATAGGAGCAGATCTCTCAATCTATGGTTGGAGCAGCGAGTGACGGGCGGGAGGGCGCAGGAAACAGAGGGCACGAGATGTAGTGATCAGATCTCTAGGATTTTGAAAGGCGCTGGTTGATTCAGATGTCAGGACTGTTGGTCATAACAAGACAGTCGGTAGGTGACGGAGAAAGGCGTGTGAGAGGAGGATAGGTAACCCTTGCCGAAGTCTTAAGCCGTGATCTCCTTCGCTTAAGCTGGGACGTATCTAGAGAGTACTTCGTATCTCAACTCCAACTGCCCATATCCCTGCTCCCTCCTCTGGATGATCAAATACCACCTCAGCGCTCCATTGCGACCCAATAAGCAAACAACGAACAACAACAACAACACCACCACCACCATCAACGTCACCTGTTAACCATTGACTGTTCTATTCCTATGCCTCCATGGAAACAATTAGCATTCCCTCTCCCTCTGCCTTCCTAGAATCCCCCGTGCTGAATTCGCCAAGACCGCATGCTAAGACCACCAAAGGCGCAACGAAACGCCATTCCACAGCAACGAAGCCGAAGGCGGAAGTAAAACTCCTCCCAGATGGTACTGTGAAGCCCAAGCAATCGAAGAGTCGTAATGGTAGGTACAGCAGAAGCATCCCGCTCCGATCTTGAGCATACCGCCTCGCTGAACTAACTTGCTCCAGGTTGTGTGACTTGCAAAGCAAAGCGGCTAAAATGTGACGAGACAAAACCCTATTGTCTGCATTGCCAGAAGAGGAGCGTCGACTGCGGGGGCTACAAGAAGGATTTCAAATGGCGCACGTTCGAGGAAACAAGCTTCACTGGGAAGGCAGCTTCTCCAAGGATAAGAAAGGGTTGGTTCAAGTCCATGGCCATAGCAAGAACCATTGACTGAGCGTAACTACTAGACTTCGTTCCCTCGAAACATCCAAAACAAGTTCCTGGAAGCCCAACAATTTCAGATGGGACTGGCTCCACAACCAGTACTACAGTCGCATATCCCCAATCAACCTATACTTTTTCACCGCGACCCATGATCCTGCCAGACCCTCAAGTACAACAGCAAACTTTCCCAGATGTGCAAAACCACTTTCCCCTCGATCTTTCTGCGTATACACACCATGTCCGGCCACCACCCATGTTCGCGGACAATTCACAACAACCCATTTCAACACCCAGCACAATCAACTCGACCTTTGACGATGGAAGTACCCTCCATTCCTCCATCACTGCCGCATCAAGCCTGACTTCTGGTCAATCACCTCGATTGATCGACCTTCTCCTACCAGGTACCGATCTCAACGTTCCGTCACAGGACTACCTGGATTATCGGCCGCAGCAGTCGAATAATCCATATCAGCCGGGTGGTTATCTTCCGGAGCAAATGGATATACTAGATCCAGACGAAGACGTTGAAGAGATTGTACGGCAACCAGATCCAGCTGAGGCGTGGGTTATGCGTTTGCCATCGCCGTCGCTGTCGAATTCGTCATCGTCCTCGGAGGAATCATGCCTTGATAACGGTACAAGCCTTTATAGGCAGCCTCGAATGCTCCCGGGCAGTCCAGAGATGCTCATGTTGCGATTCGATCAACAAACTTGTGGGATCCTATCAGTCAAGGACGGTCCAACCGAGAATCCCTGGAGGACTATGATATGGCCTTTAGCCCGAGAGTCTCCTGCGCTATATCATGCCATCAGCTCAATGACTGCATTCCACACATCGAAAGAAAAGCCGGGTTTACGGGTTGAGGGGATGGAACATATGCGACGCAGTATTCGATATTTGGCTAACGGAATTGAAAACATGCGGACAGATACTGCCTTAGCAACAACACTAGTTCTTGCATTTTCAGAATCATGGGATCAGCATATCTCCACTGGAATAGAACATCTTCGTGGGGCCAAGATCTTGGTAAATCAAGCATTGGCAAAGTACAGGCAGAACTCCCTAACTAGTCAAGAATTTGATCGACTGAAGTTTCTCTGCAACACCTGGGTATATATGGACGTTATCGCTCGACTGACTTCTGTCGATGACGACGAATCTAATGACTTTGATGCCGTCATGACACTACCAGACGGTCCTTTCCACACGCATAATGAAGTCGATCCTCTTCTGGGATGTGCAAGTACCTTGTTCCCACTAATTGGCCGCGTTGCGAATTTGGTGCGTCGAGTGCGGAAGAGCTCAAGAAATTCCATCAACATCATTTCCCAAGCCAATGACTTGAAAGCCGCAATCGAAGATTGGCAGCTCCCCACAGGGTTTGAACCACCTGAAGATCCTACGTCAGAAATACAACATAGTATGCAAACAGCAGAAGCATACCGATGGGCGACACTGTTGTACCTCCATCAAGCGGTCCCGGAAATACCCTCTCGAAGCGCAGCAGAGCTGGCGCAGGAAGTTCTGAGATTCCTTGCGACGGTACCACTTGGTTCTAGAACCATTATTGTCCAAATATACCCTCTACTGGCTGCCGGTTGCGAGGTTTCTGCTCCTGAAGATCGCCAATGGGTACAGAATCGTTGGGCGGCGATGATGCAACGTATGCTCATCGGTAACCTTGACCGCTGCTGGGAAGTCATCAAAGAAGTCTGGGACCGTTGTGATACCGATGAAGCCGATAAACGCAGGCAACAACATCGACGAAATGCTTCTCACACCATGCCACACGGTTTTACGTCACCAACTCACGAAAGGATGAAGAGGAAATTTAAGAGTGAAGACGACGTTATTTCCCCATTTGATTGGCCAGAGGATTTGGGAGGCGGGAAGCGGAGAGCTACCGCTCAGGATTTTATGGGATCGGATTTTGGGATGGTGAGAATTGAGCAGCCGCGGAGCAAGTCGGTGGATGTCATGCAGGACATGGATGTTGCGAAGACAGTTAGGGGAAGGTTGCACTGGCTCGGGGTTATGAAAGATTGGAAGTGGGAAGGTGAGTTTGACACGTCTTTCTCTGTGAATGCCAAGGCTAACATTTGGAAGTTCTCCTTGGGTGAATTGTTCCTGCGGGCGTCCCTATTCGTCTTTCGCTATTTTGAGTCATTCGGTCTACAAATGTTTGCGCCTTTTAGCGTTGCTAGCGCTTTCGTACTTCTTCTGGATTGTCAAGGAGTTCACCCAACAGCCTGGGTTTTGCGGTAGGAGGGGCGTTCATCCCTTGTATAGAGCAGGCGCAATTGAAATATATGGAACATCGCCGTGGCTTTATATAGGAGTCAAGGAACGGTCTCGCGATCCAGCCAAATACTATGATCTATCACAACGTCACGCTTGTCTGCTACTACAAGGGCAGGTTATTCCTGCGTCCGAAGTCCGGATGGGCTTTTGGTTTAAGCTGCTGGATCGTCATGGAGGGACCGCCCACTACCTTATTTTACGTAGGATAAGTTACTGTAGCCTGGTAAAAAAGTTTATATAGGGTTGAGATCTACGTGGTGGACCGAGTATCTTCTGAGTCGCATCAGCACATCAGCGAATTGTCGGATTGTCGATGTAGAGGTTAAGCAATGGTTCAAGGCTGACTTTCTATGAGAAGAACGTTTGGTTGAGCAACCAGGCTGACTATTGCCTTTTGAATATTGTGGAGGCTGACGAGGCGTAAAAACTTAACGCCCGCACAGACTGCTATTAGCTCAGTGCATGTGTCGCGAGCCTTTGTGCCAGGTTTACAACTCGTCCGACTTCAATGGTGGTCAAGTAAAGGTTGTTCTGGGGAAGCCTATGTAATACTCCACTGAAATCGACGTAAAGGTAATTAAAGAGCTACTCCATTCGATGCATCCACTACTTGTGACTTTCAATCTCCAATTCTTGCTAAATACTTTGTTGTCTACTCCGTTTTTGAAAGGAGCCTTGTGAGCCTTATTTCTTGTGCTGTTACATTTAGTTGGATTCTGACCTTCAAATTGGATCTTGAATATCTCCGACCATCAATGGACTGAATCCATAGTTGTCTTAAAGGTAGCCTCGATAGAATGGCAGACCCACTCTGGATTACTCGCCTCTCGACATCCCGGCCAGTGAGATTCGATTGTTGAGGATATCACGTACAGAAAACGACTCGGAGGAGATTTGTTGCTATCTGGATCACGTCTCACTCAACGATGGCCCACCGTATAGAGCTTTGTCCTACCGCTGGGGAGATAAGAAAATTACTAGGCAGATCGAAATCAACGGATACAAGAAGCGTACAACGGAGAACCTAGAGGCTGCACTTCGTGAACTACCCAGGCAAGGATACAATACCCTCTGGGTGGATGCTCTCTATATCAACTAAGCTGATCTCGTTGAACGAGGATGGCAAGTACTGCGAATGGCAGATATATACTCAAAGGCTTCTGAAACTATAGTTTAGCTTGGCGTTGCAACTGATCGAGGTCTTAGCAGAGGCCAGTATGAAAGATGGAGGTAGCACGTTATCCGAAGAAGCTACTGAAGCGCTTGAGTGGCTCAAGGACAATCCAATGGAGAACAAATACAAAGATCACTGGACGGCATTACAAAAATAATACCAGAGGTCGTACTGGAACAGAATGTGGATTATACAGGAAATCGCGTTTGCCAAAAAGATTATGATATTTTGTGGCCGAAGACACACCGCTTGGGATATAATGGTCAAGGCAACGAACGCAGTTATGCCCGGAGACAAGACGCTTCGTCATTACTTGACTGTGCATAGATTGAGGAATGCCACTGGGATGGGTGATGTTTTGGGAATAGCCGCACTCCGCAAGCTTACGCAAGATGCCTCAGAGCAACCTGGCGAGTACGCAACCCTTTTGAGTACTATCGCACACTCACTCAAATCGCTAGCAAAAGATCGTAGAGACAAGATCTATGCTCTGCTCGCCTTGACTAGTGACGGGCGGAGTCTCGTTCCCCTACCGGACTACGAAATATCTTTCCAACGATTGTTCACTGCTCTAACAACTTCAATGGTTGTTGCCACGAAAGACCTTGATGTAAGTTGTTATGGTTATGGAAAGTGGAGTTCCCAGGCAGATCTACCGTCTTGGGTCCCAGATTGGGGTAATGAGCTGCCCCAAACGTTGGTTACGGACAACCAGGACGATAACCTTTACAATGCCACTGGGTCTTTGAAAGGTCGACTTTATCGCAGAAGTCTAGCTATCACAGAATTCGTTAAGAATGGTCTCGTTCTCAAAGTGAAAGGCTTTCCTTTCGATATGATTGAGGGGCTTGGTGCTGTCGAGGCCAGCTTTCAAAAGGACACTGACAATCCAGATCATCGACTCGTCCAGCCAAAAACGATCACCAGTCCATATGTTTCTGAAGGAGGAATCTTGCATGCAATCTAGTACAATATGATGCTAAATGAAAAACAGTATCAAAGTTTCACACATGGCCTTCTGAACCTGATATCACTTGTCTTGGAAGCCGCAGACCGAGCCGCACTCCCACAAGAATTCAGCGTCGCCCTTGCCCTCTGGTGCCGTAACAACAGATCTTTCAAAATCCACGAACGGGAACTAATAGATCGGTGGCGTCAATGGTCTACGTACGGAAATTTGGACTCACTGGATTTGGAAAATATTGTCAAAACCCTTTCATATAAAGAGCTGAGGACTTTGGCCGCTTTGCAAGCTACAACGCTTTCCAGAAGACTTCTCATGACCGAGCAAGGGTATATTGGCATGGCGCCTACTGAAGCTAGGAAAGGGGACAGAATTTGTCTGTTGCTGGGGTTTAGGGTGCCGGTACTATTGAGAAAGCTTGAGGAGGGAGGATACGAGTTGGTTGAGGATGTCTACGCACATGGAATCATGAATGAGAGACTATGAGTGAGGAGAGTTATCGAAAATTGGAAGATAATGAGATTCACTGATATCATGCATCTGGATCACAGCCACATCCGGATGAATCTTCGTTTGCAGTACATCTCACTCATTCTCCTTATCTGCATGGGTTGCGGAAAGAATAATCTGGACCAACTGCGCCAATGCTGCACAAGATTCTAAATCAAAGTGTCTCTCGAACACCGAGGCTGAGCTCTCTGATGGAAACCAGAGTACATGAAGCGAGGCATAAGGACAGACACCCACGCGCCCGAAAAACGAATATAGCAGGATACGGGCTCAACGACAAACAGAGTGGCTGGGCGTATACTTTTTGAAATGCAGCAGCAATAGAAACTCATTGAGACAAAGGTCATCACGGTTCGCTCCAAAACTAAACAATAGCATCAACAATAGCCCAGAAAGCCAATTCAAACAACTTCCATATTCAGAGACCCGCCCTCTCACTCGTTAGTCACTACAATCCATATACAAACTGTCCCCCGACGAATAAGCCGTCTCAACGCTATGTCTCGAGGAGCTACTCGCTCGCTGCGACATCGACTCGCTAGTCTCGCTTCCCCCGGAAGAACCAGCTGCCCTCGGCGCAGACACCGAGGGATTAGATGTGTGCGAGGGCGAAGGGGTAAGGGGGCCATGGCACTCATCTGCCGCCCTCTTCGCCGTCAACTCCCTAAACCGCTCCGCCGACAGATAAACCACACCCCTCGGCTTGCCCACCTCGCCCGGGACATTTCTCTCCTCTGCCTCCGTCCTCCCCGCCCTCTCCCTCGCCTCCTCCTGCTTCTTCCGCGTCAATCCAAGAATATACGCCGTGCTCGGATACGCGACCTGGCTCGGCGACGTAAGCACCTGATCCGCAGTGCGCAGGTTCACCATTTGGGGCTGGGATTTTGTCTTGGGCAGCTTCGGGGCGGGTTTTTGGGGAGCTGGAGAGGAAGGGGTAGGGTTGGAGGCTGCGCGGGGTTGGGCGGGGTTGGCGGGGGGCTGGGTCGTGGGCGATGAGGGCTGCGCGGGCTTTGTGTTGGGCGTTTGGGAGGGCGAGGACGAGCGCGGAGAGCCGCCGTAGGCGTGGGTGGTGGCGTTGACGACGGGGCGGGAAGGGGGGAGAGGGTCCGCGACGCGGGTGGAGTGGGAGCAGCCCATTTCGAACGACCACTCTGCAGTTGGAGGTATATTTTCTGTGGACGCCGCGAATGGATGCGCGGGTTCTTTGGGGATAGTGTGGGGGGTGTGTGTGTGTGTGTGTGTGTGGTTTGCGAGAGTCAGAAGGAATTAGGAAGGAATAGAAAAAAAGGGGGGGTTTTTTCGAAAATCAGTCTAGGCGTGTTCTTCACAATGGACATGAAAGGGAGGAGGAAACAAAGGAAGAATGAAATGTTGAACAAGGGGGTTTGTGAAATTCGAATAATCTGTTGAGACAATGAAAGAGGAAGGAGATGAAAGGGAATGTTACGAGAGAGGGATGAGGGGGGTTGGAAAGAGGTTTCTGTGGGCAGCGTACGAGAAATTGTTAAAGATAAATTTGCAGAGGAGTTCGAACAGGGTACAAGAAGGAAGAGAGGGTATGAATGATACCGAACAGAGGATTTTGAAAAAAAAAAGTGGCAATCAAGCAAACCTCGACATCCAATCCAGCAAGATAACAACCCAGCGCACCCAACTCCCCACACCTCCCCGTGGAAACCAGCAACTCAGAAAAGAAAGAACCCCCAACCCCCCCCCCAATTTAGAAAAGTACAGCACGAAGGACCAACGCCCCAAAAAAAAAACTTTACATTCACTGCAATCACTCAGAACCCACTCTAAAACCCCACCTTCACCCTCACCCATCCCCTTCTTCTCCAACCCCAACCCAACCCAACCCATCCACATATATTTTTTCTTCTCTCCTATCCTTCTTCCCTTCGCCTCGAACACTCCGCGCGGGGCGGGGGCGGCGGGGGGGGGGGGGGGCGGGGGCGGGGGCGCGCGCGGCGGGCGGGGGGGGGCGCGGCCCGC
>JAABUZ0100002470.1_pt1 | contig 30589 bp, 25 predicted proteins | sample 5562091 | NCBI WGS metagenome assembly JAABUZ01 (sample SAMN12813069, study PRJNA571459) | rock metagenome | isolation source: Antarctica rocks | place: Antarctica: Victoria Land, Linnaeus Terrace sud | collected 2015-12-21
GGTCAGCGTGCTGGACGCGCACGGCGGGGCGCTCCTGCGCACCGTCACGGTCGGCCCACACCCCTTCGTCATGGCGGTCGATGGACGGAGTAGCCGCGTCTTCGTCACCAGCCTGGGCGCCATGGATGCCGCGGGTCACCTCACGGGGCCGGGCAGCGTGAGCGTGCTCGACGCGCGTAATGGGGCGCTGTTGCGCACCCTGCCGGTGGGCGTGGAACCGGCCGTGATCGCGGTCGATGAGCGCGCCGGACGCGCCTTTGTCGTCAACGTAGCCGGCGACAGCCATGATGCGCTGGCGGCGGCCCGCTCACTCGTACCGGGACTCCCGCGGCCGGCGCCACCCTGCAACAGCTACGGGCAGGTTAGCACCCGCTGCCGCCTCGCCCCCGGCAGCGTGACCGTCCTCGACGCCACACGCTAACCCGTCGTCATACCCTTGCGCCTGGTGCGCTACTACCGGCGGACCCGTACGCGCCGGACCTCGATTGTTACGAGCGCGTTCTCCAAGGACTGTCCCGTCAGCAGCGCCAAGCCGTCCGCGATAATTTGCAAGCGTTGCCCAATGGCGAGCGTGTCGGGCAGGCGCACGACTACGATCCCCGCATGCGGCGGTTGATACTGCAGGAGGTTGCCGAAGCCGAGATCGGCCGTGATGATGGTGTCTCCCTGGACTTGGGCATAGGCGTACACCGCCGGATCGGGCTGCCCGCGCAGCCCCGCCTCGATGACGTGCTCCGCGCTATGGCCCGCCGCACGTAGGCGCCCGGCCAAGTCGCGTGGTAAGTTCTCATCGACCAGAAAGCGCCACCCAGCGGAGGGTTCCACTGGCCCCATTGGCGTGCTTCCTACTTCGCTACTGTTCTCAGGCGCCGGGGAGGACATAGATCGTTTCCGCTGCCAAGAGCTCGGCGGCGTACCCCAAAGCCGCCCGTACCTGCTCCTCGGTCAGCGCGTACGCGTGCATCATCGCCTCGATACTCTCACCTCCGGCGAGTTGCCCAACGACCAGCCGTACCGGGATGCGTGTCCCGGCGAGCACGGGCGCGCCATGTGCAAGGTGTGGGTCGACGACGACCCCTGGGTACACCTCACCTTTCCTGTCCATTGCTTTCACTCCTCTCCTTGCCTTGGTCGGCGGCCATGTCCCTCCCAAGGAGGAGGGCTCATGAATTGTCCTGGGAGCGCGGGCGTCTCGCCCGTCCCCGCGTTCGGGGGGCGGACGCGGGGACGGGCGAGACGCCCGCGCTCCCAGTGGGACCCGCCGACTTTTCATGGACCCTGGCCCTGGGAGGACGCCGGTGGGGCGCCTATGAGATGTCGTACAGCATGGCGCGGATGGCGCGGATGTCGCTGCGCAGCTGCGGGTTCTCGTTTTTGAGCTCCTTGGCGATCTTGTCGCAGCCGTGCATGATCGTACTGTGGTCGCGCCCGCCGAGCAGTTGGCCGATACCCGGCAGCGAGGCGTCCGTTTCCTCGCGCATCAGGTGCATCGCCACCTGGCGCGGCAGGGACACCGCTTTGTCGCGGGCAGGGCTCTCCAGCACCTTGAGTTCGGTCTGGTAGTACTGCGCCACCGCTTTTAGCACCTCCGGCGCCGTCACCTTGCGCTTGTGCGAGGGGGCCAGCGCGTCGAGCGCCTCGGCGGCGAGCTTGTCGGTCACGGGAACGCCCAGGGTGAGCGCCGTGTGGATGACCTTCTTGAGCGTGCCCTCGAGCTCGCGGATGTTGCTCTGCCCCGCGCGGCGGGCGATGTACTCGATCGCGGCCGGCTGCACCGGCACCTTCTGGCGCTCGGCTTTGGTGCGCAGGATCGCCACGCGCGTCTCGAAGTCGGGCAGGTCGACCTCGGTGATGAGGCCCCACTCGAAGCGCGAACGCAGGCGCTCAGTCAGCGTGCTCATCGCGTTGGGCTTGCGGTCGCTCGTCATCACGATCTGTTTCTGGTTCTGGTGCAGCTCGTTGAAGGTGTGGAAAAACTCCTCCTGCGTGCTCTCTTTGTTAGCCAGGAACTGGATGTCGTCGATGAGCAGTACGTCGACACCGCGGTAGCGCTCGCGGAAATCGTCGATGTACGACTGCTCTTTCTTCACGAACGACTGGATCATCTCGTTGGTGAACTTCTCGCTCGTGGTGTAAACGACCTGCTTGTCGGGGAAGTTTTGGCGTACTTTATGGCCGATGGCGTGCAACAGGTGCGTCTTGCCGAGCCCGACATTGCCCCAGATGAAGAGCGGGTTCCACTGCTGGCCGGGGTCGTCGGCGACGGCCGTCGCCGCGGCGTAGGTCAGGCGGTTGCTCGCGCCGACGATGAATGTCTCGAACACGTAGTCGGGCAGGAGCGAGGACTGGGTGTGTGGGAAAAGAGTCATGGTAGGTTTCTCTTGATGCGGGCGTTTCGGCATGGACACCGCGTTGTGCGTCGACGTCGCGGGGCCGCCCCCCTGACCGCCATTAGACGGGGCGACGACGTAGCGCACGGCGCGATGTCCGTGGCCGACGCGCTGCATCGCGCTCGTCACTTTTCCATTTAGTTTACGTTCCAACCATTCTTTATGGAAAGTCTCCGGGACCGCGATGGTCAGGGCGCTGTCGTCCTCGGAAACGACGCACGTCTTTCGCAGCCATGTATCATAGTTCTCTTTGGTGAGGACAAGTTGCAACTCGCCAAGGGCGGCTTGCCAGATCTGCTCGCCGGTCGTCATCATGTGTCCTTAGTCGATGGTCGATGGTCGATAGTCGATGGTCGATAGTCGATGGTCGATAGTTAAGGACGGCGATGCTCACCACGTCTTTAGGGGCAGCGTTACATTAGGCGCCCAGTTAGTCCATTGTGAGCGAGTCACTAACGACTATCGACCATCGACCATCGACTGGGTTTCGGCAGGGAGGTACTCCGCATAGGGTAGCATGCGGACGGCCGGCTGACAATGGACGTTCGCCCGTTTGGCGGGGGCAATCGCGGCGGCTGTGTAAAAACGCGACATCCTTTAAACCGCGCGGGTAAACTGCGCGGGCGGGCGGTTCAGGTCGTGGACGGCGCGCCTTTCCGATCCCATGTACCGCCGTGGGTTTCCGATCCCATGTATCACCGTGGGTTCAGCGCATCGGTGAGGCCGTCGCCGCACAGGTTGATGCCGAGCACGGAGAGAGAGATGGCGAGGCCGGGGAACGCGACTTCGCTCCACGCTTCGAACATATGTTCCGTCCCGGCATTGAGCAACGCGCCCCAGTCCGCCGTTGGCGGCTGTGTCCCCACCCCCAGATAGCTGAGCGCCGAGGCCGCGACAATAGCGCTACCCAGACTCAGCGTTACTTGCACGATCAGCGGGTCGAGGACATTGGGCAGGACCTGACGCCACACGATATGCGCGTTGCCGTGTCCAACGGCGCGCGCCGCGGTGATGTAGTCCCGCTCTCGTACCTGCCGTGTGCTCGCTCGCGCCAGACGCGCATACAGCGGGATACCGGCAACGCCGAGGGCAACGACCGTCGACGCCACGCCGGGGCCGAGCATGGCAATCACGCCCAGAGGCAGGAGGAGGCCGGGGAGGGCAAGCTCGATGTCGACCAGACGCATGAGGATGTCGTCCAAAAGGCCCCCGCTGTAGCCCGTGACGAGCCCCAGCGAAACGCCAATCCCGGCCTCGATCGCCACGACACCGAGACCGAGCGGCAAGGAGATGCGGCCGCCATAGAGGACCCGGGACCACAGGTCACGACCCAGGTAGTCCGTGCCAAACCAATGGCTGCCCGACGGGAGTTGATCGATCGCCAGAAAATCGTGGTACCTGTTCGGGTCGTAGCGGGCGATCGTCGGGGCCAGGAGCGTCAGGGCGGCAATAAGCAGGAGCAGCGTCAGACCGCTCATGGCGCTCGGGTCGTGCAGCAGGCGGCGCAGCGCTAGCCGGCCCCCCGACGAGGATACCACCGCGCCGGCGCCGTCTTCATCGCGGCGTTCCTCTACGGGTGTCAACCGTGTGTTAGCAGTGACCATCTCGCTCTCCTTTCGATTCGATCTCTCGCCGTCATCAGGCGTCGGTGATGCGCGGATCAAGTAGGGTATAGGAGATATCGATTAGGAGATTGGCCGTGCTGTACACGAGGGCGATGAAGAAGGTTGTGCCCTCGATCAGCGGATAGTCGCGGCTGCTGATGGCATTCAGCATCATCGTCCCCAAGCCCGGCCAGGCGAAGACGTTTTCCACGATGATGACGCCGTTCAGCAGGCCGGCCAGGATGAGGCCGAGGGCCGTCAGCGCCGGGATGAGGGCGTTCCTCATGGCGTGTTTCAAGATGACGGCCCGCGCGCCCAGACCTTTCGCACGCGCCGTGCGGATGAACTCCTGCTGCAGGGCGCCCAAGAGTGAGGCGCGCATATAGCGGGTTAGCACGGCGCCGATGAACGCCGCGATCGTGACCGCGGGCAGCACGATGTGGCGCACGTCCCCGCTGCCGGCCACGGGGAGCCAGTGCAGTTCGACGCCGAAGATGAGCGCGAGCATGGTCCCCAGCCAGAAGTTGGGGACCGAGATGCCGAGCACGGCCAGACCGGCAATGGCCGTGCCCAGGGGCGTGCGCTGGCAGACGGCGGCGAGGATACCGGCGAGAAGGCCGCCGAGGGTCGCGAGCAGCAGCGCGCAGGCGGCCAACGCGGCGGTGTAGGGGAGGCGCTCGCCGATCTCCTGGACGACCGGCCGATTGTCGGCGAAGGAGCGCCCGAAGTCGAGGCGCGCGGCGTGGGCGAGGAAGTCGCCGTACTGGACGAGCAGCGGCCGGTCGATGCCGAGCCGGCGCCGCAGGCTCTGCACGTCCTGAGCCGTGGCGCGTGCCGACCCACCCTGCGGCGCCTGGGCCTGGGCGACCATGGCCTCGGCCGCGTCGCCGGGGACCAGCCGGAACGCGACGAACACGAGGGTCAACACGAGCCACAGGGTCGGGATCGCCAGCAGGACTCGCCGCGCGATGTGCCGGATCATATGTCGTTATCCTCCATGGTCAGGCGCGCGTTACGTGCCGACGTAGACGTCACGGAACACCGGGAAGAGACCCCCGGCCCGCCTATGCCAGCCCTTGATGCGCGATCGGGTCGCGATGGTGATCGATCGGCTGAAGAGCGGGGCGACGACGACGTTCGCATTCATAAACCGCTGCAGCCGCGTCAACGTCTTGGCGGCCTCGTTCGGATCGATCGTGTCGCGGCTTTGCGTGATCAGGCTGTCCAAGGCGCCGCTACGGTAGAACGTGAAATTGTAGCTGCCGGCCAACCCCACCTGGCTGGAATGGAAGGAGCCATAGAGGTCGTTGCCGCTGAAAGGCTGGATGAGCATATCATACGCCCCCTTCCGGTAGAGGGTCTGGGCGTCCAACACGGACTTGACGACGACGTCAACCGTGACCCCCACCTGCGCCAACTCGGCCTGGATGAACTCCGCGGACGTTGGCCACGCGGGGATGTTGTACACCAGGAGCGTGTACGGGCCAGTGATGTGGTTGGCGGCGAAGATCTTCTTGGCGTCGGCCGGGTCGTACAGCGGCGCATAGCGCTTGGACTGGGCGTCGTAGAACGGATCCAACGCCGGGACCACGCTGTACGCCGGCGTGCCCTGGCCGGCCAGCACGACCTTGACCAGCGTCTCCCGGTCGATCGCCTCCGCGAAGGCCCTGCGGACCGCCACCGTGTCGAAGGGGGCGCGGGCCGTGTTGAAGCCGAGATACTGCTCCTGCGACTCGTCAAACTGGTGCAAGATGATGTCGGGGTTGTGCTGGACGCGCGGGAGCTGTGGACCAAGGACGCGTACGACGTCAAGATCGCTCGTGAGCAGTTCGCTCACGGTTGTGGTCGGGTTGACGACGGCCTTGAACGTGAGGGACGACAGGCGCGGCGGACCCTGACGCATCCAGGGTGGATTCCAGGTATGCAGTGGATTAGGCGTGAGGGTGACGCTGCTGTAACCTGGTCCCACGCTCGCCACCTTGAATGGCCCGCTCCCGATTGGGGACAGGCAGGCATTCTCGCCCAACCGCGGCTCGGCCAGCGGATCGAGGATACCGAGATAGCTGTTCGTCAGATTATCGAGTAAGGGCCGGGAGGGCGCGGGCAGGATCAGGCGCACGGTGTACGTGTCCGGAGTTTCGACCTTGTCGATCAATCCCAGATAGCGCCCCACGGGGGCCCACTTGGCATCCTGCTCCAGCGTGTATTTGACGGCTCGCGCATCCAGCGGATCGCCGTTCGAGAAGCGCACCCCATGGCGGAGGGCGAACGTGATCCACCTGCCGCCATGGCTGAATGTCCAGGTGAGGGCCAGATCGGGACGGACAAGCCCGCGCTCATCCATGCTCAGCAACGTGTCGAAGACCTGGGCCCAGATGTCGTCATTGAGCCCCGTCGTGTACTTGAGCGGGTCGAGGCACCCGGGCTCGAAGAAGAGTCCCGCGTTGATGACGCCGCCGGCGTGCCGCGCCGGCGCGGCTCGATCGCTGTGCCCCGGCGCGCGATGCCATGCCGGGAAGGAGGAGTGCGCCCAGCGTAAGGAGCGCCGCGAGTAGCCGTGAAGCTTTCCAGATCGGTGAGAATCGGACTATCATTTTAGTGTCCTCCCAAGGTACATGATGTTAGGCTGACGTTACACCCTTCAAGGCAGTTTGGCAAGAGCGTGGTCTCCTGCTGGTAGTGGTCTCCTGTGCGGACGTAGGGAGATGGGCGCTACTGTACGACAATCCGCTTCCACACGCCCGGTGTTCCCTTGTCCACACAGAGCCAGAGGGTCGCATGCGCGTCCACGACCAGTGTTCCCGGTACATGCGCCCCGGTGTGGGGCGCCCCGGCCGTGTCGGACGGTACCAGGCGCAACGGGGCCGTGCCACCGGCGAGGACCGCGCCGTATCCCGTCACGCTCACGCCGCGCATGGCCGCGTCCTCGCCGGTGGCATAGACGCCGTCCCCGCTGCCCCCCTCGGCGAACACGCCGCAGGGGCGCGGGCTCGTCCCTGCCCCGCCGCGGACGCCGCCGCCGAGGGCGTGAAGTCCAGCCCCGTGCGCGCCAAGGCTGCTGGCTATGACGGCGTCGGCGCCCGTCGTTTCGGCATAGACGGCGGGTCCCGCCACGCTGGTCACGTACACGCCGCCCCGCAGGCTCTCTATCTGCAGGCCGGTCCCACTGCTCGTGATACGGATTCCCGGCCCGCGCTCGGTCACGATCCGCACCCCGATCATTCCGTCGGCGCCCGTCACATGTAGCGCTATGCCGTCGTCAGCGGTCACGCCTATGCCATCCGCGCCATCCGTCCTTTGGATCGCCGGCGCGCCGTTTCCCTCCTTCAGTGCGGCGAGCTCCGCGATCAGGCGGGCATGTTCGTGCGCCAACGCGTCTAGCCGCGCCGCCAGGAGATCCAGCGTCGCCGCGCCGGCCGCGCCATCCACCTGCCTGCTCTTCTGGCGTGCGATCTGTCTCATGTCCACTCCATCCATCTATCCTGAATTATTCACCACGGAGACACGGAGACACGGAGAGAGAGGAAAAGGGGTCAACGTCCCCGGTAGGCCGCGGGCAGAGCGCCATGAAGTCCTAAAAAATCTCCGTGTCTCCGTGTCTCCGTGGTGCAATGGGTGTTCATGAATAATGCAGGCTATACGTTGCGCTGGAGAGATCAATCGTCGCCGCGCGGCTGCCAGCTTGGCACGAATTGCAGGCCGCCCGGATGGGCGGGGCGCTGGTCGCTCCCGTCGGCGTTCATGATGTAGACGTACCGCTCTGTTGCGTCGAGGCCGTGGACGAAAGCGATACGCGTGCCGTCGGGCGACCACACCGGCCCGAAGTCGGTGGCGGACCCGTTGGTGAGCTGCGTCTGTGCGCTCCCGTCGGCGTTCATGACGAAGATGTGGCCGTTGCCGTTGGCGTCACCGCTCTCGTAGGCGATCCTCGCGCCGTCCGGCGACCAATCGGGCAGCTGGCTCTTTACACCCGCGTCGAAGGTGAGTTGGGTCTGGCCGCTCCCGTCCGCGTTCATCACCCACACCTGCCCGATCCCCGTCCGGGCGCTGATGAAGGCGATCTTGCTCCCGTCCGGCGACCAGCGCGGGTAGAGGTCGCTGCCGGCGGCGGTAAGCTGGACCAGCCCGCTGCCGTCGGTGTTCGTGACGAAAATATTGTTACTGGTACTATTCGGCAGCGAGCCGCCGAAAGCGATCTTGCGGCCGTCGGGCGAGAAATTGGGGAAGGTCATGAAGCCGCCCAGGCGCGTCACCTGTTCCTGGTCGCGGCCGTTCGCCCTCATCGTCCAGATCTCGAACGTCCCACCGCGGTTGCTGCAGAAGGCGATATACCTGCCGTCGGGCGACCAGCTCGCGCAAGCGTCGAACGAGGGGTCGGCGGTGAGCCGGCGCAGGCCGCGGCCGTCCGGCCGCACCGCGTAGATATCGACGTTGCCGTTCACATTTATGGCGAAGGCAAGCCGGCCGTTGCCCTCACCCGGATAGGCCGCGCGGGCGGCGGGGTTCGCGCCAAAGAGACCCGGCGCGAGGACCGCGATGAATAGTAGCGCGGTGAGCCGCAGCGAGAACAGGGCCGCGGCCCGTCCGCGACGAGAGAACCATGTCATGATGAGCCTCCTTACTGGCGCCGGTCACACAAAAACCGGCGCACGATGTGACCTATTCGACCTAGCAGAGCGCTGTGAACAGACTGCGTACTTCGGACCTCCTTACACCAAGGGCGGCATCCGTAGCGCCGCCGTATCCTCGTGTCTCCATCATGCGTCCTCGCCGTCCTTTTTGCTACGGACAATCCCAACAATCGCTCCAACAATTGACGCGGACAACGTGTTTGATAGCTGCGTTGTGTGCTATCATGGCACGTAAAGCGACCAAACGGAGAGATAGCGCGCGCTACGGACCGGCGCAAGAGGGCAGCGGTCATGGACGGCGATGCGACGGTAGTCTTTGGACGCCTGCTCAGGCAGTACCGCGACGCGGCCGGCCTGACCCAGGAAGAGTTGGCCGAGCGGGCTGGCTTGAGCGCCGAGGCGATCAGCTTGCTGGAGCGCGGCGGCCGGCGCCGTCCGCACCCCTACACGGTGCAAACGCTCGCCGAAGCGCTCCAGTTGCCGGCGGCGGAGCGAGCGGCGCTTGGAGCCGCCGTGCCACGCCGGCGGCCGCACGCTCCCCTTGATGCGATCGCCCATCCTCCTGGCGGCCCTGCTCCGCCTGCCCTTGTCGGGCGCGCCCATGAGGTAGCCCTGTTGGAGCGCCATCTGGCCGGAGAGGGTCCGCCGGCGCTGCTGTTCGCGGGGGAGCCGGGCATCGGCAAATCGCGCTTGTTGCGGGAGGCGATGCAACGCGCGCCGCGCCTGGGTTGGCAGACGCTGCAGGGCGGTTGCCAGCGGCGCGGCGGGCAGGAACCCTACGCGCCCCTGCTCCAGGCGCTGGAGAGCTACCTGCGCCGTCAGACCACCACGCAACCGCGGCAGGACCTACAAGGCTGCGCCTGGTTGGTCCACCTACTGCCCGAGTTGGCGGAGCGGCGGATCGAGCCCCTGCCACCGTGGCATCTATCGCCCGAGCAGCAACGCCGCTTGATGTTCGCGGCGGTGGGACGCTTGCTGAGCAATGTGGCGGGGACCGCGGGGACGTTGCTGGTGCTCGACGACCTGCAGTGGGCCGGCTCCGACGCCCTCGATCTGCTGACCACCTTGCTACACGCGACGCCCGAGGCGCGCCTGCGCGTCGTCGGGGCCTATCGTGATACCGAGGCCGGTCCCGCGACGCCGCTTGCCGTCACACTGGCCGACCTGGCGCACGCGGGGCTGGCCGCGCAGCAGAGCCTGCAGCCCCTGGCGCCCGATGACGCCACCGCCCTGATCGCGGCGCTGCTCGCCGGGGTCCTGGGTGCTGAGATCCCGGTGAGCGATGACGCGCGCGGATGGCCTGCGCAGTTGCAGGAGCGGATATTGCGTCGCGCGGGCGGGGTGCCTTTCTTCCTCCTGAGCTATGCGCAGGGGTCGCGCACGAGCGCCGTGGACGGCGGGGCGGAGGACGTGGCGCCCTGGGACGTGACGCAAAGCGTGCGCCAACGGGTAGCGGCCCTGCCCGAGCGCGCGCGCGAGGCGCTGGGCGGCGCGGCGATCATGGGCCGCGTCGTGCACGCCGCGCTCCTCACCGCCGTCACCGAGCAACCAGAGCGGGAGGCGCTGGACGCGCTCGATGCGGCCTGCCACGCCCGTCTACTGGTGGAGATAGAGGACGATGCGTATCAGTTCGCGCACGACGTGATCCGTGAGGTGGTGGAAGCCGATCTGGGCGCGGCGCGGCGGGCGATGCTGCACCGGCGCGCGGCGGAGGCGCTGGAAAGGGCGTCCGATGACCCGCCCGCCGATGCTGTCGCCTACCACTACGCGCGCACGCGGGAGCACGCCAAGGCGGGCTATTGGCTGGAACAGGCCGGTGACCGCGCCGCGGCCGGCTTTGCCAATGCGGCGGCGCTGGAGCACTACTCCGCGGGGGGGGAGCGGTTGCGCGCCGGCAAGGCCGGCGTTGCGGCGTCGCGCGCGAGCCTATCCCGCCTCGACGAGAAAGTGGGCGACCTGCGCACGCGCCTGGGTGAGTTTGCCCAGGCGGGAGACGATTTCGCGCGGGCGCGGGCGCTGGAAACGGAGCCCGCGCGGCGGGCGGAGTTAGGGCGCAAAGAGGGCGTCGCCTGGCGTTCGCGTGGGGAGTATGCGCGCGCCCTGTCGATCTTCGCGGCGGTGGAAGATGAAGGACGAACGTCGGATGGCGGGACCGTGCTGCCTGGCGCTGTGCGGGCGGCATTAGAACTGAGCAGGGGAGATTTGTATCGGGCGCAAGGAGCGTACGACGTGGCGGAGGCGGCGTTGGAGCGGGCGACAGCGCTCCTGGGCATAGATAACCTCGATGAAGCATCCAGCCGGCTCCTCGCGCGTGTGGCGCACGCCCAAAGTATGCTGGCCTTCGAGCGGCGCGACTTGGCGCGCGCGGAGGAGTGCGCCCGTCGCTGCTTGGCCCTCGCGCAGCGTGGCGACGACCAGGCGCTCGTCGCGGATTCCTGGGGGACGCTGGGGCGCATCGCCTCCTTTCGCGGGGACCTTGCCGGCGCGGAGGAGTATGGCCGGCGCGGCCTGGACGCGGCGGAGCGCCTTGGAGACCACATGGGCGTCACAAACGCCTTGACCGACCTCGGCATGAATGCCTGGTTCCGGGGAGACCTCGCCGCGGCGGAGAGATATTACGAGCGCGAATCATTGCTTTCCCGACGCGTGGGCAGCCAGCGGAGTATCGCTTTGGGCTGGGGCCGCGGCGGCATCATTGCCGGTGAGCGTGGCGACCTCGCCGTCGCGGCGCGGTGGCAGCGCACCGGCCGCCGGCTGGCCCGGCGCATCGGCGACCACGATGCGGAAGCGATCTGCTCCGTCTTCCATGCGTGGACCCTCTTGCAGGGAGGGCCGGCGGGTCCGCTCCATGGCGCGCGGCTTCATCTTGCCAGGGCGCTGCTGGCCAACGGCCGCATCCTGGCGACGACGCACCACATGGGACGTCACGCTCTGCTCGCCACGCTATTCACGGCGATGCTGCATCTGCGCCAGGGCGCGCTCCCCGAGGCGCGGGCAGCGGCGGAGGAAGTCCGGCGCATGGCCGTCGGAGGAGGGTGGCGCCGGCATGACGCCCTGGCGCGGCGTCTGTTGGGACAGTGCGCGTTGGCGCGCGGCGTTTATGACGAGGCCGGGGATCACTTGCGCGCCGCCCTGGCGCTGCAGATCGAGGACGGCGCTCACCTGGAAGCCGCCCGCACGCGCCTTGCCCTAGCGCGGACGTACTGGCGGATGGACGCGAGCGCGGCCCCTCCGCCCGGAGCGGGCTCGGCAAACGACACTGGCGTTCTCGCCCTGACTCTGTTGATGGAGGCCCGTACTGGCTTCGTCGCGAGTGGCGCGGCCCTGGACGTGACAACGGCCGATGCCGTCGCGAAGGACTGGCAGCACCGTGGTACGCAGTAGCTAGCTGTAAGAGTTTTGTAAGAATTCCGCAACCACAACGTAAGCGCCGCCCGTCATACTATAAAGAGAGACCACGGCATCAGCGCCGGCGGCCATACCGCGTATCTCGGTCATACTACAATATATAGAGAGCGATATATAGGGACACGGCCTCCGGGAGGATGTGTCGAGAGGGACAGGCAACGGATATGGAGACACATGCGCACGCTGGCGGCGCGGCCCCCGGCGGGGTAGGGGCGGGTTACCCTGGTGAGGAACGCCGCATCGGGCGCAAGGTTTTCCTGGGCGCTTTAGGCGTCGGGGTTTTGGGCGTGGCGTCGGGTGACTTTTTCAGCGGGGCGGTCAGGGGCGTGAAGACGCTTACGGAGCCCTCGGGAGCCGCGCCAGGCTTTACCATCTACCGGGTCGCGCCCGATCCGGTCTTCAACCCCAAGACATGGCGCCTCACCGTCGAAGGCCTTGTCGCCCACCGGCTCTCGCTGTCGTACCATGAGCTGCTCAACCTGCCCAGCGTGGCGAAGGTGCGTGACTATCAATGCGTGACGGGCTGGAAGGTGCCGCAGGTCCACTGGGAAGGCGTGTCGCTGCAAACGCTGGCGCGCATCGCTGGCGCTAGCGCGAGCGCCAAGTTTATCAACTTCTACTGCGCCGACGGCGTCTACTCGGAGAGTCTGCGCATACCCGAACAGGCCTTCAAACCCGATGTGATGCTCGGCTACAGTCTCAACAACCGGGCGTTGGCGCCCGTGCAGGGTGCGCCACTGCGTCTCGTCGTGCCCGAGATGTACGGCTATAAGTACGCTAAGTGGGTCAACCGCGTCGAATTCAGCGACCACCAGGTGCTAGGCTATTGGGAGCAAAACGGCTACACCGTCGACGCGTACCTCGGCACCGAATAGTTCACCACGGAGACACGGAGGCACGGAGAAAAGAATGAGGGAAAGCAACTTTTTCGCGAACACCGCGGCGCGGACGGGTAAATCCCGGTCTTTTATAAAGGACCTCCGTGCCTCCGTGTCTCCGTGGTGCAAAAGGGGGTTCTAAGATGGCTGCCGCCCCGACGATTGAGCGCTTCAACCGCACCGAGCGCGGCTTGCACTGGACACACTCGGCCAGCTTCTTTGCCCTGCTGATCACTGGCTTGTTCCTGTACTTCCCGGCGCTTGGCGACTTGGCCGCCAAGGTGTATCTCGCGCACCTGACGATCCTCAACCTGCATGTCTTGAGCGGGGCTTTCTACATTGGTGGTCCGCTGCTGTTCTGGCTGCTGGGGGACCGTCGCTCGCTACGCCGCGACCTGCACGCCCTCGACGTGTGGGACGACGACGACGTGCGCTTCCTGGCCGAGCCGGGAGCTATCCTGTCCGAGGGCCACGACCGGCCGCCGGCGGGGCGCTTCAACGCGGGGCAGAAGATCAACACGATCCTACTCGCCGCCGCCGCCATCGGCTTCGGCGTCACCGGGCTGATCCTGTGGCAGTCCAGCCACCTGCCGGCCTGGGCCGGGTTCGCGGTGCAAGGCTCGGTCAACCTGCACGACATTCTGGCCGTGGTTACGACGGCGCTCGTCGCCGGGCACATCTACCTCGCCGCGCTGCATCCCACCACGCGCCCCGGCCTCGCCGGCATCTTCGGCGGCCGCGTTAGCCGCGCGTGGGCGCGGCTGCACCACCCCAAGTGGGTGGCCGAGGAGGAAGCTGTCAGCCGTCAGCAATCAGCTGTCAGCCATCCTGAGAGTGACAAGGGTAGGTCTGGGCAGACTGGGCAAGATGACGCCGGCACAAAGCTGAGGGCTGATCGCTGATGGCTGACAACTTATGAAGATCTTAATCGTCGAGGATGAGGCCACGATGGCCGAGGTCGTGGGCCGCTACATGCAGCGTGAGGGCTACAGCGTGCGGCATGTCGCCGACGGCGCGCGGGCTATGGCGGCGGTCGACAGCTTCCGCCCCGACCTGGTGATCTTGGATGTGATGCTGCCCAACCGCGACGGCCTCGAGATCTGCCGTGAGTTGCGCGCCACGCGGGGAACGACCCCGGTGATCATGCTCACCGCGCGTGGTGAGGAGACCGACAAGATCCTCGGGCTTGGGCTCGGCGCCGACGACTATGTCACCAAACCGTTCAGTCCCGGCGAGTTGGTGGCGCGGGTCAAGGCCGTGCTGCGCCGCACCACGGCGACGACCGAACCAACTCCAGCTGAGACAATCACGGCCGGCGACCTGCGCATCGACCTGGCGACGCGTAGGGTCCTGCGCGGCGACGCCTCACTCGACCTGACCGCCAAGGAGTTCGACCTGTTGGCGCACATGGCCGCGCACCCCGGCCGCGTCTACACGCGCGAGAGCCTGCTGCACGACGTGTGGGGCTACGACTTCTACGGTGACGACAGCACCGTGACCGTGCATGTGCGCCGCCTGCGCGAGAAGCTCGAACTCGACCCGGCCAAGCCCCGCTACCTCACCACCGTGTGGGGCGTCGGCTACCGCTTCGAGGTCTAGCGCGTGACCAACACGAACGCGTGGCTGCGCCCATTGCGCGCGACAGCCTTTGCTATCGGTCTGATGCTGGCGACGACATGGGTCGCCGTGCGGATCGGCGCGTTGGTCGAAGGGCATACACGTCACAGCGTGGCGATGTTCGCTGAGTTGGAGAGCAATCTCTTTTATATCACGTTGGTGATCGCGCCGATTCTCTTCGTCGCGCTGCGGCTAAATCTGCTGGGGCGCATCCATCGCCTCCGCCTCAAATTATTCGCCGCTCTCGTCGTAGGGCAGACCGCGGCGTTCGTCGCCGCGGTCGTGGCGGCCAAGAATAAACTGGCGATGCCGTTCGATCCGCCTATCGACGGTCTATTTGCCGTGCTGCTAGTTTATGCGTCCGTGCTGTCACTGGCGCTGTTTTACCTGTTAGCTAACTCGCTGGCGTCTTCACTGGGCGCGATACGCGCCGGCGCGGCGCGCATCGCCGAGGGTGACCTGGAAACGTGCGTCGCCGTCGACACGCGTGACGAGCTGGCCGACCTCGCGGCCGACCTCAACCTCATGGCCGGCCGCCTCGCGGACGTGGCGCGTCAGGAGCGCCGCATGGAGCAGTCCCGCCGCGAGTTGATCGCGGCCGTGTCGCACGATCTGCGCACGCCGCTCGCGGCCATCCGCGCCACCATCGAGGCCATCCTCGACGGCGTGGTGACCGACGAAGAAACGGTCACGCGCTACCTGCGCACGATGCGTGACGGGACCAAGGAGCTCAGCCGCCTGATCGACGATCTCTTCGAACTCTCGCGCATCGAGGCGGGCGCCCTGGCGCTCACGCCGGCGCCGACGTCGCTGGAAGACCTGCTCTCAGAGACGCTGGAGCGCATGACGCCGCAGGCCACGGCGCGCGGCGTGGCGCTCGACGGGCGCGCCGCGCCCGGCTTGCCGATGCTCCCGCTCGACGCGCGCCAGATCGGGCGCGTGCTGGTCAACCTCGTCGACAACGCCCTGCGTCACACCCCCGAGGGCGGCCAGGTCAGGGTGGAGGCGTGTCGCGCGGACGGGGCGGTGCGCGTCGAGGTGACGGACAGCGGCGCGGGCATCGCCCCCGCGGACCTGCCGCGCGTTTTCGAGCGCTTCTACCGGGGCGACAAGTCGCGCTCACGCGAGCACGGCGGGGCGGGCCTGGGGCTGGCCATCAGCAAGGGCATCGTCGAGGCGCACGGCGGCGTCATCTGGGCCGAGCCTGCCATCCCCCACGGCGCCCGCGTCGCCTTCACTCTCCCCCTCACGCGTGACGCCGCCCGGCCATAGCCTTTTCCACTTCCGCGGCGTCCTGCTCCGCTGGTTGGCGCCATATCCACCCCGCTCCCACGACCAGCAGTGTGAGCAGCGCGCCGATGAGCAGCGCACCGGGCGCCCCATAGCGGCCGGCCAGCCAGCCCATCAGCAGATAGCCCAGCGGGAGGCTGCCGTCGAAGAAGAGAATAGCTACGCTCATGACGCGTCCGCGCAGGTGGTCCGGCGCGACCGTTTGGAGCATGGTCACGGCCAGCGTGGTAAAGTTGATCAACGCCAGGCCCACCAGCGCCGCGATGAAGCTGAGCGCGTTAAACTTCCCCAGGCCTAAAGGCAGGGGATTTCAAGAGCCCTGCGACCGGGTTGGTACGAGCAACACAGCCACGGACCATGAGGCGCGTTTAAGGAGCACCCCAAGAGCGCGATGTTGCGCGCCCCATTGAAATCGGCGTCGCCCCACCAGCGACAAGCGGCGTTCAGGCAGGTGAACCGCTTCCCGGAGCGCTCACCGATATGGAGACAGCAGTGGCACATCTGGCTTGTGTACGCAGGGTTCACCAGCATCAGGGGGACGCCCGCGCCTATACACTTGTAGGCCAGGAACAAGCGCAACTGATGGAAGGCCCAGCTGTTAGACCGTCGCCGTTCCGTCTTGGTCCGCGCCTGCCTCGTGGTCCGCGCGCGGATGCCCGTCAGATCTTCCAGGGCGATCGCCCGCCCCGACGCGACAGCCCCATTGACGATGCGCTTGCTGATGGTGTGATTGACCTGCGCCTGAAAGCGATGTTCGCGCCCCGACAACCGTGCCAGAGTCTGCCGCCCGCGTCGGCGGCTGCTCCGTGTGCCTTTCGAGACGTTGCGTTGGATCATCCGGCGTGTGCGGCTGTAGCGATCCCTGACCGTCGTCACCTGCTGCCCGCTGAACGTGTCGCCGTCGCTGGCCACGGCGATAGCGGTCCGGCCCAGGTCAACGCCAATCACGCCGTCGGTGTCAATGGGGGGCGGATCGGGGTAGACGGCGCTGACCATGAGCCGCCAGCGTCCCTTGCGGTCGCACACCAGATCGGCCTCTTTGAGCGCGGCGGCCCCTTTCAGCCACTCCCGCTGTATGCCGCCGATGTTCAGTTTGACGCGCAGCCGACCGTCGAGCGTCGTGATGTCAACGTGGTTGCCGTCCAGGCGATACAGGCGCGGCGTGTCGAGCGGCACGGCCATGGTCGGCTTGAACACCCGCTTGGTGTTCTTGTCCGTCCGGTACGCCTGGGCCACGACGGACACGGCCTGGCAGGTATGTTGCGCCATGAGTCCGTACATCGCCCTGACCTCCCCGTACGTCGCCTGTTGCAGCCGCACACGGTTGAACGTGCCGGTGTCCCAGGCCATGCCGGAGATGTGGTTGCAGGCATCCGCGAACGACCGGCGCAGCCGCAGAAAAGCGGTACGTTGGGCCTCCGTCGGAGCCAGTGTCAGGGCGATCGTCCGTATGCTCATACTCCTGTTTTACCACATCGGCAGCATAGGATGTTCAACACAAGCAAGCGAGGTGACCCCAATTCCTCCCCATGCCTGAAGGAGGGGGAGGAATTGGGGCGACCGCGTTGAGTAGGAAGAGCGCGGCCACGCCGCTGGCGGCGATGATGACGCCGCCCAGGCCGGGACCCACGATGCGCGTCAGATTGGAGAGCGAGGAGTTCAGGGCCACGGCGTTGGGCAGGTCCGCGCGCCCGACCAGTTCGACGACAAACGCCTGGCCCGCCGGCCGGCCCAGGCAGTTCGTGAGCCCCAGCAGCAGCGCCAGAACATACACATGCCAGAGTTGGACGGTTCCGGTGGCGATCAGCGCCCAGAGCAGCAGAGCCTGAACCATGGCCGCCGAGCGGGTCCAGAGCAAGATGCGCCGTTTGGGCCAGCGGTCGGCCAGGACGCCGCCGACGAGCGAGAAGAGCAGCACCGGCAGGGCTTGCAGCGCGCCCACCAGGCCGAGTTGGAAGGGGCTGTGGGTCAGTTCCAGCACCAGCCAGACCTCCCCAATGCTTTGCATGTAGGAGCCGGTCAGCGAGATCATCTGGCCGAACCAGAACAGACGAAAATTGCGCTGGCGTAACGAGGTAAAGGCGCGCGGCCGACCTTTGTCCGGCTGCCGTGGTGGGAGGATCACAGGTGTGTCCCGCTCCGGGGCGCGCTCAGAGACAGCCTGCCCCTGAGAGCGGGGAGAGAACATGTTGTTAAAACGCAATGATCCTCCCGTCATGCGTGAACTGGTCGAGAGAGGATTAGAGTAGCATTGCTCTATCTTGGCGTCAAGGAAACTTGGAAAGCATGAGCCGATCACCCCTTCGGGGGATAGAGCCCGTCCACCTCCTCGCCTATGCTTGCGACAGATGCGATGGAAAGGGGACGAGAGCATGCGCCAGAGGGGCACAGACGGACTGAGCGAGGGGTACTTATCGACCGGGATGGCGGCGCGCCGGCTGGGGCTGTCCCGCCATACCGTCCTCCGCGCTATCCGCGACGGCGCCCTGGTCCCAACTCACCGCACGCCGGGCGGCTACTATCGCTTTATGCCGTCCGCCGTAGACGCCTACGCCCGCGAGCTTGCCGCGGACCGGCCACGCGCCGTGCCGCGCCGCGCGGAGAGGGCGCCGTGGGCGAATGAGGGACGGCGCACCGCAGCGCTCTCCGCCCACGCCGCCGATCTGGTCGCGGTCGTCGACCCCTATGGCGTCATATGCTACGCCAGTCCATCGCATCTGCCCATTCTTGGCCATACGCCCGAGGAGGTGTGGGGACGCGCGGTCCTGGACTACGTTCACCCGGATGACGTCGACGGGGTGCGCGAGGCCTTCGGCGCATGCGTGCGCACGGCGCAAGCGATCGTGACGGTGGAGTTGCGCCTACGGCACGCCGACGGGTCGTGGCGTGCCGTCGAGTCTGTCATGAATAATCGCCTGGACGACACGGATGTCGGTGGGATCATCGTCACCAGCCGCGATATCACCGCGCGGCGTCGCGCGGAGGAGGAGCTGCGCGCGAGTGAGGAACGCCTCCGAACGGTCATCGCCAACGCGCCCATCGCGCTCACGGCCATCGATGCGGAGGGCGTCGTGACCTTCTCCTCGGGGCTCGGGCTCTCCCGGCTGGGGCGCGCCCCCCACAGCACCGTGGGGCAATCCATCTTCGAGGTTCTGGCCGATGCGCCCGACGCGCGGGAGTACGTACGGCGGGCGCTGGCCGGTGAATCAAGCACCGCCGTCGTCCAGCTGGGAAACGTCATCTTCGAGGCGCGCTACGCGCCCGTCCACGATGCCGATGGACGCGTGTGCGGCGCGGTCGGCGTCTCCACCGACGTGACGGAGCGCGCCCACGTGGAGGAGGCGCTGCACCTGAGCGAGCAGCGCTTCGCGGCCTTCATGGACCACATGCCCGCCGTCGCCTACATGAAGGACGAGCAGGGGCGTTTCGCCTACATCAACGCCGCCTTCGAGCGTCTCTTCGGCGTGCGGCCAGAGGGCGTCCGCGGCGCCACCGACGACGCCCTGTTCACCCCGCAGGCGGCCGCCCAGAACAAGGCCAACGATCGCGCGGTGCTGACCAGCGGTCAGTCACTGGAGGCGCTGGAAACGGTCCCGACCCCCGACGGGGTACCGCACCACTGGATGAGCTATAAGTTCCCCATCCGCACGACGGCCGGCACGCTGCTCGGCGGCATCTCTATCGATGTGACGGAGCGCAAGCGGCTGGAGGAGGAGTTGGAGGCGAACCGGCGCGAACTGGAACGCTCCAACGCCGAGTTGCAGCAGTTCGCCTATGTCGCCTCGCACGACCTGCAAGAGCCGCTACGGACCATCACCAGCTACCTGCAGCTGCTCAAGCGGCGCTACAGAGGCAGGACGCTGGACGATACCGCCGACGAGTTCATCGGCTTCGCGACCGACGGCGCCGCGCGCATGTCCGCGCTCATCAAAGCCGTACTCGACTACTCGCGCGCCGGCACGATGGGCGTGGCGTTCGCTCCGGTGGACTGCACGACCCTGGTCGGGAACGCTGTGGCTAACCTGGAGGCCCGCATCGCGGATACGGGCGCACGGGTGATATATGACGCCTTGCCGGTCGTCCGGGGCGACGCGGGCCAACTGGGCCAGCTCTTCCAGAACCTCATCGGCAACGCGCTCAAGTTCTGTCGCGCGGCGCCGGAGATCCGGATCACGGCCAAGCGGGTGGGCCAAGAGTGGGTTATCGCCATACGGGACAACGGTATCGGCATCCCCGCCGACCAGGTCGAGCGCGTCTTCGCCATGTTCCAACGTTTGCACACACGCGAGGAATACGAGGGCACGGGGATCGGCCTGGCCGTCTGCAAGCGCATCGTCGAGCGCCATGGCGGGCGCGTGTGGGTCGAATCGGAGCTAGGGCAGGGCGCGACCTTCTTCGTCGCCCTGCCGGCCGTGCCAAGCCAGGTGGACGAAGCGGCGTGATCCGCCGCCAAAGGGGTGCGCGCCAGTTTTTCGCGCTGACGGCGGCTCCCAGTAGATACGACACGTGCCGCAGTGACCAGCGCGAAGAAGTGGCGCGCACCCCATCAAAGCCCCCTCATCAAAGCCGGTGCCGATTGAGCCCGACATGATATGCTACCCTCACAATGGCTGCAAGTTTTGATAACGGGGGACGGGAATATGGCAGTACGGACATTTACCGCGATCTTGCATAAAGAGGACGATTTATACGTGGCGCAATGCGCTGAAGTGGGGACAGTCAGCCAGGGTGATACTATCGAGGAAGCTATCGCGAATCTCAAGGAAGCCACAGAGCTTTACCTCGAAGAGTTTTCATTGCCTGAAAGCTCGCATCCACTATTAACGACGTTCGAAGCGGAAGCGGTCTATGCCTAGCTTGCCCCAGGTTTCAGGCGCCGAAGCGATTCGCGCCCTGGAGCGAATGGGATTCATGCAAGTCAGACAACGCGGCAGTCACGTCGTCCTGAAGAAACAGACACCGGATGGCGCGGTGGGATGCGTTGTACCGCTGCATCGCGAACTGGCGGTCGGTACATTGCATGGTATCCTACAGCAAGCCCATGTGACAACGGACGAATTCAGCGCGAATTTATAGCGTGTAGCCCTGCTACGTCGCGTCGCAGCCGTTCACCGCGAAAACACGATAATATAATCCGTAGAGGGGTTCTGACGTGGACGTTGTGCTGCTCTCAGGGTGCGCGCTGCTAGGGACGGTGCTGGCCGCGATGGCCGGCCTGATCCGCGCCGAGGTGCGCTACACGCATCGCGCGCTGCACTATCGGCCGCCCCACCAGCCATCCCCGTCCCCGCGCGGCCACGCCCAACCGGCGGGCGCGCGTTATGGAACTTATACCCATACGCGACGCCCACACGCCCGCGCGGATTATAGCGGCCAACGGTTCGCGCAACCCGCGCAACCTGCTCCGTCACCTCCCGCCAATCCGTGGGCGCCGTTCGTCCTGGGACCCAATATAGGGCGCGACGACCTCAAGCGACAGTATCGCGCCTTCGCCCGCGCGCACCACCCCGACCACGGCGGCGACCCCCGCGTCATGGCGCGCATCAATCTGCTCTACGCCACGATAGTCGAAAGTCGATAGTTAGGCGCCAATGCAGCGAGTTACCGTACACGTTGCCTGAGAAGCCGGTGTTGAGCGGGAGGCTTCCAGAGAAGCCGTCCGCGTCAGTTGGCGGATTAGAGGTCCGCGCCGCGTATGCTTGGAGAGGATGGTGATGCTCCGCGACCGCTCGCTGCTGGCGATCTCGCTGGTCGTTGCCATCACGTTTATCGGCATTGGTATGGTCGTGCCCGTGCGCGTCCTCTATGCGCAGTCGCGCGGCGCCTCGCTTGCGATCATCGGCGCCATGGCCTCCGCCTTCCTGCTCTCCAACTTCCTCTGCCAATATCCCGTGGGCTGGCTCTCCGACCGCTGGGGACGCAAGCGCATCATGGTCTGCGGCCTGATCGCGCAGGCGGCGCTCGGACTCGTCTATCTGGCGGTCACTGATCCGCTTGCGTTTGTCGCGCTACGCCTTGTCGAGGGAGCTTTCGCGGCCGCCGTGCTGCCGGCGGCGCGCGCCTTGGTGGCCGACATTGTCCCACCCGAACGCCGTGGCGAAGCCTACGGCATCTTCGGGGCCTTCCTCAACGCCGGGTTCCTGCTCGGGCCGGCGCTAGGCGGCTTGTTAGCCACGACCGGCTACGCCAGCGCTTTTGTCGGCTCATGCGTCTTTCGCTTGGCCGCGCTAGTGATCGTGGTGACGCTGGTCCGGGACGAGGGGCAAGGCCGGCGCGCGGCCCGTCTCCGCGCACGGGCCGCGCCGCGTCGCGCGCTCTTCACACGGCCGCTGCTCGGCGCGTACATCCTGGTCTTCGGGGATAACCTCTACTTTGGCTTTGACCTCACCTTGATGCCGCTGTGGATGCGCCAACACCTGGGCGCGCCGGTCGCGGCTATTGGGCTGGCCTACGCGGTGTGGGCCCTCCCCAACATCGTCGGCGCGCCGCTGGGCGGCCGGTTCGCCGACCGCGCGCGCCGCTCCAGCCTGATCATAGCTTTCGGGCTGGCGCAGGTACCCCTGTACGCGGCCTACGGGCTGTCGAGCACGATCGCGCCCGTCATCTTCATATTCGGGTTGCACGGAGCCGTCTACGCGCTCATGCAGCCGGCTGTAGACGCCACGCTGGCGGCCGCCTCCCCGCCCGAGGCGCGAGCGCGCGCGCAGAGCGTCTATAGCGCCGTGGGACTGGCGAGCGCTTTCATCGCGGCGAACACGCTGAGCGCCCTCTATGGCCTGAACTTCCGGCTGCCGCTCTTTGTCATGGCCGGTGGCTTCGGGCTCTGCGTGCTCATAGGCGGGGCGCTCATCCGCTTTTCCGAGCGTGATGGACTGCTGCTGGCGTCCGGTCACGCCACAGCCGTGGCCGAGGGGGGCGTCGCCCGGTAGGCAGCCGCGGACGCCAGATGATGTCATCTCCTGCCATAACGTCGGGGCTATAAACATCACCAGGTATTGGTATTGGACACTATAGGCTGCGGCGTGCAATGATCATAGTCGCGCGGGTGTTAAGACGTGATCGGGCGCGTCTTTGGTCCCGATAGTGCGCATAGTCTTTCCAAAATAGCCGCGTTAAGCGCGTGACGCGGGGAAAAAGGGTGGCGCGAACAGCATATGAATACAAGCACAGCGGCAAGCGTCGAGGGCGTCGAGATCCGCAGCTCCGTCTCCGCACGGTACGCCGAGATCCTCACGCCGGACGCGCTGCGGTTCGTGGCGGCCCTGGCGCGCCGCTTCGAACCCCAGCGCGCCGCGTTACTGCGGCGGCGCGACGAGCGTCAGGCCAAGCTCGACGCCGGCGAAGCACCCGACTTCCTGCCTGAGACGGCCGCGATCCGCGCCGGCGCCTGGACCGTCGCGTCGATCCCGCCCGACCTACAGGACCGCCGCGTGGAGATCACCGGCCCCTCGGGCGACCGCAAGATGGTCATCAACGCGCTCAACGCGGGCGCCAACGTCTTCATGGCCGACTTCGAGGACGCCAACTCGCCCACCTGGGAGAACACGCTCGGCGGCCAACTCAACCTGCGCGACGCCGTCCGCCGCGCCATCAACTACACCAGCCCTGAGGGCAAGGCGTACCGGCTCGGCGACGCGCCGACCGTGCTCATCGTGCGCCCGCGCGGCTGGCATCTACCCGAGAAGCATATGCGCGTCGACGGCGCCGAGGTCTCAGGCAGCCTGTTTGACTTTGGTCTCTACTTCTACCACAACGCCACGGAGTTGCTGGCGCGCGGCTCCGGTCCCTACTACTATCTGCCCAAGCTGGAGAGCCGCCTGGAGGCGCGCCTCTGGAACAGTGTGTTCGTGGCGGCGCAGGACCTCTTGGGCATCCCACAAGGCAGTATCAGGGCAACGGTACTTATCGAAACGATCCTGGCCGCCTTCGAGATGGACGAGATCCTGTACGAGCTGCGCGACCATTCGGGCGGCCTCAACTGCGGGCGCTGGGACTATATCTTCAGCTACATCAAGAAGTTGCGCGCCAACAGGGACATCGTGCTGCCCGACCGCGCGCTGGTGACGATGTCCACCCACTTCATGCGCTCCTACTCGCTGCTGTGCATCCAGACCTGTCACCGGCGCGCCATCCACGCTATCGGCGGCATGTCGGCCTACATCCCGATCCGCGACGATGCGGACGCTAACGACCGCGCCTTCGCGGCGGTGCGCGAGGACAAAGAGCGCGAGGCGCGCGACGGCCACGACGGGACCTGGGTGGCGCATCCGGGGCTGGTCCCCGTGGCGCTGGAGGTGTTCGACCGGCTGATGCCGGGTCCGAACCAGATCGAGCGCAAACTGGAAGACACGCATATTACAGCGGCCGACCTGCTCGTGGTCCCCGCGGGCCCGATCACGGAGGCGGGCCTGCGTACCAACATCAGTGTCGGCACGCAGTACATCGAGGCCTGGCTGCGCGGCTCGGGCGCCGTGCCGATCAACAACCTGATGGAGGACGCGGCCACGGCCGAGATCTCGCGCGCGCAAGTATGGCAGTGGATCAGGAGCCCGTGCGGCGTGCTCGACGACGGGAGGAGGATCACGACGGAGTTGTTCCAGCGCATGCTCGACGACGAGCTGCAAGACATCAAGGCCAGGGTCGGCGCGGAACGGTACGCCCAGGGGCGCTACGACGAGGCGAGCGACTTATTCGTCCGGCTCACCACGAGCGACAGCTTCGTGGAGTTCCTGACCGTACCGGGGTACAACCTTCTTCAGTAGTTAGTAGCTAGTAGTTAGTAGCTAGAATCGCTTTCTAGCTACTAACTACTAGCTACTAACTACTAACTACTAGCAACCGGCAATGACGCCGGTAGGAGAAGACACACGCTATGAAGATTCTATTGATCGGGCCGCAGGGGGCCGGTAAGGGGACACAGGCGCAGCGGCTGGCGCGGGCCACGGGCGCCCGGCACGTCGCGACCGGCGACTTGGTGCGCGCCGAGATCAAGGCGGGGACGCCGCTGGGGCGCACGATCAAAGACTATAACGACCGCGGCGAGCTTGTCCCCGACGACATCATCGTGTCCATGGTCATGGAGCGTATGAAGGGCGCCGGCTGCTGGATCCTGGACGGCTTCCCGCGTACGCGGGCGCAAGCGCAAGCCCTCGACGCCGCGCTAGGGGCGGCGGGGTGTGAGATCGACGCCGCCGTGGCCTTTGAAGCGCCCGACGACGTGCTGGTCGAGCGGTTGAGCGGACGCCGCACGAGCGAGGTGACCGGCGTGATCTATCACCTCACCGGCAATCCGCCGCCCGCCGACGACCCCGGCCCGTTCGTGCAGCGCGACGACGACAAGCCCGCGAACATCCAGCATCGCCTGGCGATCTACCACCGCGAGACCGAGCCGCTCAAGGACTACTACGCGCGGCAGGACAAGCTGCTGCGAGTCGACGCGCTCCAGCCCATCGACACCGTCACTGGCACGATCCTGCGCGCGCTGGAGAACCAGGGAGACCAAACCGTTCCCACGGAGTTGCCCCAGACGCGCGACCGCTACGCCGCCGCGTCGTAGCACGATCGGTACGCGCCGGCGGCGGCTTGAGCCCAAGCAGCGCCGCCGGCGTGTACCGGCTCGCTAGCGCCACGCCGCGTCCCCGCGCGATCGGACGCACCTCATGATTGTGAGAGGCGGCCGACCTTGAAAGGTCATGGCAGCGGACGGACCTTAAAAGGTCTGTGCGGGTGCGAGGCATGCGCCGTCCGTCTGGCACGCGGCCACCTCACCGGCAACCCGCCGCCCCGCGCGCTACACCGTATGCCCGTCTGGCGACCACACCACATTGCCGGGACTAGAGCCTTGCGCCGTATCGTGCCCGACAACCCTTTGATGATTCCCCTGTTCGTTGACCACACAAAAGGCGTTACCGCCGTTCGAGTCGCTATGGTCACACGCGTCTCCTGTGTAAGCGAGCACCGGGCTCGTCGGCAAGAAGGCTCCAACACCCTCGACACCCAGGTGCGCCCGGCCGGTCGCGACATCGACGATTTGGGTCACCCCATTACCGACGACGGCGATGCGCCGCCCATCGCTCGCCCACGACAGGCTGAACAGTGCGTCGCCAAGCCGCGTATCCGTCGCGACCTGTCGTGCCGCTCCCCCGTCGTAACGCGCGATCCACACGCCGATATGCGCATCCGCTGCATAGGCCGGTTGCCCCGGCCCTGTAGCCGAGGAGAGGTCTTCATCGACGACATACGCGAGGGTATAGTGATCGGGCGACCAGGCCACCGCGCTGATGGTCAAAGGATAGACGTGCTGTGTCGGCGACGGGGGCAAGAGGCGGCGGTACAGCCCCGTCCCGTTGGTCTTGACCAGCCATAGCCCCCTCTCACCCTCGGCTAAGGCGATGTAGCGTCCGCGTGGCGAGGCTCCGATACCCGTCCCTGCAGGAAGATTGGAGACCAGACTGCGAGAGGCTTGCCCTGGGCCAACAGCAAGGATCGTTTCGCTTGCGCTGTTCGTCCCCCGCTGGACGGCTGTCACGAGCAGGGGACCATTCACTCTCATCGGGATGCGTGATATGAGCGGGGCGTCACCGTGGCGAGGTAGAGGGAGACACAGGCTGACGATTAGGGCAAGCATGGGCGCCAAAAATAACCCTTTGGCCTGGCTCCTCGTCCAGTCCGGCATAGTTTCATCCCGTCATTACTATAACCGTCCAGTCCGCTCCGTCTAATACTGCAGGGCAACGCTAAGGACGCAACGCAAGGTTCGGGGCCATGGTGGCCCCGAACCTTGTCAAATCGTGGCATACTCCGCTTTACACAAGAACGTGAAGCCAGGATAGACCAGGGTTGCTAACTGAGTCAAAACGCCAAGGTGATGCAATACGGACTACCCGCACGCGTCCCGTCGTAGTGTCCAGCATGTGAACCTCGGTCACCACGGTCATCACTGGGGCTAACGCATGCCCCTCCGCGTCGCCCCGCGTATGGGTCATGGACAACGACACGGCGTACGCTAAATATCTCCCGTCAGGTGACCACACTAAGCTATTGCGGATATTGTCAGCCGTCGTGTCATGTCCAACCGACCGCGGGCGGCCCCGTCCCTGATCGTTTATCGTACGGAAGGTGGCGCCGGATTGGCTAGTATTGGACGTGGAGCCCTGCCCCGCTGATAGCACATAAGCAAATATTGGGGCAGTGGGCGAGAAGGCGCCTAGGTTGACTTGTCCGAAGATCGAACTCGCCCGATGGGTCGCGATGTCCACCACCGTCACTCCCAGGATAGTCACGACGGCCACGCGCCGCCCGTCGCTCGACCATGACGACAACCCAAGCAGCGCGTCGCCAAGTTGCGTATCCGTCGCGATCTGCGTCGCGGCCCCACCGTCATAGCGCGCGATCCACACGCCGACATGCGCGTCTGCCGCATACCCAATCGGCCCTGGCCCCTTTGCCACGGTGAGGTCTTCACCAACGAGGTAGGCGAGGGTATAGTGATCGGGCGACCAGGCCACGGCATCGATCGTCAGCGGATAGACCCGTTGCGTGGGCGATGGCGGCAAGAGGCGGCGATAGAGACCAGATCCATTGCTCCTGACTATCCAGAGACCGCGACGGCCCTCTGCCAGGGCGACATAGCGTCCGCGTGGCGAGGCGCCAAGACCCGTCCCGGATGGGAGACCGGAGAGGAGGGCCTGGGGAGCCTGCCCCGGATAGACAGAGAGAAGTGTCTCGCCGGTTGTCCCTGCGCGGGTTGCCGTCACCAGCAAGGGACCATTACCGTGGACGCGGTGCGCGTCGCGGGAGATGAGTCTGTAAGCACGCGCCAGGTGGCGCCCTGAGAGATCACGCGCGGGCCAACGCTCGCGACAAACGCAAGCCCGACAAGTAACCGCGCTACCGGCCTAATCGTCACGCTTATCGACACTCCTCGCCTGTAGCATTTGGAATACATATCCGTTTCTAAGGGGACTGGCGGAGCAGAAAGATCGACAAAAATTTGTCAATGCCGGTGTCCTAAGCGTCTAGATGCTACGGGTGTCCGGCACGAGCATCAAGACCTGCCAGGACTGTTAACCCTAGGAAGACTAGTAGGATAACGCTGGTTAAGATGCCGAGCCCGACAGCCTTTACGTATCTCTCTCTTCTGATGAGACAAAAAACTATCAGGCACACATCTACAAACCATACTAATACAGCAACAATGACGCTGCCTGTCATATCAGCGGAAGTAGACAATAGGCCATACGCCACCGGAAGCAGGGGGGGAATTAAGCCAATACCCACACCTCCCACGTAGAACATCGCCGTCTTCATGCTCATAGGGTTAACGTACTCCGTAGTGACGACGTTGTGTCGTAATGCATTGTCAGGCGCTGGCGCTCGTCCATAGAGAGGGAGTAGATAAGCACGGGCTAGAGTACCGTTCAAGTAATCGGCCAAGCGCTAAATGCGGGCGTTTTTGGCGGCCGTGCGACGTCCTAATTAGGCGTGCGAAGGTGGTGGCCTAGTCGCTTCCCAACGCGGGTTATTAGGACATACGTATTACTTGAATGGCACTCTAAACCCCACCGTTCGGTGTTACTTATCCCCCTCTTCGATAATACAACAAATAGGGCTACCGGCCGGATGACACATCGACTCCCCATCCTGGGTAGTTAGCAACGCTTAAGGGCGGAGAGTACAAGCCCGCATACTTGAGATAGGTCCACGCGACTGAGTTGCTGTTATTGGTGTAGAATGCATAGTACAGCAACTGACTGGTGACATTATCTCCAATCTGTCCAAACCTTTGGACGTACTGCTTACAAGACCTACCATTGGTCGGGATGTGCGAGACCGTCGTCCGCTGCTTTCCTCTATTCGTATACTGGTCATCGTTTATCCCTTTCGACAATGGCTTAGTTGATGATCCATCAGCGATGAGGAGCCCACCTCCGAGTGGCACTTTCTTACCAAACACCTTCTGTTCTTGATAGTACGATGGATTGCCTTGGAAAATCCACACCGTCTGACCTTGCCGTACTGTCAAGTACAGATGATAGAACGCGATGTATGTTCCACATGTCGGTAACGGTACAGGTAATCCCGGCCCGATTGGTAGCGTGACGTCACAGGGTAACTTTATTGGAGGTACCACGCTGTCACGATGCAGCAGAATCTCGCATTGTCCCGATAGGCTACAGGCGCCAGTGGGATTGTCGTCAGCGTAGACGTAGCTGCGGTTGGCGTCGGGCTGGAGGTAGCGTTCGAGGGCGGGGTCGTAGGCGCGGTGGTCGCTCATCCAGTAGCGCGCGGGCTGCTCGTCGTAGTAGAGGCCGCGGTAGCGCAGCTGCTGCGGGACCTCCTCATCGGCGGCGTCGTTGCCGGTCTCGCGCCCCCACTGGTTGTAGGCGTAGCGATCCACCACCGCCCCGCCCTGGTCGGTCACGGCCACGACATTGCCCTGCCCGTCGAGCACGAACCCGTAGGGCACGGTCGAAGGGGTCGTCGTCGGGTCGGTGTGCAGGAACATCCAGGGACGCCCGTCCTGGGTGTACAGGTACAGGTTGTCGAACACGAGCTTGGGCCCCGTCGCCGTGTTGGTGATCACCGTTTCCTGGCTGACGCGCCCGTTGCTGTCGTAGGTGAACAAGGTGTCCAGGGCGGGCGCGCCGTTGCTGCTCAGGCTGTAGCGCGAGCGCTGACCCTGCGCGTTGTAAGCCTGCGTCAGGGTGACCAGGGCGCCCTTTGAGAGGTAGGTCGCCGCCGTCAGCCAGCCCTGGGGGTTGTAGGTGAAGTGCGTGTTGAGCGCGTGCGGGTCGGTGGGGTTGGTCAGGCCGACCGGCGTGGTGATGGCGGTGGTGTCGCCCGCCGCGTCGTAGCCGTAGGAGACGGTGGCGGTGGCGGGGTAGCTCTCGGTGTAGCCTTGCACCAACTCGTTGAGGGTGTTGTAGACGCCGTGGTTGAGGTGGCCGTCGCGGTTGACGCCGACGGTGCTGTTGCCGTTGCCGTCGTACTGATAGGTGTAGCAGCCGCCCACGGCCACGACCTGCGGCCCGCAGTCGGAGGCGAGGCGCCCCTGCGCGTTGTAGCCGAGGGTGTCGGTGCCCGAGATGGTGGTCAGCCGGTCAATGCGCTGGGCGCTGTCGCGGTGGTAGGCGTAGGTCGAGTTCAGGGTCGGGTTGGTCACGGCCTGGGGGTTGTAGGCGGCGCTCTGTGCAGTGCGGGCGAGCGCGCGCGTCGCGTTGCCGCTGGCCCCGCCCGGCCCCGTCGCCGTGACCTGCGTCACGTTGTTGTTCGCGTCGTACTGCACGCTCTCGCGGACGCCGCCCGTCCCGCCGGGTACGGTCCACGTCATGGGCAGGTCGTTGGCGTTGTAGCCGGTCGCGCTCGTCCCCGGCGTCGTGCCGCTGATGGCCTCGGAGAGGCCGACCTCGCGGCCCTGGAGGTCGAGCGCGCGCGTCACCGGGCCGGCCACGCCCGGCGGTGTCTCGCTGCGCACCTGGCCGGCGGCGTCGTAGCCCAGCGTCGTGGTCGCGCCGTCCGTCTCGGAGGTGACGAGCTGGTCGGCCAGGTCATACGTATTGACGGTGGTCGTGCCGGTGGGCTGGTTGACCTGGTAGACGTTGCCGTCGGGGTCGTAGCGCGTGGTCGTCGTATGCAATTACCCCATAGGTTAAATGTGATGTAACCCACCAGTTACATGCTCACGCGCTGTATAAGAGTTTGTTCGCTGGCACGTATTTGCAATATGCCATTACTGCCAACCCCTTGACTATGGAAGGTTAGGAAGGCGT
>JAABUZ0100002472.1_pt1 | contig 30572 bp, 30 predicted proteins | sample 5562091 | NCBI WGS metagenome assembly JAABUZ01 (sample SAMN12813069, study PRJNA571459) | rock metagenome | isolation source: Antarctica rocks | place: Antarctica: Victoria Land, Linnaeus Terrace sud | collected 2015-12-21
GGTCGGGGCGATCGGCGACGACGGCTACGGCCGGTTCGCCGCCGGCACCGGCCGGGTGATGAGCGCCCACCGCTGGCTGTGGGAACAAGACGTCGGACCGCTACCCGCCGGGGTGCGGCTACGGCACAGTTGCGATGAGGCCAGCTGCGTGCGCCTGGCGCACCTGCTGCCCGGCAGCCACCGGCTCAACATGGGTGACATGACCCGCCGGGGACGCGCCGGCGGACCGCATCACCACGGCCGGGCTGACGTCCGCGGGCCGGCTGGGCGGGCCCGGGCCATTCGCGCCGCCCTGACCGGCGGCTACCACCCCGACCGGCTCACCGCCGCCATCACCGCCGGCGAACCCTGGCGCCACCAGCTCGCATTGTTCCCCGACCCCGACACCAGTTGAACCAACCCCGGCAACGCGCAGCCCCGGGCGCGGCAACCGCCCCTCCCCCACCACAAGCGACCATGGCGCCCACCAGCTGCAACCCCCCGCCGCGCGGTACCGCCGATCGTGTGGGTGGCCGTACGCGGGCGCGGGTGGCGGTGCGTCTGGGCGCCGTGTCGCTTGTGTCGTCCTACCGTGGCAAGGCGCTGTCCTAAGCCTGGGGCAGCAGTTAGGAGCAGAACGTGAACCGCAAGGAGCTCATCGCCGCTGTGGCGGGCAAAGCCCGGGTTGCTGAGGCCGACACCGACAAGGTGCTCGCAGCCTTCCAAGAAGTCGTGTTCGACGTGGTAGCCGACGGCCAGGACAAGCTGAGCCTGCCGGGCTTTCTCACCTTCGAACAAGGCGCCCGTGCCGCCCGTGAGGGTCGTAACCCCGCCACCGGCGAAACGATTCAGATCGCGGCGACCGAGACCGTGAAGGTCACCGCCGGAAGCAAGCTCAAAGCCGCGGCCGCCGGCTAGCCCTGGTAGGGGGAATGGTTCCTCGCTTCGTTAGTCCGGGCACGCTGGGGCCGCGCGGCCAGCATCAGCGGCCGACTCGGTCAGCACCGTCTTTGTCCGGGTGCCGTTACGGGAGTCAGCTCGGTTGCGGGTGACAACGGCCGCAGCGACGCGGAAACCGACGGCGCAGCCCACGTCGACTTCCCCGTCTTCAGGCTACCCACGCCCAGGGCTGCGACGGCACCAGCCTGCGGCTCAACGCCGCCGGCACCCACCGCCGAGATCGCCTGGAAAGACGGAACCGGGCGGGCCGCTACCGGCGTCGACGGCGGCGCCGACCCGCGACCGGCTTCCGGTCCCGGTCGGCGGCACGGCGAGGGCCATCGGCGGTACCAGCGCTGTCGCGCCGCTATGGGCCGGTCTGGTGTGCTGCCTCACCCAAGCACTAGACGCCACCTCGGGCTACTCCAGCCATCGATCACGCCAAAGCTGCCGCCGGCGCCGCCGCACCGGGGTTCCAAGAGATCACCACCGGCAGCAACGGCGCGCCTACACCGCCGGCCCGGGTTGGCACGCCAGTACCGGCCTCGGAGGCCCCAACGGACGCAACTCCTCGACCATGTGCGCTCCGGCTGACGATCGAGCGGCGCTAGAGCGCTCAGTCCGAGATCCAGCGACTTACAGACTCAGGGAGAAAGGGACTCCCGGAGTTCGTCCTCAGTTGCGCCAACCAGACGGTCCGAGCGGGCCAACAGGACGTCCACCGCAATGCGTATGAGCGTGTTGTCCGTGATGCGCTCTCCCCCACCGCCACGGGCACGGTTGAGTCGACGCGTCAACTGAGCCAGAGCATCCGCTTGATCGAGCCGAATACGCGCCTCCTTGCGCTCCATCTGCAAGTACCGCGGCCCCGACTCCGGTTCAGCCAGTCGCTGGTTCTCCCCCGCCTTCGGCGCTATCTGCGAGACAGGGGAGGTTACGCGGCTTGCGGTCGCTGCGTCCTCAACATCTATTGCGACTCGGGCGCGCTCCCCCGGCTGGTCGGGAGGAAGCAACTCGGCGAGACTGGTCCTAGCCATCAGCGGCCTCCGGCGAGAGTTACGGGCCGGCGTGCGCTGCCGCTCCATTCTGCAAACAGCTCAAGTGCGACCTTGCGGTAATCATCGACAGCCTTTCCCGCGTAGCGGTCCCGGTTGGCGTACTGCGTGACGACGAGGCCCTCAAGCGGCGCCCGCTTATGCGCTTTGTACTCGCGCACAGCTGTGCTGAAGGTCGGTACCCCGGCCGCGTCGAGCAACTGTCGCGCCTCGGTCACTTCAGTGCCACTGCGGGGATCGACAAGGTTCAGCAGCACTCGGTAAGGAACGCCATGCGGATCCACGACATCACGGACGCTGCGCAACAGCGGCATGACGGCGAGCGCGGCCGGCTCCGTTGGCAGGATGACGAAGTCGCTAGCGGTTAGGACCGCCGTTAGGACGTCGTGGCCCTCAAGGGATCCTGGCGTGTCGACAAGTACCACGTCGTACTCGGCCAGGTCTCGTAGCCGCGACAGATACGCTGGGTCCGTATCACTCGTGAAGTCAAAAGGCAACCGATCCCCCGCTCGTTCGGCCCACCACGTGGCGGAACCCTGCGGGTCAACGTCGATCAGCAAAACTCGGCTGGCCTCTGCCGTAACGGCAGCTAGCGACATCGCGGTCGTCGTCTTCCCCACGCCGCCCTTCTGGCCAGCGACTGCAACGATCCGCATCTGCTCTCCCAAGTCGGGCCAGACTCTGTAAGTCCGGCACCTCGAGAAGCAGGGAACCTCGAACTGCCAGGGTCTGTCACGTAGGCGCGCCGCGAGCCGCACGCCTTGCGCCGCTAGTGCCGTCAGTTAGCTCAACAGTCCCGTCGGGCCAACCGGACTGGACTTCGCAACTTCGGGACTCTTTGACTTCGACAACCGAAGTCCCGGGGTTCGGTAGTCCGGCGGGTCGGAGACAGGACAGTCTTGAGGTACGAGACTTACGGGGTCCGGGGTTCTGTCACCGGCGAGAGGCCTAACTCCCGGAGTTCGGCGGGGCGCGATAGGCAGAAGACGGACAGTCTCGATGTGGCGCGGTCTGGGAGTCTGTGAGTCCGTGACTTCCGAGAGACCGACCTTCTAGGGTCCGGCAGTCCTAGGTTCGGTAGTCCATCCACTAGCACAAGAGCTACCGACTCTGTTCCGCGGCTCCCGAGAAGCCGGCCTCGCTGAGTCCGGTAGTCCGAAAGCCCGATAGTCCGACAGTTCGCTTGTCCAGAGGCTTCGCAGTCCCGAAGTCCCGCACCCACTGAGTCCCTGACCGCAGCACCTCGCGTACACAGGTTCCTCCCTTAACTGGGACGCCGGGCCAACGAAGGAGACCTTGAATCAGCGGCGGGGGAGGTGGCGTTTGGCCGGGTGACATGAGCGCTCCCTCCAAGGGTTTGGCGGTTTGGTCGGGCGGGTCGGCCGCCTTCGGGCCGACCACGCTAACCGGGCGGTCAGTCTGTTCGGGATGAAATGCGTCGCAAGGGGGAGTAGCTGCGGCTCCGGGGGCTGGCCGACGCAAGTGTTCCTCCCTTCGTAGACGACGCGAACTCAAGCAAATTCAGCTACTCCGAATTCTCGAGCCGCAGCAGTGCGCCGCCGGGGCAGCAAGCCTGACAGGGCCGGGGGAGGGGGTCAGACCGGCTGGTCGCTGTCTGGCCGGAGGATGTCGGGGGTCGGTGAATCGGTAGCAGGTGGTTCCGGAAGGCCGGCTCGGACGCACATGACGGTGGCGCCGGCGGGGCCGAGGACGGCCAAGGCGAGCGTGGCGCCCCGGCCGCCACGGTCTCCGCGTTCCGAGAGCTGACGGGTGTTGTCGGCGCCGGCGGCGTGCAGCGTCTCGCTCGCCTCGTCTAGGTCTTGGTGGCTGCTCAGGGTGCGCTCGAAGCCCTCGGGCCAGTCGGGGTCGTCGTGACACATCCTGTAAGCGATCAGGACGAGCTCCAGACCCGGGCGGACAGGCGTGGTGGCTGTCCAGGGTGACGCCGCCGGCCCCCCGTGCTGTGGACAACCCGACTGACTGAGCGCCGACAGAACCTATCCGCGTTCAGAGTGGGCGATGGAGAGCTGCGTGGGTGAGGTTGCCGGGGCCGGGCACGTGCCGCGTGGACCCAGCGGCGGCGTCCAGGCAGACGGTACTGAACCTGCCCGGTGGCGGACGGCGACGAACGGGGCAGCTGCTGCGGGTGGGCGGCCGTCGGTGACGACGGGCCGGATCTGGCCGGCGACGTGCAGCACGGCGGCGCCGACGCTGCCGACACCGCCTGCTTCGAGGTGGGGGAGGGGAGCGCGGTTGTGGTCAAGGAAGACTCGGCGGGCGCAGGTGTGGGCGTGGCGCCAGCCGGCGACGTGGGCGGTGATGGCGTCGGTGTCGTCGGTGTAAAACAGGGTCGCCGACGGCGACAGTGACGTACCTGCCGTGGGCGTCCTGCCCGGTGAACAAGCCGGGCTGTTGCTCCCGAACCACCGGCGGCGAGGCTGCGCTGACCGGGCCGGACCGGCCCGGTCAGGCTGCGGCCTGCCGCCCGGTCGGGTACCGACGGGTCTTGCTGGTGTGCGCCGCAGTCTCGGAGACGTTGGCCCGGCCGGCGAGCAGCGCACGACGGACAGCGGCGAAGTCAGCGCGACCATCACCGCGGCGGGGGTGCGCCGGCCAAGCCGGAGGAGTGCCGGCCGGGTCCAGCACGACCAGCTGCCCCCACCCGGGACGCCGGCTGGCCGCGCTGCGGCGGGGGGCGTGCATCCAGGTGAGCTCGTCAGTCCACCAGGCGAACGCCTCACGTTCCAGGGCGTAGCGCCGGGCCCGGTCAGCCAGCCTGCCGGCGACCCCAAGCCGGAGAGCGGCCGCGTCGCGACGGTCGGCTCGAACCACAGACCACCCTTTTGACGTACGTCTAGCCAGGCGTGCGGCTCGAAGTGCTCCGAGTCGAATACCCGTGTCCCCGAGAGAAGTGCCTAGTTGGTGAGCGAGCCGGCTAGTGGAAACAGGCTGGCCGGTGAGGGTGGCGTAGAGCTGACCGGTGGCATGACCCAGTCCGCCGGCCGGGGTGAACGCGTCGTGGGCTGCTGCTGCCAGCCGGGCACGCAGCAGGCTGAGCCACCGGATTCGTTCGGCGCTACCAGCGCCGGGGGGGCGCGGGGCCGCTTGTGACCGGCTTGCTAAGTCTGTTGCTGTGTACAACGCCCCGTTCAAGATCCACGACGCGGCGCGGGGACCGTCGGCGGGGGCGTGGCGGGTGACCCAGCCGTCCCGGGCCAGCCGCAGCAGGGCGGTGCGGGCCGTTTCCCGGCCGATGCCGCAGAGCAGCCCTAGGCGGCGGATGTCGGCCTCCACCACGGCGCTCATCGCGTGCAGGGACAGCACGCACAACGCGTCCAGCACCCTGCGGTCCGCCGGCCCACCCGCACCGGCCCACCTGCCCGCCGCGGCGTCGGCGCGGGTCTGGGTCGCCTCGACCGCGGCGGCGAGGGCGGCGGCGCGGGGCTCGAACGTCGGATCGTCGAGGTTGCTGGCACGGGGATGGGCGGCGACCCAGCGCACCGCCCGGTCCCACTGGCGGGCCAGCACCGCCCTCGACTCGCCCGGGCTGCGGACCCGGCGTGGCACACCCGGGCCCTGGCCCTGCGAACGGACGTGTTCCAGGCCGGGGGAGCGGGCCACCAGGACAGCGACGTCAGCGCAGCGCCACCGCGCCGCTGCCGCGCCGTCCAGCACCCGGCACAGCACCCGGTTGGCGTCCATAGCGGCGGCGTCCACCTGCAGGGCCTGGACGCTGCCCGCGGGCAGCTGCCGGCGGACCCCCGGCAGGTAGACCCGGCCCGCCCGGTCGACTGGTAGCGCAGCAGCCGGGTCCCCCGGGGCGGACGGGGCGGACGGGGCGAGCGGCTCGGGGCGGTGACCCGCGGCCAGAGTGTCCACCAGGCGGGCCACGTCGGCGGCGGCCACCGTCGGGGCGGTAAGCGCGCTCAGGTCCCCGGCCAGAACCGTCGAACTGCCGCCGGCCCGGTGCGGCGCCCCCGGCGGCCGGACGCAGCCGGTGACCGGGTTGGACAACGGGGCGATATCCAAACTCGGCAGCCGGGCCCGGACCAGCCGGGCCAGGATGTCCACCACCCCGGCAGGGACGGCGTCGGCGAGGGCGAGCCAGACGTGCCGGCCGCCGGACGGCCCCGAGCGGGTGAGCAGGTGAGGGAGGCCGGCGTTCTCGAGCCAGCCGCAGAAGGTCGCGGCGTCGTTGGCCGGGTCGCCCTTGGCGGCGTCGAAGTCGAACGCCAGCAGCCGGAACGCGCCGGTCTGGTCGGTCAGGTACACCGCCCACGGCGCGTCCGGCCGGCCCCCGGCGGTCCGGGCCCGGCGGGTGTAGGTGTTCACCGCCTTGCCGTAGGCATCGACGTCGGCCACCCGCACCAGCGGGCGCGGGCTGACCGCGCGGGTCAGCGCCCACGCGCCGGAGCGAGACAGCGGGCGGCCGCAAGCGGCCGCCGGGCCCGTCACCGCCTCAGGCGGCGCCGGCTACGCGCAGGACTCAGCTGCAGGTCGCGACACGCCAAAGCCTGTTGGCTCCGAACATGCGTGACCCGCCAGTCGGCGGGGGGTATGGTTCCTCCTGGAGTACTCGACGAAGCCCTGCACCCATAGACGCGGCCAAACGACTTGGGGTGTGGGGCTTCGTTGTGTCCCGGGCCAGCCAGCTGGCGTGGCCCGTCAGCCGGCCGCTAGGCGGTCAGCTTCATCTGAGCGATTCCTGTCTTCTCCGCGATCGGCGGTTGCCCATATGTTGCGGCGATCAGGTTGCCGATGTGATCGCTTAGCGTCAGATCTCGACGTTCTGCGTCATCGCGTAGTAGTGCGGCGAGCTCCATGGGGAGCCGAGTCGAGAACAACTCGCGGTTGCCTTTGTTCGGCCTGCCGCCTTGGCCCCGAGGACGTCTCGCCATGGCCGGACTGTGACAGAAGCAGTAGCAGATATAGCGCACCCCCGCCCGGCGTGTCGCGATCAATAGCACTGCGTGATTCCAACGTGTTGCCATGCGCCGACGCAGCGGTTCATCCGGCTCGGCCTGTCTCGTCGGTGTCGACGAGCCATCGCCCGTCGACCTCGCGCATCGCGAGGAGAGCCGGCGGCTGGGATCCGTTGTAGGGCCAGATGCCCGGCAGGTCCTTGGCGGGGACCGGCAAGCCACTGGTGTCGACAGTGCTGTCAGTGACCGCGCAGATGAGCGACGCCTGGCTGTTGGTCGCCAAGCCTGCGTCGGGGTTGTGCCGGCACCTGACGGTGACACGCACCGACCACTGGTGCTGACGGGCAGTAGCGGCGGGGAAGCCGCCGCTGTCGCCCAGCGAGGCGGACAACCGCTGCCAGCCAGCCGGGGTCATCACCGGCTGAACCTCGGCCAGCCAGTCGCTGGCGCTGGGATGACGGTAGGAGATCGCGTTCTCCCGAGCGGTGAGGTAGCCGGTGGCGACGGCCTCGATGTCGAGCTCGACCGGGGCCGCGGTCGGCACGGCAGCAAGGGGCGTCCGCGCGGATGCAGCTGAGCCAAGAGACGGGCGAGCTGACGAGCTGGATGAAACGAGCCCGGGGGAGGGAGCGCCAGCTGTGGCCGCCGTGGAACTGCTGCCACACCCGGCGGCCAGCATGAAGGCACAAACGCCGGCAGTGAGCGCGGCCAAGGTGGGCAGCGGCGCCTTGCCCATGACTGACTCCTCGAGGGGCTAGTGACGGCGGCGGGAAGGGCGCCCGCTGCGGAGCGGGTCACAGCGACACCGGTACTGCGGCCAGCGGCCGGGTTGCGGCGTAGAAGTCGCCGCCGTAGACGCCGATCAGTCGGGCGACCGTGCCGGGGTGCGCCTCCTCCAGCATCCGACCGGCTCCGACGTACAGCGCGACGTGGTGGATCGACCCGGCCGAGGAGCCCCAGAACAGCAGGTCACCCGGCTGCAGCCGGGCCAGGTCCGGGCTGCGGGCTTCCACGGTTCGGCCGGCGGTGGCGGCGTACTGCTCGGCGGCGGTGCGGGGCAGGGTGATGCCCGCGCCGTGGAACAGGGCGTAGCGGGTGTAGGAGCTGCAGTCGAACCCGACGATGCCCGCACCGTCGGCGAAACCCTCGCTCGGTCCGTCGAGACTTCCTCCGCCCCACGAGTACGGCGTGCCGATCCAATGCTGGGCCTGGGCGATGACCGCGGCAGCGTTGCCAGTCGCACCGCCGGGCGGAAGCACGCCGCCTGGGCCGCAGAGCCCGTCGGCGCCGGTGTAGCCGGCGCTGCCACCGGCTAAGATGCCCGGAGGTGGGTTGAGCACGACGACGGGAGGCGCGTCGGCGTTGGCAGCCGCCAGCTGGGTGGCCTCGCCCTCCCACTTGGCGTACGCGTCGGGATAGGCGCTGACCTGCACTCGCTGCGCGGCGACGGTGACCGGCAGGGACTGCCACCCGAGGACGTCGAGCAGACCGGGGTTGGCCGGCGGAACATCGGGGCCGCCGAAAAATGCTGTCGCCGCATACGTGGGGTCCATCAACTGTGCGACCGTGCCCCACCCGGACTGCGGACGCTGCTGGAACAGTCCGAGCGAGTCGTGGTCGCTGCCCGAGCCGTCCTTGGTCATCGACCCGCTCTCCGGATAAGCCGGATTTGACAGATTGCGCAGCCCGGACTCCTGCAGAGCCACCGCCAGCGCGACGATCCAGCCCTTCGGGGAGGCCCCCCGCGCCTTGCCGACGCCGATGATCGTGCGGACATACGCCGTCTGGCCGGCCTCGACGGGGACGGTTCCACCGGCGCCGATCGTGACGTTGCAGCTCGCCTGCGCCTGTTGCGCTGCACCTCCGCCGACGATGACCAAGACGAGCAGGACGAACGCGAGAGTGAGCAAGGCGGCGGGGGCGACCACCCATCGCAGGATGCTCATGGGCGATGTGTTTCTGCTTGCACGCTCGCAGCCTTGTCAACCAGCCGCCATCTGTCAACTGGTGTGGCTAGTGCTGCTCTCTGTTTCCTTACTAGTAGATACCTTCGGCACGGCCGTCTTCGCTGCTGGTAGACAGACTTCAGTGAGCGTCCTGACCAGCGCAGCAGGTCTGATCGGCCAACTGCCGCCGCGGACCACCCGCAGAGGCACCGTCCACCGCGACCTCCGGGTACCGGTCAGCGGGGGAGTGGAGCTGCTGGCTGACCTGTACCAGCCGGCGCCGGCCGCCCCGTACCCGACGTTGCTGGTGCGTTCGCCCTACGGGCGGCGGGGGCTGGTGGGGATGCAGTACGGCCGGCTCTACGCCGAGCGCGGGTTCCAGGTGCTGGTGCAAAGCACCCGAGGCGGCTACGGCTCCGGCGGCCAGCTGGAGCCGATGAGCCAGGAAGCCGCCGACGGGCAGGCCACGGTGGCCTGGCTCCGGCAGCAGCCGTGGTTCTCCGGCGAGTTGGTGACGATCGGCGCCAGTTACATGGGCTACGCCGCTTGGGCTCTGGCCTGCGCTCCGCCGCCGGAGCTCAAGGCGATGGTCGTGCAGATTGCCCCGCACGAGTGGCGCGACGTGTGCTATCAAGGCGGCGCCTTCGCCCTCGAGCTGTCGGCCGGCTGGACCCGCGACGTGGTCGGCCCTCCGCTCGCCGACGGTGTGGTCCGCAGCCTGGTTGACGCCTTCCGCCCGGGCCGGGACACCACCTTGCGGCCGGCGTTGCGGGAGCTGCCGCTGGCCGAGGCCGGCCGGCAAACGTTCGGGCGCGACGTCGCCTTCTTCCGCGAGTGGCTCGACCACCCCCCGGCCGACCCGTTCTGGCAGGCACGTGACGCCACCGAGGCGCTAGCACAGGTAGACGTTCCGGTGTTGTTGCTCGGCGGCTGGCAGGACCTGTTTCTCCGTCAGACCATCGAGCAGTACCAGCTGCTGACTCGCCGTAGCGTGCCGACCGCGCTCACGGTGGGGCCGTGGACCCACCTGGGCGTGGCTGAGGCCTGGGCGTTGTTGCTCCGAGAGTCCTTGGCCTTCCTGCAGTCGGTGTTTGCCGAGGGAGCGGGACACTTCCGGGAGTCGCCGGTTCGGGTGTACGTCGGTGGCGCCGGGACCTGGCGCGATCTGCCGACCTGGCCACCGCCCGGCTCCTGGCCGCAGCTTTGGCACCTGCAACCCCAGGGAGGGCTCGCTCGGGCTGAGCCCGTGGCGAGCACGCCGGACCGCTACGTCTATGACCCGGCGGCACCGACACCATCGGTGGGCGGCCCGACGCTCTGGGACGACGCCGGAGTCCGGGACAACCGGGGGCTGGAGTCACGGCGGGACGTCTTGACCTACACCAGCGAGGTGCTGACCCAGGACCTGCAGGTCGGCGGCGACGTGACCGCGGAGCTGTATGTGCGCTCCAGCCGGGCGCATTCGGACGTGTTCGCACGGCTGTGCGACGTCGACCCGACCGGGCGGTCATGGAACGTCACCGACGGCATCTGCCGTCTCGAGCCCGGCCGGCCCAGTGCTCACGCAGACGGCACGCTGCTGGTAGTCGTCGACCTGGGACCAACCGCCTACCGGTTCCGTTTGGGTCACCGACTGCGGTTGCAGGTCTCCAGCGGGGCGCACCCCCGGTTCGCCCGCAACCTGGGCGTCGGCGGAACGCTGGCGGACGCGACCGAGATGGCGGCCGACGAGCGAAGCCTGTTCCATGACCCACCGCGGCCGTCGCGGGTGGTACTACCCGTGGAACAGTCGGTGGGTCAGTCGGCCGCGGTGTAGTGGCGCGCGACCAGGAAGAGGTAGTCGAGCTCGCTGTCGAGGTCCTCGCCGCCGTCGGTTCCGAAGTCAGCGGTGGCGCCGGCCGGGGATGCGCCGCCATGCAGGGCCTGCAACGCAGATCGTACGGCGGCGCCATCGACGGCGGCAGCAAGCTCAAGACCGCACAGACCCCGAGCCTGGCCCTGCCGCCGGGCGGTGGCTACCGACGCCGGGCTGGCATACGGGCGTAGCGCCACTAGCGCATCACGGATGTCACTGACGCGGCTGCCGGCCCGCAACTCGAGCTGCCGTAAGGCAAGGTCACCGACACTCCCACCGGCCAGCCCGGGCCGGGCGCCGCTGCTCGGCGCACGGCCGGTCAGGTCGGCCCACAGCGGACGCAGCTGCCGGTGGCGACGGTGCCGGCCAAGCCAACGGCGGGCCTGATCAAGGCGCAGGTATCGGCTCCAGGCCGGCAGGACGGCCCCGGCCATCATGAGACCGGTCCCCAGCAGCGCGACCCAGTTCAGTGCTTCGGATACGGAGTACCCAATCAGCTGCCAACGGCCCGAGTGCAGCGCGGGAACGAGCAGGTAGGGACCGTATTGATAGATGAAGTGCAGGAGGTTCATTGCAGCGCCGACAGCTACTGCCTGCAGCCCCAGCCGGAGCTGGAGCCGATCGGCCACCCGAGCGAATCGCCAGCAGTATTGCGCTACCTGGCTGAGCATGAACGTGACGTAGGTCAGTGCCGCCAGCCAGTAGCCGGCAGCGGCCGGACCAGGGTCGTAGCTAGTTCCGAAGTTGGGGTTCTCCGTCTGGTGGGCAGGACCGGCGACATAGCAGCCGATCATGACAGTCAGCATGGCGAGCAGGATGTAGCGAGACCGGCGGGTGAGGCGGCGCGCTGTGGCGGCCGAGTGGCCGGAGTGCAGGAGGAAGGCGTGCGCGCACCAGCCGGCCGACAGGCCGGTGCCGTAGGTGAGCAGGTTAGCGGCGTTGGGTAGGTGGCAGAGCCGGTCGACCCAGTGGTAGGAGCTCGGATGGTCCAAGGTCAGTGCTAGGGACAGTCCGAGCAGGCCGAGAAAAAAGAACCGGACCAGCGGCTCGTGCCAGCGCCGCAGCGCGGTCGGCAGCCGGCACAGCACCGCGGCCCAGCCGACGAGCACCGGGAAGGTGGCCAGCGCGGCGGTCATTCGTCGTCGCCGTCCATGGCCAACTCCAGCCGGTTCAGCACCGCGGCGACTCCCAGGTCGCGGGTGCGTCGATCGACGCGGGGTCGTTGGAAGCGTTGGCACAGTAGCCCCGCGATCAGCTCGGCCTCGTCTTCGACGGCGCTGCCGTAGCCGCCGCGGGCCAGCATGCGGATTACTGCGCCGGCGAGCAGGTCGGGGATCAGGTCACCGGGGAAGTCGGCGACGAGCAGCTGGGCGCAGTCGGCGGCAGAGACCGGGGCTGGGTCGTGGCCGGCGAGCATGTGACCGACTTCGTGGCACACAATGCGCTGCTGGTGCGGCGAACTGGTCTCTTGGCGGTAGCCGATGACGTCGGTGGTGGGCAGCGCGACCCACACGCCGGTCACTTCGGCCTGTGGCCGCAGCGGAAGCAACTGCAGCGGGCGGCCGCGTAGATGGGACAACCGGTCGCCCAGTGTGGGCAGGTCTGGGATGGGTGCGCGTCCCAGCCGGGCGATGTGCGTCTCGGCCCTCCTGCGGGCGTTGCGGGACGGGTTCAATTCTCCTCCTTGGGTACGGCGCCGGACGCCTTCGGCGCAGCGTCGTCGACCGAGGTGCCAGTGGCGGCCTGCAGCCCTTCGGCGCGGCGAATGACGTCGATGACGTCGCCGGCTGCGCCCAGCCCGGCTGGTGACAGGCCGGCGGCACGCAGCGCCAGACTCTCCACGCCGCTGTCTCGGACGGCAGCCAGCAGCTCGAGCTGAGCGTCGATGCGCCGGGCCTGCTCGTCGTCGAAGAAGTACGCGGGGGGCACCCCAAAATAGTCCGAAAGGGCCTCGAGGTGCTTCTTGGTCGGGTTGTCTCGCAGGCCCTTGCGCAGCATCCACAGGTAGCTCGCCGACACGGTAGGGCCGCCTCGTTCGCGTATCGCGGTCGCCACCTCCTCGAACGAGTGCTCACCGCGTCCTCGTGGGTGCACGGTGCGGAACAGGTGGTCGACCCGCTCCGCGAGGGTGCGAGGGGGCGTGTCTGGTGCGTTGCTCACGCCGCTGGCTCCGGCAACCGGTGCTCCACTGAGATAAGACCTGAGCGACGCGCTCTCGACATGAGTTGACACTCCCCTCCAAGGTGCCTAGCGTGCAGCACCGTCCACTCTTGTGGATTGATGTGGACTCTGCCGCTAAGCCAGTTGATCGACAAGCAGCACCTTGCTGCTCTCGGTCGGTGGTGCCGCCCGAAACAGCGGCACCTGTCCCGGCGGTGCTGCTCGTCCCACGGAAGGGGGAGTGCTGTGCAGGTTTCGAAGCGCGCCCCCGTCGGCGACGCCGACCAACTGCGACTATCGCCTGTCGTGCAACCTCTGGTGAGCCCACCCACGCTGCAACGTCGGCTGCCGGTCCGACCCGCCTCCGTGTCGGGTCGTTTCAGGAACCCATCACCGGCCACCGGAGGGTGGTCGTTGCTGGCGGCCCACGGGGGCGCCGGTGTGAGCAGCCTTCAGCGGGCCGGTGCTGGCGGCGAGGACGCCCAGCGGATCTGGCCCTCGTCCGGGCTGGTTGTTGTGGTCGCGCGGCGGACGGCGTACGGGCTGGAGTGGGCGCGCGACGCCGCTCGTCAGCACGCTTCGGGCTGCGCGCCTGCAGGGGTGGAGCTCGCCGGCCTCGTGGTGGTGGCGGATGCACCCGGCCGAGTACCGAAACGGCTGGCCGCGTTTCTGGACCTCGTTTGCGGGGCCTACCCCCGGGTCTGGGAGGTCCCGTGGGTGGAGGAGTGGCGACTGGCCGGCCATGGCGAGCCGCTGCCCACACCGCCGGCGGTTCAGCAGCTGCACATAGACATGCAGGCGCTGACCGGCGTCGGCACTCGCCAGGAGAAGGAGTAGACCGGCAATGGCAGTCCTCACCACGGCGGCGTCGTCGCTTGCCGCCCAGGGCGGCGCAGTCATCCTGGGCGCCGGCAACATTCCCACCCCGACGGGGGAGCAGCCGCCCGGCACCGGCGGTCTGACCACGGTGTTGAACTGGACCTTCTGGGGTGTCACGTTCTTGTGCGTCGTCGGTGTGCTGATGGTCGCGGGGACGATGGCGGTGGCTCACCGGCGCGGCGAGGGCGGCGAGCACCTGGCCAAGCTCGGCTGGGTCATGGGCGCCTGCGTCCTTGGCGCTGCCGGTGCCCAACTGGTCAACACGCTGGTCTGAGCATGACTCTCGACCACACGAGCGACACCGAGCCCGAGCCCGGACGGCGGCAACCCGGCCGGGCGTGGACAGTCGCCGCAGCAGCCATCGTCGCGCTGATCGTGCTCGCTGCCGTGGTCGTCATCCTTTCGACCCGGGGGGGTGCCAAGGCGCCGCCCGCTGGTGCCGCGCCAGCGCCGGCCGCCTCAGCCGTGGCAAGCCCGAGCGCGGCACCGCTGGCCGCGCAGGACCAGACCGTTCCGGACAGCGCGCCGCCCGGAGTCTCCTGGACCCTGTTCCAAGGCGTTGCACTGCCCTCCAGCTCGAGCGCCGGCCCGGGCCGGATCACCCAGCCGGTCTACGCCGGCTACGCCCACACGCCGGTAGGTGCCTTGCTGGCAACAGCTCAGATTGGCTACCGCTACTTCCTCACCCCCGGTGACGGATGGAGACAAGTCGTCCGCGACCAAGTTTCGCCTGGCCCCGGACACGACGCCTTCGTGGCGAACCGGGCCAAGGTGACGACGACGGACGTGGCCCCCGGAGGACTCGGGCAGCTCGCCGGCTTCCGCTTCGTGACCTACGGCCCGGATGTTGCCGTCATCCAGCTCGTCAGCCGCTTCTCGAGCGGGACGCTGCAAGTCAGCACCGACACCGTGCACTGGGTTGACGGCGACTGGCAGCTGCAACTTCAACCGGACGGCGGCAGCAGCCCGACTGCACAGCGGGTCGACACCCTCTCCGGATTCGTGCCGTGGGGTGGTGTCTGATGCCTGGCCTCTGTGACGTGCCCGGCGTCAACCTCGGCTGTGACGCGGTCGGCGGAGCGATCGGCTCGGCTGCGGGGAGCGTGTTTGACGCTGCGGCGCAGAAGCTGGCGCAGGGCTTGGGGGACGCGACGAAGGCGCTGGTGACGTTCTGGACCGACCTGCCGATGCCGCAGCTGTCCACGGCCAGTGGTCCGGTCGCGCAGCTGCAGTCGATGACGTACTGGCTGTCGGGGTTCGTGGCGGTGCTGTCGCTGCTGATCGCGGCGGGGCGGATGGCCTGGTCCCGGTCGGGGGAGCCGGCGGGGCGGGCGGTGAGGGGGTTGCTGACCCTGATCGTGGCCTCCGGCGCCGGCGTCGCGGCGATCAACGCTTTGGGGTATTTCGGGGACCAGTACTCGCAGTGGATTCTGAACCGCTCAGCGGACGGGGACCTGGGAGGACGCCTGGCCAAGCTCGCGGCGATCACCAGCGTGCCGGGGATGGGCTCGGGGCTGGTGCTGATCGTGGCGCTGGTCGCGATCCTGGCGTCGCTGGCGCAGATGGGCCTGATGCTGGTCCGGATCGGTGTGGTGACGATGCTGGCCGGGACGTTGCCGCTGTCGGCTGCTGGGACGTCGACCGCGACCGGGCAGGCGTGGTTCGCCCGGGTGATGGCGTGGCTGTTGGCGTTCATCGTCTACAAGCCGGCGGCCGCCACGGTCTACGCGAGCGCGTTCCTGCTCATCGGCAAGGGCCAGGACGCCGCCTCCGTACTCTCGGGACTGTTTTTGATGATCCTGGCGATCGTCGCGCTGCCGGCGCTGCTGCGCCTGCTCACCCCGGCCGTCGCCGCAGCGACCAGCTCCGGGGCGGCCGGCGGCGCCGCGGCCGCCGCGGGTGTCACCGCACTGGCGACCGGCGCCCGGATGGCCGCGGACCGCAGCAGCAGCCGTGCCTCGTCGCCGTCTGCTGGCCCGCAGCAACCCGGGCTGGTGACCGGCTCCGCCGGGAGTCCCGGCGGGCCGACCGGTGGATCTGCCAGCGGTGGCACCACAATCCCCGGCCCGCGGGGCGGCGGTGGCGGCGGCGGCGGTGGCGGCGAGGCGACAGCCGCTGCGCCGGCGGGAGGCGGTGGTTCGGCAGCTGCCGGCTCGAGCGCGGGCGCCGCAGCGACGGCGGGGACGGCGGCAGCTACGGGCGGCGCCGCGGTGGTCGTGCGGGGCGTCGCCAAGGGCGCCCAGGCGGGTGTGAACGGCGCGAAGTCCGCGGCGTCGAACGCGACCGGCGACGGCGGCGACCTGTAAGCCGGCGCGAGCGAGACGAAGCCGGACGGGACATGTGGATGAGGAGAGGCGTGCGATGACGACGGTGGCCGGGGACGAGCCGCGGACCTACGGCAACTGGCGCAAGCCGACCTCGCCGGGGCTGCCCCGCCTGGGTCTGCTGGGCACGGTGCTGGCCCTGGGCGGGTTGGTGCTGGTCATGGTCGTCCAGCTCGCCGCCGGGCTGCTGGCAGCTGCTGGCGGCGGGCTGGCAGTCGTGGTGTTGATGGCGCCTTTGGCGTACCGCAACAGGGCCGGCCGCAACGGCTGGCAGGTTGGCACCGCGAACGCGGCGTGGGCACTGGGGCGCCGTCGCCGCCAGCACGTCTACGTGTCCGGGCTAGCCGGGCCGGTCGCGTTCGGCGCAACCCGGCTGCCGGGTCTGCTGGCCCGTTCGGAGCTGCTGACCGCGCAGAACAGCTACGGCGAACAGTTCGGCCTGATCACGGTCCCCGCCGCCAAGCACTACACGGTGGTGCTGCGCTGCGACCCGGAAGGCTCGCAGCTGGTCGACACCGAAACCGTCGACGCCTGGGTGGCGATGCACGGCCGGTGGCTGGCCGCCCTGGCGCACGAGCCGGGCCTGGTGGCGTGCACCGTGACGATCGAAAAGGCGCCGGACCCGGGGAGCCGGCTCGCGGCCGAGGTGGCCACGTTGCTCGTCGACGGCGCCCCTGAGCTGTCCCGCCAGGTCCTGGTCGAGACGGTCGCGACCTACCCCAAGGGCTCGGCAGCGGTGTCGGCCCGGGTGGCGTTGACCTTCAGCGCGACCCGGCCCGGGGCGGGCGAACGCGAAGGTCTGGGCCTTCGCCGGCGCACCGCCTCCTCGGCGCCCCCGGGCCGGCTGCGTACCGCCGAGCAGATGGCCACCCTGGTCGGGCAGCGCCTGCCCGGCCTGGTGCACCAGCTGCGCTCCACCGGCGCCGGCAGCGCCCGGGCAATGACCCCGGGTGAGATCGCCGAGCTGGTCCGGGTCGCCTACGACCCGGCGGCCGGCCCGGTAGTGGAGCAGGTCCGCGCCGCCGGCGGCGACCCCGGGGTGACGTGGGAGAACGCCGGCCCGGCCGGCCAGCTGGAGGCGTGGGACTCGCTGCGGCACGACACCGCCGCCTCCATCACCTGGCAGATGGTCGACCCGCCGGCCAGCGCCGTGCAGTCCCGGGTGCTCGAACGCCTGCTCGCCGCCGATGAGAACGTGGACCGCAAACGGGTCACGCTGATCTACCGGCCGCACAGCCCGGCGTCGGCCGCCACCATCGCCCATTCGGACGTGCGCACCGCACTGGGCCATGCCGGCGCCGGCCGCGGCGAGACCCACGCCGCCGACTCCCTGGCGGTCCAGGCGACCCGGCAGTCCTCGGGTGAGGTCGCCGGCGGCGCCGGGCTGACCCGGCTGTCGATGCTGGTGACCGGCACCGTCGCCGACCCGGCCCGGCTCGGCGCCGCCGCCGAGGTCGTCACCCAGCTCGGTGCGGCGAGCCAGCTGCGGCTGCGGCGCTGCTACTTCGCCCAAGCGGCCAGCTTCGCCGCCGCCCTGGGCGTCGGGGTGATCCTGGCCGAGCACGTCGCCGTCCCCGACCTGCTGCGCGAGAACTGACCCGCGACGACATCCGGCTGCGACGACCACCGCTCCGCCACACCACTGATCCGCGACACCACCTGAGGAGACCGGCAGATGCCCACTATGGAGACACCGCCGTCGGTGCCGGGGCTGACCAGCCGGGGGCTGCGGGGCGCCGGCCGGGGCCGGGTTTCCTACGTCGAGGCCCCGCCGGAGCGGCGAGCCACCACGGTGCAGGTCTGCGGCCTGTTCCCGTGGGCGGTCGGCGGCCTGTCACCCACAATCGGCGTCCCGCTGGGCCGCAACCTGATCACCGGCGGCACGGTGTGCTGCGACCCGATCAGCTGGTTCGAACGAGCCCGGCTGATCCTGAACCCGTCCGCTTTCGTGCTCGGGCTGCCCGCCCTGGGAAAGTCGACGCTGATCCGCCGGCAGGTGATCGGACTGGCCGGCGCCGGCGTCGTCCCACTGGTCCTGGGTGACCTCAAACCCGACTATGTCGACTCTGTCCGGGCGCTCGGCGGCCAGGTCATGCGCCTAGGCCGGGGGCTGGGCTCGCTGAACGTGCTGGGCGCCGGCGGCCTGGACCTCGCCGCCGACCAGCTGCCCAAAGATGAAGCTGCCCGGCTGCGGGAAGAAGCCCACGGCCGGCGCCTGATCATGGTCTCGGCGTTGGTCGAGCTCGGCCGCGGCTCACGGATCAGCGACACCGAACGCAGCGTGCTGTCCGCGGCGCTGCGCCTGCTGGCGCAGCGCCACCGCCGGCGCAAGACCCCGCCGCTGCTCGGTGACCTGGTGGCCGTACTCGAACAAGGACCGGACCCGGTCCGGGTCCCGACACTGGACCGCGGCGATGACGCCCGCTACCGCAGCGTCGTCGACCCGCTGCAACGCAGCCTGCTGTCCCTGCTGGACGGTCCGCTGGGGTCGGTGTTCGCCCGGCCCAGCACCGAAGCGATCCGCCTCGACGCGACTGCGGTCTGCGTCGACGTCTCGGGGATCAGCGCCAGCGACACCACACTGCAGGCCGCGGTGCTGCTCGCCTGCTGGAACGAAGGCTTCGGCGCGGTGGAGGCGGCCAACGCCCTGGCTGATGCCGCCGTGGCCCCGCAGCGCCGGTTCTTCATCGTCCTGGACGAGCTGTGGCGGGTGCTGCGCTCGGGGGAGGGGATGGTCGACAAGGTCGACTCGCTGACCCGGTTGAACCGCAACGAAGGCGTCGGCCAGGTGATGATCTCCCACTCGCTGGCGGACCTGCGGGCGTTGCGCAACGCCGAGGACCGGGACAAGGCCAAAGGCTTCGTCGAACGCGCCGGCCTGGTCATCGTCGGCGGGCTGCCCGCCAGGGAGATCGCCGAACTGTCCGAGATCGTGGCGTTCTCCGCCGCCGAACGTGCCCAGGTCACGTCCTGGTCGACCCCGCCGGGCTGGGACGCCGAGGCCGCCCCGCCGGGGCGGGGCAAGTTTCTGCTCAAGTGCGGCCAGCGCCCCGGCATCCCGGTGCATGTCGACCTCACCGCCGCCGAGCGGGACGCGCGCGTGCACAACACCAACAAGCGGTGGGCGGCCGGACTGTGACGGCCCGGGCCCTGCCGGCCGGCGGGGGAGTAGGCGGGGGTGCCGGGGGTGCGGCTGCAGCGTGGGTGGTGCCCGCAGCCGGGGCGGCGCTGGTCGCCTCCGGCGGGGCGCTGTGGGTCGCCGGCGGGTTGGCCTCGGTGCTGGCCGGCGGCGGCTGGCGCTCGGCGCCGTTCGGGCTGCTGCTCGCCGCCCGGGTGGCCCGCGACGGGCCCGGCGCCTACTGGCCCGCGGCGCGCCCTGAGCTGGTCTGGGCCTTGGCCGCCGCCCTAGCCGCACTGGTGCTGGTCCCGGCCGGGGTGCTGGTGCTGCGCTGGGCGTTGCGCCGGCCCCGCTCGGATGAGCCGCTGCGTTCGCTAGCCACGCTAGCCGACGTGCGGCACCTGACCGGCCGCCCGGCGGCCGAGGCCGCCCGGCGGCTGCGGCCCTCGCTTTCCGACATCCCGGCCACCGACGTGCCGGCCGGCGACGCCGGGCTGGTGCTGGGACAGCTGCTGCGCCCCGGCCGGCGCTGCGGCCCACGCCTTTTCGCCGGCTGGGAGGACGTGCTGCTGGCGTTCATGGCCCCCCGGGCCGGTAAGACCACCAGCTACGTCGTCCCGGCCACCCTGGCCGCACCCGGTGCGGTGGTGCTGACCTCCAACAAGGCCGACGCCTGGGCCGCGACCGCCGAGCTGCGCGGCAAGCAGACCGGCCAGCTGGTGTGGACGTTCGACCCGCAGCGCATCGCCCACGCTGCTCAGAGCTGGTGGTGGAACCCGCTCGCCGGCCTGGACACCGTCGAGGAGGCCGAACGCCTGGCCGGGCACTTCGTGCTGACCGTGGATGACGAGCGCTCCAAGGACATCTGGGGCCCGGCCGCCGCCGAGCTGCTCGCCGGGCTGCTGCTCGCGGCCAAGACCTCCGGCGGCTCGATGATCGACGTCTACGACTGGCTGTCGGATGAGGCGACCCCGGTCCCGGCGCAGCTGCTGCGCGCCGGCGGGCTGCGCAGCATCGCCGCCTCTTTGGAGGGCACCCAGGGCAGCCCGCCGGAGACCCGGGGCAGTGTCTACTTCACCGCCCGGGTCGCCGCCAGGTGCCTGCGCAACCCGCAGATCACCGCCTGGGTCACCCCGCCGCCGGCCGGCGCCGGGCTGGCCGAGTTCGACGCCGCCGCGTTTCCTGCCTCGCGGCAGACGCTGTACCTGCTGTCCAAGGACGGCGGCGGCTCCGCGGCGCCGCTGGTCGCCGCCCTCACCGACCGGGTGATGCGCGCCGGCGTCGGCAGCGCTGAACGAGCCGGCGGCCGGCTCGACCCGCCGATGCTGGTCCTTTTGGACGAGGCCGCGAACATCTGCCGGATCGCCGACCTGCCGGCGTTGTACTCCCACCTGGGCTCCCGCGGGATCATCGCGCTGACGATCCTGCAGTCCTACGCCCAAGGCGCCGGGGTATGGGGCGAGAACGGCATGAAAGCGCTGTGGTCCGCCGCGACCGTCAAGGTAATCGGCCCGGGCATCGACGACGCCAGCTTCGCCGAGGACCTGTCCCGCCTGGTCGGCGACCACGACGTCGCCGTCCAAGCCAGCAGCGTCTCGGATGGTCGCAGCTCCCGGTCGGTCTCGCTGCGCTCCCAGCGCGTCCTGCCCGCGTCGGTGATCCGCGCGCTGCCCAAAGGCCGGGCGCTCATCTGGCTGACCGGCGCCAAGGTCGCGATGGTCACCACGCTGCCCTGGTACGCCGGGCCCCACGCCGGCGACATCGACACCGCCCGGCGCACCGCCGAGGCCGGCATCACCAGCGCCGCCCTCCAGCACGCCACCGGCAGCGGCACCGGCACCGGCACCGGCACCGGCGAGCAGCCCGCGGGCAGGGCAGCCTGATGACCGAACCCACCAACGAGGGCATAGGCGGGGGCGAGGAGCAGGACGGCGCGGCGGGGAAGCACAGCGGCGAGGGTCAGAGCGTGGAGGGTCAGCTGCGGGCGCTGCGCCACGAGGTGCAGGTACTGCGAGACGTCGTCGACGACGCCATGCACCCCGCCGAGGGTGACCCGCAGCCGGGCCCGGGCGACGCCCCGTTCGAGCCTTACTATCCCTCACTCGAGCAGTGGGTCGTCGACTACTTCGCCCCCACCTACGCCCGCCCGGTCAACCCGGCGGTCCGCTGGTGCGCGCAGTGGTGGGACCACGGCGAGGCCATCAGCCGGCTCGAGGCGTTGTGGCGGTCCTGGGAGGTCGGCCGCCTCGATGAACTGCGCGGCATCGCGCTCTGGCACCGCGACTTCCTCGACCCCCAGCTCGCGGTGCTGACCAGCACCACCGGGCCGTTCGCGCAGTGCACCCCCGACCGGCACGCACCCACCAAGCCGCTGCCCACGGTGCCCGCACCGGAGGGCTACTGGGACGACGACGAACCCGACGGGCAGCCGCTGCCTCCTGGCTCCCGCTACCGGGAGCTGCGGTGAGCCCGCCAGCCGACGCCCCGGTCGCCGGTGCCGTGGTTGGTGCCGCCGGCGTCGCCCTCGCGCTGGGCGGGATCCTGGCAGGGCTCGCCGCAGCTGTGCTGGCGGTTCGGCGTTACCGCCGCGGGGAGTGCGCTCAGACCTCGCCGGGAGTCCCGCTGGGCCTGCTGTCCGCCGCCGCAGGTTGCCTGCTGGTGCTGGTGCTGGTGCGGGGCCGGTCGTGACCGGCCTGGTGCTGTCCGGGCCGCTGCCGCGACCGCCCGTCCCGTTGCCGAAGCGAGTTGAGCAGAGGAGAGAGCGCAGATGAGCGAGCATCAGCACGAGGATCCGGTCGCGCACGCCAGCACGAAGATCACCTCCTACGTCAGCGTGGCAGCGATGGCAGCCGAGGCGCTCGCCCAGGTCGCCGCCCTCCGGGCCCGGGAACGCGCTGCCGGCGACGAACAGGCCGCTCGCGCGTTGCGCGCCGAGCGCCACGCCGCCTACGGCCAGGCCCGTCTCGGCTGGGCGCAGATCCTGGATCCCAGGCTGCGCGAGCGGGCCGGCGTCGCCGGCGCCGGGACTGTCTGGGCGCGGGCGCAGGCCTGGCGGCCAGACCCGGAGGCCGAGAGCGCCACCCACCTCGCCGAACAGCGGCTGCGTGAGCTACGCCCGGAGGTGATGGAGCGCTACGACCGGCTGCGCGCCGAGGGCAGGGAGCCGGTCGACGCGATGCGCCGTGTCGCGCCGCTCTTCGACCAGCCCCCGGCCCGTACCGGGCAGGCCGCCCCGGACCGGTCGGCCTTGGCCGAGGCCGACACCGCCCGCCGCGCAGCGGACGACGGGCTGGTGCTGTACCGCGATGAGGCCGCGGTCATCGACGACCCGGCCGCGGCGGGTGTCGAGCAACGCATCCAGACCGTCGCGCAGGCCGTACCGGACGCCGGCGCGGGAGCCACGGCCAGCGGAGTGGGCAGCATCGCCAAACGCAGGCCCGCCACCCGAACCCCGGCCGTGATCGCTGCTGAGGGTTACCCCCGGCCCATCAACGCCGGCAGCGTCGACGCCGCGAGAGCCGCCGCCGCGGGACGGCGGGGGTCGGTTACCACTGCCGCCCGGACTTCAGCGACCCAGCACAAGCCGGCCGGCGCCCGGCGGGGCCGATGAGCAGCCCCCGCGCCGGTGGCCACGGCCGGTTCGGACGCCGCAGCCCGCAAGCACCGGACCCTCATGCGGCGGCGCCTGCCGCTGCGCCGGCAGAAGAAAGGGACAGCATGACGCAGACCGGACCGAGCAGCCGGCCGCTGCCGACGTCGCAGCCGACGGTGGACCTGGCTGCGATCGTCGCCGCCCAGCAGGACCAGATCGACGACCTGACCGCCACGGTGGAGCGCCAGCAACAGTTCCTCGACGAGCTGCTACGCGCCCAGCGCACCCAGCATGCCGGCCGCACCACGGGGCGGCCCCGTCCGACCGATGGCAGCAACGGCGCCGGGCGGCGCTGATGGCCTCCCGGTACAGGCGGCCGGCCACGCCAGCGGAGCGGGAACGCCGCGAGCAGGCCTCCGCCGACAAGCTCGCCGAGCAGGTCGCGGCGCTGCGCACCGGGCAGGACTGGCGCCGCTGGCTCGACGTCGCCCACCGCTTCCACAGCTACTCGTTCAACAACACGCTGCTGATCTACGCCCAGCGACCCGAGTCCACCGCCGTCGCCGGCTATGAGGCGTGGAAGACCCTGGGCCGGCAGGTCGACAAAGGCGAGCGCGGCATCCAGATCCTCGCCCCGGTCGTCCGCCGGTCCACCCAGGACCAGGCCGCCCGCACCGACGCTGCCGACCGGGGCGAGCCCGACCCGGCCCGCGCCGATGCTGCTGCGGCGCGCCCCGGCAACGACACCCCTGGCGATGAGGGCCCCACCAGCGAGGGGAAGCGGCGCCGGGTGGCGGGCTACCGGGTCGCCTACGTCTGGGACCTCTCCCAGACCTCCGGCGATCCGCTGCCGACCCAGCCGCGCCCGCAGCTGCTGTCCGGACAGGCCCCGGCCGGGCTGTGGGACTCGTTGGCCGGGCTGGTGGCCGGCCGCGGCTTCACCCTCGAGCGGGGGGACTGCGGACCGGCGAACGGCTGGACGGACTACACCACCCGCACCGTCCGGGTCCGCGGCGACGTCGATGCCGCCCAGGCCGTCAAGACCCTCGCCCACGAGGCTGCCCACGTCCTGATGCACGACCCGTCCGGCCTGGGGGAGAGCACGACCGCGCACTGCCGCGGCGTGAAGGAGGTCGAGGCCGAGTCGGTCGCCTACCTGGTCACCGCCTCGCACGGGCTGTCCACCGACGACTACACCTTCGCCTACGTCACCGGCTGGGCCGGCAGCGTGGATGGCAGCGAACCTGAGACCGTCGTCCGCGATACCGGGCAGCGGGTGCTGACCGCCACCCGCACCGTGCTCGCCGTCACCGCCCCGGAGAGCGCCCCTACCGCGGACGCGTCCCTGGCGGCCCGAGTGCAGACCGGTGCCGATCGCACCGCCGCCGTCCGCGGGCACGGCGACGCGGCCCACGCCCTCGCCCTCTCGCCGGTGCGGTCCGACACCGCGGCCACCGCGGCCACTGCCGACGTCAGTGCCGCGGACCTGGCCGTGCTGGCGCGGCTGCACGCTGACGCGACCGCCTTTTACGCCGGCCAGCTCGCCGAAGATTCCCCAGAGGCGGCTCGTGCCCGGCAGGTGCTGGGGCAGCGGGCAGTCCCGCCGGGGGCAGTCGCGGCATATCAGCTCGGGTACGCCCCGGCCGGCTGGACCGCGCTGATCGACCATCTGCGTGGCTGCGGCTACACCGACGACCAGCTGCTCGCCGCCGGGGTGGGCATGGCCACCCGCCGGGGGAGCGTCGTCGACCGGTTCCGCGACCGGCTGATGCTGCCCGTCCGTGACCCGAGCGGCGAGCGGGTGCTGGCGTTCCTCGGTCGAGCGCTGGCACAGAGTCCGGAAGTCCCGAAGTACCTCAACAGCCCGCAGACGGTGCTGTACCGCAAGGGCGACGTGCTCTACGGCCTCGGCGCCGAACCCACCCGGCAGGCGTTCGCCGGTGGTGCGCGCCCGGTGCTGGTGGAGGGGGCGCTGGACGCGATCGCGGTCACCTGCGCCGGCGCCGGCCGCTACGCCGGGGTCGCACCGTCGGGTACCGCGCTGACCGCCGGCCAGGTCGCCGCCCTCGAGCTCGCCGCCGGGCCGCTCGCCGAGCACGGTGTCACCGTCGCGTTCGACGCCGACCCGGCAGGCCGGGACGCCGTGCTGCGCTCCTACGGCCTGCTGCGCGCAGCCGATGCCTGGCCAGCTGCTGCCGTTCTGCCGGACGGGCAGGACCCGGCCAGCCTCGCCCAGCACTACGGGCCGGACGCGCTGCGCGCCGCGCTGGACGCTGCCGTCCCGCTCGCGGACCTGGTCGTCGACGAGCGGCTGGCCCGCTGGACGGGCCGGCTGCACTGGGCCGAGGGGCAGATCGGCGCCGCCCGCGACGCCGCCGGGCTGATCGCGACCTTCCCGTCCGAACACGTCGGCAGGCAGGTGCTGCGGGTCGCCCGGCAGCTCGGGCTCGAGCCTGCGGAGCTCACCAGCGTCGTCGTCGACGCGGTCAGCCGGGACGCTGATGCCCCGGGGCGACTGTCGCGGCGGGACCGCCGCGACGACCTCGACCGCGGCCAGGGCGTAGACGCAGCGCGGACCACGGAGCCCAGCGCCGCGCAGCTGGCGCGCGCCGGCTACCCCGCCCCGCTAGCCACCTCAGCCCGACGGGCCGCCGCCGGCGCCCCGGCCGAACAGTTCGGCAGTGCCGCGCCGCTAGTCGAGCCGCGCCGGGTTGGCCCCAGCCGGTAGCCGCCTCGCCTTGGGCGCCTTCGCGCCCGGCGGACAGTTTCAGTGGCAGACGGGCCCACGCCAACCTCAGGACTTGCTCACTTGCGGCGGCAGGGCGCCTACAGCGGCGGGACCGGGTCGGGGTCGGTCGGCGATGGGCCGCGCGCGGGCCATGGTGGCTCGACCGGGGTGATCGGGTCAGGTAGCAGCGGGTCCAGGCGGGGGAGCGGGCGGGGGGAGCGTCATCCGGACCTCCGTCGTTCGTGGACATAGCCCGAGAGTGTGCGGTTCCGGCATCCGTAGGACCAGTGACAGCTGTGCCACGTCAACAGCGCAGGCCTGCAGCCACAGCCGGGCGACCAGGGCTGGCAGGACAGTCTCCGGCTGCGCCTGGAGGTCGCAAGCGCGGCCAAGCACTCGGTGGGGCTCGTTTCGCAGGCGAGTTGTGTCAGGCCGAGGCGACCGGCGAGCCTCGTCACAGGGTCGGCAAAGAGTTCGACGGAGTAACTGTCAGCCAAAGGCCGCTGCACACCAGCGACCGGACCGGGAGGCCCCCCTCGCGATCCGGACGCCCGACGACCGAAAGCGGGTGCGCTACTTCTTGGCGGACGCCTTCTTCTTGGCTGCCGGCTTGGTGCCGGCTGCGGCTTTCCGGGCGGCGGCTGGCGTCGACGCCGGTGCCACCTTTGCCGCTGGCGCACTCTTCTTCTTTTCGGCGGGAAGGGAAGCAGCGACCTGCGCCTTGTAGGTGGCTCCCGCCTTGAAGCTCACGCCCCGGCTCGCCGGGATTTGCAGTGCTTCGCCGGTGGCCGGGTTACGACCGGCTCGCGCCGACCGGTCCATCGGCTGGAAGCTCCCGAACCCCGTAAGGGTGGTCTTCTGCCCCGCCGCAGTGGCCGCCACGATCTGATCCAGTACCGCGCTTAGCGTGGCGTCCACTTGCGCACGCGGCAGCGCCGTCGCGTCACTGACAGCGCTGATGAGCTCCGCTCGGTTCATAGCTGGTCCTTCAATCTGGGCGCCGGTCCCCAATCGGGCAATTCACACCGACGGGGCTATTGATGCCAGATCCTGGCACGCTCGGCCGGTAACAGCAGTCTCACACGCCGCACGGAATCAGCTCGACGATCTTCCTATTGGCTCGTATGCCGGACGGCTGGCGTGGCTGCGGAAGCTGTCCGGCGCTCGGCGTTCTCGAGCTAAGTGCAATCAGCCGGCCAGGAAGTGACGTTGGATGGATGATCGACCAATGGTCGCGTAGCCGGCGCGGGTGCGGAGCCGGGGCGGCTCAGCGACCGTAGCGGGCCTGGGCAGTCTGCTTGGACACACCCAGCATCGCGGCGACCGCAGCCCAGGAGTGGCCGTCTGCCCGGGCGGCGCTCACGGCCTCGACGAGTTCTGCCTCAGCCGCTACAGAGCGGCGGAAGGCATCAGCGATCCGATTCAGTGGTTCAGCATCACGCCATGCCGGCTGCTGCTTCTGGTTGGCGAGCCGCTCGGCGATCTCGTCGGCGACCCGCTCCTTTTCGGCGACGGTTCGAGCCATAGTCACTCCTTAGGGGTTCGGAAGCGGTGGCCGCAAGCGGCCATAACGTGGATGATCACAGGGCCATCGTCGGTGGCTAGCACTCCCACCTCGATCAGGTTGGCAGCTCGGTCGGGACCAAGGAACAGGGTGACGTCGTCGCGCCAGGGTCAGTGGCGACGGCAACCAGGTTGCGCAGGACGTGGCGGGTGTCATCTTCGGTGACGCCGTGGCGGTAGGCGCTGGCTGCGACCGGCGCCTCCCACAGCTCCACCCCGTCAGTATATCCTGACGACAACGCGACCGACGAGCCACAGAAACAGTTGCCGCTTTCCCCGCACGAGCGGCCAGGTTCGATCGGTCGACACAACGTCGTCAGGCGCGGGCTGGCTGCCCGAGTGCCTACCGGCGGGACCCGCGGTGCGGACCGGCCGGGCCCTGCGCCGGTCCGGGCCTGAATCGGCCGGCCTCGAAGGACAGCCCGGGTCGGCGGGTGCGGGTCGCGGTCGCAGCCGGCGGGCCGGGCTGCAGGCTGGTCCGCTGGGCGCTGGTCAGGCGCAGCTGCTCGGCCGCACTGCGCGCCGCGGCGGCTTGCGCGGCCCGGTCCTGGTTTTCCCGCAGCCGGGTCACCGCGTCGGACAGTGCGGCAAGCTGGGCGAGCAGCGCGAGCAGCTGGGTGTTCTCGCCCCGGCCGACGAACCGCGCCGAGGCCAGCAGCACCGACGCCGCCCGTAGCCCCTGCCCGGCCTGCGACGGAGCGGGCAACCGGCCCCACAGCTCCCGCGCCGCGCGGTCATACTGCCCGGCGGCGACGGTCAGCGGCCCCCCACGGCGGCCCTCGACGACCCGGGCCGCAGAGGCCAGGAAGTCCGACGCGGCCCAGGCGGCGTCGCCCGCTGCGCGCGGGTCGGTGCCCGCGGCGGCGCGGACCTGGTCGGTAGCCCGGGCCGCCGCCGCCGTCGCCTGCTCCCAGATCCGGGCCCGCTCCTCACCGGTGAGCCGGTGCCGGTCCTGGTCTGGCCCTCCATCCGTTGCCGAAGACGCTGAAGAGGTCGCGCTCGCCGCCTGCCCGGGCTGCCCGGCCGCGGCGCCGGCGCCAGCTGCGGTGGCACTGCCATCAGCCTCGGCCGGCTCCCAGCGGCGGCGCAGCTTGGGCAGAGTGAGGTCGGCGGCGAGCTTCCCACCGCCGAAGTAGATCGGCTGCCCGCCGACATCGACGGACTCGGGCAGCGCCACCGCGTACCCCGTGATCTGCCCCGGGTTGCGTTCGCTGTGCCGCTCCCGGACGAGCAACCCGTCGTCGCGCAACCGATCCAGGAACTCCCCGAGGCTGCTAGCACCCGCCGCGGCGGTGCGCACCGACCGTCGCAGCGTGTCCCGCACCGGCTCGGCGTGGCCGCGCCGGGCGGCCTTGGCGGTCTCGGCGTAGCTGGCCCGCTTGGCCGCGGTCCGGTCACTCGCAGCGGTCACCGTGAGCCCGTACCTGGCCTCCACCTCCCGCGACGCCTCCCCAGCTCGCCAGAAGTCGTTGCGGGGAAACACCCGCCGCCCGTCCTGCCGGGCCAGGGTCGCCACCACATGCACATGGTCATCCGCGTGCCGTACCGCGACCCACCGCACCGCCAAATCATCACCCCGGGGTGCCAGCCCGATCCGGTCCATGTAGATCTCAGCGATGTCCCGCCACTGCGCATCAGACAGGTAGCGGTCGACCATCGCCCCCGTCTCCGGGTCCTTCTTCGCCGCGACGATCAGGTGATACACCGGCTTCTTGTCCGCCCCGACCCCCGCCGCGGCCAACGGCTGCTCCAACATCGAGGTAAACCGGCGAAAGTCCCGCAACCCCTTCTCACTCACCCCCGGCTCGAGCTGGTCGGGTTCGTCGAACCCCGCGACCACCCGCGGGTCGGTGTGCGGGTTGCGCCGCCCGCGACCCTCCTGCTGCGCCGGCCCCGTCGCGTACAGGTAGCGGATCAGCCCGCCGACCCGCTTGCCCCGCGGCGCGACCTTCCCGATCACGGCCGGCGCGCCATCAGCAGCTCCGCCGCCGCATCCACCCGGGCCACCGCCCGCGCCGCCGCCTGCACCGCCTGCCCCAGCCACTCCGGCGCCTCACCCGTGCTGTTCAGCGCCGCCACCGCCTGGTTGACGTTCCCCCCGAACCGGCGCACCGCCGCCCGCGCCGCCACCAACTCCGAGAGCGCCTGCCGCGACTGCGACGGCACCGGCGGCGCCGTCCCCCGCGCCGCCGCAAGCGCCACCGCCCCCACATAACCCGACGGGGTCAACCCCGCCCGCCCCGCGGCCAGCTCGATCGCCGACAGTTCCTCATCGGCCAGGCGCACCGTGATCCGCCGGCCCCGGCCGGGAAAGCGGTGATCCCGATGGCGTGACGACACCACCGCGGCACCCTCAGGGGGACTGGCGTCCTGCTCGCTCACCCCAGCCCCTTCGTCCCGTGCTGCTGTTGCCCCGGCGTCTCGACCGCGCCCGGTCGGGACGTTCCGCGACCCCGCTGGGTCGCCCGGTCACCCCGCAACGAGCCGGCCGCAGCCGAAGCAGGGGTGCCGACCCGCCGATGGTGCCACCTCACGACCCGAAGGGTCCAGAGGTTTGGCAGCCAAAGGCATATCTTGCTTCCGTAGTTTTGGGCAGCGATCTCCGCGGCCGGTGGCACGCAGGCCGGGACACGGCCGCGCCTTCGGGCGCGGCACTCGCTATGACAGCCGCCGTGAGCCACGGCTGTACCCAGCAGCCGCGGGATCGAGGCACGCGCGGACGTATCGGAACGGGGGAGTGGACATGGCAGAGCTCAAAGCGGCACGTCGAGCCGCGGAGAAAGCAGCCAGGGAACGCCTCGCCGGCCCCCTGATCAACGCCGCTGGCCAGTTGGGGTAGCTGCCGCCCAGCAGCGGGCCGCGGTCGCCGGAGTTGACGACGCCAAACAGCAAGCGCAGGCACACCTACGCCAGGCCCAGCTCGAAGCAGACAGGATGCTCACCCAAGCTCGCGACCACGTCACCGCCGCCGACGACCACTACCGACAGGCGCACCACGCCGCGCTCACCGCCGGCTGGTCACCAGCCGCCCTCGCCGACATGGGCTACACCCCGCCGACCCCGCCCAGACGAAACCGCAACCAGCCGGCCCACCCCGGCACGGACAGCACACCCCTCGAACTGGTGCCAGCCGCGAACGACCAGACGCGCGTGGCCTAGCCGCTCCTCCGCTGCAACACCTCGCGCAAGGACTGGCCTCAGCCGCACGGCCCCCCTGTAAGCCCGCATCGCGTCAGCCGTCTTGAGACGTCAACGATCTTTTGGCGCGACCGAGGATGGGACAATCAGCAGCGTGGACAGTCCAGACGCTCGGCCGGCCTCCGGTGACGTTCTCGGCGGTGCGCAGCCCTCGGGCTGGCCGGGCACCGAGGACGAGCTGGACGTACTGCGCTCAGGTCAGCTGTTCCGCGGCCTTGACCCTGACGACGTCGCCGCCCTGCTGCCCGCGTTCGCCCCGCGCACCTCGAACGCGGCGCCCAGCTGTTCGCCCAGGGCGACGTCGACGAGGCCGA
>JAABUZ0100002473.1_pt1 | contig 30565 bp, 23 predicted proteins | sample 5562091 | NCBI WGS metagenome assembly JAABUZ01 (sample SAMN12813069, study PRJNA571459) | rock metagenome | isolation source: Antarctica rocks | place: Antarctica: Victoria Land, Linnaeus Terrace sud | collected 2015-12-21
GTACGGCTTGTGCAAGCAAGCGAGGGTCACTTCTGAGTGAGCGAGTGAGGAGGTGGTGGACCAATGCGGAGACGCCTGGATGGGTTCGGCTCGCTCGGCAAAATTGAGGGAATACAGTGTTCAGTTGAATAAAGAGTGCAAGAAGCTACCTGCGGGAGCAGGTGAGCCGGTGGTTCAAGCGAAGAGGGTACACCCGTTCCCATCCCGAACACGGAAGTTAAGCTCTTCAGCGCCGATGATACTGCGTGGGCAACTGCGTGGGAAAATAGGACAGTGCCGGCTCACCCGCCTCCACAGGTAGCTTCTTTTTTCTTATAAAGATAGTATTTCCACGCTTTCATCCAATGGATGAAAGCGTGGAAATACTATCTTTATAAGAAATTGCTGTTAACTAAGCTTCTTACCAATATAGTAAGAGACATTAGCATGTGGATTAGCCTGCTCACTACTGGCTCCTCCGTGATGACTCCTGAAGGTCTCGCTGTGAATATATCCTTCGTAAGCCTCTTTTGATTCCCACCGCGATACTGCCATCACGGTATTCTCTTCCTCATTGGTCCATAGCTCGAAACCAACAAAGCCGGTGAACTGCTTTAGTGAAGGTACAGATCTCTCAAAAGCTTCCATCATCCTCTGGTGCTGCGCGGCAGGAGCCGCAATCTTATTAACTGCAATGAACACTGCAATATTCTCCTCTTCATTAAGAACAAATCAAATCTTTTGTATCTTCAAGTTCAGAAACTATCTTAATTATAGAGCCTGCCATCCAGCTATGCCAGTTTGGCTTATAACAAGGATTTCTTGTTAGCATAGCTATAGGGAACTTTCTTCTGGATACCGGAGGGGATCATTGCTATATCTGTTGAGGAAAGAGATGAAGTGGATTAGAAGTGGGGTGTGCTACGAAAACACTTAGCGAACGGCACACCCCTGACAATCAGCCTATGCACTCTGCTGTGCACTCACAAGAAACTCTTCATAAGCCGCGCGTAGTTTTGGATAACGAAGCAAGAAAAATCCAGCGTATTCTTGCGATAGCGCTCGTGGCTGGCGTAGCAGGTGCATGTTTACTTCTTTGAGTAAACGATTCCCCTTCTTTCCGTTACAGTGCTTACAACATGCTACAAGATTTTCCCAGGTACTCTGTCCACCGCGCGATCGTGGAATAATATGATCTAGCGTCAGATCGCGGCTGCGCTTGCCGCAGTACTGACACATCTCATCGTCGCGTAACAGTATATTTGAGCGCGTCGGCTGCAAAGCAACGCGGGGCACCCGCACATTGGCCAGTAGCTGCACAATGACGGGACGTTCCAGCTCAAGACGGCGCGCGCTAATGCTCTCCTCGATCAACTCACGTACCTTCTCATCTACAAATGTCACTTTTTGCTTGGATAGCAATACGATGAGACGACGTTCCGGTATAACCGAGAGAGGTTGTAGTGAGGAATTCAACACAAGAACAGGCATGAATGGCTTTCCTTCCTCTCTGTCAGAGCCGATAACATATGCAGACAGCGAGGGCAAAGACCGCATCGAACGAACTGGATGCCGTTCCTAGCGCCGCCTGCGATGATTGGGTGGATAAGCGTTTGGAGTTCTTGCATGTCCAGGAGGAGCAGGCACAATACGATCTCCTCTATCCTCCACCGCTGAAGCACTGGTCGTACTTGCGATGGCATGCAGATGTATCAGCCGACAATCATCTCTTGTGACCGTCGCATATATCTGATATCCCTGCATCTCTGTTCTCCTTGAAAACTTCTCTTGAAGACTTCAAATGTGCCTGAAAAAAACAATATGACACATACTTCTCCGTCGTGTAGCATTTCTGATCCTGGTTTGGATTGATGCTCCTGACCCCCAAAGGGGAAGTATGTGTCATCCTGGTCGGGGTGAGAGGACTTGAACCTCCGACCTCAGCGTCCCGAACGCTGCGCGCTAGCCGACTGCGCTACACCCCGATGACTTCATGCAATAAAATCGCTGAACCTATCCATTGCGCCGAGTCTATATCTGGCTGTAGATCCATGCTGATATGTAGCATGCTCTCCACCCAGAGTACCTACTCTTCCTGTATTGAGTATAGCATACCTTGCGTGGCTTTGCAAGAGCATCCGCTACGTCGCTACGCGGGTGGTGTATATCACAAGATCTTCGCGCACAGCTTCTCAGCTAGTTCAAACGAGTAGTTCTGCCCACGATCGTGCGGATAGACCTGAAACATGTTGGCGACCCATAAACCATCTAGAGGTGTCTCTAATGGTGGTATATGCTCGCGATAGTCTGTGGTGACTATTGGCTGCGCGTAGCCCGCCGAGAACATCCAGCTCTCTTGAATCCACGCGTCATCAAACGTGGGTGCGAGCCGCTTGATATGCGGAAGAAAGTCTCGTAAAACCTCTTCTTTGCTCTGTTTAAAGAGCGGATCGTTCATAGGGCGGTAGTTGCCGAGATAGATAAGATGCCGATTCCCATATTCAGCCGGAGGACGTAGATTAGTATGCTCTACAAGGGCGGTGAAGGGATAGCCCCGGTCACAAACATTGACCCAATAACTGTCGGTGAGCTGGCGATCCAGGGCGAGAATGAGACAGTGCGCTCCGTATGCCTGCCCCCACTCGTACTTTTCTCGATACTCTGCTGGCAGCTCTGGTACAAGGCGGCAGGTGAGGCGTGTAGGAAATGTCGATACAACGCGGTCAAAAGACCACGCTCCCTGACTAGTTTGAACGTTCCAGCGCCCATCGACTCGTTCGACCTTTTCGACGGTATTGCCCAGCAGAACTTTGCCGCCCAGTTGCCTGATACGTTCGGCCAGCCGCTCATAGATGTCTTGAAAGCCACCGCCTAGATAACCGAGCTGCGTGGTTCGATCATGGATGCGCGCCCAGAACCAGGGGAGCGCAATCTTGTCGTAGAGCGTGCCAAACTTGCCCAGGAAGAGAGGCTCAAAAACCATCGAATATGCCCGCTTCCCCATCCACTTCCTCAACCACGCGTCTGCCGTCTGTCCCTCCAACCAGTTTGGATTGGCTACTTTGAGGAATGCCATGACTGTGCCTACCCGGATACGCTCGTCAAAGCGCCAGGGCCGAAAGCGTAGGAGCGAAAGAGGCGAGTCAAGTTGATAATTCTTGCCATTTATAAAACTAACGGTGCGTGGACTGCTCCAATCCAACCGCTCTCCCAAACCTAACTCTTCTATGATTTTAATCACGGTTTTGTCTGAGCGAAATATATGATGATAGAATTTTTCGAGCCAGCTCTCTCCTATGCGAAATCCAGCCGCAAGCCCGCCCGCCATCTCCTCTTGCTCAAAGAGCATCACCGTCTGACCCGCCTGCGCAAGTCGATAGGCTGTCATAAGTCCTAATGCACCGCCACCAAGCACCGCGTATTCCATGCTTCTTCTCTTCCTCATTCTCTTGATTAAAGCAGTAATCGCCACGTCGTTCGCTATTCTCTCTGACGCATAAGTGTTCTATAATCATTCTAGCATAGCCCTTAAAGATAAACTAAAAAAAAGGCTTATAATGTACTATATGGATAGACACTCTATGGATTCACTCATACCCCTACTTGCCTGCCCTCTCTGTGGCACGCACTTCACACGGCAGCAGACGACGCTGGTCTGCACGAACTCGCACGCGTTCGATATCGCCCGCGAGGGCTATGTAAACCTGCTGCGCAAAAAATTGCCCGGCGATACAAAAGAGATGCTGCTCGCCCGTCGCACCTTCTTTGATCAGGGCTACTATCAGCCCGTTTCCGATACTATCAACGCTCTGCTGGCTGCATATGCCCCCTCTGTATCACTACAGAACTCAGAGGGTCCATCTCATCTGTGCATACTTGATGCTGGCTGCGGCGAAGGATACTATCTGGACCGTTTGCGGACGGATCTCTCGGCTCGCGATCAGCTACCGCTCTGTCTTGGTATCGACATCTCAAAGGATGGAATCAGACTAGCTGCTAAACGCTATCCAGAAAGTCATTTCCTGGTGGCGAATCTCAAAGAGCACCTCGTCTTGCAGGATGCTACAATCCAGGTTATGCTCAACATCTTCTCGCCGCGCAACGCAGAAGAATATGCCCGTGTACTCTCGCCCGATGCCTTGCTACTCGTTGTTATTCCTGGTCCCACTCACCTTCATCAGCTTCGCTCTACATTGCAGCTATTAAATATTGAGGAGAGCAAAGAGCAACACGTGATTGAGCAGTTCTCTCCCCGGTTCTCACTGCTTACAACACAAACCCTTTCCTACACTTTACGCTTACAACAGCCCGAAATCTCCTGGCTGGTGATGATGACGCCAAACTACTGGCATCTCTCGTCAGAGTCCCGCTTGGCGCTCGAACGGCTAGAAACAATCCAGGCAACCGTCGAGATGAGCTTCTTGCTCTTTCAACGACGAAACGAGCCGCAAAGCCTCTTGTAATCTTGAGAAAAAGTTCAAAACTGGCATCATAACCATCTTTGCGTTCCCTCCTCCTTATGGTATACTAATGCCGTTCTGGTTTGAATGTAAGGGTGAGGAAGTAAATTTGCGTAATCTTGAGAGGCTTACAGTGGAAACAGGCCGAGTTATTCATAGACGTTACCTGCTTCAGCGTCTGGTACAGCAGGGACAAGCCTGTGCTGTCTACCAGGGAGTTGATCAGGTGTTGCAGCGCGCTGTCGCGGTGAAGATCGCTCCCGCTGAATACAGTTCGGCGTATCGTGCGGCAATTCGCGCAACCTCGCAGTTCGCCCACCCTAATATTATCGGAATATACGATCTTATCGTTGAACCAGAAGTACTCTATGTTGTGCAGGAATATGTGGACGGCGATGACTTCTCCACACTCCTGCAATCTCAGCTCTCTCCTTATTATGTGGTTGAAATGGGCTTGCAGATCTGTCAGGCGCTGATGTATGCAGGTACTCCTGCTCGCAAGATCTGCCACGGAGACCTTACTCCTACTTCTATCATTCGCGATCGACGTGGTCAGACGCGTGTGAACAATTTTGCTCTGCCTGCCGATCTCTCCTACTTTACATCCTGGAGTGCTATAGGCGGCAATGGCATTGCCGTCTCTGATTCACAATTGCCAGCGGGGCAGGCGAGCAGTGGTCGACGTTCCGACGATACCCTCGCCGTAGGCTTGCTCCTCTATCAATTGCTCGCTGGTCGTACTCCAGATGCGAGAATGGTTGAACCTCCTGCCGATGGCCGCCTGCGTTTTATGCGCAACGCCCCTCCCGAAGTTTGCCAGGTGATTGCTCGTACCGTCATCCGCAAACATCCTCAACATATCGTCACTGCGGAGGCTCTGTACGCCGAGCTTAAGCCCCTTGCCGAGGCTCTTGAACCTGCTAGTGTAGCCAGCATTTCTTTGGAAGAACCCGCCCAGTTCTCTCCCAGACGCACCGGCGTGCTAACCAACCAGCCACTCGGTGGATCAGGTATTTACGGAATTGGAAGTGAGAATGCGCCGCGCCCCGAGGCGACAAATGCTGGCCTCTCCGTCATGCAGCAGTTAAACAGTTCGGAACCGACCATCGCCTCCGATTTGCCCAATCTGTCTTCTCAACTTGCAGCTGCGCGCCAGGCTGCTTATTCTAACCCTCGGGCGCTTGATGCACAGCCGAGACACCTCAACATCCCCTTGCTACTGTTCTTCGGCCTCCTACTATTCGCACTGTTCTTCGGCATCGGCTACTACCTGTCAACCGTCTTCATCAAATAACCCGCTCCGCTAAATCTTAAACTCCTGCCTGCGCCTCCATCATGCCCTCAGTAAGGTATGCATAGGCCATGTTTCTGCTATTTCTCGCAAAGCCGATTTTCCCCTTGTGATCAACGATAATCAGTCCACCCTGGCCGCCAGCTCGTTTGCTCAAAAAGGCGATGGACGCGTCGGCCGCCTGCTGGGCTACATCCCCATGTGCAACAAATTCAGCCGCCCGCCGGCCAATCAATAACCGCGTAAAGTCCTCTCCATAGCCTGTACAGGAGATGGCGGCATACTCGTCGGCATAGAAGCCGCACCCGACCAGCGGCGAGTCACCAACGCGACCAGGAATTTTATTCATAAAGCCGCCCGTCGAGGTCGCAGCCGCCAGAATACCGAAGCCATCAAAGGCGACCGCACCCACCGTCCCATGTTTCCTAGACGTATCCTGCTCATCCGGAAAGAGCGTGAGATCTGCGCTGTGTCCCTCTTTCCAGGCTCGATACTGCCGCTCAGTCACCAGTTCCTCCTCGGCGCACAACGTCATGCCATGCTCTAACGCAAACTGCTGCGCCCCCTCGCTTATCAACAAAACATGTGGACTTTCCAGCACATGCCGCGCCGCTGTAATCGGATGCTTGATCCGTTCAAGCCCAGCCACAGACCCCACGTTGAGCGTATGCCCCTCCATAATGCCTGCATCCATCTCTATCTTCCCATCCCTATTCAAGCAAGAACCCATCCCCGCATTAAAAATAGGATTATCCTCCAGCGCCCGCACCGTTGCCTCAACCGCCGCCAACGCAGTCCCACCTTCCCGCAGAATATTCCATCCGATCAGCGCCGCCTCACTGCACCCCTTCTTCGCCAGAGGTGCCCGCTCCTCCTCAATCGTTCCCGCCCCTCCATGTACAATAATCGCTGTAGACAACTGCAACCTCCTTCGTTGGCTTACAAGATCAAGTGTTCAATGCTACAATTCTATCATGAATACTCCTTCTGCACATTGACAAAGCATGCATATAGCTGATACCCTACCTTCATTATTCTCTATTTTCGCTTACCACCCGTGTGGCGACAATCCCTTGTGGTTGTCGTGGTGCAGTTCACCTGGTTTGGCGCTCAAAGACGGGCGGACTACGACAACCGCAAGGGATTGTCGCTACGCGGAAACTGATGAGGGAAGGGATCTTTGTATGCAGAAAAATCACTTTGTAGAACGTGCTGAACGGGTTGTGGAGCCTTTGCTCGCGGACCTGGCGGCAATCGTCAATATTGATTCGGGGACATTTACGAAGGCGGGCGTGGATGAGGTGAGCGCCTATTTGCAGAAGCGTTTCTCCGCTTTCGGCTTTGCAACATATTTTGATGCACAGGAGCTCTACGGCAATAATCTTGTCGCAACCCGTCAGGGTACGAGTTCGACTGGTCCTCGCCTTATGCTCATTGGTCATATCGATACGGTCTTTCCTCTCGGCGAGGCCGCGCTGCGTCCCTACTCTTTAAGTGTGCGCAACGGAGTGCGTATTGCGAAGGGTCCTGGCATCCTCGATATGAAATCGGGTGTGCTGATGGGTATGTACGCCCTCCAGATGTTGCAGGATGAGCAGTTGGCGAACTATCAGAGTGTCACTTTTATCTGCAATACCGATGAAGAGATCGGCTCGGTCGCCAGCAAGACTCTTATCCGCAAACTGTCCCCTGAGATGGACGCGGTTCTAGTCCTGGAGCCCGGTCGTCTGCTGAACGGCGTGGTCTCCTCGCGGAAGGGGATTGGTCGCTATCGCGTGGAGGTGCATGGACTCTCGGCCCACGCGGGCGTCGAGCCAGACAAAGGCCGCAATGCTATTCTAGAGCTATCAAATCAGGTTGTTGAATTGCAAGCGATCAACGGCACGATTCCCGGCGCAACACTCAGTGTCGGCGTGATTCATGGCGGTGAGCGCACAAACGTGGTGCCGGACTTCGCCTACTGTGAGATGGATGTGCGCGTGACCAGCGAGGCCGGACTGCACGCGATCGAGGACGCAATGCGCAGAGTAACGTCGCGTACGCTGCTGGATGGAATGACAATAACTTTGAGCGGTGGTATGATGAGTATGCCGTTTGAGCGGACTGAGCGCAGTGCGCATCTCGTCGAGCTTGCGCAGGAAGTCGGCCGCGAGCTTGGTCTGGAAATAAAGGATATGAGTAGCGGTGGCGCGTCAGATGCGAATACAGCCTCGGCCCTCGGCCTACCCACGCTGGATGGATTGGGTGCCGCCGGCGGCCTTGCTCACAATCCAGATGAGTATATCGAATTGGATACTTTGCCTACTCGTCTCGCTTTTCTCGCCCGCCTGCTGCAGCGCATTGGCAGCTATTATGAGGATGGAAACAAGCTATGAAATTTGGCAAACAGCATCTACACGACCTGCCCGTCTCCGATATCACAACCCTGGGCGCTTACTCTGACCAATTACAGTTGGAGGCCGAGTTCCGTGGCGAGATCCTGCCTCCGCCGGTTCGTCTACAGATTGGCGAGCCCAACTATCGCACGCCCGAACACATTCGCCAAGCCGCTATTGAGAGCATCGCCAATGAGATACAAACTTATACTCCAACGGCTGGCTGGCCCTGGCTACGTGAGCTGCTGGCCGAAAAGATTGCCCGCGTCAACGGCTACGAGGTGAAGCCAATCAATACCGTGATTGCACCGGGCGGCACGGGCGCTCTTCAGGCCGCGCTGCTCACCATCGTAGGGCCGGGCGACGAAGTGCTTATCCCCGATCCCTGCTGGCCGCTCTACATTCCTCAACTCGCGGTGACCGGTGCGGCTCCCGTACGATATCCCCTCGATCCCCAGGGCGAGTGGCTGCCCGATATCAGACAGCTCGGAAAATTGTTAACGCCGCGCACCCGTGCACTCATCATAAACACGCCTGGCAACCCCACCGGCGCGGTCTTCCCTCAAGAAGTGGTAAGCGACCTGCTCACCTTCGCCCACGACCACGATCTCTACCTCATCTCCGATGAATGCTACGACGAGATTCTCTTCGAGGGCCAGCACGTCAGTCCCTCCTCCCTGCTCTCTCCAGCAGAATTCGAGTCCGGCCGCTTCATCGGCATCTACACCTTCTCCAAAAGCTATGCCATGACCGGCTGGCGCATCGGCTACGCCGTCGCCGGCACCCAGCTCATCAAAACTCTCACCGACGTCCTCAACGCCAACTTTACCAGTCTGAGCACGTCCACCCAGCGCGCCGCCGCCGCCGCCCTCACCAGCCCACAGGACTGTGTTACCGAAATGTGCGAGGGCTATCGCGAGCGCCGCGACCTCGTCGTCAAACTGCTCAAAGAATACAATCGCTACGTCTACACCCCTCATGGTGCCTTCTACACTCTGATCGACGTACGCGGCAAAAACGGCGAGTCCCACAGCGGCCGCTCCTTCGTCCTCGACCTCATCCGCGAGCGCAACGTAAGCGTCGCCCCCGGCACCAGCTTCGGCTCCATCTCAGCCGAATACATCCGCATCTCCCTCGCCGCACCTATGGAAGACCTGGAACGCGGCATCCGCGAAATCTGCCTCTTCGCCGATCGCTAGCCACAATATAGCTCGCTCACCTTTCAGCTCTATAGGCAGTATAAAATGGGTCTAGACCCATTTTATACTGCCTATAGAGCTGAAAGATGCTGCTTCTGCAATCAGGTGGGGAAAGAACTGATTGCAGAAGAGAGAAAATGGTTGCTTATGCTATGTATCTAAAAAAGCAGAGCTAGCATGAAAGGCGGAAGATTGCAAATTGCTCTGCTTTCGACACAATTTCTGCATCTGAGTCTTTCACAGAGAAAGGGAATTGTCTGCTCGCCCAGGCGAGTTGGTCCATATACGCACGCACAGCGGCAAGAGCAGTTGGATCGAAAGCGAGAATGGCCGAACAACATTCCTGTTTCATACTGTTATCACATGATAACAGTATAGTGCATTCTTTCTCTTCCTGTTAAGGTCAGTGAAACCGTTCTGTCCTGTGTTTAAGAGAAAAGATAGGTTTCATCAAACGAACGGTTTTGAGACTCCTCATCAGAGGAGGTGATGATCGAGGGCAAAGCGCAAGGCGGCTGTGCGCGAGGAGACGCCTAGCTTTTTGTAGATTGAGCGTAGGTAGGCGCTGACGGTGACAGTGCTGAGTCTTAGCTCGGTGGCTATCTGGGCGTTGGTCAGGCTTTCGGCGAGATACTGCAATACTTCTAGTTCGCGTCGAGTCAGACGAGGGATGGATGCCTCTGCTCCTTCCGGGGAGTGAGAAGCAGATGAAGGGATGGACGCAGCCTCCTGCCCGGCGAGTGCTTGTTCTGGTGTCATGCTGCATCCTCGCATCCAGGCTTTTGACCAGCGTGCTTCTCCCAGTGTTGCACGCACCATTGCAAGCTGCTTTTCATGTTCGGGGCGCTCAGTCGGCGGCATTGGAGCTCCAATCGTCTCACGTAGAGTTTCTGCTGCGCCAAAGAGCTGTGCCGCCCACACCAACTCACCCTGCTCTCCCACAACCCTCCCCAGTTCCTCCAGGCCCATAGCTATATATAATCTGCCGGAAGACCTGAGGGCTCGTGACAAGCCATCTTGCAAAAGGTGACGGGCCTTTCCCAGGTTCTGTCGGGCATGTTCTACTTTGGCGAGCCAGATCTCTGCCCAGGCGATTCCCTGCTCATCTCTGACCTCTTTGTGTATGGACAAGCTCTCGGAAAGCTGAGCGTGCGCTTCCTCAACGTTGCCTTGACGAAGCGAAAGCAGTCCAAGAAAACGCAATGCTTCTGCTACTTGCGTCTTTATTTGCAAGCTCTTGTACACACTCATAACGCGCTCAATCCGTTCTCTGGCCTCCTCATCCTTCCCTTCAAAAAAGTCTACCTCGCCAAGAAACAGGTTGGACCAGAGCGTAAAGAAGAGTTCGCCTTTCTGATTGCCCAGCGCGATCATCTCCAAAAACATTTCTCTGGCTACAGTATAGCGGCTCTGCCATAGAGCAACGTAGCCTGCTCGGTGCAAGGAATAGCCCAGCAGCCAGGTGATTCCCCATTCTGTACCGTCATCTTGCAACCCTCGTGCCAGAGAGATTGCTTCCTCTACGACTCCACGAGCAGCCTTGAAATCGTCTCGCATTAGTAATGGAAGCGATAGCATCCAGAGGCATCCGATGATGTATTGAACATCTCCGACCTTGCGAGCTAGTGCAAGGCCCTCCCGGCATGCAACTTCGCCCCTTTCAAGGTCGTACAACATAGCTAGAATCGCTCCGTACAGGCCGAGTGCCCATACGCGTGCTGTCGTCAAGCTCTCCTTGCTATCTGGGAGCGACTGCTCCAGGAAGTTTTTCCCTTCAATCAGGTAGGCCTGATCAAAGCTGTATCCCCAGATCATCCAGAAGATGCTGAGCCCTCCTGCCAGACGGAGAGCGGCCTCTTTGTCCTGCTGTTCAAGCAGCAGGTGCATCGCGGCTCGCCAATTCCATTGTTCCTGAAGATAGCGTTTGATCAAGAGCCCTTGTTCACTACCGAACAGCACTCTTCTGCTGGCTTCGGCCCAGGCTAGATAATAGCGTACATGCGCTTGTTGGACCTCTTTCATCTCGCCATTTCTCTGCAAGCATTCCAGGCCAAAATCGCGGATCGTCTCTAGCATCTGAAAACGCGGTTGCCCATCTTCTTGTTCGTCTCGCTTGAGGAGGCTTTTATCTAGGAGAGAAGCAATCGTATCAAAGACTTTTGTGGGATCATCGTCAAGAAGAGTGTAGAGAGCTTCTCCCGCCTCTAAAGTGCACCCGCCGACGAAGACGCACAGGCGGCGGAAGAGGGTCTGCTCCTCCGCCGAGAGGAGATCGTAGCTCCACTGGATAGTATTGCGGAGCGTCTGCTGGCGCACTGATACGTCACGATAACCTGTAGTTAATATCTGTAAGGGGTGGGAAAGACGGGAAAGCAGCGTGTGCGGCGGCAGTAGCTTGATGCGTGCCGCCGCAAGTTCCAATGCGAGCGGTAAACCTTCCAGATGTATACAGATGTCAACAATATCCTGTGCATTTGCAGCGGTAAACTGGAATGTGGGCAAGATCGCTTGAGCACGATTGAGAAAAAGCGCCACCGATGGGTTTGCGATCAGTTCTTCCAGAACGTATTCGTGTTCAGCATTGGGCACGGTCAGTGGGAGAACGGGAAATTCATGTTCGCCACTCACATGCAGCCTTTGCCGACTTGTCACCAACACCGTCACCTCCTGACAGGTAGCAAGGAGTGCACTGAGGGAAGGGCCAGCTTCCACCACCTGCTCGAAGTTGTCCAGCACCAATAAGAGATGTCTGGGACGGAGATAGATCTGTACAGCCTCAAAGATTGGCAGGTTGCCTGTGCGGAGTTCAAGCGCCTGGGCGATTGCCGGGATCACCTGTTCGGGACTGGAGATCGCTTGCAGAGGGACGAAACACACGCCAGCGGTCCATTCCTGCTGGATAGAACTTGTCACCGCGAGCGCTAAGCGTGTTTTGCCCACGCCGCCAGTTCCGCTCAGGTTGAGCAGCCTCACTCTTTGCTGTAAGAGCAAAGCTGAAATGGCCTCGCATTCCTCCTTCCGTCCAAAAAACGAGGAGAGCGAAATAGGTAGATTGTTGATACGTTTCTGTAAAAGAATGAGTGCGTCTTTGCGGTCCGGTTCATGGTCTCCTTGAAGTATCACGTCCCGTTGCTGCTCAATACGATCACTCATTTCCGTCACCTTCTCGTGCCTTTAAAATATTTAGCTTGCCACATAGAACTTATCACAAGCATACCACTATAAAGTGCACAAAGTAAGTGGTAATTTACCCAAAGCTATGTTCATTCACGATAGAGGCTTTGAAGAATCCATGATAGAATAGGAGAAAAAGAGCAAGGAGTTATGATGCAAGAATATATTGAAATTCGTGGCGCTCGCGAGAACAACCTCAAAGATATCACCTTAAAAATCCCTAAACGGAAGATTACAATTTTCACTGGTGTATCCGGTTCGGGTAAGTCGTCGCTGGTTTTTGACACCATTGCCGCTGAGGCGCAGCGATTGCTTAACGAAAACTTCAGTATGTTCGTGCGAAACTTCCTGCCGCGCATCAGTCAACCAGAAGCCGACGAAATTAAGAATCTGAGCATGGCCGTCATCGTCGATCAAAAACCGCTTGGCGGCGGCTCGCATTCAACGGTCGGCACAGTCACGGATATTGCCACGGCGCTTCGCCTCATGTTCTCGCGCTTCGGCAAGCCATACGTAGGCTACGCCAACATGTTCTCATTTAACGATCCTGTAGGCATGTGCCCTAACTGTAACGGTATTGGGCAAAAGCTGGGTATCGACATGGATGCTGCATTTGATATGAACAAGTCGATCAACGAAGGTGCGCTTCGACTGCCCGACTACCTGAATGACAGCTGGGGCCTTCAGATCGCTAAGCATTCCAAACTGTTTGACAACGACAAAAAACTCAAAGATTTTAGCCAAAAAGAACTCGATGATCTCTACCACTCCAAGTTGGTCAAGGTCGATTTGGGGAATGGTGTGGGCCTCAACTTTGAAGGCGTGGTCGACAAGTTTGTCCGCAAATACATCATTCAGTACGATATTAAGACTATGTCGGAGCGCACCCAGAAAAGCGTTGGACCGTTCATTACTATGGGGCCATGTGAGCTGTGCCACGGCGCACGGCTCAGCCAGAAGGCGCTGGCATGTAAAATCAAGGGCTACAACATTGCCGACCTGAGCGCTATGCAGGTCGATAAGCTTTTCGAGGTAGTTAAAGAGTTTGATGCTAAGGAAAACCATGCGCTGGTCAAAACAGTGCTGGAACGTCTGTCTAATTTAGTTGGGATTGGCCTGGGTTACCTCAGCCTTGACCGTATGACCGATACACTTTCCGGTGGTGAGTCGCAGCGTGTCAAGATGGTAAAACACTTAAATGGCAGCCTGGTTGATGTTATGTACATCTTTGATGAGCCTAGTGTCGGCTTGCATCCCCGCGATGTCCACCGCTTGAACGAGTTGCTGGTTAAACTCCGCGACCAGGGTAACACAGTTCTTGTCGTAGAGCACGATCCAGACGTTATTAAAGCCGCTGACCATATCGTAGACGTTGGCCCGCTGGCTGGCATCAATGGTGGTCACGTGGTCTTCGAAGGCACCTACCCGGAATTACTGAAGGCCAGGACTTTGACTGGCAAACATCTGAAAGATCAGACGCCGATGAAGCAGGTATTTCGCCAGCCCTCTGGTAAGCTGACTGTCGAGGACGCCCACGCTAATAACTTGCAGCACATCACCGTCGATATCCCGACAGGAGTCCTCACCGCGATTACGGGGGTCTCTGGTTCGGGTAAGAGTTCGCTGATTCATCAAGTATTCTTGAAGCAACATCCAGACGCCATCCTGGTTAATCAATCGGCAGTTGGTACTTCCAGCCGATCTAACCCTGCCACCTACATCGGTATCATGGATGTTATCCGCAAAGCCTTTGCCAGGGCTAATAAGGTTGACGCTGGACTATTTAGCTTTAACTCAAAGGGTGCTTGCGACAACTGTAAAGGTGCCGGCTTCTTGACCACTAACTTGGGCTTTCTTGACGATGCTAAAACGCCTTGCGACGTCTGTGGTGGTAAGCGTTTCAAGGACGAGGTATTATCCTACAAGTATCATGGCAAATCGATCACTGAGGTGCTCGCTCTGACTATGGCCGAAGCCAATGAATTCTTTGATTTGCCAGAGATTGCTCAAAAGTTACAAGCACTCAATGACGTAGGTCTGGAGTATCTAACGCTCGGCCAGCCCTTAAGCACGCTCTCCGGCGGTGAATGCCAACGCATTAAATTAGCCAGTGAGCTGCACAAAAAAGGCAGCGTCTATGTACTTGATGAGCCGACAACTGGGTTACACATTTCAGATATTGCTCGCTTGCACAAGCTCATCGACCGATTGGTAGAAGATGGCAACACTGTGATTACTATCGAACATAACGTGAACGTTATCCGTCAAGCCGACTGGATCATTGACCTTGGCCCTGAAGGCGGTGACAAGGGTGGCAAGATTATGTTTGAGGGTACACCGGCCGCATTGCTAAAAAGTAACAAGACACTTATCGCGGAGTATCTTTAGTGTTCTTGTAAAGTCTGCACGCTTACGAGTATTATTTATAAGCGACGACGCCAAACGCCTCTGGTCTGCGCACTACTTTCTTAAACCCAGCCTCCTGCAGCCTTTTAAGCGCTCCTTTTGTGACGGTTCCGCTGGATTTGCTGTTCAGGTCGCCGATGTAGTGGAACAGCCGCCCGCCTCGCTTCAACACACGATAGAGCTCTTTATAAAAGACGCCGGAGTAGAGTTGGCCAGCCTGATTGAAGACGGGTGGATCATGGACAATGCGCGAGAAGCTTTCCTCCTCAAATGTGGGAATGATCTCATATGCATCACCCATTCTCTGTTCTATCTTGCTATTATTGAAGAGGTCGCGCGACCACGGATTCTGCCGCGCGATCTCCTGCGCCCCTGGGTCCAGTTCAAGCGTAACGACCTGCTCAGCACTCTTAGCGGCCTCAATCGCTGTATAGCCCAGCCCCGTCGCCGTATCCAGCACCCGCCCCACGATCGGCGTTATCGTCCCAATCTTTCTCAGCGTGTCCTCCATAGGATCGATATTCACAATCCTATGCATGGTGAAGCCAGCAATGAGCATGCTCGGCGTACGCTTCGTAGGCAAAAGGCTGCACATCCGATTGGTAGCCTCTGAAAAGACCATGATTGCCCGTATCTCATTCCCCTCTACCGCAAAGCAATTGACATCTGCTTGCTTGATCTTCTCAACCTGCTGCCAGTTCAACCGCTCTCCGCTCGGAAATGCCACGCCTTCGTCGGACACTTCTACTGTAACATTAGATATGCTAAGATCAGGCGAGACCTCTATAATCTTGCTCTCTGCCTGTCTCGCCTTCAATAAAATATCTGCTTGCATGTATGATAAAACAATCATTCCAGGTCTATATTCTGCAACCATATTTCAACTATCTCCATATGACTTAACGCGGCTTCGCCGCTCTCCAGAATAGTATAATTGATATATTTTACCTTTCTTCACATTGTTGCAATGCAACAATGTGAAGAAAGGTAAAATATATCAATTATACTATTACATGATTATCGAAAAGCAAAAACCGCTTCAAGGCATCTGCAACAGCATCGGCATCCCGTCCTTCGGACGCAGCGTAATTAATGGATCAAGCTCTACCTTCTTACTACCTGGGATGATCAGTGGCGTATAGCGCTGGAAGATGGTTGCGAGTAGCAGCTTAGCTTCTAACTGGGCAAATGGCATGCCTATGCACATGCGTGGTCCGCCGCCGAAGGGGAAGTACGCCCACGCCGGCACCTTCTGCCCCTCTTCCCATCTCTCAGGCCGAAATACCTCTGGGTCGCCCCATATGTCGGGCCGGCGATGAAGAATCCACTGGCTAAACATAACCATCGTGCCCGCTGGAAAGGAGTAGCCGTCCAGCTCAAACGCTTCGATTGCCTTCCGCCCCTGTACCCAGGCTGGCGGATACATTCTCATTGATTCATTCAACACCCACTCTGTATACGTCAATTGAGGAGTGTCTTCCAGCGTGGGTGCACGTCCTCCCAATACCGTATTCAACTCGTTGCGCAGCTTCTCGCGCACCTGAGGATGTTGCGAGAGTAGGTAGAAGGTCCAGGTCAGGGCGTTCGAGGTGGTCTCGTGGCCGGCGGCAACAAAGGTCATGATATGATCGTGCACCTGTGTGTCGTTTAGATTTCCTTCCTCGCCCTGGTCCTCTAGTAGCATGGAGAGGACATCGCCTCTATCGCCGCCCTCGGCCCGCCGCTGCTCGATGAGGTTATAGATAAAAGCATCAACTTTTCTCTTCGCAGCCATCCGCCGCCCATAAGCTGTGAATGGCTGGTCAATGCGCAGTCCCAGCATGCCTTCGATCATTCCGACTGGATTGCTGATCATGTCAGTGAATGCCTGACCCAGCTCATTTACTTCTTTTGACAGATCGACGTTGAAGAGGCAGCGGGCGACGATGCGCAGCGTCAGCTCTTGCATCTCCCGTGCCATGTCCAGCGTGTGTTCAGTATTCCAGGTAGACAGCATATCTTCTGTATGCTGCACCATAATTCCAGCGTAGTTCTCAATGCGCTTCCTATGAAACGCTGGCTGCACTAAACGCCGCTGCTGCCGGTGTGCGTCTCCGTCGATGGTGAGTAGCCCATCCCCGATCAACTTTTGCAAGTTCTCGGCGATTTCACGATTGGTGAAGTTGCGTGGATTCTCGGTCAATATATAGCGTACATGTTCCGGCTGGAATAGTTGAACAATAGGTGTTTTCCCTGCATAGAGAGTCGCCATGTTGCCATAGGTCCGTTGCAGATATTCTAAATAACCAAGCTGGTCTTTACTAAACTGTAGCATGTTCCCAACGACTGGTAGTGGTCTGGGACCGGGTGGTAGGCTGGTCTTTTTTGTAGTGCTCATAGATGTGTCTTTTCGTTTTTTCGTGCTTTGTATAGTCAAAAATATACACAGAGAAAGTTTGATTATTGACTCCTCTGTGTATACGTTTTATTACGCAAATTGTTCTGAAACTACATCGACGATCGCTATCTCTTAAGGATGTTTCGGCGTCCTAATGCTCCGCGTAACGACAAACCCTTGCGGTTGTCGTGGGTAGCCTTTCGTTAAGTGCTCATCTGACTAATATATCCATCACGACAACCGCAAGGGTTTGTCGTTACGCGGAGCATCGTTTCACGAGGATATTACTATGCCAGCAGTTCGGCTTGGCTCAGCGGCCCTAGCGCGGTGAGCACTTGCTTCTTGCTCATTGGGAAGCGTTTCAGGGCGCGCGAAATGTCCTGTGCAGTGACCTTTTCGATGCGCTCGGTCTCTTCTTCGACGCTGACGAGACGCCCTTCGGTAACCCAATCGCTGGCCAGGGCGCGCATGCGTGCGAAGGTGGATTCGCTGCTGAGGACAAGGCCGCTGATCCATTTGTCTTTGGCGCGCCGCAGCTCGTCTTCATGCACTCCGTCTGCCACCAGGCTATCCAGCTCTTTACGCAGCATTTTAAGGACTTGCGGCGCGTTCTCTGGCGTGGAGTTGGCCTCTAGCAGCATGATGCCGGTGCCTTCCATTGCCCACAAGCCTGCGCTGGCCGACTCGGCGAGACCACGCTGATAGATGTTCCAGTAGAGCCGTGAGCCGTCGCTATCGCCCAGGATGCTTCCACCGAGCACGGCTGCATAATAATCAGGATCTTTGACATCGACGGCTGGCATCGCGAGAATCATGATCTGCTGCTTGAGATTCTTATCGACGACGATGTTGTTGATGGGACCAGCCGGCTCGTAGTGAGAAACGTCGCGTCCGCTATCTCCTGTCCGCCAGTTGCTGCAATGCTGCTCGGCCAGTTCGACGATGTGATCCCAATCGAAATTGCCGGCGACTGAGAGTATGAGATTGTTGGCGGCGTAGCGGCGATTCCAATAGTCGCGCATCTGCTGCACTTGCATGCCGCGAATGCTTTCGCGTGAGCCTAGCACATCATGTCCCAGAGGATTACTGCCGAAATAGGTCTGCATCATACGCCGGTAGGTGAGATTGTAGGGCTGGTCCTCTGAACGGGCGATCTCGTTGACGATGACCTCTTTCTCGGTGGTGAAATCGCTCTCGTCCAAGCGGGGATACATCATGTCGCTGAGCAGTTCAACCGCCCGATCCAGGTACTCTCCCAGCACGCGCGCATAGTAGACGGTGGATTCGTGCGAAGTGAAGGCGTTGAGCTCGGCTCCGATCTTGTTGAAGGCCAGGGTGATCTCTTGCCAATCGAGCGACTTGGTCCCTTTAAAGACCATATGCTCTAGAAAGTGGGAGACGCCTGCGATACTGGGATCGTACTCGTCGCGCGAACCTGTGCGTACATAGTACGAGACTGCCACCGATTCAAAATCAGGCATCGGCTGGCCAACTATCTGTAAACCATTGCTAAGCGTGTGGGTACGAAACACAGTTTCATTGGCTGCGGTTTCTGTCATAGTGTGCTCCTCCAGCATGCAAGGCGTGCCTGTTCGATCGGTAACACTCCGTCCCCGCCAGGTCACTACTTGTCTTATAGAATATTACTTGGGATTTCTTCTTATTTGCATCATAGCCCCGTCGAAGAGACCTTGTCAAATCCCTCCTTAATCTGTGTAGCTTCTTCCTTCTTCATCTTTTTTCCCACGCAATTTCGGCGAAGCCGAAATTGCGTGGGAAAAAAGATGAAGAAGGAAGAAGCCTTTTACAGTAAGAGTTCGACTCCATTTTTAGCCCGGTGTCTACGTCGGTTTCTTTATTGGAGTTGGAATTAGCGGTTGAGTTGGGTGCAGCGGAGGCTGGTTCCCCTTGACTGTAAGAGTTACCCCTATCACCGCACTCGCCACCCGACCATCACTTGTTGTAATAGTAGCGATGATCGTGCCTGAGTAGGTACCCGCTTGATTGGTATTGACGGCGTGTATAGTGATGGCCGTATTGATACCCGCGCCGACGAAGCCGCCACCGGCAGCAGTCAACCACTGGTTCGTGTTGTGAAGCGTAACAGTGCCTGAACTACCACAATTGGTAAGCGTGACAACCTGAGAGCCGGGATCGCCAGCCTGGGCGATGACAACAAAGGCGAGATAGGCCGGTGCCACCGTCACGCACGGCTTGAGTGCTGGAACTGGTGTAGGTGTAGACTGTACGGGAGCCGGAGCTTGAGTCGGTTGTGGTGCAACGGTTGGCTTGGCTACTGGTATCGGCGTGGGTTGTACTGATATTGAGGTGGGCGTGGGTTGTATGGGAGCCGGAGCTTTGGTCGGCGGTGGAACGGTGGCCGTAGCAACGGGTGTTGGAGTAACAGATGATGTTATATTCAAAGTCACCGTCACAACGGCCTGGCCCGGACTGAAGCTGATATGCCCGGTATACTTGCCAGGTGCCAGATTCGCTATTGATGTGTTGATGCTCAGCGAAGCACTGCCGTTAGCCGCCAGTGTGCCACTACCAGGGCTGACACCCAACCAGGGAGCATCAGATTTAGCCGACCAGCCGCCTGCACTACAATCTCTGCCATTATTAAGCGTGAGTGGTTGAGCACCCGGTGCCGCGCCTCCCTGTACAGCGTTAAAGGTGAGAGCACTGGCATTTACAGTTGGGCAGATAGTCGCTCCGACTGTAGGGGTAACGCCTGGGGTGGGTGTAACGACAGGTGCAGGTGTGACTATAGGCGTCGGAGTAACAATAGGCGTCGGAGTAACGACAGGGGTGGGTGTGATTGCTGGCGTCGGCGTAACCGGTTGTGCCGCAAAAGTCAGGGTTACTTTGATTGTTGCCTGAGTAGTACCTCCGACCTGGACGTTAATATGACCTTCAAGAGGTGTTGGTGGCTGTACACTTGTATTCCCTTGCTGTGGAAGCAAGCCAATTACGGTATGAAGTGGTTGCTGTTGTGGTGCGTGTGCAGATATAGACATACTGTCTTTGCCGCCTACAGCGATCTGACCACTACCTGTAACTGATAACCAATTCGGACTATCTGAAGTGGCTGTCCATGTTCCTGCGGCACAATCGGGTCCATTGACGACGGAAACACTTTGGGGGCCCGGTATGACGCTTCCAGTCACTCCTACTGTAAAGTTGAGTTGGGAGGCAGGAACGCTCAAACAGATTGCTCTCGTCGGCTGCTGTACGGTGAGTGTCACCGGAACCACGATGTTGCCAGGATTCAACACGATGTAGCCTGTGGTGGTGCTCTGAATATTTTTAACGGATATCGTCGCTTTGTCGCTACCGTTTTTGCCGATCTGGCCGCCGCCCGTCACATTCAACCAGTTCGGACTATCTGACGTGACACTCCACTTTCCGGCAGCGCAATTCGGACCATTGGCGATGGAGATGGTCTGAGTGCCAGGTGTAATCGTCTTGTCAATATTCTGTATAAAGCTAACGGCGGTGGGCGTAACGCTAAGACACGTTGGCTGTTCCGGCTGCTTGACGTTAAGGGTGACGGGTACCGCGATATTGCCAGGATTAAGTATGAGATACCCGGTCTTTTGAGTTTGTTCTCCAATACCAGCGTTAGAAGCACTAACACTTACGCCAACACTTTCTCCCGAGTTGAGTGTGCCACTGCCTGGATTGACGCTTAACCACGAAGCATTGGATGTGATTGACCAGCTTCCGTTTCCACAGGCATTACGTACCTTAATTTTTTGAGCATCTGGCGCGTTGCCGTTGACCAGGGCTCCGAAGGTGAGAGATGAGGAATCTATGCTTGGACACGGTGGCCGGGTATCCTTCACATGATATGTAACATGTACAGAAGCATCCCGACTACGACCGTCGCTGGTCGTTATTGTGATGGTAACGGTTCCCGGATAATCTTTGCCCTCAAGTAGGGGTGAATAGCCTGAGTCGGGATGGAATGCTCGAACACCAATTGAGATCTCCTCTCCCGCAGACAAAAGGCCACCGCCAGAGGTAGAGAGCCAGTCGGCACCCTGATTAGCTGCCGTGGCGGTGATAGTCCCAGGATCACCGCAATTGATGACGCTAATGGCTTTATATGATGAATCATAATACGCGTTATTTCTGAGGTCACCCGTAAAATCAAGCTGATTGGTCTGTAGACGCAGACAAGGTGGAAGATTCTTGGGCGGAGGCGTAAGCAATTTTACTTTTACGCTAACGCGACTGTCGTCTGCTTGAAACATCACCGTACCTGAGATTCTACCCATATACTGGTCGAAGCTTTCCTGCCCACGCGACGGTAGAGCATTTGCGTTGACAGAGACCGTCCCGCCCACGATCTGCCCCGCATCGATCTGACCGCCGCCCTTGACGAGAAGCCAGGGCTTGTCTGAAGAGACCTTCCACTGACTGGAGCCACAGTTTGAACCATTGCCAACCAAAGCTTTCTGGCTCTCAGGACTGCTACTAACGTTATCGCCATTTGTTACCGTAAACTGGAGACCGTCAGTTACCTGGATAAGACACGGCGTACGTGGAGCAACGATCAGCCGCACGATCACAGTCGCATCACCCGGTTCAAACGTAATATGGCCTACAGTATTGATACCATCTTTAAAATCATCAGGAGAGACCGACAATTTGACCTGTACACTACCGCCAGCATCAATAGTGCGTTGATCCGCCTCCGCCCGCAGCCAGGGTACATCCGCTCGCGCATACCACTTGCCGCCGTCGCACTCGCTATCGTTATTGATCGTGAGAGTTTGTGCGTCGGGAGCGTGGTCAGACGCGTCGGTCCGGAAGGTTAATTGTGTTTTATCCACACCAAGACAGACTGGTGTGGGTAGATGCCTGGGTGGATTGGCTTGAGACGGATTATTCGCCGGTGGATTATTTTGAGCTGGATCACTCGGGGGCAGATTATCTTGCGTATCTTTAGGAAATGTAGGAATAACTTGTGCAGAGTTCGGTGCCGCTGGCCGAGGTTGCGGAGCAGGCTGATTCGCCGGATGTGATGAGCCGGGGGTGGGAGTGGGGGTGGGCGCGATAGACGCAGCCTGCACGGTCACCGTCACAACTCCATATGCCGATTTGCCGCTCACTTGCTCGTTGGCACGGATAGTGTGATTCGTGCCAACCTGCCAGTCTTCTGGAATGTGAACAAAGGCGATAAACGTGCCATTTGGCTGCACAACCGTGGTCTGATCAGCTAACTGAGCCTGGGAGCTTGCGAAACTGGCAAGACTCATGGTCGCTGATGTGGCCGATGAAGGAGCATCAGCCGTAATCAGTGCATTGAGTGCTTGTTGATCGGATGCAAAACTTATCGTCCCACCGGGCACAAATTGTTTGCCCTGAAGCGTCACAATACCGCCCGGAAAGGCACCACTCGCGTTGATCGTGGCAAGTTGAGCTAATTGAGCAACAGGAGGCCGTGGGGATTGTGCATTGGAGCGCAAGACAAGCAGAGACAGGAACGCGACGATTCCTATAAGGACTACTAGAGCTCCTCCCATCATAGGGGAGATGTTGAGTGACTTCTTATGGAGAACGCGTTGCATAAGCGGCTGTTTATGAGCCACGTGTATCGTAGCAGGTTGAAGATGCCCCGTACGCACGGCGGCTGGTTGGCGATGCGTGGCACGAGAAGGTGTAGGTTGAAGATGCGCGGCACGAGATGGATCTGCTTGAGGGAGCGGAAAAAAAGGTAAGACGTTGTCCTCGTCCTCCTCGTCCTCTTCCCTTTTTTGCTTTAAGTTCTGGTGCAGACGACTCGTGGGCTGAGATGAAATTGCATCTACCTCTTCCGTCCAACGCTGCTGCCCATGTCGCTTATCATTATATTCGTCATCGCCCGGCATAAGAGAAATATTATTATACGCCGACACATCCATCAGAGACATAGAATTGAGTCTGCCAGGAAGAGTATGTAGCAGATCCTCTGGAAAAAGCGTGTCGTCCTTACTGGGAAGAGTCTTCAACATCTCCTCTGACGGAGTCGTCACATCTTTTTCGTCAGCAAGGAGAGAGACGTTGTCATCATCGTCTTCCGCTGCATGCGAAAAGATAGGCGTACCGCAGCGAGAACAGAAGCGTGCGTGCGACGGGTTCGTAGTCTGGCATTTTTGGCAGTAAAGCTCGTTCATGCATGCACCTTTTAATTGAAAGATTTGACGCATTATAAGCATTCAAATCAGTCTGTTATTTGTACACAGTTGTTTCAGGAGTCGGGTATAGACAACAGTCTGTTCGCATGAAATGAAAAGGCTTGTATGTAGAATATGTGTTAAGAAACACGAAATTGAGAATGTGCGCGGCTTTCATAAGAATAGTAAGCATGTGGAATAAAAGCCCTCTTATAGAGTACCATATAATCACTCTGTTAGTGAACTCCTACAGGCAAGAAATTTGGGCTGTGTATTTTCAATCCCTAAATAGTATAGTTGGTATTTCGAGTAATTTCTGTGAGGTAGAGCACAATTCGGGGAGAGATATCTCATTAGAGGTTCCAGCAGTAGTTTTGCTGATCCTGCAAGCAGACACGTTTGGAATTTCGAGAGTATCGAAAATAAGGAGCAGCCCAATTTTATTGTCTGAATGCCTCAAAGGCATTTGAAAAAAACAATAGCACAATGGAAGAGCTCTATTACAGTAGGGGCTAAGAGAGGCGTGATTGTCAACGTCAGCAGTGGGCTCGGCTCATTCGGGTTAGTCACAAATCCCGAGCGCATTGAATCTCGGTTATTTAACCTCGCCTACAGTTCATCAAAGGCGGCAGTGTCAATGCTCACCATGCAATACGCCAAGGCACTGCCCAACCTGCGCATCAACATCGTGGACCCCGGCCCGACCGCGACCGATCTCAACGGCAATGCCGGATACCAGACGGTCAAGGAGGGTACTGACGCGATCGTGCGGCTTGCCACTATTGGCTCGGATGGCCCAACTGGCACCTTCAGCGGTCGCGCAGGAAACGTGCCGTGGTAACCGGAGCTAATTTTTCGCTCCTGAATTATAAAGAGAGAAAGCCTCTGCAATCAAAAGAAAGAATGAAGAGTATGAAGAAGGAGAGTACCTGCATTCTCTAGCCCGCGACATCGCTTTTGGAAGACAGGGCCGCTTTCATGATCGGGGATATGAAGCACAACTCAACCGAGCATCAGCGTTCTCCTTGGTGATCAACACGATTGCGGTTCAGACTTCCCTCTTTGCTTTCAACATATACGTGGTAGGGGATCGCCCACCAGCATATCCAGCACTCGCGTGCCCCCGATATCTGTATGTAAAAACACCATTCCCACCGGCTCGTCTTGTACGGTGCCTATAATCGCCGCCTCTTTCCCCAGTGGATGTGCCCGCATCGCCGCCAGCGCCTTATCTGCAACATCAGCCGCGACAATCGCTAGCATTTTCCCCTCATTCGCAATCGTTAGCGCGTCCAGACCCAGTATCTCGCATGCGCCGCGTACCTCGGCGCGCACAGGAATGGCCTGCTCTTCCAGTGCAATGGATACTTCGGCGTCGATGGCGATCTCGTTGAGGGCGGTGGCGACTCCGCCGCGCGTGGGATCTTTCAAGCAGTGCAGCCCATTTCCCGTTGCCGCGAGCACTTGCGCCACAAGGCCATGCAGCGGAGCCGTGTCGCTCTCCACATCGGCCTCTATCTCCAGCGACTCACGCGCCAGCATGATTGCGATGCCATGATCGCCAACCGGCCCGCTTAAAAGCACCTTGTCGCCCGCCCGCACCTGCGCCTGCCCGATCGCGTTCGCCGATCGCACAATCCCTACGCCTGTCGTATTAATAAAGATGCCATCAGCCTTGCCTCGCTGCACAACTTTGGTGTCGCCGGTGACAATGGCAACGCCCGCCTCGTTCGCCGCCTGCGCCATCGATGCTACAATCTTGCGCAGCATCTCGATGCTAAACCCTTCCTCCAGTATGACTCCGACTGAAAGATAGAGCGGCGATGCGCCGACCATTGCCAGGTCATTAATCGTTCCATGTACGGCCAGCTTGCCAATGTCGCCGCCGGGGAAGAAGAGGGGGCTGACGACGTAGGTGTCGGTGGTAAAGGCCAGGCGCTGCTCCGTCCCCTCCAGGGCAAATGTTGCCGAGTCATCCATGCGATCGAGCAGAGGGTTGGAGAACGCTGGCGCAAAGACTCCCTCGATTAAGTTGTGTGTTGCCTTTCCTCCACTGCCGTGGCTGAGCGTTATGTATTCGTCCCGCAAGTAAAATTTGTGCCGCCGCGCTTGCCGCGTTCGCTCAATCTTTCCCAGCACATCATCAGGCCGCGTATCCATATTTCCTCTCCTTGATCACTCAATAAAAAGCGAAAGCTGCTGTTTCGCCTGGATGCGACGTTTTTCCTTTGTCTTCGTCTTATCAAGGGCATTTGTCGGACTTACTACTGGCTGCCCGGTACGTTGTTCGATTGACTTTCTTGCTTCATTCCCAACCTCGCCAGCTTCTGTCGCATCTCGATGTAACTGTCCAAAGCCCTGGCTATCCCGACCTTGATGAAGTGTAATTGCAGTCGCCTCACCGAGAGAACTGAGTGCCAGTTCTAAATAGGTCATGTGATCACGAAGATTTGTTTTTAGTGTTGTAGGAAGCTGCTTATACTTTTTGTGAGCTTCCACAGAAATATCAAACGTTCCTTCTGAGATAACATTTGTAAGGATGGAGTATTCAAATCTTTGTGCTCCACGATCCTTCCACTCGTCGGTAAGAGCGTTGCGAATAAGATCATTCTTAATCCGCTCCTCAATCCAGCGATCATCGTAGCCCTTAGCTCGAAGTGTGTTCCGTACCCGCTCTAAGGCCACTTCGGGATTTTCGACCTCTTCTATTCGTTCATCGCCTACTTTAGCGAGCCAAAGCCGTACTGGTTCTGCACGAGGTGATGGAATCGATTGAATGATACGTAGTATAGTTTGTCGGTTGGCTGTATCAGTGAGTCGGAACCGCCCATCAGGTGATTTAATTCGAAGTTGAACAATTTCTTTGAGCGTTATCTCAAAGCCTTCTGTGCTTGCTCGTGCTTTGATCTGGTTCCAGTACTTACGCGGCTCCGGCGCGTTGGTGAGTACACCGATGAGATCAATTACCGAATAATACCAATCTTCATTATGCCATATACGGCGAATGTTTTTTGTTCCATTGCCTCCTTCTAACGGGATCAAATCTTTGTGTTGCTCTGCCACATTCTCCTCCTCTATATCACCTATCATCTTTCAACTGTCGCCATTTTGGCGACAGTTGCGGCAATCTGAGAGAAAATTTTCCTCTGTTTTACTAACGATTTGTGTGATTATAATAACCACACAAATTATTTCTTTTATTGACAGAGTCTGCAATGGCAAGCTTAATTCGAATGATTCTTGAGTAGCAAATGTGATTATCTAAACAACATCAAATCGTTGTGGTTGTCTTTCGTCCACTGGCCCAAGAAGCTCACTTAGTGACAAACCCTGGTGATTGTTTCGTATTGAGCTGAGATGACAGAGACAAACCATGATGCAGTTGTTACGCAGTCCGGGCTGGCAGGACACGCAGCCGGTTGCGCTCGCTAGCCATTGAGAATCTTCCATAATTGAAATATGCGGCGCACGCTCCCTCGGGCGAGACCATGCAGGTGCCAATCGGTGTCTCAGGTGTGCAGGCGGTGCCAAAGACTTTGCATTCCCAGGGTTTGATGACGCCCTTGAGGACTTCTCCACACTGGCACGCTTTGGGATCGGCGATGCGCAGTCCGGGTACCTGGAAGCGCAGTTCGGCATCCCAGTCCGCGAACTCTGGCCGCAGCTTGAGGGCGCTATGGGTGATAAATCCGAGGCCGCGCCACTCAAAGAATGGACGCAGTTCCATTGTGCGCGCCATAGCTTCAAGAGCTTTGGTATTCCCCTCTGGTCGCACGACGCGTGCATACTGATTCTCGATCTCGGCTCGTCCCTCGCTGATCTGAGTGACGATCATGTGCACCGCCTGGATGATGTCGAGCGGCTCAAAGCCTGCCATGACGACCGGTTTGTGATGGTCGCGGGCAACAAACGTATAGGGACGCAGCCCGATAACCATGCTGACATGTCCTGGTCCGATAAATCCATCCAGTCTCAGGTCGGGCGAGTCGAGGATGGCCTTCATTGCAGGAATGATGGTGACGTGATTGCAGAAGAGAGAGAAGTTTTTGATGTTCTCGGCCTGTGCTCTCAAGAGGGTGACGGCAGTGGATGGCGCAGTGGTCTCGAAGCCGATGGCGAAGAAGACGACCTGCTTCTCCGGATTCTGCTTCGCGAGCTTGAGGGCATCGAGTGGCGAGTAGACGAAGCGGACATCGGCTCCCTGCGCTTTTGCGTCTAGCAAACTCTTCTTAGAGCCGGGCACGCGCATCATATCCCCAAAGGTCGTGAAGATCACTCCATCCGTCTCTGCAATGGCAATCGCGTCATCAATGCGTCCCATCGGCAGCACACAGACTGGACATCCCGGCCCATGTACCAGATCGATGTTCGGCGGCAGCACATCCTCGACTCCATGCTTATAGATAGTGTGCGTATGCCCTCCGCAGACTTCCATCAACTTAAGCTGCCGCCCCTCGCTCAGCCTCGCTATATCCGCTGCGATGTTCGTCGCCATTGTCGGGTCTCGATATTCATCAACGAATTTCATCTTTTCTTTCCCCTCTCTAATACAACTTCTCTTTTACATAAGTGCTGCAATGATCTCCAACAAAGCATGGTATGTTGTCGCCTGTGCCTCCTGTATACGTGGTATATGATCACTGGGCGTGACAATACAATAATCCACGGCCTTTGACTTCGCGACCTTTCCTCCGTCGTAGCCAGCCATCGCAATCGTAAGCAGCCCTTGTTTCTTAGCCTGCTCAAAGGTGGCGAGAATGTTGGTCGAGTTGCCGCTGGTCGAGATGCCCAGGGCGATATCGCCGGGACGCCCAAAGGCGATGACTTGCCGTGTGAAAATATTGTTGAAGCCAACATCGTTGCCCACCGCCGTACTCACCGCTATATCGTTGGTGAGCGCGATGGCTGGCAAGGCGGGCCACGCCGGATCATGTGGATTGAGCAGCTCTGTGACAATGTCCTGCGCATCCGTTGTGCTGCCACCATTGCCGAAGGCGAGCAATGTTGCGCCCCGCTTAAAGGCTTCGGCCATCGCTCTTCCCGTAGCTATGATCTGCTGCCCGGCCTCTTTGAGCAAAGTGCGTCGCAATGCAATAATCTCTTGACACTTCTCTAGTGTCGAGTGCTGCACCTGTGCCAGGACTTCGTTCGGGCTGACCTTCTCTCCCTCGAACAGGAAGGGGTAGAAGAGCCGATCATAATCAGAGCCTTCACTATTGCTCATGCTACGCCTCGTCCGGATGGCCGATTGCCACGCCGCCATGCACCAGGACTATGTCTCCTACGCTTACATCATCGACCAGAGTGATATCAATCTCTTCTGTGACGTTCTGTACTTCGACGAGCGCCAGTCCGCTTGCCTGATTGATGCTCATTATCTTGACGGGTATAGCCTCGTCGGAGCAGGTAATACAGTGCCCTTCTGTGTCCAGCCCGCATGCTGTGTTTACAACGGGCTGCGTCGTAGCTGTCGGCTCGGAGCGTGGAGAGCGTACATCTTGCATCATTTGAGCATCCCTTCGTGTTCAAAGAAAATGTGGACGAGTTCCCAGAGGACGTGATAGAGCGTTTCGTGCGTCTCCTGAATAACCATCGGATCGTGTGTCGGGACGACAAAGCGGAAGTCGAGTGCCGCCTGCTGCATCTGCCCTCCATCTCCTCCACTCAGGCCAAGTGTGAGCAATCCTTTCCGCCGGGCCTCGTCCAGAGCCGCCAGCACATTAGCGCAGTTTCCATCGGGCGAGAAGCCAACGGCGATATCCTGGGGACGTGCCAGGACGCGAAGCTGGCGCACAAAGATGGCTTCTTGCGTATTGATGCTGCTGAGCGTGGCGCTGTCGTTGGTCAGGGCTAGTGCAGGTAGGGCGCGCTTGCCGACGATGACGGGATGCACAAACTCGACGGAGATGTGCTGCGCGTCTGTCGCCCATGCGCCGTTGCCAAAGGCGAGCAGCCGCCCTCCCTGATGAAAGCGCCGCGCCATAGCCCAGCAAGCCTGCGCGATCTGCTCCGCCTCTTGATTGAAGAAGACCTCTGGTACCTGTATACTTTGCTCGAAGCGTGCTGTGAGCAAAGCTTCCAAAGATTGCTCTTGCATGATATCGCCTGTTTCTAGCTACTCGATCTGAGTTGTTTGAAACATCTCGATCTCGTCGCTGAAGGGATCGCCCAGCAGCTTGAGGGCCTTGAGTGTCTCCTGCGCCTCTGTCTCGTCGATCTTGCTCATAGCAAATCCGACGTGTACAAGGACCCAATCGCCAGGTATGATCCCTTCTGGTCGCACCAGCGCAATACTGATATTTCGTTTGACGCCCGATACTTCTACCTTTGCGATGTCAAACTGGTCATCAACGATCTCTACAATTCGTCCAGGAATGCCAAGACACATCTTCGTCTCCTTTAGACTAGGCTACTCTACTTCTGCTCAATTTTTACTCATCTCGTCTGCCAGCCGCGTCGCCGCGATGGCAAGCTGACCGAGGCTGAGCCCTCCGTCGTTCGTGGGCACTCGCCGATTAATATAGACTTGAAATGCGAGCTCTTCCAACCGCTCTATCAGCCGCTCCAGCAACATCTTATTCTGAAATACTCCTCCACTCAGAGCCACTACCTGTAGTCCTGTTTGCTCCTGCGCATACTCACAACTGACTGCAAGCATTTCTGCTATCGTCCAGTGAAAGCTGCCCGCGATCCGCTCTCGCGCGACTCCCTGTCGAATCTCTTCAACGATAGCTCGCATCATGGGCCGCACATCGATTTGAGCGGGCTTGCCTTGCTCATTCTCTTCTATTAAGAATGGATAGATCCGGGCATTCTGGATCTCGGCTTGCACTTCTAGTTCAATTGCCGCCTGCCCCTCATAAACGACCTGCTGGCGTATGCTGAGCAGCGCAGCAACCGCGTCAAAGAGTCGTCCCAGACTTGAGGTAGGTAGAGCATTGAGGTTGTGTTTTATCATCTGGGCAAGGACGTGCCAGCTCTTAATATCCAGTTCGCGTACAAATGGAATGTCGAGCGAAAGAAAGTCGTCTCCATATGCCTGCTGAAGATAGGCTGCGGCCATCCGCCACGGTTGCCGCACGGCTTGATCACCACCCGGCAGTGGTACATACGCGAGATGTGCCAGACGCTCGAAGCCGT
>JAABUZ0100002474.1_pt1 | contig 30560 bp, 28 predicted proteins | sample 5562091 | NCBI WGS metagenome assembly JAABUZ01 (sample SAMN12813069, study PRJNA571459) | rock metagenome | isolation source: Antarctica rocks | place: Antarctica: Victoria Land, Linnaeus Terrace sud | collected 2015-12-21
TCTATCGGTGCCAGAAATTATCCAGAGTTGGCAAAAGCAATTGAAGAAGCTTTTAATAAAGTGTCTTTAAAAGATATTCAAAACTGGTTTACTCACTGTTGCTACTGTACCTCAGTAGATTAGGAAATGCTATAAACCCAAAATTTCCTATCTTTTCTACCCCGACTTCGACACTGATCCGCATCCTGCCCTGCAAACCAGCATCCAGGTTGACCTCCAGAGCCTTAAAGTTAGTTACCGGGACTACAGCACCTCAGATAATCCTCCCGTTCTCCACCGCAAAGAAACCTTTGTTACGCCTGACTATCCCCTATACGAGCAGTTTGCTGAACTTACTCGTCAAGAAGAAGCTTTGGGTCTGCTCGATAGCTCCCGTTCCATTGGAACTCGTCAGGCGTGGCTCCAGCGCCTGGAAGACCATAGAGTCGAACTCCAAGGACATCATCTGATTCGTCGCCAAGACAGGCCATCTACCGGGAGAGGGACAACTGAGTCTTTAGCACCCCGGATTCAACGTCACAAAGCGGCAATTGTCCGCAATAACTTTTCCCGCCCGGTGCGTCTAGCTCTAGAAGCTGGCTTATTCAGTCCAGGGACAACCTTCTTTGACTATGGTTGTGGACATGGCAGCGACATTACCCGCATCGCCCAACAAGGTTATACCAGCGCCGGATGGGACCCTTACTACTCGCCAGATCACCCCTGCACGCCTGCTGATGTTATCAACCTTGGCTATGTGATTAATGTGATCGAAGACCCATCTGAGCGTCGAGAAGCCTTAATCAACGCTTGGGAACTCACCTGTAAAGTAATGCTAGTTTCTGCCCAAGTCCTGATAGACGACAGTAGCAGAAGCCAAGTTGCTTATGGCGATGGAATCGTTACCAAGCGTAACACTTTCCAGAAGTACTACGAGCAGGAAGAACTGAAAATTTATATCGATCAAGTTCTTGGTGTTGACGCCATTCCCGTTGCCCTCGGTGTCTACTTCGTCTTTCGGGATGAAGCCCAAGCTCAAATCTTCCGCTCCTCTCGCTTTCGCTCTCGCGCCACTACTCCCAGAGTCCGCTCTAGGATCAAGCGCTTTGAAGACTATCAGGAACTGCTGGCTCCCCTAATGGCTTTCGTGACGGAGCGTGGTCGTCTCCCAGTTAAAGGCGAAATACCGCAAGAGTCAGACCTGACTGCCGAATTTGACACTCTCCGCCGTGCCTTTCAAGTCATCCTTCAGGCTACTGACTCCCAAGAATGGGAGGCGATCGCCGAAAAACGTCGTCAAGACCTCCTAGTTTATCTGGCTCTGAACCAGTTCAGTCGCCGCCCGAAGCTGGGAGACTTGGCGTGGGTTGTCCAAGAAGACATCAAAGCTTTGTTTGGTACATACAAACAAGCTTGCGCGATCGCAGACCAGATGCTTTTTAGTTTGGGCGACTCTAACATCATACTGAACTGCTGCCAAAACAGCTCAGTGGGTAAAAAGCTGCCGAATTCTTTATTGATTCACGTCTCTGCTGTAGAAGCCCTCGATCCACTGCTGCGGCTCTATGAAGGCTGCGCCAACCGCACCATTGGGCGCTTGGAGGGAGCTACTTTGATTAAATTCCACACCAAGATCCCGAAAATTTCCTATCTCTTTTACCCTGACTTTGATACTGACCCCCATCCCACCCTAGCCACCAGTATGCAGATTGACCTACGTGACTTGCACGTCAGCTATCGGGATTACGATACTGATGACGATCCTCCAGTGCTACATCAGAAAGATGCTTTAGTCACTCCTGACTATCCGCTTTATCAGAAATTCGCCAAGCTGAGCCGCCAAGAGTCAGACTGGGGACTGCTGGATGACTTGAGCGTCATCAGTCATCGCCAAGGTTGGCTAAGATGCCTGGAAGACCACTGCGCTACACTCCAAGGGCATAGGGTGATCTGGCGGAAAGATGCTGACCCCTACCGACTCAAATTGCTACGCTCTGCTGTTCAGGCACGTCAGCGAAGAGAGGGGGAGAGGGGGAGATAGGGGGAGGGGGAGAGGGGGAGATGGGGAATAGAGGCACTTAGTGCCATTATTACCATCCACGTTACTTAAAGTTTGCTCCCAGTTTGGTGTTATTCAGCATAACTTATACGGTCAATTCTGTTTTTTCCTTTCCCCTCCTCCCCCCCTCTTCTCAAATCTGCTTGGCTAACACAATCCAGTGTTCAATCCCTTTTCTCGTGGGTTGCCCCGACGCCGTGAATGTCCAGATATCTCGCTTGTGCTGGGGACCATAGCTGATATGAATCGGTCTATAAGTCCCGTAAAAGTAAAGGGAATCAAACGGCAGTCGGGCTCGAAGCACCCACTCCACTACTTCGTCACTGGTTAAATCTGTAATCAAAAAATCACAGGCAGCACCCAATCTTTCGCAGTAGTAATTACCATTACTCTTGACCTCATGAGCCATGTGCTGGTCTAGGGTGGGGGCGATACGACCATTCTTTACCCTTGTAACCGGGTCTTTCCTGTCCAAGTACTTCTTCAAGTCTGGAGAGCAAAATCCATAGGTTAGCTGAAATCTGTCTCTGCCGAAGTAGTCAATTACTGGATCTAGAATAAATTGGTTGAGGGCTTTCAGGGCTGGAATGGTTGCCTCTGGATTTTTGGGAGAGGGGTCAATCTGAGCAGCATACCTCCGATAAGTATTAGTACAGGTACAAAAATCCTCAATGGTCATGTGTTTTCCCAGTTTGACGGCTTGCATAGGGCTGCGTCAGGAACAACTCGTCGAGGTGATCAAAGAGGGCATAGCTCGCCTGTACATGACGTAGCCGAATTTTTAGTAAGTCGCTGCTAACCGACTCTTCAGGTAGGCTCCCGCCGAAATCGGTGGGTAAAGGGGAGGGCGAGCGGATGTCTGGCAGCTTTCCAGGCAAGCGATTTCTACTTCTGGGTTGGGGTCGCAGAAGAGGGCGACGGAGTAACGCGAAAGCGAAGCATCTGCCCCAGTAGGTATCACAACCCGATGCGGGGTTGAACACAACTGGTTGTTAGTCCAGCGCTGCATAGCGTCTCCCACGTTGACAACAACGGTGCCGGGGATCGGTGGAGCAGCAATCCACTCACCTTGTCTAGTGCGAACCTCTAATCCGCCAATGTTACCTTGCAGTAGCAGGGTGATGCTGCCGTAGTCAGTGTGTTCCCCTGCCCGAAGCTGCCCCGGCTCCGGCGTCAAATCCACGGGCGGGTAGTGGAGCATTCGCAGAAAGTAATTTTCACCATGCTTGTCATCAAAAAAGTCTTCGCTCAGGTGCAGGGCGATCGCGAATGCCCGTAGAACCTCAGGAGCAACCCTAGTGGTGCAAAGTCGATAGAACTCTGAAACTACTTTGCGAAACTCCTCCTGACCGGGAGGCCAAACGACCTGAACGCCCATATTGAAGGCTTCTTTCAAGTCCCAGTGCTTGGCAGGATCGAGCCGCTCTTTCTGAACCCCGATGTAGCCACAATTTGTCTCATTAGACCGAGTAACTTGCTCTTTCACCGCCACTGGGAGATCAAAAAACTGCTTAGCCTGCACCAGAAGCTGGTCGAGCAACGACTGAGGGATACCGTGATTGCACAAATACATGAAACCAATCTCATGACAGGCTTCGTAGATCTGGTTAGCGACACTTTGCCTGTCAGCTGCATTCCCCTGAGTCAACGGTGCCAAATCAATCACGGGAATCTGAACAACTGTCATAAATATATCTCCTAAACTGCTAACCCCCATTGAGCCAGGAAAAATGCGTACTCGAAGGCAATCTCCTTAAGCCGCTCGTAGCGTCCTGATGCCCCCCCGTGTCCTGCTCCCAGGTTGGTTTTAAGTAGCAGCAGGTTATTGTCAGTCTTCATGTCGCGTAGTTTAGCAGTCCACTTTGCTGGCTCCCAGTAGGAGACACGCGGATCATTCAAGCCAGCAGTGATCAGTAGGGCAGGGTAATCCTTTGCCTCAACATTGTCATAGGGGGAATAGGACTTCATGTAGTCGTAGTAGATCTTGTCGTTGGGGTTGCCCCACTCCTCCCATTCCATTACCGAGAGGGGCAGCGATGGATCTAGAATCGTAGTGACTACGTCCACAAATGGCACCTGTGCCACCACTGCTTTGAACAGATCGGGACGCAGGTTGACGACTGCCCCCATCAGCAGTCCACCCGCACTACCCCCGGAGATGCCCAGATGCTCAGGGGAAGTCCACTTTTCCTTGATCAAATGCTCAGCGCAGGCGATGAAGTCGGTGAAGGTGTTCTTTTTGTGGAGCAACTTGCCGTCTTCGTACCACTTGCGCCCCATCTCAGCACCACCGCGAATGTGAGCGATCGCCAGCACTACCCCCCGATCCAATAGCGACAGTCGGGTGGATGAGAAAGAGTCAGGGTAGCTTACGCCATAGGAACCGTAGCCAGTCAATAGCAAGGGATTAGCTCCGTTCTGCTCGAGCCCCTTTTTGTAGACGAGCGAGAGAGGGATTGGCGTGCCATCAGGGGCTTGAGCCTGTATGCGCTTACTAACATACTGGGTGCGGTCATAGCCTCCCAGCACTGGGGTTTCCTTTTTTAGCTCTCGTAACTGCGTGTCCAAGTTATAGTCAAAGACCGAGTTTGGAGTCACCAGGGATGTGTAGCTAAATCGCAAAGTATGAGTATTGAATTCTGGATTAGCTCCCTCACCCACCTCATAAGTCGGTTCTGGGAATGTGATGTAGTGTTCCTCTTTTGTGGAAAGCTTGCGAACCCGTACTTTGGGTAGCCCCGCCTCCCGTTCATAGATCACCAAGTGGTCAACAAAAGCGCTGACATCTGAGATCAGCACGTCATCTCGGTGAGGGATGATCGTCTGCCAGTTTTCCACGCCTGGAGATGCAACGGGGGTCTGCATCAACTTGAAGTTGATTGCCCCATCATTGGTAAGGATATAGAACCTATCCAAGTGATGTTCCACTCCGTATTCCACCCCCACCGAGCGGGGACGAATGAGTTGAAACTCATCCGTCGGGTGAAAAGCGTCTAAATAGTGAACCTCGGTCGTGATTTTGCTGCTCAGACTTATTAGCAGATACGCCTCGCTACGAGTCTTGCTAATGCTCAGAAAATAGGAATCGTCCGGCTCATGGTAAACCATCACATCGTCAGCTATGGGACTGCTTAGCTGATGCCGAAACAGCTTGAACGGGCGATGAGCAGCGTCAACTTTGGTGTAGAATACAGTCTGACTATCGTTGCCCCAAGCAAGGGAGTAATAGGTTTCGGGAATACTTTCAAACGAAAGTTCACTCGTTGTGAGATCCAGAAAATACAGGGTGTACAGTTCTGCTCCGGTGGTATCAACTGAGTAGGCTAGCAGCCGATGGTCGGGACTTACCTTAAATACTCCTAGGCTGAAGTAATCGTGTCCCTCCGCTAGCAGGTTTTGATCCAGCAACACTTCTTCCGGCGCATCAAGATTTCCCTGTTTGCGGCAGTGAATTGGATAAGCCTTCCCCGTTTCGGTACGGGTGTAGTAATAGTAGTCATCCTTGCGATAAGGCACAGACAAATCGGTTTCCTGGATACGAGACAGCATCTCGTTGTAGAGAGTAGCTTGCAGCTGCTCTGTATGCTGCATCATCACAGCAGTGTAAGCGTTCTCCGCTTCTAGGTAGGCAATGACGGCAGGATTCTGGCGATCGCGCAACCAAAAATAGTTGTCGAGCCGCTCATCGCCATCCAAGGAATGTATGTGGGGGTGCTTCTCTGCTACAGGAAGAGACATGTTTACCAGGAACGATTTTCTTTGTCCAGCATATAGCAATTTGATTGGAGTTGTGAACTGTAGCGCCGGACGTATTGCCTGCAAGTGTGTGGTAGGCTTGCATGCCTGCCCTACGGAATGTTTTACGAATTATTTAGGACTGACTGCTACAGTGCATTTTACCGGCTCAGAGGAGCGCTTGTTCTCAGAAAGTTTTTGCAACACAACCTTGTTAGCTCGCGCAACCACAGCAAACAATGTCAAACAGCAACAGCACGGTTTTTTAATGGAACCAGAGCCTCGTGCAGAATACTCGGCTTTGCATTGAGATATATTTCTCGATAGTTACTCTCGTTGTATCCAACCACAATCGCCCCAATTGATCTCCCTAGCTCTGGATACATCTCCTCACTCATCTCCCCTTCGTCTAAAAAGTCAGGAATCCGAATCAACCCCTTCACGGACAACTCGCCAACATCAACAAACACTCCAAACGGTGCATGATACTCCACCTGACCCTGCACAAACTGACCGAGCTTGTATTTCGACTTTATCTGTTCCCAGCTTTGACTATCCATTGCCAAGGTTGCACTAGGTCTTTGAGCTAGTTTGTTGCCGCCGCCATCTTCGCACTGTATTGAAAATGGAATTGGAATTAGACCACGCAATCAACAGCTCTACAACACCTCCCCGCAATCCATTTAAGCTATATTAATGTCTGCTTAAAGTGTTTATGGTTAGCAATGCATAAAAAGAAAATACGAAACCTACTAAATTTTACCTAATTTTAAAGGAATTCAGTAACACAACGGACAGAAAATGTTAATTTTCCAAGTCATGCTGTCTTAACAACCAATCTGTAACATCAACTAAAAAGGCTAGACAGCAGACCGAATAAAAGTATGTATTTAGAACTCTGGCCGGGCAAAGCCTATCCCTTGGGGGCAATCTGGGATGGTCAAGGCACAAACTTTGCTTTGTTCAGTGAAAATGCCACAGGTGTCGAACTCTGTTTGTTTAATCGAGAGGGTGAAGAGACACGCCTGAACCTGACAGAAGTCAGCAACTTCGTCTGGCACGGCTATGTACCGGGGGTAGAACCAGGTCAACGTTACGGTTTCCGAGTACATGGTTCTTATGCACCTTCTCTTGGGCATCGCTTTAACCCCACCAAACTTCTGATTGACCCCTATGCCAAAGCGATTGATGGCAACCTTGTGTATGGACCAGAACTGTTTGGGTTTCCTTTGGACGCTCCAGAACAAGACCTGGTGAAGTCCAATCTTGATGACTCTCATCTGATTCCAAAGGCGATTGTGATCAATGAGTCCTTTGACTGGGGTGATGACCGGTTGCTGCAAATCCCGTGGCACGAAACGATCATTTGTGAAACTCACGTCAAGGGTTTTACCAAACTGCACCCAGAGATCCCGGAAGCTCTGCGCGGCACTTATGCTGGACTAGCACATCCAGCAGCGATCGCTCATCTTCAGTCAATTGGGGCGACAGCGGTTGAGCTGCTACCTGTCCAGATCTTCCTATCTCGTCCAGGACATCTAGTTGATCAGGGGCTAGCCAATTACTGGGGCTACGATTCGATCAACTATTTTGCCCCTGACAGTGGCTACAGTGCAGACAAAACTCCAGGGGGGCAGGTGATTGAGTTTAAGCGGATGGTCAAGGCTTTGCATGCAGCTGGACTTGAAGTGATTCTGGATGTAGTTTACAACCACACTGGAGAAGGCAATCATCTCGGTCCCACTCTATGTCTTCGAGGTATAGACAATGCCACTTACTACCGTCTGGTAGAAGATGATCCCCGTTATTACATGAACTTTACAGGTTGCGGCAATTCTCTAAATGTCCGCCATCCGCAAGTCCTGAAGTTAATTATGGACAGTCTACGATATTGGGTATTGGAGATGCATGTAGATGGCTTCCGCTTCGATCTAGCCTCGGCTTTAGCCAGAGAGCTGTATGCTGTCGATCGGCTAGCAGCTTTTTTTGATATCATCCACCAAGATCCTGTGCTGTCCGAAGTCAAGTTGATAGCTGAACCTTGGGATCTAGGACAAGACGGTTATCAAGTTGGTGAATTTCCCCTTTTATGGTCAGAGTGGAATGGCAAGTATCGCGATACGATGCGAGACTTCTGGCGAGGCGAGAATAGCAACTTAAGAGAATTTGCCTATCGTTTCACAGGCAGTTCTGACCTGTATAAAAATAATGGACGGCGACCTCATGCCAGTATTAACTTCATTACGGCTCACGATGGCTTCACCCTGAACGATCTTGTTAGCTACAACGAGAAACACAATTTGGCTAACGGGGAAGAAAACCGGGATGGGGAAAGCTATAACCGTTCCTGGAATTGTGGGATTGAAGGTGAAACGGACGACTTGGAAGTACTACAGTTGCGATCGCGACAACAGCGGAACTTCCTGGCAACCTTGATGCTGTCCCAAGGCATACCAATGTTGCTGTTAGGAGACGAATTAGGTCAGTCGCAACAGGGCAACAATAATCCCTACTGTCAAGACAATGAGATTTCTTGGTTAGACTGGAATTTGACCGCTAAAAATGCCGCGCTATTGGACTTTACCCGTCAGCTAGTCCACTTCCGTCGTCAGCATCCCATATTTCGGCGGCGCAAGTGGTTTCAAGGTCGAGCGATCCACGGTTCGGGTGTTCATGATATTGGTTGGTTCAATGCCGATGGCAGTGAGATGACTCAGAATCAGTGGTACAACGGTTCTACCAAGACCATTAGTATTTTTTTAAATGGAGAAGAACTTCCTGCTCCTGGCTCCAGAGGCGAACGGATTATTGATGATAGCTTTCTCCTGTTCTTTAACATTCATCATGAAATGGTTGAATTTGTCCTACCAACTGGAATACAGGCTGGGAAGTGGGAGGTTGTAATAGATACTAAAGAGCCTAGGTTTGTCGTCGCTGGAAATATTTACAAAGGTAATAAATCTGTACCAGTGATCGGGCGGTCGCTGGTAGTGCTACGCCTGACTGCCTGACAGAAATAGTCGAAAGCTAATAAGAACAAGCATTGTGAGTCAAGGGTTAGAGTTCCATGAGAGGCTAGAGTTACCACACGACTAGCCTGGATATCATTTGACACTCCGCGCTCTAAAGAGACGCGGATTCTATAGAGCCTTTCTTACTATCCTGTTTCCAGGGGTATCAAATCAAAGATTGATAACTGCTCTATTATCCCAGTTTTAGGCATTGCCTTAGATTTTGGGTTCCTGTCCTGCTGCCGTTTGCCATTACTGGCGGCACCATGTCTGACAGGCATGACTTTCCCGCAGTCCGCAGGTAGGTTTTTATGTCTTGTACTGACAAACTTCAACCCAACTCGCTTCAATCCAGTTCTTGCAGCCTGGGTGTCTGCATGGTCGATATGCCCACATTGAGAACACAGGAATTTCTCCCCGTCACGATTATCAATGCTTACATGGTGACATTGGGAACATTCTTGAGAAGTGTGTTTTGGATTGTATTTAATGACGGGTTTACCAGCTTTAGCAGCAACCCAAGCAATCATCTGAAAGAGTTGACCCCATGATGCGTCGGAGATTGCTCGATTCAACCCGCGCTTTGCACTTTGTCCATTAGGCATGAATCGCCCTAATACTATCTTGGGCTTGCATCGCTTCTTCATGCCAGTAATGTTTAAATCCTCATGCGCGACAGCATCAGCTTTCTTGACTTCACGGTTAGCTGCCTGCCATTGGTAAGACTCGCGCTGATCGGCAATCTGCTTATGAAGTTTGGCTACTACCTTTCCTGTCTTGGCTCGGTTCTTACTGCCTTTCTGCTTTCGACTTACTCGACGTTGTCGAATTCGTAACCTTCTTTGAACGCGCTTTGACGTTGCAAACTTGGGGTTTTCCACAAATGACCCATCAGAGGAAGCAATCAGTTTGTTAATTCCAACATCTAAGCCATTGATGCTTTTAATATCTTCTAGTGGTGTTACTTCTGGCAATTCTTTAGGCAGATTTAGTAACACCGACATGTACCATCCATCAGCTTCCCTCTTAATCGTTATAGTCCGTAGTGAGGTAAGCTCTTGAAATGAACGGCTATCAAAGTAACGCATCCAACCGATACCGGGGAGGTAAACACGACTGTACTTATCTTGAGCAGGAGTGGTTTTAAAGATGACTCTACCCGGCTTGTACTCAAAACTGTTGAAGTTAGCTCTAGTGCGATAAGCAGGAAAACCACGCTCATGTTGCCAGAATCCAGAATATGCTGCATCCAGTTTAGCTAGATTCCGTTGCAATACACCTGAATCTATTCGGGCATAATAGGCGTTTTCTTGTCGTAACTGAGTTGTGCGCTTAGACTGAATTCCAGACACGCTATCCCATTCGAGTAAGCTGGGTTTTATTTCTCCTGTTTTTTTTTCTACCTTCTCTTTAGTTGTTTTAGTCAGTGGCACATCAGCAAGTACGCCATGCTTTAGTATTGGACAAGTTAGAGGACAGCACGCACCAACTTCTATCTTTGTTTGAATATCGCAGTAAGCACCATATGCATAAGTAATTGGGTCGTCAGCATCTTTATTATTAGTGTCCCACCCTGAAGAGCGTTCTCTCAGTGAGTAGTTGCGATGTTTGCGAAGGGTTACAAGCCACTCATCCATGAGGGCATCTTGCTGATTATTTGGCAGTAGCTTATAATTCCACCGAACTAGCATCTTTCCCAAGCTTGAATTGTGCTTTAATGCTAGTATACCACCTTGAAGTGAAACTGTCATGCCATTTAGTCAAAATAATGTTTATCGCTTTTTGCCTGAAGGTGATGAAGGATTAGATCCTCAGCCACTATGCCTTAAATTAAAGAAAGGAGTGAAAGACAGATTAAAGCTCGTACCCGAATGGCAAAACGAGTTAAGGAGATTTGTGGATGAACTGATAGAGCAAAATTTAGGCAGTTAAAACTGCCGTGTCGTGTTTACCACCGGATAAATCGCGGTGGCTTGCACACTCCCAAGTTATCTTAGGTCAAACTCTACCCACTTCCATCGTCAAGTGTTGGACTACTTGCGTCAATATAGTCACCACTGCGATTTGCGTCATCTCAAAGCCCTCAGTTGGATGATCAGCGCCCTCATCTGTAGTAGGCAGTTAAGTTTGCCAGCCTGGGAGCCGTATGTGCAAAAGGAGTGCTCAAAAAGCGCAAAGTGTCGAGCGGAGGAAAGCGACGGTTTTTCGACACTTTGCGGGTTGATGTGAGTGCGCTCTATTTGCCGTTGGTGCTCGCTGCCTCGCTGCCCTAAGTGGCTGGCAATCGCATCGCCTGTATCTGGCGTTAGACACCACCGTGTTGTGGAATCGTTACTGCATGATTCATGTATCGGTGGTCAGTTGTGGACGAGCCGTGCCATCCGCGCGCGCGAGTGTTAGAGCATGGTAGTGCAACCGTGGCATTCAAGGAGTACAAGCCACTGTTACGGAAAGCGCGGTGGTTGTTGCGACATCACGGCAATGTCATGTTGCTGGCAGATCGAGGATTTGCCAACCATCAGTTGATGAGTTGGTTACAAAGCAGTGGATGGTATTACTGCTTGCGCTTGCCCTCGGACGTGCTAAGCACATAGACATAAATAAACGGCAGACCGTCAACATAGATAACCCTTGCAGCACAACAGATCCGCGCTCCCCACGGTAGCAGCGTTTATTTAAGACTATCCACTTATTGCATGGTCCGGTGACGGTATCCCACCGAAGTGGCCACGTTGTGTCCCAAACTGGGAGAAGCGGTGTTTTATCGCCATGTGGGCCTGTGGCAGGATGGGCACCATCGCTGTAATTTAGTGGTTGCCTCTCCCAAAGGGGTGAAGGAACCTTGGGCTGTGATTACCGATGAGCCGCCTAGTTTGCAGACCTTGTGGCAATATGGCCTAAGATTTCGGGTGGAAGAGCTATTTCTTGACAGCAAGTCGGGAGCGTTCGAATTGCAAGACGCTCGTCTGCGCTCAGCGTTTGCCCTGGAACGCTTGTATCTGGTGGCAGCGGTTGCACTGCTGTACGGCACCACTCAGGGCATCGCAGTACAAGTCGAGGGGTTACGCCAGCAGGTTGACCCGCACTGGCGGCGTGGTCTAAGCTATCTCAAAATTGGGCTGCGCTGGCTCAAAGGGATACTCCACAAGGGACGACACCTGCTCACCCCGATTCCACTCCTTCCTAAAGACCCGCAACCGTGTTTTGCCTCTAATCAAGCCGAGCAAGACTTCTACGACCAAATCTGGTTCTCTCGCATTCGCACCTTAACCTGTCAGGCTTGACTCGTCTAGAGTTCACATAGATGGGTCAGGCAGTCAGCTTCACTCACTCGGTTTGGTAGAGTTTATCAGAGGTGAGACCTACCACATGCAGCTAGAAATCGACCAAGGCGTAAGCCGCCAACTTCAGGATTTTGAACCGGATTTGCCCATTTCATTTCGTAGTGCCATTTGTACTCGTAAGGGGGATTTGGATGAAGCTCAATCATTTTGATGGCGCTAGCCAGTACTATAAAAGAGTCAAAGATTATTTACTTCGGCATGAAGCGCACCACTGTTTGTTGCTTGGGCTTGTCAATGCGCTAATTTGTGTTCCTGAGCGTTTTACCCATCAACCTTATCTAGCTGTTGTAGAAGAGGATGACACGATAGTGACCGTTGGGCTCAGGATGCCGCCGAACAATCTCATTTTATCCCGCTCAGTCAATTCCCAGGCTCTGGCCATAGTTGTGCAAGATCTTCATCGGCAGCAGGCGTGGGTCCCGGGCGTACATGGGCCTACCGATGAGGCGAATACCTTTGCTAAGCTGTGGCAGGAGGTAACAGGACAGTCTTATCGAGTCGGGTTCGCACAGTGCATTTACCAACTTACAACCGTACAGCCCATCCAACAAGCGAATGGTCACTTGCGACACGCCACCCAGGCTGAGCGTGACCAACTGATTTGTTGGACTCAAGCTTTTGTTGGAGAAGCCCTAGGCGGTGGGGATAGACAGGAGGCTGAACGTGTCGTCGATGGACGTTTGAAGGATGGCTCTCTCTACATTTGGCAGGATGATGCGCCAGTATCGATGGCGAGCTACAGTGGACCAACCCCCAATGGCATTCGGGTCAACCTAGTCTACACTCCACCGGAGTATCGACGCCAAGGTTATGCCACCTCATGTGTTGCTGCTTTGAGTCAAGCATTGCTTAATCAGGGGCGTAAGTATTGCTTTTTGTTTACCGATCTAGCTAACCCGACTTCAAATCACATTTACCAAACGATTGGCTATCAGCCCGTAGGTGAGGCAACCGAATATTGTTTTGGCGCTTAGTTTTTTTTAGAAATCCCTGCCAACTGACTTGCACCAGGCTTGAGGAAGTGGGAAAAGGTAGAGATAAAGGTTAACGCTGTCCTACTTTATATTCATTCTTTTAACTAATTCGCGGAGCCACCCCACCCTCTTACAGGGTGGGGATGGATAGCGACGGGAAAGTAGGGGGTTCGACACTCCCTACTTTCCCAATCTTCCGCCCGATTGCTCTTGAATATATTGCTTGACTACTTGTAATGGCGCACCACCACAAGAAACGCTTGCATTTGGAATCGTGCCATAACTTAGCCTTGCCCCAATAGTACTTATCGATTTCTGACTTGTACTTCTCTCTCAAGATGCGGCTACTTGCCGATTTAAGAGTTGCTATCAAGTCGGATATATTGTTGTCTGGGTGAAGGTCAACTAGTAAGTGGACGTGATCGGGGAACCCGAGCAATTCTTCAAGTTTAGAATTATTGGCTCCCAGTACTCTGTCGAAAACTTGTTTCATGTCCGTAATCATCTCCTCGGTTAGGATTTTACGCCGATACTTGGTGACGAAAACTCTTATGTTGGTGAATAGAAAAAACAACGTGCGCTCCGCTTCTCAACTTCCTCATAATTGTTGCCTGGTCACGCCCAAATCTGTGCTACTATGACTGTAGTTGATTGAAAGCGAGTAAAGCAATACAGAAGAGGTGATACTACTTGCTGGTTAGAAGACAGACATTTCGACTGTACCCAAATAAGGCGCAAACAAAGACTCTATTTGGAGCTAGGAGACTGCCTGCTTACCTATACAATGCTTGTATAGCTCATCGTAGAACTGAATATGAGCGCAATGGCCACGTCAGTGTCCTACTTTGACCAGCAGAACTGTTTACCAGCGTTCAAAGATTGTTGGCCTGAATATAAAAAACTTCATTCACAATCGATTCAAGCGACGGTAAAACGGGTTGACTTGGCATATAACTCTTTTTTTCATGGTTTACGCACAGCGCGTCCTAAGTTAAAGTCAATTCGTGATTATTAGGGATGGAATTATTCAGCCCAAAGTGAGTGGAAAGCCAACACGGAAGGCGTTCATGGCACAGTTACTCTAAATGATTTAGGCATCACTCTAAGGATGCGGGGCAAGGCCAAAGATTGGGGTATGCCTAAAACCTTAACCATTGTCTACAAACCTCGTCTTGGTCAGTGGTTTGCATCTTTCACCGTAGAAATTCCATCAGGTGACCCAAAATTTGGCTCCCAATCCAGTCTTGAGTATGAATCAATTGCGGCAATCGACCTGGGGACTGAAACTGCTCTAACCTTATATAATGGCAAAGAGTTTGAAGAAGTAACCAACCCTCGTTTTATCCGTAAAGCCGAAAATCGAGTCAAGCAAGCATCTAAAAAATTAAGAAGGAAGAGAGGCCCTAACAAAAAGAAAAAAGTAAAACCATCCAACCGTTGGAAAAAAGCACGTAAACAAGTTTCCAGATTGCAACGCCAAGTTGCCGCACAGCGGAAAGACTGGCAGCATAAAATTACGACAGATATTGCAAGTCGCCATGACATCGTCGTAACAGAAAAGCTGGAAACTAAAAAGATGACGCGTAAGGGAAAGAAACGTAAAGCGCAGAAAGCAGGACTAAACAAGTCTATCCTTGATGTGGGTTTTAGTACTCTAAATAAGATGATTACCTACAAAATTGAACAAAAGGGTGGACTTGTTTTCTTCCTGCCAACACGCGAATTAAAACCATCACAACGTTGTCCTAAGTGTGGAAATGTTCACTCATATTGGGCGGAACTAAGTAATCGATACCATATTTGTGAATGTGGACTTGAGATGCCAAGGGATAAAGCCTCAACACTAGTGATGTACCAAACGCTGTTGGATAAGCAGCCGGGGTTCGGGATGAGCCTCGATAATCGTGGATGTTCAAGCTCTACTTCAAAGATTGTCTTGCGTAAGCATACCGGCTCCATGAAGCAACTAGGACAGAAGAAGCGACAGAAGCCGCAAAGTGTAGATGGTGGGGATCTAGAAACCCCGTCCGTCTACACGGCGGGGTAATTCATACCACTAAATACTGCTGTACAAGGGAGTCAGTTAGCTCTGAAGTGTTGCCTTTAGCCACGATTGCACCTTTTTCCATGATGAAAAACTTCTGGGCTAGTTGCCGGGCAAAGTCAATCTTCTGCTCTACTACCAATACCGTTATCCCCTTTTCACGGTTAATACGCTTGAGCGTATCCTCAATTTCTTGTACAATTGAAGGTTGAATTCCTTCTGTGGGTTCATCCAATAACATTATCTGGGGATTACACATCAGCCCACGCGCGATCGCCAACTGCTGCTGTTGACCACCGCTCAGAAGCCCACCTTGACGCTTAAGGTGTTGCTTCAACATCGGAAAGAACTCAAAAATTTCTTCTGGAATCTTCTCGCTCTTGTTGCGGCTAGCTGCAAGACCTAGTTTCAAATTGTCCAAAACTGACAGATACGGAATAATTTCTCGTCCTTGGGGAATAAAGGCAATCCCATAGCGAGCCCGCTTATAAGTAGGAATATGGGTGATATCGTCAGCATCAAAAACGATATCTCCCTTAAGAACTCTGGTCAAGCCAATCACACTACGTAGGAGTGTTGTCTTCCCCATACCATTACGACCTAACAAACAGACAACATCTCCTTTTTCAATCATCATATTGATGTTGAGTAAAACAGGAGTCTGACCATAACCAGCTGATACATCTGTCAGTTTAAGCAGCGGTATTGCTTCTTCCACGACCTAAGTAAACCTCAATAACTTTAGGACTATTTTGTACCTCTTGAACTGAGCCTTCAATCAAATTTTCACCCTGGTGTAGCACGACGATCCGTTGGGCAATCTGCTTAACAAACTCCATGTTATGCTCAATAACTACAACTGAATGATCGTCAGAGATAGACTTGATAATCTCACCCGTAAGGTAGGTTTCATCGGAAGTCATACCTGCCGTCGGTTCATCTAGCAAAACAATTGCAGGATCTTGAGCTAAGACCATGCCGATTTCAACCCATTGCTTCTGACCGTGAGAGAGTGAGGAGACTTTAGTAAAGGCTTTACCCAGTAATCCGATTCGCTCTAGAACTGATTCAATCTTCGCTTTTTTACTTCTAGTCAACTTGGATTTTATTGTAGCTAGAATCCCGCGTTCTCCTTTCAGTGCTATCAAAATATTATCGAACACAGTCAACTCGTTGTAGACATTTGGATTCTGGAACTTGCGTCCAATCCCCATCCGAGCAATTTCATAGCGACTTTTATTAGTAATTTCTTGACCTCGATAGTACACATGACCGGAGGCTACAGGTGACTTACCAACAATTGCATCTAGCAATGTACTTTTACCAGCACCATTAGGGCCGATAATCGTTACAATTTCTCGCTCACCTACTTCTAAGTTGACTCCCTTAAGAGCCTTAAAACCTGAAAAAACGACGTTTATATCTTTGACAGATAAGACTGTATTCATATCTTTTCACTTATTGTTTGAAGTATGAGCTGCACTCGCTAAACCCTTAGCGGCGCTATTTAAGCTAAATCGTTGAGGTAGCAAACTCATCAAGCCATCTGGCAGAAATAAAACTACAACCAGTAGCAGAATTCCTACGATTAACTGCCAGTCTTGGGTTATCCTATCCACGGAGTTTTGGAGTTGACCTAATAGAATAGCCGCAAATAAAGGACCAAACAGAGTCCCTCTTCCACCCACAGCCACCCAAATTACAACCTGTGTTCCAAAAGCGACTGCCAAATAAACTGGGGAAATGAATCTATTCAGAGGTACAAACAACCCTCCAGCGACCCCAGCAATTCCAGCAGAGAGTGTCCAAATAAAAATTTTGTAGCTAGCAACGTCATAACCAAGGTAAGAAATTCGCTGCTCATTCTCCTTGATTGAGCGCAGGATTAATCCAAAGTTAGACTGTGTTAGCCACCAACTACCTATCATTACCAGTGTTGTAAAAGCAAGAATAATGAAGTACAGTCCTATCAAGGGGACGGTTATGCCAAACAAACTCAAACTGGAGACATCTGTGATACCATTAGTACCGCCCGTGTAAGCCTGCTGACTGATAAAGAAAGTAGTTAATGCTGAGGAAAGCGCTAGAGTAATGATAGTGATGTAGACGCCACTGATCTTAGATCTAAAGATAAATGTACCAATAATATAGGCAAAAACCGCAGGAACAGCCACCGTTGCAATAACTGCAATTGGAAATATCTTCAGAGGGGCAATGAACCAAGGCAACTGAGTTAGGCCATTCCACACCATAAAATCAGGCAAGTTGCCGCCATAAGTGTTAGCAGCAGATGACAAGTTGAGTTTTAGATAGTATGCCATGGCATACCCCCCAAGGGTAAAGAAAACGCCATGGGCAAAGCTGAGAATTCCAGTAAATCCCCAGACGAGATCTAGGGAGATAGCCAAAATGCCAAACAGTAGAAGTTTGGCGATTAAGGTAATCTGAAACTCACCAACGATGAACGGCAAAATCACAAAGATTAAAAGTATAATGCCGCTTGTTATTAATAACTTGAGTGGAACTGTAGATTGTCGAACACCACTTATTACATCTGTCATCTTGCTGACCCTACTAATTTAGTCCCTGACAGTTGGCTAATCAAGCGCGCTTTTGAATCGTAAATAAACCTTCAGGACGGTAACGAATCAGGATAATCACAGCGGCTAGAACTAAAACACGTGCCGCAGAATCGTTGAGCAAGTAGGCGATCGCTGAATTAGATTCACCAATCAGCAATGCACCTGCTAAGACACCGATTAACTTATCCACTCCACCCGTTACAACCACCATCCAGGCATCTACTAAATAGTCTTGCCCCATGGGCGGAGCCACACTTTTGAGCGAAGAAATTACAGAGCCTGCAATCCCGGCTAGTCCACAGCCATAGGCAAAAGTTAACATATCCACAAGACTGGTATTTACACCTAAGCACTTCGCCATATCTCGATTCTGGGTTACAGCTCTCACTTGACGCCCTAATGACGTTCCATAGAGTAAATAGGCTGTAATTGCCAGTAATCCCAAGGCAACCGCAATAATAAACATCCGATAGTAGGATATTTCAACTGACTGACCATCTGGACTTTTAAACAGGGTTAGGTTGCCAGTAATGTAGCGCGGAGCCTTCACGTACTTTAACTGCGCTGTAAAAATTAGCTTCACAATGCCCTGTAGTACGATACTCAGTCCCCAAGTTGCTAGTAGGGTTTCTAGGGGGCGACCATAAAGACGCCGAATTATTGTCAGTTCTACAATGGCACCAATGATTGCAGTTCCTAAAAAAGCAAAGGGTATTGTCAGCAGCAAATCTAGCTTGAAAGTAGATTGCAGCAAAAAGGTAATGTAGGCACCTAACATGATGAATTCACCATGTGCCAAGTTAATAATTCGCATTACCCCAAACGTAATAGCCAGCCCTAATCCAGTTAGTAACAAGACTCCAACAATACCAATGCCATTCAAAAGCTGATTGGTAAGCGTAACAAAGTCAATGTTTTTGGCAGGGGTAGTTGCTGCTAGGTGAATAAACAACGATGAAAATAAATCCATATAATCTTACTTAATTGCTACAAGAATAATTTGAGTCAGAATCTCGGCAGAAACCGGGTTTCGCGGCGTAAGTCCTATTAGAGATTCTGACTGCGAGGCTCTAAGTCTTCAAGTACTGAACTGGAACGTCCTTTTTCGTCTCTACAGTCGGGTTGGTGCGATTATCTGGTTTTTTATGAACGCAAAGCCGACCCCTGTAAAGAGCTTGGCTCCAAGGAATAGGTTTAACAGCAGCAGGGGTTGAAAAAACAATATCTGCTTGACCGTCTGATTTCCACTTAGCGATCCTGGAGTAGAGGTAAGTATGATAATTGTCTGGGTCAATCTTCACCATACCTTGGGGCGCTTTGAAAACTTGACCACGAGTGGCTTCACGTAAGTTTGCCGTGTTGATCTCCTTACCCGCGTCCAGAAGTTTTTCCATTGCCTGAGCCATAAAAAAGGTTTGGAGGTAAGCCGCTTCCATCACCCCGTTGGTAACTCGGTCTTGACCAAACTTCGCCTTGAAGTTTTGCACAAATGCTTTATTTTCTGGCGTATCAACACTCTGGAAGTAGTTAAAGCTGGTATAGTGACCTTCTGCAAATTCAGGTCCCATTGCTTGAATCTCTTCCTCTGTTGTAGGATAAGCCATGATTGGAATTTTATCTGGGGTGATTCCAGCATCCTTGTACTGCTTGTAGAAAGCAGGAATACTGTCACCAACTAAATTACTTAGAACAAAGCTAGGCTGCGCTTGTTTGATTTTGTTGATGATTGTAATAAACTCAGTTGTTCCTAACGCGGCATACTCATCACCAACAACTTGACCCCCCGCTTTGACGAGTTCCGCCTTGGCAATTCGGTTGCTTTCCTTCGGATAAATATAATCTGAACCAATGAAGAACCCCTTATTGCCAAATTTTTTGACACAGAAAGGGATAGAGTCTGTAATCTGTTGGTTAGGCGCAGCACCAGTGTAGAAGACATTAGAACTGCATTCGTTGCCTTCGTAATACACTGGGTAGTAGAGAATTCTGTCCTTCTCTTCAAAAACAGGTAAGACAGACTTGCGACTAGCTGAGGTGTAACATCCCAGAACACAGGCAACCTTGTCCTCATCAATTAAACGCTTGGACATTTGGTTGTACAAGTCCCAGTTTGAATCAGGGTTGACTACTACCCTCTGAATCTGCTTACCTTTGATGCCTTTTTTACCCTGCCAAGGGCCAGTCCCTTCATTGATTTGGTCAATTGCCAAGAAAGTTGAATCTTGCAGAGATTTCTCCACAATGGCAATAGTGCCAGTCGTAGAATACATTACTCCTACCTTAATAGCATCAGATCCTGAAGCCGTAGAACTCTCTGAAGCCGCAGGGCTAGAGCTAGCAGAACCGGCACTATTAGAAGAGGTTGTCTGACCACTTGAACAAGCTGCAAGAATACCAGTGCCAAGAGCGAGCGATCCGTACTTAATAAACTTACGGCGGTTGATGCCGCCAATTACGATCAGGGGTTCGTGCGACTCCGTCATTTTGCTTTAAAAATTTTTACACTGGAGCTGTGAAGGATATACCTTACAAGTAATCACTCTTGTTACGAATATTTTGTTAATTTGGATACATTTTACCAAAAAATAATAAGTAAAGGATAAATTTGTCAAGGACACATTAGTAGCTTCATTAATCTGTTCACTCAGAACATTTTGGCCTTTTTCATAGATGAAACTTTTCCATTTAAAGAAAATAGTTAAGCTAAAAATATCGTCGGGCAAGTATGTATAACTTAACATCTGCTACAATTTTTACTATGAAATTCAGTTTTATACCAATCCCAAGTAATTCGTAAAACGTTCCGTAGCGCCAGGCTTGCATGCCTGCGCTACAGGTCAAAGTTAAAATTTGCTGGCTACATAGACTTAGGTAATTGATAAAATTGTGAGATTTTTCCAGATTGAAGAAAAGGCTTGGAAGCTAGCTTTTTGGAGAAGATAGGGCATGTACTTAACCCCAAGAGAATTAGAACGTTTGACAATTTTTACGGCAGCTGAAATTGCTCGACGGCGTAAGGAGCGGGGCATCAAGTTAAATGTTCCTGAGGCAGTTGCTTACATTACGGATCTGATTATTGAAGGTGCCCGAGAAGATAAAACAGTCGCTCAGTTAATGTCAGAGGGTTCGACCCTGCTAACTACTGATGATGTATTGCCTGGGGTGCCAGAGCTTATACCTCTAATTCAGGTAGAAGCTCATTTTGCCGACGGTACTAAGTTAGTCAGTATCCACAATCCAATCCGAATACCAGAGGAGTAAAGACTTAATCATGCAGGGTAAGCGCAAGAAGCAATAAAAGTACTTGGCTCTCAATAATACTGAGAATAATCGCAATAAAGCTAAGAATCAAACTTCATTATTGGGATTAGCATTGCCTATATATCATATTTTGGGCATTTTTTTCTTGCGCTTACCCTGGAGGAGTAAAGACTTAATCATGCCAAGCAACGATCATGTGATACCCGGTGAAATCATTTGCGAATCTGGCACTTTGGAGCTAAACGCGGGTCGCGCTACCACAAAGGTTACTGTTGCCAATATTGGCGATCGCCCGATCCAAGTTGGCTCCCATTACCACTTCTTTGAAGTAAATCGAGCCTTACAATTTGACCGTGCCCAGGCATTTGGATTTCGGCTGGATATACCAGCAGGAACAGCCATCCGGTTTGAGCCAGGTGACACAAAAGAGGTGACTTTGGTGGCAATTGCAGGAGAACGGCACGTCTATGGCTTTAACAGTTTAACCGATGGGGCAATCGACTCGCTTAGTGCTAAGGCAGAGGCGCTGGAGAAAATGCAGGCTCTTGGCTTCGGCACGGCACAACAGGAGGACACGCAATGAAAATTAACCGCGATCGCTATGCTGAGCTGTTTGGTCCTACCACAGGAGACCGCATTCGACTGGGCGATACCTCCTTAATTGTAGAAGTGGAGCGAGACACCACTGTCTACGGCGACGAATGTGTCTTTGGTGGAGGTAAGACGCTCCGAGATGGGCTGGGGCTGGCACCTGGAGTTACTGCTGCTGATGGTGCACTGGATCTGGTAATCACGAATGTGGTATTAATGGACCCGGTTTTGGGAATTGTTAAAACTGATATTGGGATTAAAGACGGCAAGATTGTTGGCATCGGTAAGTCTGGGAATCCCGGCATCATGGCTGGTGTAGAGCCGAATCTTGTCATCAGTGCTAATACAGATGTTCGCTCAGCCGAAGGCTTAATTGCTACACCAGGAGGCATCGACTGCCACGTTCACTTCGACAGTGCTGGTTTATGTGCTGAAGCCCTTTCCAGTGGTATTACCACAATGCTTGGAGGTGGTTTAGGACCAGTCACAGTTGGCATCTGCTCGGGTGGTGCTTACAACTTGGGATTAATGCTACAAGCCTCTGAAGGCTTCCCGATTAACTTTGGATTTCTTGGCAAGGGCAGTTCTAGTCTTCCAGCAAGTTTAGTGGAGCAGATTGAAGGGGGAGCAATTGGGCTGAAGATTCATGAAGATTGGGGCGCGATGCCTGCCCTCATTGATACTTGCCTATCTGTCGCAGATGAGTATGACTTTCAAGTCCAAATTCATACAGATACGCTGAACGAATCTGGATATGTTGAAGATACACTCGCTGCAATCAAGGGGCGAACCATTCACATGTACCACACCGAAGGAGCTGGGGGTGGACATGCACCAGACATCATCAAGGTCGCTGGCTACTCGCATTGCTTGCCTTCTTCCACAAATCCGACGAACCCCTACACAGTAAACACCTTCGATGAACACCTAGACATGGTGATGGTCTGCCATCATCTCAACCCCAAGGTGCCTGAGGATGTGGCTTTTGCAGAATCACGGATTCGGGCTGAAACCATTGCTGCCGAAGACATTCTGCACGATATGGGCGCGATTAGCATGATGGGGTCAGACAGTCAAGGAATGGGCCGGATTGGTGAAGTTATTTGTCGGACTTGGCAGTTGGCCTCAAAAATGAAAGACCAGCGAGGTGCCTTACCGGAAGACAGCAGCCGGAACGACAATCACCGCGTGCTACGTTACTTAGCGAAATACACAATCAATGTGGCGCGAACCTGTGGAATTGACAACTATGTGGGTTCGCTCTTGCCGGGAAAGATTGCTGATATTGTACTCTGGCGGCCAGGTTACTTCGGGATTAAGCCAGAGCTAATTATCAAAGGCGGGTTTATTGCCTGGGCACCAATGGGAGAGTCTAATGCGTCTTTGATGACCTGTGAGCCTATCCTATATCGGCCCCAGTGGAGTAGCTTCGGCAGTGCAAAACAATCAACGTCAGTCTGTTTCGTGGCGCAAGCAGCTTTAGATAAGGGACTGAAAGACAAGCTAGGACTGCGTAAAGAACTCCTGCCAGTGCGGGGTACCCGCTCTCTGACCAAGGCTTCGATGTTGCGCAATGATGCCTGTCCCGAAATTGAGGTTGACCCGGACACCTTTCAGGTCAGAGTCAACGGCGAACTCGCCACCTGCGAACCAGTCAGCAGAGTCCCGCTCGGTCGGCTTTACATGTTCAGATAACCATATAAGGACATCAAGTATGAACAAATCAGTAGCCCGATTGGGGGTTGGGGGTCCGGTTGGCAGTGGTAAAACCGCTCTACTGGAATGTTTGGTGCCGCTGCTAATGAAGCAGGGAATCGAAGTGGCAGTCGTGACGAATGACTTGCTAACTCAGGAGGATGCAGATCGCCTCAAAAGCAAAGGCTTACTGCCAACTGAGCGCATCATTGGTGTGGAGACTGGTAGCTGTCCCCACACAGCGATCCGAGAAGACCCAACCATGAACCTCCTGGCAGTCAGTGACCTAGAGTTGCTGTATCCTCAGCTAGACCTGATTTTTATCGAGAGCGGCGGCGACAACCTAGCTTCTACCTTCAGTTATGACCTGGTTGATGCCTATATTTTTGTGATTGATGTCGGGGCAGGGGATGATATTCCCCGTAAAAACGGCCCAGGCTTTATGCAGGCGGATCTGGTAGTGATCAATAAAGTTGATATTGCTCCCTATGTTGGAGCAGACCTGGATCTAATTCGCAAGGAGGCAGCCGAGCGACGCCGGGGTAAACCGATTGCCTACACGAATTGCAAAACTGGGGAGGGGCTGGAGCAGGTTATTGGCTTTATTCTGGAAACCGTTCTATTTCACAGTTCAGTAGTAGGGGGATCAACAGATGTATGGTAACTGAGGTTTCAGCAATTGAGGTGGCAGCGCCCCAAAAAAAAATACACCTATATCTGCGTCTGAGTTGCGATCGCAATGGCCGCTCCGTCGTCACTCGCCAGTATGTCACTTATCCCTTCCGACTCTCTAGGACTTTCCGCCTCGATCAAACTGACCCGGATCACGCCTACATCTATATTATGAATGCTTCACCGGGACTACTGGCAGGGGATAATCTGCGTATTTCCTTGCAGTTGGATGCCAATACCAGCCTCTACCTGACTGATCAAGCAGCAACGAAGGTTCACACTATGCCTACCGGAACTGCGGCAAAAACGGTTTACGAGATCGCAGTAGGAGCAGAGGCTAACTTAGAATTTGTTCCAGAACCCCTAATCCTCTACACAGACGCAACCTTAGAGCAAATCACTCAGGTAACTCTTCATCAAACTGGGCGGCTATTTTTAAGCGAAATTATTCTTCCAGGACGTTTAGCACGGGGTGAGTACTATCGCTTCCGCCATTATTTCACTCGCTTGCAAGTTACTTCTCCCACCGGAGAACTGCTATTTGCTGACGCAATGCGCTTAGAGGGACTCAACCAATTCAAACAGAGTAGTTATCTCTCTTCTCTACCTGCGCTCGGCAATATCTTTATAGTGTTGCCTGATATAGACCTGAAACCGTTGATCATAAAGCTAGAGGATTTAAAGGCTGCGGATCGCTTGGAAATCATAGCAGGCAGCTCCCTTTTACCCCACTGCAATGGTCTGGTTGTCCGGGCAATGGCAAATAGTACCAATGCTCTCAAAACTTATATTCGCTACGCCTTAAACTGCGTGCGTCAAGTGAGCGGTCAACCTTTCTTACCAGAGATTCCCAAATGACTGAGTTAGCACACACTTACATTGGTAACTGGGTTAGTAATCCAGATTTATCTGAGCGAGTTGATCACGCACGCACGGAGGGCACTTGCCTAGAGGTGTATCTGCGCCAAATCGACAGTCTCAAGGGCAGAATTCATGCCAAATCGACATCTGGTGAAGTTGTTGGGATCATTAAAGGACGCGATTGGTCTCTAACTGAGGGAGATGTTTTTGAAACTGACCGGGGTCAGTTGCTCGTCGTTCATCTGGAAGAACAAAAGGTAATGGTGCTGAGTTTCGCAAGCGAGGCTGAAGGGCATGAAATTGAGCTAGTGCATCTAGGTCATACAATTGGCAACCATCATTGGCCTCTAATCGTACGAGGAAACAATATTTATATTGATTTAGTGGCGGGTATAGAGGTAATGGAAACGGTAGTTCGTAGTTTTAAGATTCCTGGCTTGGATATAAAATACGAGTCTCGCTCGTCTGATAACCAACTCACCTTTGACAAACACTCTGATCATGAGCATAGTCAATGAGTAATTATCTCCCGGCGCTAGACCGGCGACTTGCCCTGATGCAATTGTCTGACTCTTTTTTTCCATCAGGCTCTTTTACGCTATCGCATGGTCTAGAGTCGCTCATCTACTCTGGTCAGTTGCGATCAGCAGATGACTTTCAGGAATTTCTGCGTCTGTTGCTGCACAACAAAGTTGGTCCATCAGATTTAGTTGCGCTGATTCATGCGTATCGCGCCAGCGCAGCAGACAATTTGGATGAAGTTCGACGAGCCGATATTAGACTATTTGCTCAAACTCTAATACAAGAAGCACGCGAAGCGCAACGTAAGAGTGGTCGAGCCTTGCTGATGGTTGCTCGCTCTACTTGGACAGATTCACAGTTAGAGTCCTTAGGGGCGTATACGGCAACAGGTCAAATACAATGTTTACATCCGGTAGTATTTGCTGTGGTTGGGCGTGCGGCTTGCTTGAGCGAGAGTGATACAGTCCTCGCTTTTCTACACAGCTTTTTAACAGGCTTATCCGGTGCCGCAATTCGACTTGGTGTATTAGGACATGTGCGAGCACAGCTCATACTCAAGACAATTGCGCCGGAGGTTGAAGCAGTAGCGAACATTGCTGCATCTATGGACTTAGAGAGTATGTGGTCGTGTACTCCTTCCATAGATATTGCTCAAATGGTACATAAGCGTCTTCCACAGAAGCTGTTTACAAACTAGGAAAAAACTTCAATAATCTAAATCAACGCCTCCCTCCTCAAGTATTCGATTGAGATTGAGCAATTTATACTCTTATTAAATATCAGCAAACATTTATCTACCTCTCAGGTTTCTTTCAGGTTCATCAGTCAATCTATTAATCACAGCCAAGAAACCCCATCGAGCCAAAAATTCACTCGCTTTAATAAATTGGATAATTTTACCATGAAACGCTTGCTTTCTAACGGTCTGTCTGCTATTCCCTGGGGATATCTCAGTTTTGCAAAAAAATCTGGGACAGAATCTGGCAAGTTTCTACTTCAGTTTGTAGACCAGTGTATTCCTTGCAAAAGTGAGATGATCCCCATCCTCTTTTCTACCCCACCTGAACGGATAAAATAAATTCAACTACACAAAAATCCCCACATCATCAGAGTGCAACGCTCAAGTCACTGGGAGCTGCCCCGAATTGGGCTTTGGGGAGAATTCTGGTTGGGTACTCAGCTGGGTTGGCTGTGGACGCCCTGTGCTGGACCCGTGCTCGGTGGAATTTTGATGTTAGCAGCCCCGTCAACCATCAAGTTACAAGCGCATTTGGTTTGCTGATTTCTTATGGAATAGGTGCCGCATTGCCATTGTTAGCGATCGCGTATGGAGGACGGAAACTGAGCCGACGATTAATTGGGTTTCGCCGCCATAGTGCTATATTACAACAGGTGGGAGGCGCGCTTGTGGTCATGACCGCCATTGCTATTTTACTCGGCTGGGATGTTCAGATTCAACTTTGGCTGGCGCCACTCTTTCCAACTCTGCCGTTGTAAAATTCATCAATTTTATAAATTTTTGTGAACTGTCTGAAGCGATTGCCTTCGCCAAGTTCCGAACACTCGTTCTGTGATGTTGAGGAGCTTTAATTATGACTTCCCCAGTAGCTGCTAAACGCACTAAATCCCCTCCTGTCCCTACCCAAGCCATTCTGGCAAAGACCTTTCACTGGATTAATCTTATCAGCTTATTCGTGATGATTACCAGTGGCTTGCAAATTTATAACGCCAATCCGGTGTTTGGAGGTCGTGAGGGCTGGCATTTTCCAAGTTTTCTAGCACTAGGTGGCTGGTTGGCGGGCGGACGCAACTGGCACTTCGCAGCGATGTGGTTTTATGCGCTGAATTTGCTCTGGTACGGTCTGTATGTGTTGATTTCTAGTCGTTGGCGGAAACGATTTGCGAGTAACAGCGATGTCAAAGCGTTGCAAGCCAGCCAGAATGTCAAACGCAAGAACTATGCTTGGCATCGGTTAGTTTATACTGCGATCATTCCAGTGTTACTACTAGCAATTCTAACAGGATTGGCGATGTATAAACCTGTTCAATTTTATTGGCTAGCTGGATTGTTTGTCAATTGGCAAACACTTCGTATTGTTCATTTCAGTACTGTTCCTGTAGTCATTCTATTTACCATAGCACATTCCTTACTGGCGGTTAAGGTTGGCAGTATTCGCCTCGTCAAGTCTATGTTTATATAGAGAGTAAATAATGATTTATCAACGTGGTTTTTCTCGTCGTCAGTTGTTGCAATGGTCTGGACTCTCTAGTGCAAGCTTACTGTTAAATGGCTGTGGGACAACCTTATTTTCAGGTCAGATTGGTCAAGCGTTTGAGCCACTCAACCAAAGTCTTCAAGCACTCCTATTGAGTCAGAAATCTGTGCCTGAGTTTCCGGTTAACGCCATCGAACCAGACAAGTTGCTGATTAACACATTTGACGCCACGCCTCAGATTGATCCGGCACAGTTTCGCTTGAGCATTGAGGGAGAGGTGAACAACCCGCTCCACCTGAGTCTGACGGAAATTCAGAAATTACCATTGACTTCGATGGTGATTCGTCATGTGTGTGTGGAAGGCTGGGCAGCAATCGTGCAGTGGGGTGGAGTCCGATTACAAGATTTGATCCGGTTGGCACAACCAAAACCCAACACTCGCTATGTCTACTTCAAGTCGGCAGATGGCTACTACGAAAGTTGGGATCTCGCTTCAGCGTTGCATCCCCAAACCCTAATGGCGTATCAGAAGAATGGGCAACCGTTGTCAGTCGAAAATGGCGCACCTTTGCGTCTAGCCTCCCCGATCAAGCTGGGCTATAAGCAAAGCAAATGGGTGACGAAGATTATGCTAGTGAGCAATCTGATGCCGTCAAAAGGTTACTGGGAAGATCAAGGCTATGAGTGGTTTGGGGGACTTTAGTTTTTTCTTTCAATCATTCGCCGCTCTCCTGGAGGGCTTGCCACACTCTTTCAGGTGTCATCGGCAGTTGCCGCAGTCGCACTCCTGTGGCGTGGGCAACAGCGTTGGCGATCGCTGGAGCCATGCAGTTGACTCCCACCTCTCCGATTGCTTTTGCACCAAACGGACCGTAAGGATCGGGTTGCTCCACGAGAATCACGTCCATTGGCGGCACATCTTTGGCAAGAGGTAGCCTATAGGTGCGTGGTGTGGGGTTGAGAATCCGCCCTTGGTCGTCAAACCGAAGTTCCTCCGAAAGGGCATAGCCGAGTCCCATGACCATCGCACCACGAACTTGACCGTAGCAGATCCGGGGATTGATGGCTTTACCAATATCTACCGCCTGGACGCAGCGAAGCACAGTGATCCGACCCGTTTTGGTATCAACTTCCACCTCAACACCCTGGACTGCAAAGGTCACAGACGAGCGATCCGCCGTATACTCTTGAGTAACGGACAGAGCAACATTTGTGGCTTCCGCCTTCTGCACCAAGGTCTGAAGGTCGATCACCTGGGTATTTGACCGGATGGTGTTGCCGATGAGTTGCAGTTCTTCTGGTGGCGCACAGCATATTCTTCCAGCCATTTCCAGCAGGCGCGATCGCAATTGCGTTGCCGCCAAGGAAGCCGCTTGCCCAGAGATGTAGAGTGTGGCTGAGGCATAAGCCCCGGCATCAAAGGGAGTATAATGGGTGTCTCCGGTGATGATGTCAATCTGGTTAACAGTTGTACTCAGCACCTCTGCCGCAATCTGCCGTAGAGTGGTTTCGGAACCTGTCCCCAGATCCACAGATCCCGTTCGCATCTCGTAGCGACCATCTGGCTTGAGCGCCATCCTGACTTTAGCAAGGTGGATTTTTGCCAGACCGCTGCCCTCCATCGCAACGGCAAATCCTATGCCGCGTCGCAGATGTGCCGCTACTACAGGCATTCTGGGTTGATAGCCCAGTGCCTGCGTCACCTTTTCTAGTGCCTCACCCAGACCATAGCTGCCGATCAGGTGGAAATGGTGTTCTCGCCCGATTAGCGTCGTGTCATTCGGAAACTCTCGCCCGACTAGGATCGTATTATTGGGAGTGACGAGCTGTCGCCGCTTCATTTCAATCGGGTCGAGGTTGAGCTTGTGAGCAATTTCGTCGAGTATGCACTCCATTGCAAAGCAGCCCTGGGTTGAACCATAGCCGCGAAAGGCTCCGGCAGGCATGGTGTTGGTGTAAATAGAGTGACCAACGAAGCGCTGATTCGGGCAGCGGTATAGTCCCAGGGGCATGCTTCCTGTCAGGAAGACAACCTGTGTGCCGTGATTGCCGTAAGCTCCAGTGTTGGCGATCGCCGCCATCTCCATTGCCGTTAGCGTGCCGTCCCGTTTCACCCCAATTTTGAGGTGAATTTGCATGGCGTGACGGCTATTGGTAGCAGTGAACTCTTCGTTTCGGGTGAACTCCCACTGCACTGGACGCCCTGTTCGCAGGGTTGCCAGAACACAGAGGTCTTCGGTGAGAATTTCTTGCTTGTTGCCAAAGCCACCACCGATCTTGGCTTTGAAGACACGCACCTTGTCCTTGGGCAGGTCGAATAGCTGTGACAATAGCCGTTGACAGTGAAACGGAACCTGTGTGCTGGAGCGCACTACCAAAGTACCATCCTCCTCCAGCCAGCTAATGCTGACGTGGGGTTCTAGGTGAAAGTGCTGCACGGCTGGAAGATGATAAGTACGCTCGAACACTAAATCTGCTTCCGTAAATCCGGCTGCTACATCGCCCTTTTCCAACAACACCTCACCTGCAATATTGTGCTGGGCATCGTGGATTTGGTAGGAGTCTGGCTCATCGTGGATGATTGGGCAGCTTTCTCCCATTGCTGCAACGGGATCGGTGACATGGGGTAGAATCTCGTAATCTACCTCAATCAACCGACAGGCTTGTTCAGCCTCGGCGGGGGAGTCTGCCACCACAACAGCGACGCGATCGCCTACAAACCGTACTTTGTTATCTAACAGGTAATGGTCGTGGGGATCTGGAACAGGTTCTGTGTGTCCGGCAGTGGAATAGGGACGGCGGGGCACATCCTCGTAGCTAAAAACCGCGTGAACGCCCCCGAGAGCTTTGGCAATGGTAGTGTCAATGCGGCGGATGCGGGCGTGGGGGTGGGGCGATCGCAATACCTTGAGGTGCAGCAGTCCGGGCGGTGTCCAATCTGCTGTATAGACAGGCTTGCCTGTAACAATATCCGGTCCATCTTGCTTGGGGATACTCTGACCGATTTGGGGTGA
>JAABUZ0100002475.1_pt1 | contig 30551 bp, 26 predicted proteins | sample 5562091 | NCBI WGS metagenome assembly JAABUZ01 (sample SAMN12813069, study PRJNA571459) | rock metagenome | isolation source: Antarctica rocks | place: Antarctica: Victoria Land, Linnaeus Terrace sud | collected 2015-12-21
TCCTACCGCGCGACGACCTTGACAGGCTGGCCCCCGCCTATCGGGCCGGTCACCTGCAGCGGCCTCCCGCAACGCCATCCCACAGCCCGCTTCACCCGGCCGGGTCACAGCAAGGCGCGAGACACATTGCCCGCTGCATCGCCAGACTCGGTGGGCGGCCGACGGTGACAACGCCTCGCGCGGACCCGCGCACGGCCCCGCCGCAGGCCGACACCGACCGGGGAACATGCCGTCCTGACCAGGCGCTCCGCCCCAGGACCGTGCTAATGCCGACCGTGTGGATCGGCGGCTCGTCGCCGGCGGCGTTGCGGCGCACGGCCCGCTTCGGCGACGACTGGCTCGGTGCGCTGCTCACCCCGGTCGACTTCGGCCGGACTCGTGACCGCCTGTGGGAGCTCGCCGACGCCGCTGGTCGCCCCCGCCCGCGCTTGGGCCTGGTCACGCACGCCGCTATCGCCCGCACGGGCCGCCGGTCCCTCAACGAGTCCGCGGCCGCGGTGCTGCGTCGCCACTACCGGCTACCGCAGGAGCAGGCCGAGCAGCTGGCGGTGGCCGGCACCCCGGCCCAGGTCGCCCACCACCTCGCGGAGTACGCCGCACTCGGTGTCGAGCACTTGGTCGTCATCAACGACCGCACCCCCTGGCGGCAGGCGTGCGACCTGCTCAGGGAGACCAAGGACGCGCTGGCGCACGTTTACGGTACGTGAGCGGCCGAGCAGTACCGGTTCGCCGAGCCCACCCACCGCGACCCGGCGGGGGAGCCGGTGTGGTTCAGGGCCTCCCAGCTGGACAAGACCCTGTCCTGGGCCGCCCTCAACCGCCGGCTCACCACCCCACCCCTCCCCCCGGACCGGGCGCCCGTCAGGCGGCGGCTGCAGACCCGCACCAGCCACGACCGGGACCTGGCCGTCGCCCAGCAGGGCGCCGGCGCGGACCGGGACCGGGCGGCCGACCGGGCCCGCGCCGCCGCGCACGCCCGGCTCGCCGCCCGGGAACACGGCTGGGCCCAGAAGTGGACGCAGCGGGGCACCGCCACCCCGGGCAAGAGCGACGCCGACCGGGTCCGCCGGGCCGGGGGGATCACTCCGGCCGTCGGGGACACCATCGACCCCGCCGCCCTCGTCGCTGCGGTGGACCAGCGGCGCCGGGACCGGCTCACCGCCCAGATCCTCGCCCGACCCGCCCCCACCCCCGGCGCCGCACCCGGGCCCAGGACCGGGCGGGACACCGGGCCGACCACCACGCGCCACCCGGAGCAGGCGCCGGACCGGGATCGGGACCGCGACTACGGCCGTTGATCAGCGGCGCCCGGTGATGAGCGGGTACTTCTCGTGGTGACCGTGCCTGCGACATCGAGGTTGCTGGCTGGTGCACCTCGATTGCGCGCCGACGACGACGCGGATGTAGTCGATCCAACCGTTGTCCACCGGGTCCAACGCTGCTGCCGCCGTGGCCGCCGACCAACCAGGGGAGCTTCATGGTGGCGATCTCGTGCGCGGAAGTGGCCGGGTCGCGGACCATTCCCGGCTGTCCTGCGGTCCGGATGACGGCCGACGCGGCGCTGGTGGCCGGCCCGGATCGCGTTGCGCGAGGGGGGTGGTCGGGGTTCGTCAGTAGACGCCGAGTTCCGCGATCGAGGTGAAGTGGGCGGCGCCGCCGGGTTGGCCGATGATCCGGACTCCGTCGCCCCAGGTGGGTGTGAAGCGGAGGCTGTAGGTGTGGTTCGGCCCGGCCTGCCGGTCGTGGGGGTAGTCGGGTGTGACCCGTAGGTCCGCTACGTCGGTCCAGGTGAATCGTTGGCGGACCTGGACCCGGAGGCCGCCGGCGTACGCGGAGAACCAGCCGCCGTCCGGGGCCATGATCCCGGTGGTGTACTCGAGCCGGCTGATCCGGTAGGCCCGGCTGAACGTGTAGCCCCAGTAGTCGATGTTCTTGTTGGTCCCGTCGAAGCTGTCCTCGCTCAGCACGCGGTTGCCGTCGTTGTAGTAGCGCCAGTTGGCGAAGTGAGCGGACGCTTCGATGGGGGTGACGTCGGCTCCGGAGCGGGCGAGGTTCACCGCCGGCCCGGCCGGGTGGACGGGTGGTGTTGCCCGGTAGGGGGTCAGCCGGACCTTTCGGAGGTTGAAGTTGTAGTTGTCCTCCGGGGTGGGGACCGGCGGGTTCCACCAGTTGCTCTGCAGCCACAGGTCGCGGCCGTCGGCGCTGACGTACTTGGACGGGAGCGTGGTGGCGTAGCCGCCGTTCTTGGGTGTGTGGGCCGTGTCGTTGCTGCGGTACCACGGCGTCAACCCGGCGTTGTGGTAGAGGAACCGCTTCCAGGGTCCCCATGGCCGGGGCGCTTCGTAAAACTCGAAGCTGGGGTCGGTCCAGGACGTGTAGAGGTAGCGGTTCAGGGCCCGGTTGTAGAGCACGCCGCCCTGGGAGACGACGGTGAGGCGCCCGCCGAGACCGGGTCGTGGGTCGGGGTAGCGCCGCAGGGGGTCGTGCAGCACGGGGGTCTTCGCCTCGATCGCGTCGCTCCAGGTGGGCTTCCCGCGGCGGTCGGGACCGGTGAAGAACTCCCACCGGGCCCGGTCCTGGACGGCGTCGGAGGGGACCCTGGCCAGGTAGAGGTCGACCGGGTCGGGTACGGCGCCGGAGTTGGAGGCTCGCCAGTTCCAGTCCATGCCGTACGCGTAGACGTAGCTGCCGTCGCGCGGCCCGAGGGCGTGTTCGGCGTTGCCCGAGTCCCGGCCGAAGTCGGCGAAGAAGATGGTGGTGAAGCGGTGGTCGGTGAACATCGGCCGGGACGTCTTGTGCCAGGTCAGGCCGTGGTCGTCGGAGCGGGAGATGCTCGCGTTGGGTGCGTCGTCGAAGGCGGGCTCGGCGAAGCGGAGGTCTTGGACGGCGAGGTAGAGGACTCCGCCCGCGCAGACCATCCCGGTGGGTTTCCGGTTGTACTGGGTGGGGTCGGCCCAGACGTTCGCGACCTGGTCGGACTCGGCGAGTTTCACCCCGGTGAGCCCGGTCTCGGGGGTTCCGGAGATCCGGTTGACCACGACGTCCTTGAACGGCTGGTCGCTGAATCCTCGGCCGTCGCCGTTCGCGGCGTAGACGTGGTCGTCGTCGGCCCAGCAGTTCGCCCACAGGTCACCGTCGCTGCCCGGAGCGGCCAGGGTGCCGGCGTACTCCACGAACGCGGTCGCGAAGAACCTGCTCCCTTCCTGCGGCAGTTCTCCGGGTTCGACCGCGTCGACGGGGGAGTCCCCGCCCGGGTCGAGCAGACCACCCGAGGGACCCCCGGGGTGTGGGTGTGGCCGCAGGGTGTGGGCCGACGCGGTCGGGGTGAGTGCGGTCGGGGTGAGTGCGGCCGCTGTCGTCGCGGCGGCGCCCGCGCCGAGGACGGTCCGTCGGGACCACGCGCGCCGTGCCCGACTGGATTCGGCGGGGTCTGTGCCGTCGGTGAGGTCGTCGTTCATGGTGCCTCCTCGTTCAGGTGTCTCCTGCTCCCGGGGAGTCTGTGTCCTCGGGACGTCTCGGTTGTGTCACGGAGTCGTCGACGCCGTGCGGGGTGAACCCGCCGGTGCGAGTGCGGTGCTCTCCCGTTCCAGCAGTTCGGTGCCCAGCACGACGGTGCGGGTCGGGCTGTCCCGTCCGGCGATCCGGTCCTGGAGGACCTCGGTCGCGGTCCGGCCGAGTTGCCGAGCCGGTTGGGAGATCGCGCTCAGCGGCGGTTTCAGCAGCCGGGTCCAGGGCAGGTCCCCGAAGGAGATGAACCCGAACTCGGGCAGGCCGATCCCGGCCTCGGTGAGGGCCTCGATCGCGCCGATGGCCATGAGGTTGTTCGCGACGAACACGGCGTCGGGAGCGACCCGCGCGCTCAGCAGGCTCTCCATGGCGACCCGGCCGCTGTCGCTGCGGAAGTTGCCCCGACGGACGTACTGCGTGCGCTGACGTACCGACCGGCGGCCGCGGGCCGACAGCCGGGCCTCCACCTCGAGGGTGTACCCGAGGAGCCGCTCGTCGGCCGTGGAGGCCCCGACCGGGCCGGTAATGCAGGCCACCCGCTCGTACCCCTTGTCGTAGAGGTGGGCGGTCGCCTGCTGGCCGCCGCGGCGGTTGTCGACCATGACGACGTCGACGTCGGCGTCGTGGGGCCGGCGGTCCACCGCGACCACCGGGATGCCCCGGACCAGCAGCGGGGTGAGGTCGGTCGTCCACTGCGACGCCGGGGCGATCACCACGCCGGCCATCTGTTGCGCAGCAGCGACATGCAGGTAGCGCGCCTCCCGCTCGACGTCCTCGTCGGAGTTGCACAGGACCACCGACAGCCCTGTCACCCTGGCGGCGTCCTCCACGCCACGGGCCAGGGAGGTGAAGAACGGGTTCTCGATGTCGGGGATGATCAGCGCGATGACGTCTGAACGCTGGCGACGCAGCGACCGGGCCACGCCGTTGGGCACGAAACCGAGTTCAGCGGCCCGCGCGCGGACCCGCTTGGTGAGCGCATCCGAGACCGATGCCCCGTTGAACACCCTCGACACGGTCGCCGGGGAGACCTGCGCGGCCTTCGCGACCTCGTAGATCGTTGTCACGCAGGGCCCTTCGCTTCGACGTCAGGTCCGCGATCGGTGAGCAGAGATCACGTCCAGGCTGCTTGACAGCGTGGTGGACGGACCCTAACCTCCTGAAATCGGTTTCATCAAGTGTCGGGTTCGGTTCGCTCTGCTACCACGCGGGGCGCCGGGTCCCCCGGACGAGGAGCGACGATGCCCGCGCCTGCACGAGACCTCTCCTCCACGGTTGTGGCGATCACCGGAGCGAGCTCCGGGATCGGTGCGGCGACCGCCCGCGCCCTGGTCGAGGCCGGGGCGCTGGTCGCGGTCGGCGCGCGACGCTCCGACCGGTTGGACGCCCTGGTCGCGGAGCTGGGCGCGGACCGGGTGCACGCCGCCGGGGTCGACGTCCGCGACGCGGACGGTCAGCGGTCGTTCCTCGCGGGGGTCGTCGAGCGCTTCGGCCGACTGGACAGCGTGGTGGCCAACGCGGGCGTCGGGCGGTACGGAGGGATCCTCGACGCCTCCGACGAGGAGGTGGACACGATCCTGCGGACCAACCTCGACGGCACCGTCTGGACGGTCCGGGCCGCGGTCGAGCGGTTCCGGCGGGCCGGGACCGGTGGGGACGTCGTGGTCGTCGCGTCCGTGGCCGGTCTGCGCGGTGGGGGCAACGAGGCCGTGTACGCGGCCACCAAGGCCGCGCAGGTCGGGTTGGCCGGCTCGCTGGACCGGGAGGTCCGCGGGGAGGGGATCCGGGTCAGCACCATCTGCCCGGCCGGTGTGAAGACCGAGTTCGCGATCGGTGGTGGACGGGAGGCCGGCGACCCGGGACTCGACGACTTCCTGACCCCGGAGGACGTCGCGGCGGCGATCGTCACCGTGCTGCGGCAGCCGCGGAGGCTCCGCACGACCCTCTGGGCGATGTACAGCATGGCCGAAGCCAGTTGACCGGGCGAGCGGGACGAGGGGTTGGACGACCGTGACAGCTGCCGAGGGACCAGCACTGAGCGCGACGATCGCGCGCCGGTCACGGGCGCGGACGCGTTCGATCAGCGCGGAGAACCCGACCGGGGCACCCGGCGGGGGAGGCCGCGCGGTCACCGGGACCGGTGCGCGGGCGGCCAGCCGCCTGGGGCCGGGGTGGAAGATCTCCCCCAGCATCGAGATCGCCCCGGGGGCGGTCGCGGTCCTTGCGGACGTCGACGAGCCGGGTGTGGTCGAGCACCTGTGGCTGACCGCCCACCCGAGCGCCTGGCGGACCACGCTGCTGCGGTTCTACTGGGACGGCGCCGAGCAGCCGGCCATCGAGACACCCCTGGGAGACTTCTTCTGCCACGGGTGGGAGACGTTCGCGCAGGTCTCCTCGGCTGTGGTCGCGGCCAACCCGCACGGCGGGTTCAACAGCTACTGGCCGATGCCGTTCCGCTCCTCGGCGCGGGTCACGGTGGAGAACCTCGGCTCGGCGGCGGTCACGCTGTACTACCAGGTCGACCTCGCCCTCGGCGAGGTCCCGGACGACTCGTGCTGGCTGCACGCCCAGTGGCGGCGGACCAACCCGGTCCCCGCCGGGGAGGTGCACACCCTGCTGGACGTGGCGGGCGGGGGGCACTACGTGGGCTGCTACCTGGCCTGGGGGAGCAACAGCCCCGGGTGGTGGGGGGAGGGCGAGGTGAAGTTCCACCTCGACGGCGACCGGGAGTTCCCCTCGATCTGCGGGACCGGGACCGAGGACTACTTCGGTGGGGCGTGGAATTTCGACGTCCCCGGCGCCGGGTACACCACCTACACGACGCCGTACCTGGGGATGCACCAGGTCCTGCGACCCGACGGGCTCTACGCCAGCCAGCAGCGGTTCGGGATGTACCGCTGGCACCTGCCGGACCCGATCCGTTTCGGGGAACGGCTGACGGCGACGATCCAGGCCCTCGGGATCGGACCGGGCCAGGGCAACGGCCTGCCGATCCGCTACCGCCAGCTCCGCGACGACCTCGCGTCCACCGCGTTCGTCTACCTCGACACGCCTGAGCTGCCCGCCGCCCACCGTCCCCCGACGCCCGATGTGATCGCCCTGGAGACCGGGTGACACCCATGCATTCAGCCATCCCACCGACAAGCCGGCACAGCCGCCGCGAAGGAGCTCCCATGGCAACCACCCCCGCCACCCCCACCGGTGCGCCTGCCGGGCCCAACCGGCGGCGCGTCCTCGGCTACGGGGCCGCCGGGCTCGCCGGCCTGGTCCCCGCGATGGCGGGCTGCGGCACGAGCTCGTCGAAGACCTCGTCGTCCTCGTCGTCGGCCAAGGAACTGACGTTCTGGAACTTTTACGGGCCCTCCCCGCGACCGAGTCCGCAGAGTGACTGGTTCGTCAACACGGTCGCGGCGTGGAACAAAGACCATGACGTCAAGGTCAAGCTCCGGTACGTCCCCAACGCGGACTACGTCAACGGGAACACCCTCCAGACCGCGTTCGCGTCCGGGTCGGGGCCGGACATCTTCCTCCTCAGTTCCGGTGACTTCCTCCGCTACTACAACGGCAAGGTCCTCCACGACCTGACCTCCGCGGTCCCGGCCGACGTCCGCAAGGACTACGTCAGCGGTGTCCTCGACACCCGGACCGTCGACGGCAAGCTCTACGGACTGCCGATGGAGATCGAACCGCTCGCCATGTACTACAACCAGCAGGCCTTCGAGGCCGCGCACCTGTCCGAGGCCGACCTGCCCAAGACATGGGACCAGCTGCTGCAGGTCGGTCAAAAACTGACGTCGGGGAACAAGTTCGGGGTGCTGTTCGAGACCGCCCCCGGCTATTACCAGAACTTCACCTGGTACCCGTTCATGTGGCAGGGGCACGGGTTGGCTGTCGGGCCGGACAAGAAGAGCGCGTTCGACTCCACGGCGGTCCAGCAGGCCCTCACCTTCTGGCAGCAGACGCAGAAGATGGGCATCGCACCGAAGAAGCCGCTCGGGACCGGCGCGAACGACGCCCCGTCCAACGTGGGGAGCGGGTACGTGGCCATGCAGCAGACGGGGATCTGGTCCGTTGCCGACATGGCACAACAGAAGCCGAAGGTCAAGTACGACATCTTCCCGTTGCCAACCCCACCCGGGGGACGGCCCGCAACCGACGGCGGCGGGTGGGCGTTCGCCGCGAACGCGAAGGGCCGCGATCCGGAGACAGCGGCCAAGTTCATCGCCTGGGCCCTCGGCTCGGCGGGAGCGGACAGCATCGAGCGGGGCCGGCAGTGGAACACCGTCGCGAAGTCCAACCTCCCTCCGCGGGCAGCCGTGCAGAAGGCCGCCGAGGCCCACGGGGCGTTCACGTCCGGTGTCTTGAAGAAGTGGGCGCAGCTCGTCGTGCCGTCGGCCGAACCCGAGCCCCGGTTCCCCCCGGAGGTCTACAAGGCCATCTCGGATGCCATCCAGAGCACGCAGCTCGCAGGCGCGGACCCGGCCACAGCGGCGGCCACGGCCGCCTCGACGATCAACACGTTCCTCTCCGGGTACAGCGGCGGTGCGATCCTGTGACCCGCCACACCGCCCGGCGGGCGGCCCCACCCGCGCCGGCGGCCAGCCGGTGACGACCGTGGTCACCGGTGCGCGCCGGGCGCGTGTCCCGGGGTCTCTTGCGCGCAGCCGGCGCCGACGCCAGGCCCTCACCGGGTACGCGTTCGTCGCTCCGGATGCCTTGGGCCTGCTCCTGTTCGTGGGGCTGCCGATGGTCCTGGCCCTGGGGGTGTCGCTGGTCTCCGTCGACGGCTTCGGCAACTACGCCTACGTGGGGTTGGCGAATTTCCGGCAGATGGGCGCGGACGCCGCCCTGTGGGGCAGCGTCCGCGTCACGCTGGTCTACGTCGTCGCATTCGTCCCGCTGACGTTCCTCGCCGGGCTGGGTCTCGCGCTGCTGGTGAAGGACAGGTTCCCCGGTGTCGGGGCGGTCCGGACCCTGTTCTTCCTCCCCAACGCCCTGAGCCTGGTGGTTATCGGGGTCCTGTGGCAGTTCATGCTGGTGGACAAGCAGGGGGTGCTCACCCACACTGCGCGGCCGTTCGGGCTCGGCGGGGTGTCCTGGCTCGGCGACCCCCGGTACGCCCTCGCGACCTACATCGTCATCAGCGTCTGGTACTCCATGGGCTACCAGATGCTGCTGTTCCTGGCCGGTCTGAAGGACGTCGACCCGGCCTATCTCGAGTCCGCGACCGTGGACGGTGCGTCCGCCGTGCAACGGTTCCGCAACGTCATCTGGCCGCTGCTGCGCCCGACCAGCTTCTTCGTCGCCATCACGTCACTGGTCGGCGCGACGACCGGACTGCAGGCGTTCGACCTGGTCTACGTCCTCACCGGCGGCGGCCCCGACAACAAGACCTCCACCGTCGTCTTCTACATCTACGAGCAGGCGTTCAGGTTCGGCCACTACGGGTACGCCGCGGCCATCACCACCATGGTCGTCGGGTTCCTGGTCGTCGTCACCGGTCTCCTGTTCGGCGTGACCCGGGGAGGACGCTTCCATGCTGACTGAGCCCGCCCCCGCCCCCGTCGCAGCCCGGGCGGCGGCCCCCGCCGGAGCAGCGGCCAGCCGCCGCGTCGGTCGGACCCGACGGCGGGTCGGAACTCTCTCCCGAGCGACCGTCGCCTGGGTCCTCGCCCTCATCACCTTCTTCCCGATCGCCTGGTTGGTCGTCTCGACGTTCAAGCCGGCGGGCGAGACGTTCAGCGCGGGCCTGCCCAGCCACTGGACCCTCGCGAACATCCAGTACGTCCTCACGCAGGTCGCTTTCCCGCGTTACCTGTTCAACAGCGCCCTCGTCTCGGTCGCCGTCACCGTCATCGCCCTGTTCCTGCACTCCATGGCGGGTTACGCGCTCGCGCGGCTGCAGTTCCGCGGCCGGACCTTGATCTTCTCGCTCATGGTGTCCACGCTGCTCGTGTCGCTGCCGGTGATCCTGGTGCCGCTGTTCCTCATCGTCAAAGCGCTCGGGCTCCTGGACAGCTACGCCGGTCTCATCCTCCCGATGATCTTCAACGTCTTCGGGATCTTCCTGCTGCGCCAGTACTACCTCAGCTTCCCCGTGGAGCTCGAGGACGCCGCCCAGCTCGACGGCTGCAGCTACTTCGGACTGTTCTGGCGGGTGGTGCTCCCGCTCTCACGGGGACCACTGGCATCCCTGGCCGTGCTGTTCTTCCTCGCCAACTGGAACTCGTTCCTGTGGCCACTGACCATCACCAACAACCAGAAGCTGTACGTCATCCAGGTCGGGATCGCCAGCCTCCAGGGCCAGTACTCCGCGGCCTACAACTACGTCCTCGCCGCATCACTGATCGCGGTCATCCCCACCGTCGTAATCTTCCTCGTGGGTCAGCGGTGGCTGGTCGACTCGATCAAGAACTCCGGCATCAAGTAGGACTCGCCGACCCGCAGTCCCTGGGGTCTGACCCGGTCGAGGCCGGCGGGTTGACGGACAGCTCAATTATTTGACCGCGGGCGCCGCAGAAAATAAAGATTCCACACATCCAGGCTCATCGCGTTCAAAGGAGAACCATGACCAGGCCACGCACTACCCGCGCGCTCGCCGGGGCGACCGCCCTCGGCCTCGCCACCCTGTGTCTGGCGGTAGGCCACACATCCGCCCACGCAGCCGGGACAACCCTCCCGCCTGAAAGCACCTTCTTCTCCACGGCGTCCGTAGCAGAGAGTTCCACCATCCAGTCCACCTCCGACGGTGACCTCTGGGCTTCCTGTTGGGCAGACGACGGCAACCTCTACGCCGCCAACGGCGATGGACGGGGGTTCAGCACATCAGGCTCCGCCTCCGACGTCGCTGTGAGCCGTATCACCGGAATCCCGGGCAGCCTCACCGGCACGACCGTGGCACTCGGGAACGCGGTCAGCCAGATCTGGACAGCCGGCAACTACAACCGCAAGCCCACCGGAATGGCGTGCGTCAACAACACCCTCTACCTGGCTGTGCAGGACCTCAACACCAACTTCGACGACGCACCGGCCGCAACGATCGTCAAATCGGTCGACCACGGTGCAACTTGGACGTGGGATCATACGGTCCCGATGTTCAGCAATCATGTCTTCACCACGATGTTCTTCGCTGACTTTGGGCAGAACAACGCCAATGCACCCGACGGGTACGTTTACGTGTACGGGCTCGACAACAACTGGCGGACCTCGTTCAGTGGCAGCGTCCCCAACCCCGTCGACCTCTATCTCGCGAGAGTTCCGTCGACGAGTGTCCAGACACGCAGTGCCTGGCAGTTCTTCAGCGGTACCGTCAACAACTCGCCCACCTGGTCCTCCGACATCAACGCACGGCAGTCCGTCCTCCACGACGCCCGCACGATGTACCCCACCCTCATCAACTCCGACACGCACAAGAACGTCACCCCGCTCGCTCAGGGCGGGGTCCTCTACGACAAACCGCTCAACCGGTACATCTACAGCTCCTGGACGGACTACACGTACGAGTTCTACGAGTCCCCCACCCCGTACGGACCATGGTCCCACTTCCTGACCAAAGACTTCGGCGCAGGCCCCTGGACGAGCACCAAGAACGGCGGCTACGCCACCACCATTCCCTCGAAGTTTCTCAGCAGTGACGGGCTGAGCGGCTACCTCCAGTCGAACGTCTGCCCGTGCGGAACCGCTGGGCTCGGCGTCTACAACTACGCGCTGCGCCCTGTTCACCTCACTGTCGGACCGACGGCCGCCGCCTCAAACGCGGTCGGCGCGACCAACTTGGCCCAGACCGCCGGCACCGTACCGATCGAACGCGTCGCCCACTTCGGGAACAACGGGTTCAACAACGACGGGAACCTCGGCAACTCCGAGGACGACTGGAACAACGAACTCAAGGGCGCCGACAGCAGCTGGTGGGGGTACACCTGGCCACGCCAGTACAACGTCGGTCAGGTTGTCTACACAACAGGGAACATGTACTCGGACGGCGGCTGGTTCGCCTCCAACTTGCGCGTGCAGGTGCGGCACGCGAACACGTGGGTCGATGTGGCAGGGACAACCTCCAGTCCTACCTATCCCTACAACACATCGGCCGGGACGAACGTCAGCTACACCTTTACCTTCGACCCCGTCTCGGCCGACGGAGTACGGGTCATTGGGACGCCGGGTGGAAGCTCCACCTTCACGTCCGTCGGGGAAGTCACAGCATCGTATCCAACCCAGTACAACATCCGAGGTGCCATCCTCGTCAAGTACAACTCGTCAGGCGCCGCATCCGGACCCGAGGGGGCAGCGACATCGAATGAGCTGGGAACGCCGGACGGGATCGGAAGGTTCAACACCTTCCAAAACGGGTCAATCTACTGGACACCAAGCACGGGCGCCGAGATGGTTTACGGCTTGATTTTTCAAAAGTGGGCCTCTCTCGGATACGAACGAGGCGTCCTCGGTTACCCCACAACCGACGAAGTCGCCGACCCGCAAGGACGCCGAAGCACCTTCCAGAACGGATACATCATCTTCAACTCGTCGACCGGCGTCACAACCGCCTACCACACCGACGGAACGCAGATCTGAGCGCGTCCCTACGAGTCCTGTGTTCACGGCCGGACGGTCACCACCTCGCGCCGTCAAGACCGAGCACACGAGCCGTCCGGGCACCGGAAGGGCCCGGACGGCGACCGGTGGAAGCGAGCGGCGCCGCAGGCTCCGGTGACGGGGGCGGTCGACGATGGCGGCGCAGAGACGGGGGGCTGTGCAGCTCTGGTCTAGCCGCTGAAGCTGTCGTTGGACGTGATCACCGGCCCGGTCCTCCAAACCCGAAGCTTTGGAGCATAATGTGGATTATCCATCAATCGTAGAGCGCTCCCCCACGCTGGCCCGTTGGGCCGGCGCACCCACCACTCGCCGCCCTCGAGGTGGCTGTGACACACCCATGCGCTAACACCGGGCGACAGGCAGCAGTGCTGCTGCGTGTCTTCACGTACCGATTGCGAGGTCCCGACGCTCCGTCAGGACAACGGTCCACGGTGCTGGTGCGCCGTCAGCCCGTCGATGGCGGGCTGACGGCACACCGACCGCTTAGTTGAAGGCGAATATCTGGGCGATGTTGCCGTTGCAGTCGTAGAGCTGCAGGGCGGTGGCGTTGGCCGTGTTACCGCTGGGGTCGTCCAGGCAGCGTCCGGACTGAGGGTTGAGCAATGACCCGTTGGCCTGGGGCACCCACTTCTGTCCCCCGATGGCGGGGTTGCAGTCGTAGAGCTCGAGCTTGGTCCCGTTCGCCGTGGCGTTGCCGTTGAGGTCGAGGCAGCGTCCGAGGGTCCGGATGGTCTGGTCGGCGTTCAGGGTCCACTGCTGGTCCCGTGCCAGCGGCGAGAAGCTAGCGATGGTCAGGCAGTCGTAGAGCTGGATTACCGCGGTGTTGCCGCCGGTGTCGTCGCCCGCGACGTCGACGCACTTTCCGCCCGGGCCGATGATCGGTGTTCCCCCAGTGACGGTGAAGACCTGGGCAGTGTTGCCGTTGCAGTCGTAGAGCTGCAGGGCGGTGCCGTTGGTCGTGTTCCCGCTGGGGTCGTCCAGGCAGCGCCCGGACTGGGGGTTTCGCAGGGAGCCGTTGGCCTGCGGGATCCACTGCTGTCCGCCAGCGCCGTTGCAGTCGTAGAGATCCACTTTGGTGCCGTTGGCGGTGCCGTTGCCGGACAGGTCCAGGCAGCGACCGAGTGTGCCCAAGGTGCCGTTGCCGTAGGCGCTCCCGGACCAGTGCTGGTCCGCGGCGAGCTGCCGGCAGTCGTAGAGCTGGACGACGGCGCCGTTCCCGGCGGTGTCGTCGCCTGTGATGTCGACGCACTTCCCGCCGGGGCCGACGATCGTCGAGCCGGGTCCGCCGCCACTGCTGACGCCGGTGTAGCCGGCCGCAACCACGTTGGACTGGACGGCGTTGTCGGCGGCGTCGGTGGAGTACCCGGCGGTCATGACGCCCTCGTAGAAGGACTGGGTCCCGCGGTTGCTGTTGTCACCCCCGGTCCCGAGGACGATCGACCCCTCCTGGTGCATCGGGGAGTAGCCGGCGGGGAGGTTCCCGCTGTACCAGGTGGACAGGGCGCCGGTCTGGGCGTTTCCGCCTTTGAGGGCGAACGTGGTCTGGCCGTCGTTCTTCAGCAGCGCGGTGACGAACTTGGTCGGGTTGCCCGCGTTGGCGGTATTGACCGCGGTGCCTCCCTGGAAGACGCCGTTCTCCAGGTCGGCCTCGACCCACGGGCCGTGCCCGGTGCTTCCCGGGGCGTTGAGCAGCGCGAGGTTCACCGCGTCCATGTGGCTCGCTCCGGTGTCGGTCAAGGTGGTCTCGACGTTGCCGAAGTCCGAGCAGCACCCGTTGTTGACGTTGGTGCCGCTGGCGACCTCGTACATCGTCTCCGGTTGGCCGTTGACAGCGACACCTGACCCGTTGGTGTGCCGGTAACCGACACCGGGAGGCATGAAGATCCCGTAGGCGGCGTGACCGGCCACGGTCACGGGAAGCGCGTTGGCGACGGCGCCGACGTTTGCGCCGCCGGCCGCTCCTGCACCCTCGATCGTGAGGTCGTTGTGCCGGGTGGACTGGTCATAGATCCGGGTGACGGTGCAGGTCGTACCCGCGCAGAAGGAGTCCTGCCCGGCAGCGTTGGCGTACCCGCCGGCGACCGTGACACCGACGCCGTAGGAGCTGTTGTCGGACGCTCGGATCACCTGGTAGAGGCTCCCGGCGTAGGACCCGAACAGGGCCCGCACCGAGCTGTAGGCCGCGACGCACGTCGACCCGGCGCTGCCGTACAGGTCGCACGGCAGCGAGGTCGCGGCCTGGGCGGGCGCCGCGAGGCCCACGAGCGACCCGGCGGCTAGGACCAGCGACCCGCCGAGGATCGAGGCGAACCCCCGCCGTCGTCTCCGGGCAGCCGGTGCTGACCGTGGTCGGTGATCAGTGTTCACGTGGTCCTCCTCGTTGACGACGCCGTCATCCACAGACACTTGCTCAAACGTTTGAACAGGTGGCAATGTACGCACGTGCGGCGAGTCGGTCAACGGTCGGCGGCAGAGGTCGCCGGGTGGATGTGAGGAGGGTCCGTGGTGCAGACGGTCGGTTCTGCGCAGCCGTCGGTGACGCTGCGGGACGTCGCGACAGCAGTCGGGGTCTCGCCCAGCGCCGCGTCGATGGCGCTGTCCGGTCACGCCCGGATCAGCCAGCGGACCAAGGACGCCGTCCACGCCGCGGCGCTCGAGCTCGGCTACGTGCCCAACTCGGCGGGCCGCGCCCTGCGGTCCGGGCGCGCCGCGTCGATCGCAGTGGTCGTGCCGAACACCGGACAACACGTCTTCGGCCACCCGTACTTCATGCACCTGCTCGTCGGGGTCACGGCCGTCGCGAACCAGCGCGACACGGCGCTCGTGGTGTCGACCAACCCGGACCAGACCCACGGCGTCGCCGCCTACGAGAGGGTGCTGCGGTCCCAGGCCGCGGCGGGGGCGATCATCGCGTCGGCCGCCGCCGACGACCCCAACGTGGCCCGGATGATCGACGCGGCGCTGCCCGTGGTCTTGGTGGGGAACTTCCCGCAGCTGCCCCGGGCGGTGTCGGTCTGGGTCGACGACCACGAGGGCGCTGCGGCGATGACCCGTCACCTGGTCCTGGACCACGGTCTTCGGCGCATCGGGCACATCAGCGGGCCGCTGGACCACCAGAGCGCGATCGACCGCCACGATGGCTTCCGTTCCGTGGTGGACGACCCGCACAACGACGCCGTCGGCGCGCTCGCGGTCGGCGACTACAGCGAGGACTCCGGCCGGGCCGCCGCCCGCGAACTGCTCGACGCCGACCCGGAGATCGAGTCGCTGTTCGCGGCGAACGACGAGATGGCGTTCGGTGCGCTGCTGGAGCTGCGCGACCGCGGTCTGCGCGTCCCCGAGGACGTCGCGCTGGTCGGTTACGACGACTTCGGCCTTGCCCGGTTGACCACCCCGACGCTCACGACCGTTCACGTCCCCGCCGAGGAGCTCGGCCGTCTCACCGCGGAACGGCTGTTCCTGGTCATCACCGGGGACCCGACCGGCCCTGACCGGACCGTCCTGCCGGTGCAGCTCGTCCTTCGCGACTCGTGCGGCAGGCACCCCACCTGACGCCCCCCCACCTCCGCCTCCACCGGTTCACCAGACACCGACGCCGGGAACCCGCCGTCGAGCGCCCCAACGAAGGAGCACCCCGATGTCCACCAGACCCCGCACGACCCTCACCGCAACCGTCGTCGGCGCCGCCCTGTTGCTCGCCGCCGGGTGTGGGAACAACGCCGGCTCCAGCGCCGGGCCCACTGCCGGCCCGTCCGCCTCCGGCGGTGGCGGGGTGACCGAGCTGACGATGCTCACCGGGTTCACCGGGCCGGACAAGCCGGCCTACGACGCGTTGATCTCGCAGTTCAACAGTTCCCACCCGAACGTCCACGTGACCATGACCGTCCAACCCTGGGCCACGGTCGGGCAGAAGCTGCCCGCGTCGTGGGCCACCGCGCAGGGACCGGACCTCGCGACCCCGAGTTCGGATCCAGGCTCGATCTTCCAGTACATCAAGACCAACGCCGCGGCACCGTTGACCTCGGCGGTGGGCACCGGGGACGGCAAGATCAACGCTGACGCGTTCCCGGCATCGGTGAAGTCCGCGTTCACCGTTGACGGACAGCTCTACGCCGTCCCGGCCAACGTCGCCACACTCGTCCTGTACTACAACAAGAAGCTCTTCACCCAGGCCGGGATCGCCGCGGCACCCACCACCGAGGCGGAGTTCATCGCGGACGCGAAGAAGCTGACCATCGGCTCCGGGAAGCCCACGCAGTACGGGCTGTCGCTGGCCGACCACGAGACGATCCAGATGTGGCCGATCCTGCAGTGGATGAGCGGCGGGGACATCATCGACGCCAAGGGCTGCGCAATTGTGGACTCGGCGGCCAGCGTCGCCGCCCTGACCCGGTGGGGACGGCTGGTGAGCGCTGATCACATCAGCCCGGTCGGGCAGGCCGGGGCGGACGCGGACACCCTGTTCTCCGCCGGCAAGGCGGCGATGGAGATCAACGGCCCGTGGGCGGCGGACGGCTTCCGGACCGCGGGGATCGACCTCGGGATCGCGCAGGTCCCCGTCGGCTCCGCAGGCCCGGTCACCCTCGGCTCGACGGTGCCCCTGATGATCGAGAAGTCGACCAAGCACTTGACGGAGGCCCAGCAGTTCCTGGCCTGGTGGACATCCAAGACCGCGCAGACCACGTTCTCGACGAAGTCGGGGTTCCCGCCCGCCCGGACCGACCTCACCACCGGTCTGACCCCGACCGCGGCAACCTTCGCCGCTGCGCTCCCGCACGCCCGGCTCTACCTGGCCGGGCAGTCGAGCGCGACCGCGATCGACACCGACGTCTACGTCCCGATGATCCAGAAGATCACCCGGGGCGCCGACGTCCAGCAGACGACCGCCGCTGCCGCCAAGGCCATCGACAAGCTCACCTCCTGCTCGGCGAGCTGACCACCGGAGCTGAGCGATCCTGTGACCACTGCTCTCTCTGCGCGCCGGGTGGCCGATGATCGGCCACCCGGCAGGCGCCGACGCGTGCGGCTCAACCCCGCCTACCTGTTCATCGCACCCAGCGCTTTCCTCATCGCCGTCTTCATCATCGAGCCGATCCTCGCGTCCGGCTGGATGAGCCTGCACGACTGGTCGGTCGGCGAGGCGAGCCACCGCTTCCTCGGCCTGGGGAACTACCGCGAGCTGGCCGCCGACAGCAGGTTCTGGAACGCCCTGGAGGTCACGGTGGTCTACACAGTCGCTGTCGCCGTGGGGCAGGTGCTGCTCGGCCTGGCGGTCGCGGCCCGGCTGCGGCGGACCAGCTGGTACGCCTCACTGCTGCGGACCGCCTACTTCTTCCCGTTCATCGCCTCGCTCGTCGTCGTCGGCATCATCTGGAAGTTCCTGCTCGACCCACAGGTCGGGCTGGTCGACGCGTGGCTCGGTGACGTCGGGGTGTCCGCGCCGGACTGGCTGCAGTCACCGGCGCTTGCCCCGGTGTCGGTGATCGCCGTAGGGATCTGGAAGAACGTCGGCTTCGCGATGGTGATCCTGCTGGCCGGGATGCAGCAGGTGCCCGCCACCCTCTACGAGGCCGCACAGCTGGACGGCGCGGGCAGCTGGGCGCAGTTCCGCTGGGTGACCCTGCCGGTGCTGCGGCCAGCGCTGGTGTTCACCACGCTGCTCGCCACCATCACCGGCCTCCAGCTGTTCGACCTCGTGTTCTCGATGACAGGCGGTGGACCGGTGTTCGCCACCGAATCGATCGTCGCGTATCTGTACCAGCGTGGGTTCGTCGAGTTCCGGCTGGGCTACGCCAGCGCCATCGCCTGGGTGCTGTTCCTGCTCGTCCTGGTGGTTTCGGCGGTGCAGCTACGCGTCGCCCGGGACCCGGACGACGAGGAGGACCGCGGTGTCCAGTAGGACCGACGTGGCCGCGGTGCGCCTCGACACGCGAAGGTCGACCGGCCAACCCCGGACTGCCGCCGCTGTGCGGCTGTTGAGCCGGACCGCCGGTGTCGCCTCCTGGGTGGTCGTCGCCACCGGTGCGGTGGCGGTGCTGGTGCCGTTCGTGTGGATGGTGGGGGTGGCGTTCCGGACCAGCCGTGACCTCTACGCGGACCCGGCGCGGATCTGGCCCGGCCAGTGGACGCTGCACGGCTTTAACGCTGTGCTCACCCAGCTCCCGTTCGGCCGGCTGATGGTCAACACAGTCGTGTTCGCCGGCGGGGCGACCCTGCTCCTGCTGCTGTTCGACTCCATGACCGCGTTCGCGCTGGCCCGACTGCGGTTCCGCGGTCAGCGCGTGTTCTTCGGCCTCGTGCTCGCAACGCTGATGGTGCCCTTCCAGGTGACGCTGGTCCCGGTGTTCCTCACCCTGTTCCACCTCGGCCTGCTGAACACCGAGCGGGGACTGATCCTGCCGCGCGCGACCAGTGCTCTCGGGATCTTCCTGCTCCGCCAGTTCTTCCGCCAGCTCCCCCGCGACCTGGACGAGGCCGCCCGGATCGACGGCGCCCGCACCTGGACCATCTACTGGCGGATCGTGCTGCCCAACTCCGGGCCGGTGCTGGCGTCGCTGTTCATCATCCAGTTCGCCGCGCTGTGGAACGACTTCCTCTGGCCACTCGTCGTCACGACCAACCCGCTGAACCAGACCCTGCCCGCAGCGCTGACGGTGTTCTCCAGCCAGTCAGGCGTCGACCACGCGGCGCTGATGGCCGGTGCGGCGATCTCCCTGGCACCGCTGGCCGTCGCCTTCCTGGCCCTGCAACGCTTCGTCGTGCAGGGGGTCGCGACCAGCGGGCTGAAGTAGCCGCGCGCACACTCCACACTCACCACTGCCCTTCCCGCGCACCCTTCCTGAGCAGAACGGACACATCGTGCGCACCTGCACCGTCGTCGTCGAACCCTCCTTCACCGTCGCACCCGTCCCCCCACGGCTGTTCGGCTCCTTCGTCGAGCACATGGGCCGCTGCGTCTACGGCGGCGTGTTCGAGCCCGGCCACCCCGAGGCGGACGTGGACGGGATCCGATCCGACGTCGTCAAGCTCACCCGTGAGATGGGGGTCACGGTCGTGCGCTACCCGGGCGGAAACTTCGTGTCCGGATACCGCTGGGAGGACGGCGTCGGCCCGGTCCAGGACCGACCCGCCCGCCTGGACCTCGCGTGGGGCGGCACCGAGCCGAACACCTTCGGGCTGGATGAGTTCATGCGCTGGGCCGCGCAGGCGGAGGTCGAGCCGATGATGGCCGTCAACCTCGGCACCCGCGGCGTCCAGGAGGCATGCGACCTGCTCGAGTACGCCAACGTCGCCGGCGGAACCCAGCTGTCGGACCTCCGCGTCGCCCACGGGGCACGCGAACCGTACGGAATCCGCCTGTGGTGCCTGGGCAACGAGATGGACGGGCCGTGGCAGCTCGGCCACACCAGCGCCACCGCTTACGGCCTGCTCGCCGCGCAGACCGCCCGGGCGATGCGCCGCGTCGACCCGCGCGTCGAACTGGTCGCCTGCGGCAGCTCGAACGAACGCATGCCGACCTTCGGCACCTGGGAGAGCGAGGTCCTCGAGCACTGCCACGACGACGTCGACCACCTCTCGCTGCACGCCTACTACGGGTCGCCCACCGGCAATCGCGTGGACTTCCTCTCCGCCGGCCGGACGATGGACGACTTCATCGACGGCGTCGTCGCCACCTGTGACGCCGTCGCCGCGCGCAAGCGCTCGCGCAAACGGATCGGGCTGTCCTTCGACGAGTGGAACGTCTGGGACGAGCAGCGGTCATCGGCCGCCCCGACAGCAGGCGACACCAGCTCCCCACAACGGCTCATCGAGGAGACGTACACCGTCCTCGACGCGGTCGTCGTCGGCGGTCTGTTGATGAGCCTGCTCCGGCACAGCGACCGGGTACGGATCGCCTGCCTGGCTCAACTGGTCAACGTCATAGCGCCCATCCGCACCGAACCCGACACCCGAGCGTGGCGGCAGACGACCTACCACCCGTTCGCCCTGACGGCCCGCTACGCCCGCGGCGACGTCCTCCGAGTCGAACCGCGCTCCCCCGTACTTCACTCGCCCACCCTCGGCGATATCCCAGCAGTCGATGTCGTCGTCACCAGAGACCCCACGACCGGGGAGATGGCCGTGTTCGCCCTCAACCGCGACGACACAGACCCCGTACTGCTCGAACTCCGGCTGACCGACGAACACGCGATCCGCGTGGTCGAGCATCTCGTCATGGGCGGAGGAGACCTCGCTGCGACCAACAATCGCGAGCTGCCCGACGCGGTGGTCCCCCGTCCCGGTACAGGAACCCAAGTGGCCGGCCGGACGCTGTCGGTCCCGCTACCACCCGCCTCATGGACCCTCATCCGGGCAGAACCGGTCGCCACCTGACCCGACCGCGGACGCCCAAACCCGTTCAGGCGTCGGCCATCCAGCCGTCCTCGAAACCGTCACTGGCCCGGCGCATGGCATGCAGTGCGGGAGCGTGATGTTTAACCACACTTATCCATCAAGCTGATGGCGCTCCCCCGCCGCGCGCGCCGCGCCCGTCGGGGCGCCGGACCCACCGCTCACCGCCATCGAGGTGGCCCCTGCAAGACCACACCCGCCAGTAGCGGCCGGCCCGCAGCCGGTACCAGCCCGCCCACACCACCGCCCCGGCACAACGGCCGGGCGTCCCGCCGATGTACACGTAGCGCCAGCACCCGTCGCGACCCCGGTCGACCGTGAACGCGTCGGAGTACCGGGCGAGCTCCACCACGACGCGGACGGTAGAAGCCGCCTCTGACACGGCGTGTCGGGACGTTGCTTCAGAAACGACGCGGGGCATGATCTCCGCATGGCGCGACGAGCAGGATCGGGACCGACCGCCGGCCGTCCTTCCAAGGGCGACCGGCACGCGATCACGGCCCGTGTGCCCCGCGCGGTTTACAAGCAGTTCGAAGCCGAGGCGATCGACCTCGACCTGTCGAACAGTGAGTTCGTCGCGTTGATCCTCGCCGAGCGCTACGGAGGTGCCGCGATCCCGCTGGTACCGGCGAACAGGCAGGACCAGCTCCTGGCGTCCTAGCTCGACAGTCCAGGCGCCGCACGGCACCCGGACAGCAAGAAGCCCCACATCCCCAAGCTGGTTTGGCCGCCGGGCTGGAATGCAGGGCTTCTCGACCTCGCAGGAGCAGACATTACCTCGCCCCGACCGGGCGGGCGCGGATGGACAGCCGTGTCACTGGCGCGCTGTGAGTCCGTCGACCCTCCCGACCCCCGCTCTGCGCGTCGCCGGCGCCGCCTGAGGCGGTGACCACGGTGGCGGCCGACGGCCGCCCGGACGCCCTGTTCGACCCCTCCCCCGCCCTTGCGCGGGGTGGGGTTGCCCCGACCGCGGAGTACCTGGCGGCGCGGGCAGCGCTACGCGCCCGACCCCCGGCGGTCACGGGATCGCGCAGGTCAGCGCCGGGCGGAGCGGTGGAGACCGCTCCACTCCCCCACCGTCACCGCCGGCCCCTCCGGGGCCGGCAGCCGGGCGGCCAGACGGGTCGGCGTGCTGGCCGCCGCGACGCGCGGCTGCGCTCGGCCGACGGGCACGGCTGGACGTGGGCCGACACCGCGCGCGTCGGGAACGGTCCCCGCGCCTACGGGCGTGTCCCGAGCCCGTTGCGGATCGCGCGGGCGATCCCACCCGGGTACCGGCGCGCCGGCCAAGCGCACCGGTGGCTGACCCGGGTCCGCGAGGCGGCGCTGGCGGAGTTCCGCGCCGACGCCGCCGAACGTCGGATCGCTCTGGCGACCGTGGCCGCCCGGCACCTGGACGTGGCCACGGGGACCTACGCGGGTGGGTGGGCGCGGTTGGCGACCCTGGTGGGCTGCTCTCGGTCGACGGTCGCGCGGTGGCTGGCGTGGCTGCGGGCCCGGTCCCTACTCGGGGTTGTCTCGACCGGTCGGCCCGCGGACCTCACCGCCCCGATGGCGCTGGCCGCCGGCCACATGGGTGCGCTGCACGGCCCGGACGGACAGCCGGTCAACGAAGCCGCCGTGTACGTGCCCTGTGAACCGGACAGTCCACGCGCCCACCAGGACCCGGACCCGGGGCTACTGGTGCTTGACCCCCGTTGGGCCACCGGGCAGCTGATCGTCGGCGTCGACGGTCGCGCCGCCGACCGGTCCCGGCACCCCCGTGCCGTCGACGAGACCCCCGCCCACAGCTCGCGGACGCCTCGCAGCGGTCGACCTGTGGATGAAACTGACACCCCTGTGTCGTCCAGCGGAGCTGGGACCCAACTCGGGCGCGCGTGCGCGCGAGGCTGCACCTCACGACAAACCAGAACGACAACGCCGCTACGCGACGGGAACGACGCCGCTCCGCGACAGCACCAACAGGCCTCACCCAGCCGGCCCGGCGACAAACCGATCGGCACCGCATGCCCGGAGTGTGGCCCCTGGGCGCCGAGCAACCCCGCTCGAACCCGAGCCGAGCGGCTCCGCCTGATCCACCAGCTACGCCGCACCTCCCCAGACCTCGCCCGGCTGTCCCCACATCTGCTGCGCCACCTGCTCCGACCCTGGCTGACCGCGGGCTGGACCACCGGAGACCTCATCCACGCCATCGACACCCACCCCACCGATGGGCCCCGCCACCACTCCCCCACCAGCGACGGACCCGGCAGCGTCCGCAGCCCTGCCGGTTGGCTCGTGGCCCGGATGCGGGACTGGCGCAACCCCGACGGCTCGGCCGCGCCGTCACTTCGTCAGCGCACCGCCATCACCCGAGCCGCCGGCCTCTGGGCACAGCCGCCAGCTGTCGCGCCAACCGACGAGGTGCCGACGGCGACTTGGCCGCCCGTTCGCCGACCACCCGCTCCTGCCGACCCCCCTCCAGTCGCCCGGCCCAGGGACTGATCGAGTAGCGGGAGCGGAACCGTGCACCCGGTCGTACTGACTGCACAACGGGCTGCTGGAGGTTGCTGGGTGGAGTGGGTGGTCCGGGTCGCTGGTGTCCGCGTCCCTCGCCGTCGCGACGGGACGTCACCGGCCCCGCCGGCCGCAAGGGTCCGCTACGCCGCTACGCGCCCTTGCCCCCGACGGCCCCGCCGGCCGCAAGGGTCCGCTACGCCGCTACGCGCCCTTGCCCCCGACGACCCCGCCGCCGTAGGCCCCGTCACGCCGAGGGACGGGGACACCAGCTCTCCCCCGCTGTGACCACCCACCACGGCGACCGGCGGCCCTGACGGGCCGGCCACACAGCAGGAGACGCGGGGCGCTCCGCCCCCGCACCCCAGGGCCTCGGTAACAAGGACACCGGTTAACCGAGAGACCGAGCAGGACCAGAGGACCTGTTCGCCCAGCTCAAGGGCCACTCCTCTTGCTACTTATACCTCTGGGAGCTAGAGTAGGGGTATAAGCCAAGCCACGACAAGCGGAGGCACACCATGACGGCGGACCGCCCCAACCGCGCAGCAACCGTGCGCTCGACCGAACGGGCCGCAGCCCTGCTGGTCACCCTCGACGACGAATTGGTCACGGCAGTACGGGAGATCAACGACCAGGTGGGCACGATGTCCTACGAGCTGGAAGATGCAGACCCAGGATGGGACCAGATCGGTGAACGGGCCGGACTGCTTGTGCTGATGCCGAGCCCGCTCCTCGCGCGCGGCGCTGCTGGGACGACGCGTTCGCTGCTGGTGACCCGCAACCTCGACGACGCACAGGTGTGGCGTCGCGCAGTTCACTGGAATGCCCGTCACGTTGTCGTCCTACCTGACGGAGCGAACTTCCTCGGCGGGTACTTGGCCAGGCACCTGGCCGACTGACCTAGGACCATCCGGACTTATACCTTAACTATACCCCTACATATACCCCAACGAAATACCCCTGCAGAGGTATTTGGGGCGCTCTTCCCGCCGGGTCTGCACCGAACCCGGTGAGAACGGACCCATCCGTGCCTGACGGCGCTTCCCCACCCACGCGTTACTTGGTGGGGGGGGAAGCCCACCTCGGGGTCACCGGGTGGGCTCAGGCGTTTGACCCGGGTCCGGCGCGCTACCCCAGCACTCCGGCGCGCCACACGCGGTCGCCGGCCGGCCTTATACCGCCCAGCGGGTATAAGGTAAGCGGTATACCCCTACGACAGGAGGTGCCGGGTGCGCGTCGCCGTGGCGAACCAGAAGGGCGGCACCGGGAAGACGACCACGGTCGTGAACCTGGCAGCCGCGATCGCCGAGACCGGGCGGCGGGTGCTGGTCGTCGACCTGGACGCCCAGGCGAACGCCACCACCTGGCTCGGGGCCGAGCCGGACAAGTACGACACCCTGTCGGTGCTGTTGCGTGACGCGGAGATCGACGAGGCTGCGGTGCCCTCCAACGTCCCAGGTGTCGAGGTCGTCCCCGCGACCAGCGAACTGTCCAGCGTCGAGCGGGCACTGGCCAGCGACGTGGGGGTCGAGCTGCGGTTGCGTGCCGCGCTGGACCGGGCGACGCCACGCGACGTCGTCCTGATCGACTGCCTGCCGGCCCTGAGCCTGCTGACCGTCGCCGGGATGGCCGCCGCGGACACCGTCCTGGTGCCCGTGCTCCCCGGTGCGCTGGAGCTGGAAGCCGTCGCCCAGCTGCTGGGAACCGTGGAGAAGGTCGCCGAGGCCCTGGCGCCGCACCTCGCGGTCGGGCACCTGCTGGTCTGCGGGGCCGGGACCCGGACCCGGATGGACCGGGACGTCGTTGCCACGCTCCGGCGGCGGTTCCCCCGCGAGACGATGCAGACAGTGATCGGTCGCACCGTCCGGCTCGCCGAGGCGTACGCCCGGCGGCAGCCGATCACCGTGTATGACCCGGGCGGGAAGGCGGCCGAGCAGTACCGCGCGGCCGCCGCTGAACTGCTCGCCGCCAGCAGGACCGCCTGATGCCCGCTCGTGGGGGACTCGGCGACGTCGACCCGTTCGATCCGCCGCGCCGTCCCCGGATCGCGCCCGTCATCCCCACCGCCCGCGGCCGCGACGAGATCGACCCGGACGACGCCAGGACCGGTGGTCCACGCAAGCCCAAGGCGTGGGGCCGCAAGCAGCCGCCGGCCAGCAAGTCCCAGGTCAGCGTCTACCTGGCCAAGGACCTCGCGGCCGCCAGTCGCGACGCGATCCACGCCCTCAGCGGCGTCGACGGCGCCCCGGCCAACCTCTCCGCGCTGTACCAGGCAGGCATAGCCAACGAGGTCAAGCGTCTGCAGAAGGTCCACAACGGCGGGAAGCCGTTTCCCAGCGTCGGCCGGAAGCTCAAGGCCGGCCGGCCGAGCTGACCCCCGTGGGACCCAGGGCTTGCGGGGTGGTCTGCGCGGTCCGGGTTGCCGGCGTCTGCGTCCGTGGCCGTCACGGCGGGGGACTCACCGGTCCCGCCGTAGTCCGAAGGACCGTTTCCCCAGCTCAAACGTCATGCCTCTTGTGTCTTATACCCCTAGCCTGTAGAGTAGGGGTATAAGAGACGCCCGGGTCACAACCGGAACAGTCCTGGTGCCAGCTGGAAGGAGAGCGGCGTGATCAGCTCGTCAGCCAGCCAGAACGTCTCGGCCGTGCGAGACGACCGCCTGGTTCATGGGCCGGGGGGGCTGGTGATTGACGTGACCGGGGCGGCCATGCGACGGGACGCCGCGCGCCTGCGCGCTGCGTTGGAGGAGGCCGCCGGCTGGTACCGGGTGCGGCTGCTCGCGCTGCGCTCGGCAGCGGTGGTGGGGCTGTTGCGGGACCGGGGTTTGGCGGATCTGGCGGTGGGGACCCCGGCGGGGGTGCGGTGGCGGGTCGGGCATGCCCCGGGCGGGGTGAGCCGGACCGAGTTGGTGGGGCACCTGCGCCGGTGCGGGTTCGGGGCCGAGGAGATGGTCGCCGCCGGCTTGGCCGTCCCCTCGAGCTTTCACGGTCGGGCGGGCGGCGGGCGGTGGGGGAGTGAGGTGGTGGACGTGCTGCGTAACCGGCTGGTGGTGCCCCTGGTGGACGCGGGTGGGGTGGTGGGGTTCACCGCGCGGCGGTTGTCGGATGAGAACCCGGCGGCCCCGAAGTGGGTGAACACCGCCACGACCGTGCTGTACCGCAAGGGTGAGCACCTGCTCGGGTTGGCCCAGCAGGCCGAGCAGCTCATGGCGGGCCGCGGCCGGGTGGTGCTGGTGGAGGGGGCGGTGGACGCGATCGCGGTGAACCTGGCCGGGCACATCGGTGTGGCCGCCGGCGGCACCCAGCTGACCGCGGCGCACGCAGCGCAGCTGCGGGACGCGGCGGCCGCCACCGGCGGGCCGCTGCTGGTGGCCTATGACGGGGACCAACCAGGTCGGGACGCGACGCTGCGCGCGGCGGATCTGCTCGGCGGCCTCGACGCCCGGACGGTGCGCCTGCCCGAGGGCCGGGACCCGGCTGATGTCCTGGTCGCCGCCGGCGCCCGCGGGCTGCGCCGGGCGCTCGGGGTGACAGTCCCACTGGTCGACGCTGCCGTCATGGCTCGGCTGGACCGGTGGGCGGTGCACGCGGGGAACCCGGTCGCGTTGGTCGACGCGGTCCGCGACGTTGCCGGCCTGGTCATGGCAGCCCCGCCGGACGGCCGGGCTCGGCTGGTCGGGCTGGTCGCCTGCCGGTTGGGCCTGCCGGTGGACTTGGTGACCGCGACCCTGCTCGACGCCGCCGCGCCCAGCTGAACCACTGCGGCCGGTCGCACCTGCGCGGAAGAATCGGTGCCCGCGGGTAGAAGGAGAAGGTCACACGACGACGGACAGGGACAGGAGGCTGGCGGGATGAACTCGGACCACGCAGGGCAGGCGCCGGCCGGGGAGCGGGTGGTGGTGCTGCCGGACCTGGACAAGCAGTTCACCGCCGCCCTCGCCGACGTCGAGGAACTGCTGATGACATTGCGGTGGGAGGAGACCGGGGACCCCGATGACCTGGTCGCGCACCCGGCGGCGCTGGGTGGGGGAGTGGCGTTGCAGGCGCTGCGCCGGGTCGCGGACACGGTCCGCCCGACCCAGACCGACCCGGACACGGCGACCGGACCGCGGCTGCTGGGCCCGGACGGCCGGTACGAGCACGTGCCACTGCGGTTCGTCCGCCTCCGCGCGGCGGACATCGACGCGCTGTCGGCGGCGGCCGCCGCGCTGGGGAAGCCGGTCCGCTCCGAGGCGGTCAGCGACGCGCTGCGCCTGCACGCCGTGTACCGGGCCCTGGACCGGCAGTTCCCCGACCCCGACACCGCCCTGGTGGCGTTGGTCGCGCGGGTCGCCGGGGTACTCGACCTGGAATGGACCCATGACGCGGAGCTGCTCCGCGCCCGCCTCGGCCAGCTCGACACCGCCGCCGGCGACGTGGTGCTCACCGCCGCCGAGGAGACCGCCTACCAGCGGGTCATCACCCGGTTCAACCGGATGTGGACCCTCGCCGACCCGGTCGAGCGCTTCACCTACTGACTGCCGTGTCCCACTCCGGGAGTACTGCGTGGTCCTCACGTGGGGATGTCCTTCAGCTGAGCCAGGTCGTGCTTCGGAGCCACTGGACCGAGTGGGGTCTGTCCGCGAACACGATCTGGTCGTGGACGGCCTGCTGGACGTCATCGGGCTCTTCGAGGTGGTCCGGGTAGGAGGTGTGGGGGACGGGGTCGTCCCAGGTTCGGCGTAGCCAGATGGTGAGCTCGCTGTCGTTGCTCCACATGGTCGTGGTGGTGCCGTCGTGGGAGACGGGGACGAACAGCCCGGTGAGAATCGCGGAGAGGGTGAGGTGGACACCGTCGAGGTCGGCTGCCGTGGCGGCCCAGTCCGGGCCGGGGCCGTGGTCGATCCCCGCGCTGTCGAGGAGGTTGGCGTTGGACCTGCCGTCGGCGCGGGTCGCGGGGTAGGTGTGGGTGAGCCGGTTCCAGTCCTCGGGAATGGTGATCTCAGCGATCCGGGCGTCAGCGCGGATCGGGAGCAGCGCCTGCTGAAGTGGGTAGCCGGGTTCCCAGTCTGAGTGGCCGTCGGCTTCGACGGCGTGCCGGCCGGACCGGATCTGGTCGGTCTGGACTGGGGTGAGAGCGGTCGAGGTGGTGACGTACGCGCCCGGGTGTTGTGCGTACACCTCCCAGTCGCTCCCGCCGAGGGCGAAGGCCGGGTCCGGGGTGGTGTTCTCCGCGCCGAGCGCGAGCTGCGCGTCTCGGTCCACCGGCTGGGTCCACCAGGCGGTGGCCGGGTCCTGGGTGGCGTCGACGGCCAGGGCGTGCAGTGGCCTGGCCTGCTCGACCAGCCACCCGGCCAGCTCCCGGTGTTCCCCGGACCACGGTCTCAGTTCCCCGCAGACCGCCGCTGCCAGCGCGGTGACAGTGACCGGGTCGGTCAACCCCGCCAGACCCAGTCCGGACCGGGCCGCGACGACCAGGACGCCCGCGCCCACCGGCCCGGCCACCAGCGCGTCCACCAACCAGTCCCGGTTCACCCGCGAATTCTGTCCCCCGTTGCAATCCGGCGGGTCGAGAAAGGGCGCCCGTTGATGATCGTTGATGGGGTTGTCGACGCGATCCACGCTGCGCCGTGCGTGAGTTCTGATCACGACCAGCTCCGAGTTGCCCCCAAGGCCCGGTCGTCTCGTTGTCCGTCAGGAACACTGCGGTGATGCGGACGCTTGCCACGTTCCGCGTCGTTCCCCCGCCCGGGGCGCGCGCGGACCGGGTGACAACCGTGTTGGGCATCCAACCGACGACTGTTCATGAGGTCGGGGAGTTGGTGGGCCGACGCAGTCCCCGGGTCGTGCAGGCGGCGATGTGGTCACTGGACAGTGCTGTGGACGTTGGGGACGGCGTTGAGCTCGGGGACGTCGCTCACCGTTTTGTTGGACCGGCTCGAGCCCCTCACGGGCCGGCTCTGGGACCTGTACGCAGACGGTCACAGGTTCGACTGGTTCTGCTTCGTCGGCTCTCACGCGACCGAGCGCGCCGTGGAGCTGGACCGACCCGTTCTCACCCGGCTGATCACACTGCCCGGTGACCTGCTCCTCGACGTCTACCCGGCCGATGAAGACGCCGAGTAGATCCAAGGCGTTGCCGGGCCGATCCAGTGACTGCTCAGGTGCACACCCGGTGGGGGACCGGGGAGCTGTACTGACCACGGACGTTGGTTGAGGACCTGTGACGAGGTGCTCACCGCGGCCGAGGAGATCGCTACCAGCGGGTCATCACCCGGTTCACGCGGATGTGGACCCTTGCCGACCCGGTAGAGCGCTTCACCTACTGATGAGCTGAGCCAGGTCGACGCGACGACGGCGTCGCCGCCCGTCACGTCGCCGGAGGACCTCCCCGGTCGACCCGGCGCTGCTGTCCGAGCAGCCTGACCGCGCGGACGAGGTTGACCAGCAGAATCAGCGCCACCACGGAGAGCAGCTGGCGCCACAGCGAATGGCTGAGCACGTTGCTGGCGACTAAGAGGAACTCGAGAAGCGAGATGACCGTCGCGGCGATGAGCTCGCCGTGAGAGCTGTCCGCCGGACGTCGGAGCAGACCGCCAGGGCCCGAATGTCGACCTTGGCGTTGGCCATCCACTCCCGCAGGCTCTGGGACAGCAGCTGGATGCTCGGCACCAGGAACAGCACGCTGCCGCCAGCGCCGACCAGGTCCTCGGCGATCCGCAGGCTGGTGAAGGTCTTGCCGGTGCCGCAGGCCATCACCAGCTGGCCCCGGTCGTGGGTGGCCAGCCCGGCGCGGACGTCGTCCAGCGCCTTCTGCTGGTGCGGGCGCAGGGCCTTCTTGCCGGTCGGGACGACGATCTGCGGCGTCGCCCAGGAAAACCGGGACCAGTCGATGGCGGCGTCGGTGAGGTAGCCGATGTCCACCCGTTGCGCGACGCCACCGGCCAAGGTCTCCTCGGCGTTGGCCGACCAGCCGGCTGCGGTGTCGAACACGATCCGCTGGGAGGACGCGGAGGCGGAGACGAACGAGTCGATATCGGCCTTGGCGACCGTGCGGGCCGGTGCGTAGAACTTGCACTGGATCGCGGTCAGTCCGTCGTCGTCGGCGTTGGCTGCGACCAGGTCGATGCCGGTGTCCGGCCGGCCGCCGCGCTCGGGCCACTCAGACCACAGCCACACGTCGGAGAACCGCGCGGTCCACTCCGGGTCGGTGGTCAGGTAGGCGCGGATCAGCTGCTCGAACTTGTCGCCCTTGTCTCGCTCATCCAAGGCCCTGGCGCGCAGGTCGTCCAACAGCTCGTGAATCGACGTTGACACCCGGTGATCCTGCCTCAGGCACCGCGCGAGCGGGTGCCGGCTGTCGTGACGGGCCTCTGTCGGGGCGGGGCCTAGCTGGCCACAAGGTCTGGCCGCACCTCGATGCCCAGCACACGCACCGTCGGAAGGTCCCGGGTTGGGCGCGGACCGCGTCCCGTGGAGTGGTGTAGGTAGTTCGCGTGTTGCTTCGCGTTCTTACTGCTGTTGATCATGCCGCTTCTGGTAGGGCCGCGTCAATGACTTCCGGGGTGTCGATTTCCTTTTGTGCGG